>Ga0209628_10001621_pt1 | contig 14728 bp, 16 predicted proteins | sample TergutCu122P4_FD_187285 | JGI IMG/M metagenome (GOLD analysis project Ga0209628, IMG submission 187285) | Cubitermes ugandensis P4 segment gut microbial communities from Kakamega Forest, Kenya - Cu122 P4 (SPAdes) (version 2) | ecosystem: Host-associated > Arthropoda: Insects > Digestive system...
GGTCCTGGAGGAGCGACATCAGGCGGGTGATCGTGTTGAACCAGCCGATAACCGACATGTAGATCGAGCCGACGATCCACCAGCGCTGGTAGACGGAGAACTCGTGGGGCACCTCGCCGTACCCGATCGAAGTCGCGGTGTAGGAGAAAACGTAGAAGGCCTGCAAGGCGGTCAGGCGCCCGTCGCTGCCGTCCGGCTGCGGGAGGCCGGGCATCTGCGACAAGCCGATGACCCCGAACGTCATGATGGTGATCAGCATCAGGAGCGGACCGCGCATGCGGCGCATGATGATGAAGATCACCGTCATGTTGGGGACATCCGTGGGTATGGCCACCTCGGACAGCTGCAACCGGCTCGACCGCCCTGGCGGGCGCGGGCGCCGGTAACGGTGGGAGCGGGCCATCAGCGACGACGGAAGGAGGACGTTTCGATGACGAGCAGGACGACGGAGACCACGTTGGCGAACAGGGCGCCGCCTGAGAGCGAGACGACCATCGACATGGTGTCGCGGTGGATCGGATCCTGGGTGGCCTGCGCGATGGTGTAGGTGACGGCCGCGCCGATCAGCTGGATGTCCGCCACCAGGGAGGTCGCCAGGTGGATGGCGCCCATCTGCGTGCGGTCGCCCAGTTTCAATACGGTGGCGACGAGGCCGATGACGATGGCGGCGTACAGTTCGAGCACCGAGTGCTGGTCGGGGTCGGGCAGATCGCCGGTCCAGAAGCCGAAATTCAGCGTCGCCGCCAACAGGACGAAGAAGCCGAAGAAAACCTTCTCAAGACTCATGGGTTCAACCTATCACTCGTCGTGGCCGCCTTGGTCCGGCGACGACTCAATTGCCCGGCGCAAGACTGAAGAAAGCTTTTCCGCGGCCGCGACGACGGCCGGGGCGTGGAGGCGGCCGGGGGAACGCGTGAGGCGCTCGATGGGCCCGGAGACCGAGACGGCGGCGATGATCTTGCCGCCGGGCGAACGTACGGGGGAGGAGACCGAAGCGACGCCCACCTCGCGCTCGCCGACGGACTGGGCCCAGCCTCTGTGACGTACCATTGCCAGTGTTTCGGCGGTGAACTGGGCCTGGATCAGGCCCTTCTGTAGGCGGTCCGGTTCCTCCCAGGCGAGGAGGACCTGGGCGGCCGAGCCCGCTTTCATGGTCAGTTGGGCGCCGACCGGTACGGTGTCGCGAAGCCCGGACGGGCGTTCGGCGGCGGCCACGCAGATGCGCATGTCGCCCTGGCGGCGGAACAGCTGCGACGACTCGCCGGTGATGTCGCGCAACCGGGTCAGTATCGGGCCGGCGGTCGACAGCAGGCGGTCCTCGCCGGCGGACTGGGCCAGTTCGGTGAGTCTGGGTCCCAGGACGAAGCGCCCCGACAGGTCGCGGCCGACCAGGCGGTGGTATTCCAGGGCGACCGCCAGGCGGTGGGCGGTTGGCCGGGACAGGCCGGTGACGTTGACCAGTCCGGCGAGGGTCATGGGGCCCGATTCGAGGGCGGTGAGTACGCAGGTGGCTTTGTCGAGAACGCCGACACCGGAAGAGGAAGTGTCCATATGCTGATACTAGCGTCTTGCCATGTGGGAAGTCCAGTGGCATAGTGGTCAGAAGCTGAAAATTCTAAGGAATCGGGAAGGACTCCAATGGGACGGACTTTGAGCGAGAAAGTGTGGGACACCCACGTGGTGCGCGCCGGCAGTGACGGCGAACCGGACTTGCTCTACATTGACTTGCACTTATGCCACGAGGTGACCAGCCCGCAGGCGTTCGACGGGCTGCGCCTGGCGGGGCGTAAGGTACGCCGGCCGGACCTGACCCTGGCCACCGAGGACCACAACACGCCGACCGAGAACATCGACGCGCCGATCGCGGATCCGGTGTCGCGGCTGCAGGTGGAGACACTGCGGCGCAACGCGGCCGAGTTCGGGATCCGGCTGCACAGCCTGGGGGACCGCGACCAGGGGGTGGTGCACATCATCTCGCCGCAGCTCGGGCTGACGCAGCCCGGGATGACCATCGTGTGCGGGGATTCGCACACCTCGACCCACGGCGCGTTCGGGGCGCTGGCCTTCGGAATCGGTACCTCGGAGGTGGAGCACGTACTCGCCACCCAGACCCTGCCGCAGGCCCGGCCCAAGACGATGGCGGTGACCGTGACTGGTTCACTTCCCGACGGGGTGACCGCCAAGGATCTGATCCTGGCGCACATCGCGGCTGTCGGTACCGGGGCCGGGGCGGGCTATGTCGCCGAGTATCGCGGGGAGGCCATCGAGGCCATGTCCATGGAGGCCCGCATGACGATCTGCAACATGAGCATCGAATGGGGGGCGCGTGCCGGGATGGTCGCGCCGGACCAGACGACGCTCGACTACCTGGCGGGCCGCCCTCACGCGCCTGCCGGGGCCGACTGGGAGGCGGCCGTGGCGGACTGGGCCCGGCTCAAGACCGACCCCGATGCGGTGTTCGACAAGGAGTTCTTCATCGATGCCAGTACGCTGACGCCCTTCGTCACCTGGGGCACAAACCCGGGCCAGGGTGCGGGGCTGGGTGAGCGGGTGCCGTCACCGGGGGACTACGCCGACCCGTCGGCGGCGGCTGCCGCGGAGCGGGCCCTGGCGTACATGGGTCTGACACCGGGGACCGCACTGAAAGACATCGCCATTGACACGGTCTTCCTGGGTTCCTGCACCAACGGGCGCATCGAGGATCTGCGGCTGGCGGCCGGCATTCTCAAGGGGCACCGGGTCAAGGACGGGCTGCGGATGCTGGTCGTACCGGGTTCGGCGCGGGTGCGGCGCCAGGCCATGGATGAGGGGCTGCACGAGATCTTCCTGGCCGCCGGCGCGGACTGGCGGGAGGCGGGCTGCTCGATGTGCCTGGGCATGAACCCGGACACGCTGGCGCCCGGTGAGCGGTCTGCGTCGACGTCGAACCGGAACTTCGAGGGCCGGCAGGGCAAAGGCGGGCGGACGCATCTGGTGTCGCCGGCGGTGGCGGCCGCGACGGCCGTGACCGGGCGCCTGACCGACCCCAGGGATCTGTGAAGGAGCAATGATGAAGAAGTTTGTCACACACACCGGGGTCGGCGTACCTTTGCGCCGCTCCAATGTCGATACCGACCAGATCATCCCGGCGGTCTACCTGAAGCGGGTGAGCCGTACGGGCTTCGAGGACGGGCTGTTCTCGGCCTGGCGCGCGGATCCGGATTTCGTACTGAACCAGGAGCCGTACAGGAATGGTACGGTGCTTGTCGCCGGCCCGGATTTCGGGACCGGGTCGTCGCGCGAACACGCCGTGTGGGCGCTGCAGGACTACGGGTTCGCGGCGGTCATCGCGCCCCGGTTCGGCGACATCTTCCGCGGCAACTCGGGCAAGGCGGGTTTGCTGACGGCGGTTGTTGATCCGGCGGTGGCCGAGGCGTTGTGGAACGCTTTGGAAGCCGCGCCCGGGATGGAGCTGACGGTCGATCTTGAGAACCGTACCATCACGGCAGGAGACAATGTCTACCCGTTCGACATCGATGACTACACGCGGCACCGCTTGCTGAACGGGCTGGACGACATCTCCGTCACGCTGCAGTGGGCGGACCTGATCAGTGCGTACGAGGCGGGACGGCCCATGTATGCACCCGCGACACTGCCTGTGAGAACACAAGACTAGAGTGTTTTGGTTTACGATTCTGTCATGACACAGACGCTGGCCGACATCGGCGAATCGGCCCTGATAGAGCGAATCACCAAGGATGTCGTCAAGGGACCCCAGGTCCGGATCGGGCCCGGGGACGACGCGGCGGTCATCAGTGTGGACAACGGCCTGGTCATCTCCACGGACGTGATGAACGAGAATGTGCACTTCCGCAATGACTGGGTGTCCGGGATAGACGTCGGCCACCGGTGCGTCGGGGCGGCCGTGGCGGATATCGAGGCGATGGCGGCCGTGCCGACCAGCGTACTGATAGCTTTGTCCGCCCCGTCGTCAACCCCGGTGGCGTGGGTGGACCAGTTCATCACCGGCGTACTGGAAGAATGCGACGACGCGCGCGTCAGCCTCATCGGCGGGGACGTGTCGTCAGCCGACTCGATTGCCATCGCCGTGACCGCTTTGGGAGAGACCCGGGGGCGGCCGGTGGTGCTGCGGGGCGGGGCCCAACCGGGAGACGCGGTGGCCTACAAGGGGCGTCTGGGCTGGGCGGCGGCCGGCTGGGCGGTCTTGTCGCGGGGCTTCCGTTCGCCGCGGGCCCTGGTGAACGCCTATCAGCGGCCGCAGATCCCGTACGGCGGGGGAGCCGAGGCGGCGAGGTACGAGGTGACGGCCATGACCGATGTGTCCGACGGGCTGGTCGCGGATGTGCGGCACATCGCTTTCGGCTCGCGCGTGGTGATCGATATCGATTCCGGTACACTGCCGATCCCGGAACCGTTGCAAGCGGTCGCGCACGCGACAGGTCGTGACCCGTTGGAACTTGTATTGTCAGGCGGCCAGGATCACGCGTTGGTGGCAACGTTCCCCTTCGGCGGGGTCCCCATGGCGTGGACCGTGATCGGAAGGGTCGAGGCGCTGGACGGGCGGGACCCGGTGGTGTTGGTCGACGGCCAGGAGTGGCTCGGTCCGTCCGGGTGGACGCACTTTTAGCGGTAGCAGGCGCTCTGCCACGACCGGAAGTTCACTTTTCCGACAGTTTACGCGGTACCTGTTTCGGAAAAGTGAACTTTCGGTATGTTTTCCCCGGATTTTCGTGCCGAAACTTCACTCATCCGTGCAATAGCATATAATTCTTGACGGAAAAGTGAACTTATGGTGCGCCACGAACGCCTGGCCCGGGTGCGAAGGGTGGCAACGCGGCTGAGGACACGACCAACTCCGTCAAGTCGTGCTTGCGTTCGTTCACCGCGGAGACGGTGGTGTTGATGGGCGATGGTTCGCAGAAGCCGATCGGGGACGTCACGGTGGGCGACGCGGTGATGTCGTACGACCCGGGAACAGGTGAGCAGACTGTGCAGAGTGTTACTGCGACTTGGCCGCATAGCGACACGGTCGTGTCGTTGACTTTGTCAGACGGGACGGCGGTTGAGACCACTGCGTCGCATCCGTGGTGGGTTGAATCAAAGAGGGCGTACATTCGTACCGATCATCTGATATCCGGTGACGAGGTGCTGACCGCTGACGGGACCACATTGACGGTGGCCGGCGTGTCTGGACCCCAAGGTGAGCAGGATGTGTACAACCTGAGCATCACCGGACCCCACACGTACTACGTGAGTACGAGTAACGTACTGGTGCATAACACCACTGTGGAGAAGATCTGCCCAGTAGAGGAGGCTCAGTCGACTGTGCAGCGAATAGCCCAGGAACAGGCGGATCGAGGCCGAACCGAGTTGATTGGAACCTTGAGTCAAGCGGAGCAGGATGCCGCGAGGACTGAACCGTGGCTGGAGACAGTCTTCACTGGGGGTGCTGTTCACCGTGAAACGGCCAGCCAACTAGACATACGATTTCCCGGACAGTTCACGTACAGCGGTCGAGGTCCGGATTTCACTCACGTGGCATCGGGCACGAAGATTGAACTCACAACGCCTGGGCAGGTATCTACTCATGTCAACCGGCGCGGTGAATACGTGACTGCTCAGTATGCGACGTATCTTATGCCAGGTCGGGGGACCTGACAGACTGTGCGGTGAGTCTCTTGGAGGCAAGTGTGGACAAGGAAGAGTTGGAGCGGTTTCAGGCCAGCCGAGTAGTGTTCGATGGCGGGGTTGTTGAAGCCGTGGACCGTTCTGGGGTGAGGACCCCAGAGTTCGTGTCAATCGGCACCGAGTTCATTAATTGTCGGTTCGAGTCGATGCGCATCGACCGTGCCGGGTTTGGAGCGGGGATGAACTTGTCCACATACCGCGGGTGTTCCTTTGACCGGACCAGGATCAAGGACGTCGGGGGTGGGTTGGTCAGGTTCGAGGGGTGCTCGTTCCGAGATGTGGTTATAACTGGCTGGTCGCTCCAGGCGTGTGACGTGGTGGACTGCGTGTTCAGTGGGACAATGAAATCTGGTCGCGGTGGTGGAAGCTTTTGGGGGGCGCCCCAGGCGTACTTGAGTAGACAACTCGGGAAGTCGGACAACGAATTCCGGGGTAATGATTTTTCTGGGTGTGCGCTGGTTGGTATGGATTTCCGCAATGGTGTTGATCTGACGCTACAGGTGTTGCCGACCGGCCCGCAGTACGTATATGTCCAAGATGGATTGGCGGCAGTGGACAGGGCTCAACCGATGGTGGAGGCTTGGTCTGATGACCGGAATCGCGCCAAGGCTCTCGGTTTGTTGGAGATAGTGCGAAAGGACTTGCTAGGGAGACAACGGCAGTTGTTCCTTAGTAACGCCTCGGGTTGGTTGGATCTGTTGTGGCCCCAGCTGTGCAACGCGCTGGAGGGGGTTTCTGAATGAGTGCCAGGGAACCAGCCTGACGCTGTCGCCCAACCTCTCGAGCGTGGCCGTCTCGTTTCGGCCCCCCCCGAAGAGTAAACTCGTATCTCTTGTATTGAGATTGGTTCGGCGGTTCTTGGTTTGGTTGGCCCTGGTGGTGCCGCAATGCGATCCAGGCGGCCACCAAAGCTGATGGTTGAGGTTACCCAAGAAGGGCTGAGCTCGCCAATGGTCTCACGCCTGAAGCAAGGTGACAAGTACGGATGATGTTGTCGTTGGGCTGACGGCACGTCGACGACTCCAGGACTGGCGAATGGCTTGATACACTTACCGACCTGAGATAGGGAGGGACTAAGTGGTGAAGCAAGACCAGCCTCATTCACGGTATCAGCACCTGTTTGTGGTGGTGCGTTTTGACGAGCGTCTGGAGTTACGCAACGCGGTGTCCTTGGTGTCTGCGTGGGCCACCAGAGCTTCAGCCGAGGCGGAGGCCACCCGCCTTCGAGACCTGGTTGTTGGTGATGGGTCGTTCTACCATGTTGTTGTGACGCGGCTCAAGGAAGGTTTTGTCGAAGTGACCCAAGACTCGGCCTTCTGAACCCGTGATGTGAGGTGACAAGGTGTGGAAGATTAGTCACGATGCCTGGCGGCGTACGCCGGTGTCGTTCCCTGAGTGGTTCGCCATGCCGATGGTTGAGGCTATTTCGATGACGTTGCCATGGGACATTGAACGAGCAGGCGTTGTGAGCGGGTTCGTGTTGAATATTGGAGGTCGTGACCCGATTGTTGATGGCGCTCCGTGGTATCTGACGGCACAGTGCCCGTGGGTGTTGTCCGGTGGTGGTAAGAATGTGTCATGGGATGATGACGATTTGGGGGATGACATTGTGGCGGCTGTGGTGGGACGGCAGATAGTGCAAGTCGGAGCACTGTCCGAGGACGGAGACGAACCGACGTTCACTTTGTCTGATGGATTCCGGTTGGTGCTGTCGCCCTTTTCTGATCCGTTTCCTGGCCCGGATCCGTACTGGATCCGGGTTTGGGGCACCACCTGGTCGTATGAACGGAAAGTTTCATGACAAGGTTCGGGTTTGATGATAGGTGGATTGACTTCTCTATGTGGCAGAAGCTGCCGTTATCTTACGCTCGGTGGTGGGCATTGCCTGATGTGGAGTGGCTGAGAACCACTTTGCCGTGGGAAGTGCAGTGGGTACGCATGGGTGATGATCGCTGGTTGACAGTGGGTGGACCTGATTCGTTGGTCCTGGATTGGCAGTGGGTTATGCACGTTGACTGCCCATGGCGGTTGTCAGATGGAGACTTGGTTGCCATTTCGTCTGATGACGAGCCATCCTACCCGCGAGTCTCTGCCCGGTTATCCAGGTTGCCTGGTGTCAGTATCCTGGGGGTGGAAGCGGGTCCGGGTAGTGGACTGTTGTTCAGCTTGTCAGACGGCTCCTGGTTGTCCATTTCACCGGGTACGGATTCGTGGCCTCCCGAGTCTTACCGCGTCCATGTTTGGGGAAGTACGCTGGAGTCGGATTAAAGCGTTGTTAAACGACTGGGTTTCCCCGTTCCCACGAAAACGGCCGTCGGTGGTGCGGTCCAGCGGGAGTAGGCGCAGGGGGTCAGGTCGGGGAAATGCACGCTCGTTCTTCGATCAGTCGGGTTCGCATCGTCCGGAGGCTTCGGGATTGTGGTGGCCCCGGGTGTCGTCCACGGCCGTACACCCCGTGGCTTGGGTGAAACCGATCGCCGCCGCATCAGGGCCCGGGCCGTCGAACGTGACCGTACCCCAGAAGAACTTGTTCGTGGCGCTCACAATCGCGGTGGTGCCGGTTCGTTCGCCGGTCCACACGGACCAGGCATCGGCGGGGGAGTCGATGCCGACAGTGAGTGTCAGCGTCCGGCACTCATCCAAGGCTATTTCGAGCAGGTTTTGGGAGCCGCACACGAACACCGTCACACGTGACCCTTGGACAAAGACATTGACCGCCGCGATGTAGCCATCTGAAATATTGCGATCCGGTGGGTTGGGAATCGGGTTGGAGGAGGAATCCGGCGCGTATTCCAAGAAGTACGAGGCCACCTTGTCGCCGGATGAGGCGGGCGTCGCCAAGTCCGGCTCAGGGCTGGGATCTGTCGAAGACGCGGAGCAACTGGCAAGCATCAGTGTGACTGCCACAGCGGCGGTGGTCAAGAACTGTCTGATCATGGCAGGGCCTTTCCGTATTTCTCACGGGTGTTGTCATACACCCTATACTGCCTGGTCGCGATCGCGGAGAGTACGAGGCAACAGTTACCTGTGCTGCGTTCCCCTGGGCGACTTATCCGCCGAAAGGCGGATGCCGGGGTCCACTGAAAGACGGATCCAATATCGGTATATCGGTGGATATCCCGCGGCACCGGGATGGGCTAGGTTGTTGGGTAGCGCGGAACCAATCGCCGCGCGGGCTCCGATTGATTGATACTGACCCTGGGAGGGGAATCATGAGCAACACTGGGAATTACGGTTCACCTAGGAGGGTGCTGAAGTACGCTGTTCCGAGCGAGGACGTGCTGGGCGGGATGGATCGCAAGGCGGAGGGCCTAAGCGATACCCGTAGGTATCGCGTGTGTCCGACAACGCGGCGAGACGCCCGTCCAGTGCGCCGCAGCCGGGACATGGTATTTCAGCAGTCTCCTAAAGCGGCCCCTCGCTCACCGGACGCGTCCGGCAACTTCGTGAGCAGCGGCAACAGCTGCGTTGACTTGGTCCATCATCGCCTGCGAAACCGGGCCGTTCACTCGTTCCGCAACAGCCAGGTAGTCGTCCAAGCGGTCCAGTTCCAACTGTGTTGTGAGGGCCCGTGTCACGTATGCCGACAAGCCGCGTGTGCCGGCGCGGCTTTGCACCTCGGCCAACAAGTGTCCCGGGATGGTTACAGACTTCTTCTGTGCCAGTGTATGTGAACTCATGCGGGTATCCTACCAAGGACAACTCTTGCTACATCCTGCCCCAGCGAGGCGATTCCCTTGCTGACCCATACCCAATTATCTCGATCAAACATGTTTCACAATAGTTGGGTATGGGTTCGAGCCCTCTGAAGGCGGGTAGAGCGCCTCTACCCATACCCAATTTTCGAAAAGAGCCCTGGATGTCTGGATTGGGTATGGTGGGGCCAATCTGGCTCAGGGTGATGGGTGTCCTGATGGGTCTGGTTCAACCAGGATTAGGTATGTTCGCCCGGTGGCCAAGCTGTCAGGGCGGGGCCAGTCAAGTCCGATGAGGGCCTCGGACGCCGAATCGTTGCGGCGCCCATTGATTCGTACCTCTGCCTCAACGGAGTTAGGTGCGGCTGCCAAGAACAGTTTGATCCCATTCAAGTAAGCGCGATCGATCTCCGGCTCTATGTCCGCGGCGAGTTGATGCCACGGGGCAGCGGATACCATCCATTCGGCAATCGGGTTGTCGTCGAAAGACCAACCGGAGACCGGACTGGCAATCGTGTGCCATCCTGGGAAACCCAAGGGATCGTGACCCGCGAAGTGGGCGCTTTGACTGGCTGGTTGTCCCAGCAGTGATAACACGGCCTGGCCGGTTGACTCCAGCCACATTTGTACGGCTCTGCGAACAGCCGACCCCAGATAGTCAAGGTCATCCGCCGGCCCAGCCGCCGCCAGCAGGGCCATCATTCTGGGGAACGGTTCATCCACACAATCAATGATGCTGGTCTTCTCCCGGTTGTCTACGTTCAGAATGAAGTCGAGATCCAGGTGAACTGGGGAGTCCGAGTGGCCATTGGTGATCGCGACTGCCAACGCGTCGGGACCGCGCACGAAGCCGGGGGCTTGCACCACCCAACCAGGCATCAGTTCGTTCAGCATCTCGGCAAGTATTGCGGCACGGTTAATTGGTTCTGCACCGTTCATCACCCTTGGACCCTATCACGTTGGATCACCTCCCGCAGGCGTAAGCTGATTTCACGCCCTTCAAAATTTGTCGTACCTCGTCGATAGTCTCCTTCCTACGAAGTTAACAAGCCGAATAGAAGGAGGCAACATGACTGAAATGACCGACATGGTCCCGTTTGAAGAGGTACCTGACGACGAAGATGGGTTGCTCCAATACCTGGAGCAACTGATCGAACAAGCACACCGAGTGGCAGCAACACAAGTCAACGCGACTTTAACAATGAGGAATTGGTTCATCGGACGAGCTATCAACACCAACGTACTCAGGAACACTCGTGCTGACTACGGTAAACAGATTCTTGCCACACTGTGGCAAGAATTGAGTAGGCGCTTTGGTCCAGGCTACACAGTCCCTGCGTTAAGCCGCATGATGGCTTTCGCGCGGCTGTATCCGGATCATCAGATTGTTGTGACGCTGTCGCAACAATTGAGCTGGAGTCACATTCGCGAGCTTCTGCCCATTGAGTCGGAACCAGCTCGTGAATTCTACGCCCGAGAGACTGCAAGTCGCCATCTGGGGGTACGAGACCTTCATCAGCTCATTACCAGCAAGGCGTACGAGCGCCGGGAGATCGCCAACTCGCAGATTCCGGAAGGGTCCGCTGTTCCGCGCGACACGTTCACCGATCCCATGATTCTTGACATGCTGAGGCTTCACGACAGCTATCTGGAGCAGGACCTGGAGGCGGCGATTCTCCGCGACATGCAGGCGTTTCTCATGGAGGTGGGTCAGGGGTTCGCGTTCGTTGCCAGCCAGAAGCGGATGCCGGTCAGCGATACCAAGGAGTACAAACTTGATTTGTTGTTCTACAGCCGTCCGTTGCGACGACTGGTCGCCGTCGAGTTGAAGCTGGGTTCATTTCAGGCATCACATAAGGGTCAGATGGAGGCGTACTTGAAGTGGTTGGACCGGTACGAGCGGCAAGATGGCGAGGAGGCCCCGATCGGGCTGATCCTGTGCTCGGAGACCGACCGTCAGGAGATCGAGTTCCTGGAGTTGCACAAGGATGGAATCATGGTCGCCGAGTACTGGACGCTCCTGCCGCCCAAAGCCGAACTGGAGGCCAGGCTGCGCCAGATCGTACGTGACGCCCGGGAGCGACTGACCCGACGAGGGATGGCGGCAGACATGCCGAACACGCCATGAGATGGACAGCGCCCCCAAGAGACCAGGCGCCATTGGAGCGGAAGTCCTGGTACGCTGGGCATTGATGTGAAGGAGACTTGCGTTGACACTTGGTTGGGATGCCATGACGGGTGTGGCTTGGGACAGGCTGTTTCACGCGTACGGTTCGGCGACCGATACGCCTCAGCAACTGCGAAACCTGGTCAGTGACGACCCAGGGCTCCAAAGCGAGGGGGTCGACTACTTGGGCGGTGCCGTGTTGCACCAGGGCACCATTTACCCGGTCACACCAGTGGTTGTCCGGGTGGTTGCCGGACTGCTGGGTGACCCATCGCTGCGCAGAGCGCTGCCAGATGATGATAACACCCTGCGGGCCGCCGTGGGGCCAGTGGTTGTGCCGGTCCTGGGGTTCCTGGCTGGGGCCGGCGAGTCACTGGCGTGGTCTCGGCCTGCTCTGCCTGATCCGCTGCCCCAGGCCAGCCCGACCGAAATTGGTCAGTTCTTTACGCAACTGGCGGATGAGGATGACGAGGCGTGGGAGTCATCCGTGCCAGAGGTCTTGATGTGTCAGGCTGTTGTGGAGTTGCGGGCCATGGCCGCTGAGGTTGCGGCAGCGATGATTCTTTTCGTTGCTGACACGGACCGGGAGATTCGGTGCCTGGCGGCCCATGCGACTGCCCAGTGGTGCCGTAGTCTCGACTGCGACAGCGGTGTCGTCTCGGATGCCTCCAACGCGGTGGTGGCGCGCTTGTCGGCCGCCCAGGGGCGGCCCGAACGGGCGAGTCTCGTGCTGTCCGCCGGTCAACTGGGGGCCGACGTGTCTGGCTTCGTTCACGACACCGACGAAGCGGTACGTTGCTGCGCGGCCTTGTTCGTTCACACCGATGAGGCCACCAGCCTGATCATCGATGCGCTGACCTCACCGGATCGGGTCGACAACTGGTTCACGGTGTCCGACAGGCCGCCGTACTTTCCGATGAAGGTCCGCTTCCGTCTGCGGGACGAGATCATGAACCGTGATGTGACGATCGATCGCATGCTCCCAGCCGCAGTGGCGTTGATAAACAGCAGCAGCCCCTACTTGGCTGACGCCGAATGGGGGCCACTGCTGAGACTCGCATTTCCGGAGGCCCGTTTCTACCCGGATCCTGGCTGTGAACCGGGCGTGCGCCCACCCCTGCCGAACCATTTGACTGACGCGCAGACAGCCGTCGTACAGGCCCTTGTGGACAACGAGTCGCTGTGGGACCCCAGGAACGGCAACGCGAGCCTGGCCCGCCACAGAGTCGGCCTACCAGACGACCGGGCAGCCGTCATCGACTACCTGAAGCAAGCCAGCCCCCAGTAGGGAGAATAGATGGTTTACGCCGCAGCAACTCCCATTCCGGGGAGTCAGGGCAGCTGGCACGTGCCTTCCATGTTCGGGTTGGCGGTTCCCTGCCTGCCGTCGGAGGCTAGGCAGTTGGTTGCCATCGTGAACTTGACGGGTTCCGCGTTCGCGTCTGCGCTGGCGAAGGTGACGGTTCCCCAGAGGAAAGGATCGTCGCTGGTCACCTTGGCGGTGGAGCCGGTGCGGGTTCCGGTCAGCACGAATATCGGGAGGGCGTTGGAACCATCCTTCGCGTACGCCTGCTCGCACACCGCGATGCCGGCAGCCAAGTCTTGTTGCTGGCCGCACATGTCCGCCTGTACCTGCGCCCCGTTGACGGTCACGAAGACCACCGCGATGTAACCACCCGTGAAGTTGTCGCCCTGGCCCTCCACGATCGGGCTGGTGTCGGTTTCCGTGCGTTTCAATTCGTACGACTGGGGACCGGCCGGTTCGGTGACCTGAGCGGGTGGGTTCTCTGTCGGGAGCGGTGGGTCCACGACAACCGGTTGTGTCGGCTGGACAGTGGCCGGCGGGGCAGTGGTGGTTGGCTGGCTCGGGGTGATTACGCTGCAGCTGCTCAGTACGAGCGCCAGCAGGGCGGATCCTGACACGGATAGGATCTTGAGGCGGTTCATCGAACATCCTTTCATTGTTGACTTCCTGTTAACAATATCATGTCGTGGATTGTTGTTGCGGCTTGTTCAGTTTTTCGGCCAGGCCGGAGGCCCTCAGGGCCGGGGATTCGATGGCGGCGCGGATGGCGTCCGCCGTACCGACTACACGCAAGTACGACTGGGCCCTGGTGACCGCCGTGTACAGCAACTCGCGCGTCAGCAGGGCCGTGGTCGGCGGGGGTACGATCAGGCTGACCGCGTCGTACTGGCTGCCTTGGGCCTTGTGGATCGTTGAGGCGTACAGGGGTTCCCAGGCCGGGACCATGTCCGGGGCGATCAGGCGCGGCCCGGCCGGGTCGTCGAGGGCCAGCGCCAAGTCCGTACCCGCGTCAACTATCACACCAGAGTCGCCGTTGAAAACCCTTGTCAGGTCGTCATTTCTGGTGATCAGTACGGGTAGGCCCGGGAACCACGTGGCCGACATCGGCGGACCGCCGGGCAGTCGCGCCAGCCAGGACCGGGCCGTGTAGGTCCAGTAGCTGACGCCGGAGCGCCCGTGGCGGTGGGCCAGTAGCAGCCGGTGGGATTGGAGGTGGTCCAACCCCCCCTGCGCGTCGCCGGTGGAGGCCGCATCGATCAGCGACAAGCCTTGATCGGTGATCGCCGTGCGCAACGGCGCCAAGGTGTCCGGGTCGAAACCCGGCGCACCGGGATCCGCTTGAATCCATTCAATCTGCTCCGACGGTTCCGCGAGGATGGCCAGCGCCTGGTCGGGATCACCAACCCGGATGGCTTCCGCGAGGCGGGCCAGGTCGCCGGAGAAACGATAGGTATGGGTCATCCGGGCGACCGGTACGGCGTTGCTGGCCACGATATCGGCCAGCACCGCGCCGGCCTCGACGGATGCCAGCTGGTCCGGGTCGCCCACCAGGATCAGGCGGGTCGGCTCGGCGACCGCGTCCAGCAGCAGCGCCATCAGGTGCAGCGACAGCATCGATGCCTCGTCCACAACCACGACGTCGGCGGCCAGCGGATGGCTCGCGTCGTGGTCCTGGCCGCCCCACGGTTTCAGGCCCAGCACTCGGTGGAGCGTCCCCGATGCCAGCGACAGGGGCTGGTCGCCCATGTCCGCCAGGTTCCGTTGCACCGATTGTTCCAGGCGGGCCGCCGCCCGGCCGGTCGGGGCGGTGAGGATGACGCGCAGCGGGTCGGTACGGCCCTGGGCCAGCCCCACCAGGATGTGGGCCACGGC
>Ga0209628_10001622_pt1 | contig 14725 bp, 11 predicted proteins | sample TergutCu122P4_FD_187285 | JGI IMG/M metagenome (GOLD analysis project Ga0209628, IMG submission 187285) | Cubitermes ugandensis P4 segment gut microbial communities from Kakamega Forest, Kenya - Cu122 P4 (SPAdes) (version 2) | ecosystem: Host-associated > Arthropoda: Insects > Digestive system...
TTGAATGTGGTGTTTTGTACTGTTTTTTCGTGTTGAAAAAACGCTTTCCCTTTCGTTTGGGAAAATCCTAAAACGCTTATTCCCAGCGTAATAGCCCATAGGCTTAATCGTAACGTTCTCATCTTAATATCAATTAATTAACAATTATTACTTTAATAAAAATTTAAGTCGCAAAGGTACACTTTTTTATTTTAATACAAAAAGCAAAAAACCAAAAAAAATTGTTTGAACTATGATTTTATTTGATTACTTGAATACTATGATTATTTTTGTGTTCTTTGTGAGAACCGTTGTGTCCTTGTGGTAAAAAAATTTTTTATCTGAATCAGGATTTTCAGGATTAAAAGATGAACAGGATTTTTTTTAGCACACGATTCGTCATTTCTACAGATTCCTCATTACGCTACGCTACATTCGGAATGACACTCTATTCTATGTGGGAGTTGGCGGCGGCGTAGCCGCCGCCAACATCTTCCCCCCCTTCGTTTGTCCGTCATTCCGAATGCAGTGAGGAATCCCTTGCAAAGAACAAGGGGATTGCGGGTTAAACCCGCAATGACGGCGTTTTTTAATCTTGGTAATCTTATTAATCCAGAAAATCCTGATTCAGACAAAAAAGTGGGAGAGATGCTGGATTGCCACGCCGCTCGTACCTCACGGCTCGCAATGACGATGTACCGTTTTGCAAGGGATTCCTCACTGCGTTCGGAATGACGGCGGAGCGTTCAGACAAAAAAGCCCCCCTTAGTCCCCCCGAAGGGGGGAAACAGCCTACGCTTAGGTCGGTACAAATTCGTAAAACCTTTAAGCCGAGCCTATTCTCCCCCTTTGGGGGAGTTAGAGGGGGCTTGATGGCGTATTCAAAACAAAAAAAGTTTAATTGGAAAATTTTGTGTATCTTTGCAGGTTTGTAAATTTTAATTTAAGAATTATATACAATGGCAAGTTTTTTACAGAAACTGTTTGGTACAAAATCAGACAGAGATTTGAAAGTGTTAAATCCTATTTTGTACACTATACAGGACAAATATCCTGAAATTGAAAAACTTAGCAATGATGAATTGCGGGCAAAAACACTCGAATTTAAAGATAAAATAAAGGCGGCAGTCAAGGAAAGCGAAGACAGAATTGCCGAAATCAAAGAAAATTTATCTGTTAATTACGACATGGATATTTCCGAAAAAGAATCTCTTTACAAGGAAATTGAAGAGTTGGAAGAAGATATTTACGAAGTTTCTGAATCAGTATTGAAAGATATTTTGCCTGAGGCATTTTCGGTCATGAAAGAAACGGCAAAACGATTTAAAGAAAACACACAAATAGAAGTTACCGCAACCGATTTTGACCGTGATTTAGCCGCTCAATACGATTGCATAAACATCAAGGGCGATAAGGCAATTTATGAAAATTCGTGGATGGCAGGCGGCACCATGATTACCTGGGATATGTGTCATTACGATGTACAGTTAATTGGCGGTACGGTTTTGCATCAGGGAAAAATTGCTGAAATGGCAACCGGAGAAGGAAAAACATTGGTGGCAACGCTTCCCGTTTATCTGAACGCACTGACAGGAAAAGGCGTACACGTGGTTACGGTGAACGACTACCTTGCCAAACGCGACAGCGAATGGATGGGCATGTTGTATCAGTTTCATAATCTGAGTGTTGATTGTATTGACAAACACGAGCCAAACTCCGAAGAACGCCGTCAGGCATACTTGGCAGATATTACGTTTGGAACAAACAATGAATTTGGGTTTGATTATCTCCGCGACAATATGGCTCGAAATGAAAGTGAACTTGTACAACGCAAACACAATTATGCCATCGTGGATGAGGTTGACTCTGTGTTGATTGACGATGCGAGAACGCCTTTAATTATTTCAGGACCCACCCCCAAAGGAGATGACCAAGAGTTTGAACGATACAAACCCATTGTTGACCGTCTGTATAATGCACAACGAAATTTGATTACCACCGTTTTAGCGGATGCCCGCAGGTTATTAAACGATGATTCCAACCCTGAAAATAAAAAAGAAGGAGCAAAATTATTGTTGCGGGCACACCGCGGACTTCCTAAAAATAAAGCACTTATCAAGTTTTTGAGTGAACCCGGTATGAAACAACTTTTGCACAATACCGAAAGTTTTTATATGGCAGAACAAAATAAATATATGCACATCATTGATGAAGAACTTTATTTTGTGATTGAAGAAAAACTAAACTCGGTTGATATAAAAGAAAAAGGGATTGACCTTGTTTCTACCAACGCCGAAGAGGCTAAATTTTACGTTATCCCCGATATTGGTGCAGAAATTGCAGAATTGGAAAAACAAAATCTGTCTGAAAAAGAAAAGACAGAAAAGAAAAATGAAATTTACCGTAATTTTTCGATTGCATCAGACCGTATTCATACTATGAATCAATTACTTAAAGCATATACTATGTTTGAAAAAGATGTAGAATATGTTATTTTAGACAATAAAGTAAAAATTGTAGATGAGCAAACAGGACGTATTATGGAGGGTCGCCGTTACAGCGATGGACTGCATCAGGCGATTGAGGCAAAAGAAAATGTGAAAGTAGAAGCCGCTACGCAAACCTACGCAACCATTACGCTTCAAAATTATTTTCGCATGTACAAAAAATTGGCGGGCATGACCGGTACTGCCGAAACGGAAGCAGGCGAGTTTTGGAATATCTACAAATTAGATGTGGTTTCTATCCCTACCAATGAACCTATTATCCGAGACGACCGCGAAGATTTGGTTTACAGAACAAAACGTGAAAAATACGGAGCCATAGTGGACGAAATTATCAATCTAAACAATATGGGTCGTCCCGTGCTGGTGGGAACGACATCGGTAGAAACCTCAGAATTGATTAGTAAAATATTAAATGCACGAAAAATAAAACACAACGTTCTCAATGCCAAATTGCACAAAAAAGAAGCCGATATTGTTGCCGAAGCGGGGCAATTAGGGGCTGTAACTATCGCTACCAATATGGCGGGTCGTGGTACTGACATCAAATTAGGTGCTGGCGTAAAAGAACTTGGCGGGTTGGCAATTATCGGTACAGAAAGGCATGATTCTCGGCGCGTTGACCGTCAGTTGCGCGGGCGTGCCGGTCGTCAGGGAGACCCCGGCTCTTCACAGTTTTTTGTTTCGTTGGAAGATGATTTAATGCGTCTGTTCGGCTCTGACCGTATCGCTAAAATAATGGATAGGCTGGGCTTCAAAGAAGGTGAGGTAATTCAGCACAGCATGATTACCAACTCAATAGAGCGTGCACAGAAAAAGGTGGAAGAAAACAATTTTGGCATTCGTAAACGTCTGCTTGAATACGACGATGTGATGAATAAACAACGTGAAAGTATTTACAGCAAACGCCGCAATGCTCTTTATGGCGATAAATTGGTGATTGATATTTCTGAAATGTTTGAAAGCGTATGTTACGAAATTGTAGAAACCAATCAGGAAGGTCGTGATTTTGAAAGTTTTAAAATTGCATCTATCTCTACGCTCGGCTATGACCCTCCTTTTGATGAAAAACAGTTTTATTCTGAAAAAAACAGTACCTTAGCAATGTCTCTTTACAAAAATACGTATGAAAATTATCGTCAGCACATACTTGACATCGGAGAAAAGACAATGCCAATCATTCGAAATGTGTATGAAAATGAGGGTAATCGTTTTGAAAATATTGCTATTCCAATTACAGACGGCAAAAAAACCTTGCAAATTATTGCCAACCTAAAACGCAGCGTTGAAAACGGTGCCAGAGAAGTGGCTTTAACCATTGAAAAAAATCTTACCCTCGCTGTGATTGACAATGCGTGGAAAGAACATCTCCGCGAAATGGACGATTTAAAACAGTCGGTACAAAATGCGAGTTACGAGCAAAAAGACCCGCTTTTGATTTACAAATTTGAATCTTTTGAGTTGTTTTCCCGTATGTTGAGCGATATTTACAAGGAAATTATCACCTTTTTAAATAATGGACAAATTCCTATTCGTGAGGCATCAAATGTAAAAGGGGCAAATCTTCCCGAATCTGATGCCCGCAACTTGCGGGCAGGTAGAGAAGAGGTGATGCAACAACGCACATCTGCACCGCAAGCAGCACAGCCCGTCAAAGTAGAAAAGAAAACCGGACGCAACGAACCCTGCCCCTGCGGCAGCGGAAAAAAATATAAGGCTTGCCACGGGAGGGGAGGGTGAGTGTAGTAAGTTTATAAATAGTACATTATTTTATGTTTACGGAAAAATACACATACGAAAACGAAATACTTTTAAAGAAAAATTTATTACAAGTATTTGAAAATGAAGAAAAATACATTTTCGTTTGTGGTGATTCATTGGAGGTTTTGAAGACAATTTCTGCGGAAACGGTTAATTGTGTTATAACCTCGCCCCCTTATTGGAATTTGCGGGAATATGATGTTGGAGAAGATTCAAATGTGATTGGAAACGAACCTGATTATGATGATTATGTTAAGAAACTAACCTTGATATTTAATGAAATTAAACGAATTTTAACCAAAGACGGCTCGCTATGGCTAAATTTAGGGGATAAATATCACAATAAAGAACTTTTAGGAATGCCATGGCGTGTTGCGTTGTCGTTGATGGATAATGGTTGGATTTTACGAAACGATGTGATTTGGGACCAAATGAAAGGCACCCAAAGTTCAAAAGACAGATTAAGAGATGTTTACGAGCATATTTTTCATTTTGTAAAGACGAAAAATTATTATTATGCTCACAATGAAATTAGAATAGCACCTATTAGAAAACCTAAAATTTACAATGGAGAAATTGTATCAGCAACAGGAGTAAGCGGAAAAAAATATCGCAAGCAAATAGAAGAAAGTCCTTTTTTGTCCGAAACGGAGAAATTAACAGCCAATCAAGCATTAAATGAAATTTTGCAACAAATTTCCGATGGTATATTGGTTGATTTCAGAATGACCATTAGAGGTAAGCAACGCACATTTCACAGCGACAATACAAATATGAGCGGACGTGCCAAAGAATTAGAAACAAAAGGATTTTATTTTATTAAAATGGGGGCAAACGGGCATTTGCCATCAGATATTTGGCGAATTGCACCCGAAGATACATGGAGAAAAGATGCCCATTATGCTGTTTTCCCAGAAGAACTGCTAATCAATCCGATAAAAGCCACTTGTCCCGAAAATGGTGTAGTTTTAGACCCATTTTCAGGAACAGGTAGTACGGTCGTTGCCGCTCTGAAACTAAACAGAAGAGGAATAGGTATTGACCTGAGCAAACATTATACAGAATTGGCTAAACAACGTATTAAACATATAAATCAACCACTATTTTAAAATATTAACAATATGAATGAACCGCATATAGATAAATTTCCAACGGAAGTTTTTGGTTGTCCATACACAGGGCAAAGCGAAAAACTGCAATCCGTCCTTCAACAGCAATATTGTAAATTCATAAAAGGAACTTGCATAAAACCACGTAAAAGTGAACCACACATAAAAGTTGGCATTTGCAGTTTGGGTTATAGAGGTGGTTTTATAGACAGACACGTTCCCGTGATTATTTGTCCGCAACGTTTCAAAGAGGACATTATGTTTGAAACCATTCGGGAAAAATATTTATCACATTGGACGAATATTGAATGGATTTCAGAAGTCAATTTAGGGGTAGGTGGAAGTGTTGATTATGTTGCTATTACAAAAAATAGAAAAAATAAAATTGTTGATTTTCTTTGTGTTGAGATTCAAGCGGGAGGAACAACAGGCTCGCCTTACCCTGCTGTTGTGGATTTAAAAAACAGCGGTAAATATTCAAAACAATCGTATAATTATGGTATAAATTGGGCAAATGAATTTTCAAAAACCATGATGCAACAAGCCTATAAAAAAGGAAAAATTATTCATCATTGGAAACGAAAAATAGTTTTTGTGGTTCAAGACATTGCTATTGATTATTTGAAAAATGCTGTTGATACAAGTCGTCTTGGTTCTTTCAATCCAAACTTGCCTATAGACTTTTGTACCTTTTCACTAAAATGGAATACAAGCCAATGGATTTTGAATTTTTCTAACATTTATAGTACAGATATTGAAGGTATAAATTTGATGTTAGGCGGTGCAGAAGTAGATACATATCCCACCGAAACTGAATTTATTGTAAATATCATTAAAAAGGGGATTCAAGATGGCGTATTAAAAAGGGAAGATTATTTAAAATTTTTGTAGAATTATTTGAAAAATATATTAAATAAAACATTCAAATACGATTTTTAAAATGAGAGTAAAAAACAAAAAAGAATGGAATTTTATTATAAAGGAAACTCACGAAGGCGATAAAACTAATCGCATAAAACGAGAAATGTTGTTTATTTTACAGGGTGAACTTTCAAAACCAAGTCCGAATTTGGGATTTTATAACTATATGAAAAAGCACTACCTAAATTTAGACGCAGAACTTTGTACTCAAATAAATACATTTATCAAAGAACACGAAAACGAAATTTTTGAATATGCTTAAAAATACGGAATAAACGAACATATTGAATGGAATATATTAAAACAATGAAAGGATTATTAACTCGTATTCTTTAGTCAACAAAAATGTAAATTTATGAATAAATTACTTAAAATTACATTAAACAGTTTAATATTTATCCTCATTGCAGGATTTGGATATTATATGATTTATTCGATACAGTCTGAAAAAAAAACAATTCAGCCGAATAGAGAAAATGAGGAAAATATGTTTATTTCCCCTTATAAAAAAATAAATAGTTTTGATGCCGTTTCTGATATTTTATGCTTTGAAGTTGGTGTATTCCAAAATTGGATTCTTGTTGTTTTAGCAGATAGAATTTCTTTTTTTGAACATTCTGGTAAACATTTATACGACTTTCAGATAGAGGAAGGGGTGCGAGACGTTGCCGTTTATGATTTGATGATTTACCTATTGTATCCTACAAAAATTGTTCCGTACGCTCTCAAAGGATGTAGAGGAAAAGAATGGGAAGCCTGCAGCAATAATTCAGATTATTGTGCGATAACTGCAAGCAAAGAGTATATTTTTGTAACCGATGCCGAAAACAAACACATTGTTCAGTACGATAAACAAGGAAAACTTGTGCGTTTTATTAAAAGTCGCGAAGGCTTTGTAATTCCAAGTTATTCGTTTGATATTATTAATGTTAATGATACCATTTACTGTTCCAATTCGGGAAGACATAAAGTCGAAAGTTATACGGTTAACGGCAAATTTATTGCATCGTTTGGCAAGGCAGGAACACAAGTAGGAGCGTTTTCAGGATGCTGTAATCCTGTTTATCTTGCAAAAAATACCGATGAAACTATTTTAACTTCAGAAAAAGGAAATCCCCGCATTTCTTGTTATGAAAAAAATGGAGATTTTCGTGAAATTTTGTTTGACAACAAAATACTCGGAGACGAAACGAATGCTTATAAAGTGCGAATTTTTGACGAAAATATATACATTGCAAGTGGAAAAACAATTTCGGTTTATGGCAAGGATGCAGCAAACTATGTCGTCACTGCATGTCCGACCAATGTAAAATCATGTGCAGAATGTCCGATGCGTGATAGGTGTAAAAAATAATAAACAAAAAAAACACGTTTGGGTTCGAGTTTTTTTTGAAGGTAGATGAAAAGGTGTTCAAATGATTAGAGGTTAGTGATTAAAATCATGCTAATAGTTTAATTTTGTAAATCGTGTACGGACAACAAAAGAAACCGTTCAAAATGGGCTTTTTTTTCTATCCACAATTCGTTGATAAAATATATACCAAACTTTAGCGTTGTTAGTCCTTTAAAAGGGGGTAAGAGATGAATAAAAATTTTTTGTTAAGCATACTGTTTATGGTTGTTTATGGTAATGTGTTTTATGGACAAACAACGCAAGAAATCAAAGATTTACGTCAAGGAAATAGGCAATATTCTGCTGCGGAAAAATTGGAAAAAGAAGCGGAAAGGTTAATCGAAAAAAATAGGGAAAGCGATAAACAAGAAATCGCCGTTAAAAAGCAACAAGCACAGCAATTATACGAGGAGGCATCTACAAATTATATAAAATCAAATGCAAGTACGGGTAATTATTATAAAAGTCTGTACAATCAAGGAGCGGCTCTGTATAGGCAAGGAAAATACGAAGAGGCTGCCAAAGAAATTTTAAAAGTATTGGAAAATAGCAATTTAAGTGATAAAATTAAAGCAAAAGCCTATCATAATTTGGGAAATAGTTTGGTGCAACAGGAAAAATATCAAGAGGCAATTGAAGCGTACAAAAAATCGCTCAAAGCCAATCCATCTGATATGGATACAAAATACAATATGGAATATGCTAAAAAGAAATGGCTAACTCAACAACAGCAGCAGCAACAGCAACAACAAAATCAAGATAACAAACAAGATAATAAAGACCAAAATCAGCAGCAACAGCATCAAAATCAGGATAAAGGAGATAAAAACGAACAACAAAAACAACAGCAACAATCTCCCGAAAATCAACAAGATACTAAACGAAAATTAGATGCTTTGCAAATGAACGAACGAAAAACGCAAGAAAAAGCAAATCGTTTAGAAAACCAACAAACAAGACCTACAAAACAAGAAAAAGATTGGTAAAATGAATAAAAATAAATAGTAAAAAATCGTACCCCTACAAAAATTAAAAAAATATGAATTTAGAACAAAAAATAAACGAAGACATTAAAACTGCCATGTTGGCAAAGGATAAAGAATCGTTAAATGCTTTGAGGGCAATAAAATCTGCTCTTTTGTTGCTTAAAACAGAGAAAAATGCAGGCGAAATTACTGAAGATGTAGAATTGAAAACCCTGCAAAAATTGGTGAAACAGCGTAAAGAATCTGCCGAAATGTACAAAAATCAAAATAGAGACGATTTGTATAAAGAAGAGATGTTTCAGGTGGAAATTATTTCAAAATATTTGCCCGAACAGATGTCGGAAGAGGAGATTACGGCTGTGATTAAACGACTTATCGAGCAAGAAAACATTGCCGATATGAAAGGAATGGGAAAACTTATGGGCTTGGCAAGCAAAGAGTTAGCAGGAAAAGCCGAAAATAAAGTAATTTCGGAAATTGTAAAAAAATCATTATCGTAGAAAAATGAGACGTCCCATAAAAAATGTATTTGCGGTAAACGATTATCATTGTTTTGGCTGTTCGCCGCATAATGGTATAGGTTTGCGGTTAAAATTTTATGAATCAGGAGATTATGTAGAATCTGAATGGACTCCTGCCAAACAATACGAGGGGTATCCGGGAGCGATACACGGCGGTATTTTGTCCACGATGATAGACGAAGTTGCTGCATGGACAATGTATATTAAAGCACGTTGTTCGGGGGTTACTTCAAGAATGAATATACGCTATCGCAAGCCTGCAGGTTCTTTGCAAAATAAAATTATTATGCGTGGAAAATTGCGAGAATTGAACAAAAATCTGTGCTACATAGATGTACAATTGCTTAATGCTAACAATGAAGTCTGTACAGAAGGCGAGGTTATTTATTTCACTTTTCCTGTGGAAAAATCTATCGAAGAAGGATATTATCCACGAAACTATTATAGTTTTTTTGAGGAATAAAAAATTTTTAAATGTTGTTATTTCAGTCGTATTTTCTTTTTTTTCACAACAATCAAACCTAATCGCAGTACAAGGGTAAGCCATATTGGGTAAAATGCGGGATTAAAAGATTGTGGTAAAATCCAAAAACCAACTAATAAAACCACTAAACAACCTAAAAGAATATACAGTATTAGTAAAGATGTTTTTTTCAATCGAATCAAAACATATAGCAATAATGGATTTGCCCACAATAAATTCAAATTACCTTTGGTTGCGTTGTGGTCGGAGATAAAACAAAGGTAAAATACCAAAATAGACAAAATAAATACCGCAGAAAAAAATACAATATCGAAAAATTTAGCATAAAAATTTTTCTTTATTTCAAAGAACGTCAATACGATGACACAAATAAACAACAGCCAAAAAACCATATTCGGAGTAAAAATTGTAGGCGTACTATGAACACATTGTTCCTTTAAAATGACTTGTATGGGTTCGGCTAATGTTTTGTCGCTACCAATTAAAATGGTGGTATCAAATTGATGCATCAAATCATTGGGCAAATACATATAATTGTAAATAGAAACCCGTCTATCCGCTTTTGTTCCTAATGCAATATCTATTCCAAATCTCCACCAAAGGTAATTATTTGTGTAAGGATGAAATAACTGTCGAAATGTTAGAGGAGAATTTGTCATTGTTTCGGTAGAAAAATGTCTATTTTGCAGGTTGTTTTGCACGACATCCCGTATTCGCGTAGCACAATTATCTTCAAAAAAATCGTAGTTATAATACCTATTTTCAGGCTTATAATTCTCGACTACTGACTCGTACAATAATATTTTTTCTTCATAAGTCAATCGAAGCACTTGTTCGTACATACTTCTTCCATCGTAGGCATATTCAGCAACAAACCGTTCAAAAGTATTAATTCCAAGCATATACGGCAGCCTTCCTTGAGCAAATTTTAAATAAAAATTATCAGTATTAAAATCAAATAAGCCCCAATTGAACACATAATCTATTCCTAAAGCGGTATCACAAACACGTAAAGCCGTATGCCCAAAGGCTTCAAAGAACTCAAAACCAGCACCGCAAGTCAAAACACTTATCTTGGCTTTTTCACCCAACTGTCCAAAAACAGATTGAGTATGTACCATAAATACAACAAAACACGCACTAATAAGCAGAATTTTTCTCATATATTATTTCTTATTTTTTAATATCTGCAAACAATTTTTTACACTCTAATTTATTTTTTAATTTCCCGTTAATTGATGAAATAATTGTTCCATAGTTCGATTTCCCGCTTGCTTTAATAGATTTGGCAAGGTATCATCGGCTTTGATTATTCCTCTGTCAATGATAATGGCACGGTCACATATTGCTTCGACTTCCTGCATAATGTGGGTAGAAAAAAGTACCGTCTTTGTTTTTCCAACTTCCTTTATTAAATTCCGAATTTCTACTAACTGATTTGGGTCTAAACCCGAAGTAGGTTCATCCAATATCAATACTTCGGGGTTGTGTATAAGTGCGTGGGCCAAGCCCACCCTTTGTCTATATCCTCGCGATAGCGCTGCCATTTTTTTGTGTTGTTCCCTTCCCAAACCCGTAATTTCAATCATTTCTGCTATGCGTTTTTTCAAATTGGCAACCTTGTACACCCCACCAATAAACTCCAAACTCTCCTTTACATACATATCCAAATACAACGGATTATTTTCAGGCAGATACCCAATACACTTGCGAACTGATAAAGAATTTTCCAACACATCATACCCGCAAACACTCACATCGCCCGAAGTCTGTGATTTATAACAAGTAATAATCTTCATCATAGTAGATTTTCCCGCTCCGTTTGGTCCCAATAAACCAACAATTTCCCCTTTACTAACCGAGAAAGACACCTCATTCAAAGCCTTTTGAGTACCGTATATCTTCGTAACATTTTTTGCTATTATTGACATAAGCCTTTTTATATTTGTTAAGACGCAAAGGTACAATAATTTTCCAATTATACCAAGACGAGTATTTTTTTTTTGTAAATTGCAATAAAGAAAAAAATATTTTAACTTCTACGGAATATTCAAAAATTGAAATGCACGTTTTTCATAATATCTCAAAAATAAAATTTTCAACAATACTATTTTTTACTATCTTTGAATTTCAGAAAAATAGTAATTAAAAAAACATTTAAACAATTAAAAATCAACATGAAATACATATTAAAATCAGCGAGTTTTGTTTTGTTTGTGGGAATTAACTGTCTTTTTGCACAGAAAAAAGAAATTACGTTAGAAGATATTTGGAAAAATAATACGTTTAGACCGTACAGTACTTCGGGGTTTTCTACCTTGCAAAGTGGTGATTATTATACCGTTACAACCAAAGACGGCATAGATAAATACAGTTTCGCTACGGGAGAAAAAATTACAACGCTCGTAACCAATGATGAGTTGAAAACTGCCTCAAACAACAAGGTAACAATGTCAGTAATGGATAGTTATATATTTGATAATGAGGAAAATAAACTCTTAATCGCAACGTCTTTGGAATATATTTATCGCCGCTCGACAAAAGCGTTTTATTATGTGTATAATATTAAGTCGAAAACCATTGATTTACTGGCAGATACAACAAAAGGAAAGCAAAGTTTTGCCACTTTTTCGTCCGATGGAAAGAAAATTGCCTTTGTGCGTGAAAACAATCTTTTTATCAAAAATTTAGAAGAAAATAAAGAAATTCAACTTACAACAGACGGCTTGGATAGGCATATTATCAACGGAATGGCAGATTGGGTATATGAAGAGGAATTACATAATTCTCAATACTTTACGTGGTCGCCAGATGGAAAAAAATTAGCCTATTTGCGATTTGACGAACAGCGTGTAAAAGAATTTTCGATGACGATGTGGGGCGAACTTTATCCGACAGAATACAAGTTTAAGTACCCAAAAGCGGGCGAAGACAATTCGTTGGTGGACGTTTTTATCTATGATTTGGCAAGCGGGCAAAAAACAAAATTGGACTTGGGCGATAACACAAATTGCTATTTTCCACGCATTTATTGGCTGAAAAATTCGACCGATTTAATCGCTTTGAAACTCAATCGCCATCAAAATAAATTGGAATTTTACCGATATAATACGCTCACAAAACGGCAAGATGTCGTTTATACTGACGAAAATCCGTATTGGTTGGACGTTACCGACCAGTATTATTTTTTGGACGATAACCAGACAATGATTGCCACGTCTGAGCGAAACGGGTTTAATCATATTTATAAAATAAATTTTGGCGGAAAAATCACTCCGCTAACGAATGGAAAGTGGGAAGTGGCTGAAATTTCCGCCATTGACACGAAAAATAAGTTGATTTATTACCTTTCCAACGAGTCTAATTTGTTGAATCGGGACTTGTATTGCATAGATTTTAACGGCAAGAAAAAACAGATGCTCAGCAACGGAAAAGGCTGGAATTCACCGACTTTCAGTCCGACAACGCAGTATTACCGCAATGTGTATTCTGATTTGAATACGCCGCCAATTTACACAATTTGCGATAACAAAGGCAAGCAAATCCGACTTTTAAATGATAATGCAAAATTTAAGCAAACGACTGAAAATTACGGATTTACAAAGCGTGAATTGTTCTCTTTTACAACAGAAGAAAACACCTTATTATATGGCTGGATGTTGATGCCTGCCGATTTTGATTCGACAAAAAAATACCCTGTGTTGATGTATGCCTATGGCGGTCCAGGCTCGCAGGAGGTAAAAAATTCTTTTTTCAGTGCATTTAATTTGGCGTGGTATCAAATGTTGGCACAAAAGGGCTATCTTATTGTCTGTGTGGACGGTAGGGGTACGGCAACTCGCGGTGATGCGTTTAAAAAGTCCGTTTATTTGCAACTCGGAAAATTGGAGGCGATAGACCAAATTTACACTGCAAATTACTTAAAATCACTGCCTTACGTGGACGGCTCACGCATTGGAATTTGGGGTTGGAGTTTCGGAGGTTATCTTTCGTCATTGGCGTTGATGCAAGGCGGTGATGCGTTTAAAATGGCGATTGCGGTCGCTCCCGTTACCACTTGGCGATATTACGACAACATTTATACGGAGCGATTTTTACGTACTCCGCAAGAAAATCCGCAAGGATACGATGAAAATTCGCCCATTACGCACGTGGAAAAAATGAACGGAAATTTTTTGTTAATACACGGAACAGCAGACGATAACGTCCACTTTCAGAATGCGATAGACTTGGTAACGGCACTCAACAAAGCCGAAAAACAATACGAACAATGGTTTTATCCGAACAAAAATCACGGCATCTACGGTGGAAATACACGCTATCATTTATATGTGAAAATGACGGAGTTTGTTTTTAAAAACTTATAGAATAAAATTTTCGTATCTTTGCAAAAATTGAAAATACGGCAATGAAATATCAAAATATCCGCGAAGAAGAGATAAAAAACAAAATTACACAAGATTATTTTGGGGATTATGATTGTTCCAAAATAGTTGGAAATGTGGATTTTTGTGTCTCTGTGTGGAAAAATAGCAACGAATCGGAACAAGAATCGTTGTTGTGGGCAGAAGCAAAACAAAAACCGTCAAATATTTACGAATCCATCGCCCAACTCGTGCTGACTATCGGTAAAGCACGGACTTTCAATGAAATACTTCCTCCGCCGTTTCTGGGTTGTTTTGACCCTGAAAAGATTGCTTTTGTGCCGTATTCCGATGTTCAGGATATTTTTTATCAGAATGATTTTAACTGGAAAGTCGCCCCGTCGGATTATAATACCAAAGAATTTAAACTTATACTTCAAAAAGTCAAGGAAAGTATTGATAATAAGTCATTTCTGTTCTATTTTGAAAAAGATGAAGACGAATTAAGGCACTTTATTCGTGAAAATTTTATTGTCGGAAAAACGGAAACATCTAAAATCAGGATTGATAAAAATAATTTTATAAATGTTTATCAAAGGTGGTTAAATACCGTAAAACCAACTATTTGCGTGGATTGGGAAGCAGCAAAAAAAATGGATATATTAGATTGCGATTTTTATCTGGCTGATTTGTTGTCGTTAAA
>Ga0209628_10001623_pt1 | contig 14724 bp, 7 predicted proteins | sample TergutCu122P4_FD_187285 | JGI IMG/M metagenome (GOLD analysis project Ga0209628, IMG submission 187285) | Cubitermes ugandensis P4 segment gut microbial communities from Kakamega Forest, Kenya - Cu122 P4 (SPAdes) (version 2) | ecosystem: Host-associated > Arthropoda: Insects > Digestive system >...
AAACGCAGGCCGCCGTCGCTGTAACAGGCGTATTCGTTGCCGAACTTTTCGATATATTTTTGTTTTACTCCGGGAAAATGCCTGTCGAGGCATTTATAAAAATATTCGCGGCTCCCGTCCCGCATCGTTGTGCCGAAACAGAAAGACACAAGCCCTTTGATTTTCGCTTTGACGCAATAATCCATCAACCCGCGCAGATTTTCTTCGGAATCGTTGATAAATGGCAAAATAGGGCAAATCCATACGGCCGTGGGGATGCCCGCGTCGCGCATTGCTTCCAGCACATGAAAGCGTTCGAGCGTCGTCGAGACGTTGGGCTCGATGATTTTGCATAAATTTTCGTCATAAGTGGTCAAAGTGATTTGAACTACGCATTTCGTTTTTTTATTGATCGCTTTTATGATATCCAAATCACGTAAAATAAGCGCGGATTTAGTCAGAAGCGTAACCCCGAAACCGTACTTTTCGATCAAAAACAAACATTTTCTTGTGATTTCCAAATCTTTTTCTAAGTGTATATACGGATCGCACATCGAGCCTGTGCCGATCATGCACGGTTTTCTTTTTTTCCGCAACTGATCTTCGAGGATTTGCGGGGCGTTGCGCTTTACTTCAATATCCTCAAAATCATGGTTGATCTGATAACACAAACTGCGGCTGTCGCAGTAAATACAGCCGTGGGTACAGCCGCGGTACAGATTCATACCGTTGCCCGGCGACAAAATCGTTTTATAATCGGCGTAATGCATAAAAACCTCTTGAATCAATTGAAACTTTTCTATAATTTCTATAATTAATATAATATAAATATAATATGTCCGCTTATATTATAACCCCGATAAACCATTATTGTCAACGGTTTTATTTTAAGTTGACAAAATGAGCGGAATAATATATAATAAATAAATGGCAACGATTAAAAAAGGGGATGATATCAATGAATTTCAAACAGCAATTAAAAAATATATATTTGACGTGGGCGTTAGTGTTGGTTTTTCATTTTACCGTAATGTTTTTTAAAACAGATATAATATTAAATGCAGGCAGTCAGGCAGTTTATATAATCCAGACTGTATTAAACGTGGTTACGATCGTCGTGGGTTTGTACGCGATATATGTATTGTTTTTGATGATAAGGCATTTGAGTTCGCGTATATCTATGATGGAACAGGGGAGCGTTATAGTTGCGGATAAAGAGTACAACGGCGTCCATTCTTCTGAGATAAGCAAAAGCAAAGGCATACTTGTTTTTATTATAAATATTATCGGTGTTTGCTTTATTATTGAATTGCTGACGGGATCGCATTTTGCGGTATATATAGGCGGCGGCAATACTGAAATCAAATATCAGGCGGTTATTTATTTTATCATGACGGTCATGACTATGATTTATATCGACACGATCGCAATCGCGCGTTTGACAGCCCATTTAAAAGAAAAGGCGCTGATAAAAAAGCATTTTGTCGTGATAGAAAAGAATATTAATACGCTTTTAAAAACAGATCAATTAAGCGATGTAAGCGTTGTGATCAATGACTTTAAACGGATAGCCGTAAACGGCGTTATTTTGCAGAAATTAGAAAAAATGGAAAGCCAGATTCATTTATTCAATCAGAAGAAGACGGCTTTTGAAAGCTTATTCAAAATGAAAGAGTTGGATTGGGAAAAAAGGATCAGGGAAAGCCTGGACGAAATAGAAAAATCCATCGTGAACAACTGCCATAATATGCTGTTTAATGTCAAATCGCTCGAAGGCGCTTATTTGCAGGACGGTTCCTTCGGGGTTTCGGAAGATGTCTTAAATGAAATCGATCAAAGTTTCAATGAAAATATCGAGGCGAATAATACGATGTTTGACGATATAAACGCCATGTTCGCCCAAGCTTCAAAAACATATAATAAAGTATCCACGGCAGGCGGTTCCGACGCGGACAATACAGTCAAAGCGATGGATATGATGGCAAAAATGAACGATACAACAGCAACTCCCGTCAGAATCAATGTCAACAGGATCATCGATGAAATGCATCAGGCTGATAAGAGCGGCGGGAAATAAGAAATAAGAAATAAGAAATAAGAAAGAGGGGTAAAAATCAATGGTAAATTCAAAAAATAAAAATAATATGCCCGTTATAATCGGGCTTGTGGTTTTCGGGATCATTTTGTGCGTTGTCCTGCTTATGCAGCCCTGGGGCGGGAATACAGACGCGATCACTGCCGAAGCCGCAGTCACAAAACTGAACAGCCTGTATTCTGCATTAAGAGTGAACAAACCGACGCCTAAATTAGACCCTGATTATCAGGGCGACGGCGAAACGGTCGATAAAATAGCGGTTTTGCCCGATATTTCGGAATATCCGTTTATCGTAAACCCGACGACCGATCATTTTATAACGGTTTATTCGTCGGCTGAAAAAACGGACTGGCTGATTTATACGGCGAATCAATTTAATCAAAGCGGCGCGTCGGTTGACGGCAAGCCCGTTTCGGTCGGGATCCGCGCTTTTAAGAGCAGTTTGGGGGCGGATTTCATATCGTCGGGAAAATATACGCCTGATTTGTATATCCCAAAAAGCACGATTTACGGCAGTTTGATTTCGGCATTGGGAGTGGAGTTTGTATTGACGGAAGAACGCCTTGCGGGAAATGTCGCGGGAATCGTTATAAGCAAACAAAAGAACGACGAGTTGACTAAAAAATATGGGGAGATCAACGGCAAAACAATCATGGAAAGCGTGTTGAATGACGAATTTGCTTTGGGATACGGCAATCCTTTGTCAAGCGAAGAAGGGTTTAACTTTTTTTTGACGATGTTATATGAATTTGACGGCAATAATCCGACAGGCGACAATTCCGTCGATCAGTTAAGAAAGTTTCAGGACAAAATCCCGTTTATCGCGTATGAAGACTCGCAGCTGATAACGGCCTTGACCGGAGGAACCCTTGACGCGATCGTGATCGATTATCAGGCGTATGTAAATTCGCATAATTTAAAATCGTCATACGAGTTTGTGCCGATCGGACAGCGGCAGGACAGCCCCGTTTATATGATCGGCAATCCGTCCGCGCTTAAAAGGCAGGTCGTCAGCCGGTTTGTAGACTTTTGCAAAAACGCCGATTCACAGAAAGCGGCGGCGGACAGGGGATTCAATAATTTTGACAATTATTCCGGCGCGGTTATCATGACCGGCGCCGCGATATTACAGGCGCAGGAAATTTACAGCAGGGAAAAATACGGATCAAGCGGTTTGACGGTCGTATTTGTCGCCGACGTGTCGGGCAGTATGGAAGGTTCGCCGCTGCTGAACCTGAGAGGGGGGCTGAACCGTTTGATAGGCGTTATCGGATCAAACGTAAATGTGGGGCTCGTCACTTTTTCGGACAGCGTCAGTATCGACGTTCCGATAGCCAAATTTGACAGCATACAAAAATCATATTTTTCATATGCCGTCAGGTCGATGTCCGCCGGCGGAGGAACCGCGATGTTTGACGCGATCGTGGTTGCCCAGAAAATGCTGACGGACGCCAAAGCAAACAATCCAAATACAAAATTGATGCTCTTTGTTTTGACAGACGGCGAATCGAATGTCGGCTATAAATTCAAGGACATCGAAAAAATCGCAAGAGGCGTCAAAATCCCGATAAACACGATCGGTTATAACGCGAATATCACGATCCTGGAACAATTATCGGAAATAAACGAGGCGATAGCCATGAATGCCGATTCGGAAAATATCATATCCCGGTTGGAAAGCTTATTTAAGGCGTATTCATAAAAACTATAAGGAGGAAAAACCGTGAAAAACTTTATAAAATATGTTGTTTTGCCTGTTGTTGTTTTGATGTGCGCCGCCGGATTCGCCGGTTGTACGGCAAATCATAACAATCCGGATAAAAAGAAAAGCGATATCAAATATACTGAAACTTTAAAAGTATATAATGCAAGCGAATATATAGACAGAACGACCATCGAGGATTTTGAAAAAGAATTTGCCATTAAAATCGAATATGCCGAGTTTGAGAGCAACGAGGATATGTATGCCGAAATTTCGAAAAATCCCAATGCTTATGATATTTTGGTGCCGTCCGATTATACGATAGACCGCTTGATTCAAGAAAACATGCTGGCAAAACTCGACAAAAGCAAAATACCCAATATCGGCAATGTCGCGGAAGAATATCTTGATTTGACATACGATCCCGGCAATGATTATGTCGTGCCCTATATGGCGGGAACTTTGGGGATACTTTATAATAAAAAACGCGTGACGGAAACGGTTGACAGCTGGGGCGTATTATTTGACGCCAAATACAGCGGGAAAATTTTAATGCTGGATTCCGAACGCGACACGATCGGCGTCGCGCTTAAAATGTTGGGGTATAGTATGAATTCAAATGACGACGCCGAATTAAAGCAGGCAAAAGATAAACTGCTGGCAATACGTTCGATTATCGCTGATTATAACGGGAGCGAGGAAATACGCGATAAAATGGTAGCGGGAGAGGGCGTTTTGGGAGTTGTATATTCCGGCGACGCAAAAACCGCGATAGACAGGAACCCCGATTTGGCTTATGTTATACCCAAAGAAGGGGCGAATAAATGGATCGACGGTTTTGTTATTATGAAAAACACGCGGCATTTGGACGCGGCGTATCAATTTATCGATTTCATGTGCCGTTCGAATATAGCGGTCCGCAATATGGCAAAGATCGGCTACACTTCGCCGGTTTCGGGCGCGTGGGCGGAATTTTTAGGCAATCGGATCATGTTCCCCGCAATAGAAGAGCTTGACCGCTGCGAATCGTTCCTGTACGGCAAAGACGCCACGCAAAAGTATTCCGATATGTGGGAGGAAGTCCGCAGGCTGTGGTAAAAGAACGGGGTTCCCGCACGATATACAGAATGTACACATACACAAATGTAGGGGTCGCAGCCATAGCCGAACTTCGTTCGGCGCACGACCCGGTTTTATACCGTTTCATACGATTGAATCATGGTTTAATACAGTTTAATTATGGTTTACGGGACGCGTCACGAACGGAGTTCGTGTATGACAGCGTCCCCTACTTGTTGTGGGGGTTGTAATAATATTGGTTGTTTTCAATTTTATATTAATCCTAATTCTTGCTTAAAATTATGTTTCGTGATTGCTTCATCAATTATTTCTTCCGCTATTCCATTGTTTTTCATGGAAGTTTTGCATTTTTCAAAAATCTTTTTATTACATTCCGTTAATATAGTTCGTTCATTGTCAGTCAGTTTGGACAGTATAGCTATATCAGAGTAACACGGCAGAAAACAAAAGTACGCTGTCCATTGTGCGATTTCATTCTCCGACGGCTCGCCATTTTCCCATTCATCATCATGCGCGAGCAAGTCAATAAACTGAACGCCGATTTTTTCATCATAAAAGAAATTGTCTTTGCCTACAAAATCTATTAACAAGCCTGCGTCCATAATTTTGATTGTATCCGCGACAAATTTGTCAAAATGTTCCTGCGGCACATCTGACAGAAATTTAACGCGTTCTAATATATAATCCTTGTCTAACGACCGTACTTTGTCCCTATCATATAACTCTGTGCCTTTCGCTTTCGGCTGAATAATATAGCCGTTGCCGTTATCGCTTTGAAAAGCCAAAATCGGCACAACATTGATGCCTTGCGCTTGTAAATCTAAAAGTGTTTCGGCTATATTTTCGAGATGTTTCAAGTCTGCGTCTGCCGTGTATACATTCCGAAAGTTTAGATTATCCTGTTGAAGAACTGCGTATTCATCAAACAAGAATACTTTTGTATTTTGAAATGCGTTATCACCTGTTTTTTCATATTTCATTTCTTTTGTTGCTTCTATCAGTTGCTGTGCAACTCCGCGGTCTATTCCAAAGTATTTTTCAATTATCATTTTTATATATCTCCGTTTAAAATATAAATTAAATTTGCACCATGCGAAAATTCAAACGCTGGATATTTTATTTATTTTCGCTTAATTCGCATACTCTTCTAATTTTTTCTCGATTTCTTTGAACCTTTCGTCTTCCCTGCAAAAATCGAATTGATCTTGTTTCATGATATTAAGAATCTCCCTGCAATCGTTATCCGTTCCGTTTGGGTATCCTTGAAACCCTTCTTCATGGTATGAGCGGTTGACGAGAAATGATGTGCGTTTAAAACCTTTTTGCGTTAAAAATTTTATCGCGTATTCCGTTGCAAGCGTGAGATTGTTTATAACGCCGTCCAAATTTTTATCTGCCGCGTCATATACCGCAAGTTCGCCGTGGATGGACGATATCCGCGTGCAATAAAAACCGTAATCGCCGTCTTCATAAAGCAATTCAAAAACTTTAAGAGAATATTGGCGCGCTTTTCTCTTTTCGTTGTTCGTAAAATTACCCTGTTTCAGCATATTATTGATTCCGCCGTAAATCAAATCCGCATAAATACGCAGATTGTCCTGAATACATTCCACCGCTTTATCGCCTTTTAATATAATCGAAAGCAAATGATCCTCAGTTATATCGATTATCGGCGCTTTTCGGGCGTATTCGATCGCTTTTTCTTCATTTCCCAAACGGGCGTATAAACGGCATAAATTCCATATTACGTCATATCTGTGGCGCGGTTCGTCCGATTCTTTAAATAACCGTTCCGCTATTTTTATGATTTCGTCCGAATATTCTTCGGGATTGATACACGATTGATTTTTCATATAAAGCGCGCCCATATAGCCGTTCATTACGCCGCAATGATTCGGGAATTTTTGGATCGCCTCAGTCCACAGCGCAAGATTATTGTCAAAATCGCCTTTTCTTTGATACGCGTCGCTTTTTTCATAATATTCCGCTACTTTTTTTTCGATTTGAATTTTTCCCACGCCCAATAAATCGTCGACGCTTGTATTATAATACATTGCGATTTGAGGCAAAAGCTCTATATCCGGGTAACATTCCCCGCGTTCCCATTTGCTTACCGCGGAAACGCTCACAATTAAAAATTCAGCCAATTCTTCCTGCGTATTATTTTTCTTTTTGCGAAGTTCTTTTAAATGATCGCAAATATTTATATTCATAACAATATCCTCCATTAATTAATTCATTCATTCATTGTGTTATTTTCGATTGCGCAACCGTTATTTAAATTATACATCGAATAACACAGCAAGTCAATGGAGGCATTGTTCAATTCAGGTTCAAAATTTGAACCATAGGTCGAATAACGCTTATACAGGATCAGGCAGTCTTTCCAAATACTCAAATTCAAATATTCCCCTGCACCTTTCGTTATCGCTCTTGCGTATATTTTTTACCCTGCATTTCATCGGCGGCAGAATGACTCCGCCTTTCTCATACCAATGTTTTGAATATTCTTCATATTCGTCAAGGTGTAATACATATCCATTTTTCGGGACGGTTATTTCATATCTGTAAAAATCCAAGCTGCCCGTCAATTCGTCGTAAACTATAGACAACTGATAATTACCGAAAGTCTGCCCGTTTACGTTTTCCATATCCGGGGTGGCGTTTGTCCCTGTGAAGTTTTTGAACTCCACGATATCGCCGACGTCATACCGGGGCAGGGTGTGATCCTTCAAAAGCTCCGCGTACCATAAGATACTGTAGAGCAGCATTTCATCTTTTGCCGGTTTCATCGCGCCGAGTAAATTCGCAATGTCAATTTTAGCGATTTTTATGATGTTTTCTTTTGCTTCATCGTCCAAAGTTTCGTATATTCGGTTTTTATATCTTACAATCTCTTTTTCATCAAGCGTCCGTTCGCCGTTTTCAAATTCTTTAAGCATACCTTTTGAGTTAGCGTTCGCTCTTTCGGCGAATTCCCAAAGGAGTTTCATCCTGCCTCTAAGCAAATTGTCGAGGATTGGGGAATCGCTCCTTAACCAAAAATAAATTGTTTCATCAAGACCGATCGTTCGATATTGCATATTATTACCACCTGTTATTGATAAATTAGGGTTAAAAGCAAGGCGCTGGAAAGATTGAAGCTCAACATTAAGATTTTTCGCGTCAGACGGCGTTATCCCGTGAAAACTTTTAAAAGCCGCGCTGAAAGCGTCCGCCGAATCATATCCGTATTTTACGGCAATATCTATAATTTTCGCGTTGGTGTTCTGAATATCGGCGGCCGCCTGCGTAAGTTTCCTTTTTCGTATATATTCAGATAATGTCATATCGGTTATTATCGTAAAAATCCTTTGGAACATACCTTTTGCGTTTGCGGACAGCGCGGCGATTTTATCGTCTTTTATTTCGCCGTCCAGATTATTTTCGATATAATCCAATACTGAGTTCATTCGTTTCACAAAATTCATCTTTCTTTTTCCTTTCTCTTTCCCTTTCATGCAATATCATATCATAAATAAAATGATACCGCCCTTGATTTTTTGTACGAAAAATCAAGGGCTGAATTTATAATTTGATTCCGAAACACAACAGAATTGTTTAGACTTGTTAAGAATGGTTTCCCTTGCGTCATTTTTCCAATTTCACAACTGCATCATATATCTCCGAAGTCAATTCCTCAACGCCTTTCCCTGCCGGATTTATAGGTTCGCCAAATGCGACTCTGACCGGATAACGCCTGCCGAAACGGAATGTTTTCGGGAGTTTTCTGGATGGCGGGAAGATATCCCAAGCGCCGTCTATCCGCACGGGTATTACAGGGGCGTTTGCATCGATCGCCAGCATTGCCGCGCCGCCTTTGAACTCCTGCATTTTCCCGTCGTGCGTTCTCGTGCCTTCGGGGTGTATCAATACGTTATATCCGTCTTTCAAACAGGCAAGGCACCGTTTCATCGCCGGGACGCTGTTCCCGCTCCGGTCTACGGGAATGCCGCCGAGCCATGTGAGCGCTGTTCTTGAAATCGTTTTTTGAAGAAGCTCATGTTTTGCGAGACAGCATATTTTTGTCAAATCCGCGCGTTTTTCCCCGATCGCCGCCCAGATCCATAATCCGTCGAGATTGCTCTGATGATTGGAACATAAGATATAGTTTTTATCCAACGGGACATTTTCGATCCCCGCTATTTCACATTTCCAGAAAAACCTTGCATACCACAGATATCTTCTGAGGTTCATCATATTCAATCTTGTTTTTTTGAGCGGATAATCTTCAATATTATAATCGACGCCGCGTTTTTTCCCGCCGCCGCTGTCCTGCGCTTCTATCAGATTGATTATATCGCGCACCGTTTCGACCGCGCCCATGCTTTCGGCGATCAAAATATTTAACGCGCCCTCGATTTCGACGCATATTTCCATCATCCTCAGCGAATCGATATTCAAATCATATTTCAAGTTGCTGTCGGGCGTAACAGTCTGCCCGTTTGTATGGCGGGAAATAACCCTGCAAACGATATCTTCCGCATTGGCGCCGGCTTCCTGCTGCGGGAGAGATACAGATATTTCGATTTCCGCTTCCGACGTTCTTTCGGCGATCGCCGCTTCTTTTAAGAGATACCGCTTTACTTTCCCGACGGAAGTCAATACGATCTTATCGATAAAATGCACTTTTGATATTTTATATAACGTGCTTGTTTTCGAAGAAAAATCCATGATGGTTTTTTTTATGATCTGCTGGACGTCCGCGAGAAGATTGCCGCTTTCTATGAAGATGTGTATTTCGTCATAATTCCCATCTTTGCACGGGACGCCGCAGGACGCGAGAGTGACATTGGGGCATAAGCCGCCGTATAAATTATCGACGTCGGTCGGCGCGACTTTTTTCCCGGTGTGCATGTGTATCGCTTCTTTTGCCCGCCCTGTAATATGCAGATATCCTTTTTTGTCGATATAACCCAAATCGCCGGTTTTGAAATAGCCGTTTTCGTCGAACGCGGAACCGGTCAGCTCCGGATCCCTGAAATAACCTTTCATGATCAAAACCGTTTTGATCCGTATTTCCCCGACGCCGTTTTCGTCGGGTTCGTGGATCTTTACGTCAATCCCCTCGAAACGTTTGATATTCCCCTCCGTTCCCGCGGGGTAGCGGTCAGATGTCCCGACGGCGCTTGCGGGAATATTTGTTTCTGTCGAAGCGTAAAAATTCGCCCAGAGGCTGATCCCCATATTCAAGTAAAACTCCGCGGTTTTTTTATTGCATAACGATCCTCCCGTACCCAATGCGAAAAGCCTTTTCCCGAAAACCATTTTACGGATGGACCCGAAAAGCAGTTTGCCGAGATTGATATTAAAATTCTTATACAAAAAACCGCATAACGAGTGCAGCATATAAAATATCTTTTCGACAACGGCGCCTTTATTTTTGACTTCCTGCCGGATTTTGTATTCCATGACTTCATAAACTTTCGGCACGACCAAAAAATGGGTAGGATTGAATGCAAGCAATCCTTTTTGCAGTTTTGTGGCGTCCAAATCCTCAACCATTCCGATATTGCTCCCCGCCAGAAAAAATGTGATGACAGCCATCAGCCCGGCAATATGGTTGATCGGCAGGACATGCATAAAATAAGTCCGCTCGTTGACCGCCGCGACTTTCCAGACGATATCGACGGTTTTCATCGCCGCGAAATAATTCAGTTCCACGCCTTTCATTTCGCTGGTAGTCCCGGAAGAAAACAGAAGCGCAAATACGCTTATATCGGGGTCTGCCGTTTGCGGCCGCGATACTTTATCAGCCGAGCCGTCAAATACTTGACGTCCCATTTCCATGCTTTCGTTTGATAAATCAAAAACGGGAATATCGTTTGTACGCTGTTTATTGATCGTTTCATATATCGCGGGAACTGTAAATATTGCGCGCAGGTCGGAAAATTCGATCAGTTTGTCTATTTCCTGCGGCGGCAGCGTCGAATCAATCAATACGGCGGTAATATTCGCATATACAAGCGAAAAAAGCGCAAAGACGGCATGCGGCGAAAGCGGCGAGATAATAGCCGCTCTGTCCCCCGGCTGTAATCCCGCGCGGGCAAATAATTCCACTGCGGCCTGTATGCGCCCAAATATGTTTTTAAAAGTGAAATCGAGTTTGGAATCGTCGTTCCGCAAATAAGTGATAGCGGCTTTATCCGCAAATTTTTCGCATACTTCTTCAAAACGCGTTACAAATTCCTGATTGTTTTGTTGGTTCATTTATATCATTCTCCCCATATATACATAAGCGTTAATATTTGTTAAATAATAGTATAACACAGCCCATTATTTTTTTCAATAACTTTTAGAAATTAAATATATAAAAATATATAAATATAAATAAAATTGTGCAAAAATAACTCAAAACTTTAAAGTAACTTCATCATTTAATATAAATTTTTATGATTATTTTTGTATAAAAACCTTTAAATATCAAAAAAAACGAAACGAGTTATAAATAAAAAAATTTATAAACACAGAGATTTTTACTGTTATATTAAATATTATTTTATTGATTTCAAAAATTATGTTTATTTTTTTCAAAATATCGTTGACATTAAAGTTACTTTATATTTTATACTAAATATACAAAACAAAAAGATGAAAAAAAAGAGGGAACGATGAATGAGAAAAGGATTTAAAAATTATTATTTTACAAACAGACTTATTAGTCTTTTATTGATAATCATATTATTAGCAGGAATCATACCCGTCAAAAACGCTTTTGCAGAAGAAACGAAAGATATAGGTGATGTTAATAATACCGAACCAATATCAATAGAAGAACCAACACAGAAAATTACGGAAGAACCCACAGGGCCGACAGGAGAAAATATTGACCCCGCAAAAGAATCTACCGACCCTGTTGAAAGCGAAGAAGATGAAGAAGTCGAAGAGGACGAGAACGCCGAAGAAGCTGAGGAAGTCGAAGAAGTCGAAGAAGATGAAGAAAATGAAGAAGCCGAAGAGGACGAGGACGCCGAAGAAGATGAAGAAGATGAAGAAGGCGAAGAGGACGAAGACGCCGAAGAAGGCGAAGAGGACGAAGACGCCGAAGCTATTGATTTGCCGGAAAAAATTCTCGGCAGTATCGGCGGGTTTATATGGGTAGACGACAACAGGGACGGATTATACGACGAGTGGGAACAGCTTTTGGAAGGGTATCCGGTATATCTCTATTTAATTGATGATATTGATGATATGGAAGACATTGAAAATATAGAAAATAATATAGAAGATACAGAAAATACAGAAAATATAGAAAATGAAGAAAACGATTCTGTTATTCAAATGAACGACGCAATACTTGACAAAAAACCTATCGATATCGGATTGGAACCGATTGAAAATATTGAAAATAACTTCCTTGAACCGTACCGGATTGCCGAAACGGATCCCGACGGCGCATACAGGTTTGACGGTTTGGGACCCGGAAATTATATCGTCGTTCTCTATTCCGTTGACGCGGAGGGAATGGGATACATGCTCCCCGAAGAAATCATCGGCGACAACAAATTCGCAATGAATTGGGAAATCGAACCTTTGATGGCGTATACGGATATCATAGAACTGGAAGAAGGGCAAATGATTGAGGATATCAACGCCGGAATGCTGGCCCCGATGATGCTGATGATGACGGCGGGGGCGGGGAATGAGATTGAGATTGACCTTAACCGTTTGGGAACCAGCACCACCGCCATCACCGATAACAACGGATGGTATTATACATATAATACTACCAATGCTTATGGTACGATTTATTTTTACCACAGCCACGGTACATACGGCGGCAGCGCCAGCAACAACAAATATGTCATTGTCAGGAGCGCAAACGGATACAGCCGAAAGGATATTACAGTCGAAGCCGCCGTAAACAATATCACTATCATATATGACGGACCAAACATAATGGTAAATTCGTTCTTATCCGGCAACGTTCCCCAGTATTATTATCGGTTTACGAGCAACATTACTATTAACGGCGGCACGGGCAACACCATAATATATGACAAAGTAGTTAATATCAGCGATAGCATTTTGACTATTGGCAACGCCACGAATACCACTGTTGAATATAACGGGGTAAGCCACCTTTATAATGGATCGGATTCAAATAGAGCCTACCTCCTTTACACCCTTACGAACAATGGTACGAATACCTCCGTGACATATGAAGATGTAAATCTCTGTCGCGCTTTGTTTGACCATAAAAGCGCGAATAAGGCGAATATGTATCTGAAAGGCACCGCCAATACATTCAATATAAATGGATATTTCCAGACTAAATTAGTTACCGGCGCAACCCTTGATTTGTGGCTCAGCGGCACGACTACAGCCCCGGCCAATAGTTATATTTTAGTGCCGGACACCTTCCCCCCCGCCGCTCCCAATCCCGCCATTCTTAACATCGACAGCGGAACGGTTCTCGGCAGTAATCAGGGCTCGCTTTCTTTGACTAATAGTTCGACTTCTCAAGCAACTATCGGCGGCTGTTATAACGTTCCTACCAATTACGCACCCGGCCACGGCGGTAAAATCAACATCAACGGCGGTACGATTACAGCAATTAATTCGGCGTCAAGCACTACTAATGGCGCCGCGGCAATCGGCGGCGGAGAAAGCGGCAAAGGCGATGTTACCATCAATGGCGGCAATGTAACGGCTCAATCTTCCGCCAACGGCGCGGCAATCGGCGGCGGCGCCGGCCGTGAGGGAACAATAAATATAAATACCGGTAGCACGGTAACCGCAACAGTCACATCAGGCAGCGGCGCGGCAATCGGCGGCGGAAAGCAAGGCAACGGCATTGTCACAATCCAAGCGGGGACTAAGGTGACCGCGAAGAACGACGGCAACGGCGCGGCGATCGGCGGCGGACAGCGCACCACAGCGAGTGTGGATTCTTACGGAAACAGCGGCAAAGGAACCGTCACCATATACGGCGGGACCATAAAAGCCGACAGCAAGTACGGCGCGACAATCGGCGGCGGAGCGGGAACTGCCACCTCCAACATTCATCCCGGAATACCCGAAGTGACCATTTATAACGGCGATTTTACCCTATCGTCCTATGGGGGCGCGTGTATCGGCGGCGGCGGCGTGGATGCCAATCCCACTAGCAACCCCACCAGAGCAGGATTCATCACCATATACGGCGGGAAAATATTTGCCAACTTTAATAAATCCAATGCCATAGGTGGAGGGCAGAATTTTTATTTCGGTTCTTACCCGGTACTGACTATCAACTCCGAAGCTGAAATTTTAGCGTTTACCGATTATACAGAGAATATCCCCGGTATCGATCCCGGCGGTCCTCCCACCGGTTATTTTTCAAACATAGGCGACGGCTATTTTGTAAACGCCAGTTTTGACTGGAAGACTGCGGTGGACGCAGTGAAGGGAGGGACTAATGTATGGTTTATTGTTTACTGTGAAGACAATCTGGATGAGCCTTTGATAATGATGCCTGTGCCATTTAAATTCAGGGAATTCTCTTTTACAACGGGCTTGACAGTTAAAAAAAATTATTATATCTATACAGGAACAATTCCCGAAGGACTTCAACAAGTTAAATGTAAGGCTAACTCCGTTTGGAACGGACCCACCACTCACTTGGAAACGGAGATCCCTTCCGTACAAAGCACTTCCGGATACATCGGTCACTCTTATAATAACTACTGGATGTCACTACCCGTAGAGCACGGCAAGACCGGATTCGTTTTAAAATTACCGGTTTATGAACACTATGTTGATATAAACGGCGTTGACATACCGGGGAAGAAACCCAATCCATACGTACATTTATTCCCTATGAATACCAATTACAGCCAGACGATCC
>Ga0209628_10001624_pt1 | contig 14724 bp, 9 predicted proteins | sample TergutCu122P4_FD_187285 | JGI IMG/M metagenome (GOLD analysis project Ga0209628, IMG submission 187285) | Cubitermes ugandensis P4 segment gut microbial communities from Kakamega Forest, Kenya - Cu122 P4 (SPAdes) (version 2) | ecosystem: Host-associated > Arthropoda: Insects > Digestive system >...
CGAAACGCAGGACGACTGCCATTGGGTTATATCGCGCAAACCCGACGGCCAGACGCGTTGCGACAATATCCAAACCGCGTCGGTCGGATCCATGCGTTATGACCGTATCGCGCGGATCTATTTCACAGATCCTACGATCACAAAAGCGGCAAAATGCTATAAACAAAGAGTCGTCGAAAAAAACAGATTTATAACTTTCAAAGAAAAAATCGAAAAATATCCGTCGCTTAAAAATCTGTTCGGTTCGCTTATGTGTTATCTCGGATATTGTCAGGACGATATCGATTATGCCGAAAATTGCAAAAAATTAAAAGCATACGGATTCGATCGCGCGCTTGTATATCCCGTGAGGTTTAACACGTTTTCAAATGATTTCAAAATGGGCGGCGTCGATCCGATCAATTTGTCGGACGGTGATCTTGCGGCGATAAAAGAACTCGGATATGACGTCGCGCCGTGGTCGTGGATCAACGAGGCGATTGACGACGGGAGCGAATATATAAATCATAAATATCGGCATAACCGCGACGGGGATAAAAACCTGACATGGCAAATCGACGATTTTAAATATTATAATATCTGCACGTCTTTTTTAGAAGAATATTATCTCTCGCAAAACAAAACGTCGATGCGCGATATGACATGGGATCATTTTGACGTCGTCGCCTGCGCGACAAACAATGAATGTCACGCGTTAAATCACGCGGCGCATCCGGGCAGGCCTTTGACTAAAACCGAAGACCGGGAATTTATCCGTCAGTTGCTGTTGTCCGCGAGAAAACATACGGGTCCTGTCAGCAGCGAAGCGTTTAACGACGCTTATTCAAAAGAATATGATTTAGGCTCGGTCAAAGCGCTGGCGCAGTACGACGCGTTCATGTTCAAGCCGATTCCCCTGTCTATGCTTGTATATCACGACAGCATGATCCATACATGGTGGGAAGTTCATAATTATAACAGCAAATATTTCGGCGGCGATTTTTCGCCGTTTTATCAATACGGCGGCGGCAAATACGAATTGCAGGCGGCAATGGACGCATTATACGGCCTGCCGCCCGACGTTATGCCGTTCGGCGCGCAGTACGGCTGGACGGGCAACGGAAAAGAGACGATGCTGTATCATTTCCGTTTCGAGGACGCCGAAACCCAGCACGCCTTAAAGCTCGCGCTGCCCGTCGCGAAGAATCATGAAAAAGTCGGTATGCTTGAAATGACGGATTTTGAATTTCTGTCTGACAATTATAATTTACAAAAAACAACTTTCGCAGACGGCACAACGATTTACGCAAACTTCGGATTAAGACAAATGTATCGCCCGGAATGCGGTTCTGTATGTCCGAGATCATGGGTATATGGGAAATAAAATAATAATAAATTGTGAGGTAAAAATAAATTATGTTTAAAAAAATAATTTGTCTTATTTTAATCGCATGTTTATTTCCTGTTCTATTTGTTGTATTTGTATTTGCAAATGAAACACAAACAGATTATGGAATCGATGAAATGCAAATATTAAAAGAAAACGGGATCATAAAAGGGGACCCAAACGGCGACCTCCGGCCTGACGACGCATTGACAAGGGCGGAATTTGCGGTTATCCTGTGCCGCGTAATAGGCGCGGAGGAACTTGCAAAAACAGCCGGAATGATCGAAAAAGAATATTTCCGCGATGTCCCGAAAACCCATTGGGCGGCAGGGTATATCAATACGGCGGCCGAATATAAAGCAATCAACGGATATGAAAACCGCACTTTCCGTCCGGAATTGGCCGTAACGAACGAGCAGGTCGTGAAAATGCTTGTCGCGGCGTGGGGATATGGCGAAGAAGCGGAAAAACTCGGCGGATACCCTGACGGTTACATGGAAATCGCCCGAAGATACGGCGTGACGGACGCGGTTTTATTTAATTACGGCATAGCGTCCAAACGGTGGGTCGCATGCGCATTTACTTACGGAGCGCTCAATATGCCCGTCTATAAAGACGCCGAAATCGCCCCCCCTTTTAAAACAGATCCTATCGAATATGATTATAATAACCCGAAACCCGAAAATAGGGATTATATAGACGACGCTGTATCGATATTAAAAAAAGTTACCCCTGTGAGCGCGAAATATGAAAGAAAAGTATTTGAGCAGTTAGTGCCTGCCTATTTTATGCCGTTTATGTTTAACGGGGCCGTATTGGTTTTTGACGAAAATGAAAACATAAACGGCAGGAAAATAAATATTTATATATCCCGGCAGGGCGTCAAAGAACCGTTTGTCGACGAATATTTTACGCAAAACAGTTTTGATTTGTCCCGTCTTCCGGTAGGAAACTGGCAGTGTCAGCTTTCTATCATAGACGGGGCGGTCAAAGACAGTTATTTTGCCCCAATAAAAAAACTTGAAAATAATATAATAGAATTTACAGGCGATGTTTTCAGATATACTACGCTAAACGCACAGCCGGCCATTACCGAAGAAACAGACGATTTGAACATAACCGGAAAACAGTCCGGCGATTTATACCCTTTTGCCTTGATACTTTTGAAAGATAAAAAAGATAACAATTCAAATTTTGCCCTTTCCGTATCCTATCTGCCTGTTTTGCCGAACAATAACAGATTTATGTTAAGCATGAATTCTATGGATTTATATTATCCCCCCGTACGCTCGGAAAACGGCTCGGATATGTCCGGCATATATTCAAATCCGATACAGGGCAAAAATGAAATTGCCGGCCCCGTGGTTTTTTATGATTTACAGTTAAATACTGATTATTATATTCAAATGAGCGTTACAAACATACACGGCGAAGGCATATCGCTGAACGGAAATATCCGGCTGATTGAGGTTGACAAAAACGGGAATATCGACTACTTATTTGAAGGCAGCGTAAGGACAATATCGGTTAAAAGTTATGAAATCATAAGTTACGAATTTGACACGGTTGAATTGCAGCCCGATTCCGGTCCCGGCGTCGGCGTCTCTACCCCGGTAAAAGATACCGAAATGATTTTTGAGCCGGTTAGCATCACGACCAGTTGGATAGCAGGTTTCGCGGGAAGCGGCGCCATCAAAATCAATGCGGGGATATTGAATTTCGGCAGCGGAACGGTGATAGAGCGTTATATTGATATAAAAGGCGCGAACGGTGAAATCCGCCTTCTCCAAAACACGGTATCCGATCATGAAGGATATACCAAAACTTTATTTTGGTCGGCAAAACAACAGGCGGGGGCTTCTGTTGTCAAAAACTTCAACGGTGAAATAAAATGCGCGGTTTTATTTGAATTTCCCGACGGTTCATGCTATCTTTACGGATATATCGAAGGCGACGGCACAGATTATTGGCAACTGGGAATCCCGGGTTCAAATTATTATAAACGCATAAAATAATTTTATTCAAATATCATATCATAAAATCATAAAAAAAAGCAAACAATAATTGCTTTACAAGGCAAGCCGTTTTATGCTATAATAAAATCTATATCTGTTAGGGGGTTTTATTATATATTATGAAACGGCTTAATATTATGTTTTCTTCAAATGAAAGTCATAACAAATGGCTTTATGACCGGTCAGACTGGAAACAGGCTTTAAAAGACTTGAATATGATCGAAACGATCCATTTTTTCGAGAAAACTTCAAAAGATTTTCCGAACGAATACTTGTATAAACCCTGTTTGACCCAATCTGACGCGGAATACCGTTTGGAAATCATGGAAGAATTATCATCGAATGCAAATCTGTTTGAAAACCTGTCGGATTTTTGCCAGCGAATCAGGCAATTTAATATGTTTTATCGCGATTACCGGGACGAACAGCATGAACTCCAAAAACAATACAGGTTTTTATTGCTGTTCGGCGAATTTATCACAGTCGCGAATTATTTAAAATCCATGCTGTCAGATATAAAATCTGCGGGACTGAAAGTTGTGCATGATTTTTGTTCTGACGTAATCAACAGCGAAATCTTTAAATCGGCGCATGATATCGCGGTTATACTGCTGGACGAAATCAGCGCGGTCTTAAAAAACACAGGGCTCGCGATCAATACAAACGAAAAAACCGTCACGATTATAGAGTGTGAAGATTTAGGCGAATTTGAATTATTAAAAACCGAAATTTTTGAAACATACGGATTCAATATAAAAAGCGGATTTTCTATTGTAGACCCCATGCCTTTATCGTATCTTGAAGAAGCGGTTTTGTCTGTTCATATGGGAAACTGCGAAGAAACTTTCGGGAACCTGTCGGCTTTTTTTAACGATTACGGCGACCAGTTTACAGACGAAATCAGGATCATTTCGGATTTGCTCCCGCAGTTTACTTTTTATATCTCTTATTTGGAATTTATCAAAAGCATGAAACAAAATAACATGCCGGTATGCAAACCCATATTTGACGAAAGCGGATTTTACGCATTAGAATGCGCGGGGATTGCTCTAAGCATAAAATTCCTGACCGAAAACCAGCCGTTTGAAAATATCATCCGAAACGATATCAAACTGCCGAAAGGCGGAACGTTTATTTTATCGGGGCCGAATCAGGGCGGCAAAACGATTTACTTAAAAATGCTCGGATCGTCGGCGTATTTAGCGAAATGCGGCTGTTATGTTTTATGCGAAGAATGCCGCGTGCCGTTTTATGATAATATATTAACGCATTTTGTCCAGAAAGAAATTTTGGGCAAAAGCCGTTTGGTCGAGGAAATCGAAAGGGTTGAAAATCTCGCCGGGCAATTAACAAAAGACAGCCTCGTTTTATTAAACGAAAGCTTCACGAGCACGCGGAGAAAAGACAGCGTCGAAATCGCGATCTATTATATCAAAAAATTTGACGAGATCGAATGTTCCGTAGGATTTGTCAGTCATTTTTACGAGATACCCGAAATATACAAAAACGGCGAAAATCATATCATATCACTCCGCGGCGGGATCGGCGACAGCGGCGAGAGAACATACAAAATCTCAGAACAAAAAAGCGACGGTTTGGCATACGCCCGCGATATTGCGCGAAATTGCGGCATGACATACGAACAGTTAATCGCGGATATGAAAAACAGAAACGAACAAAGTTCGTTTATAGCGGGTGATCATACATGAAAAATATAGATTTGCTTTTTTTCGACAATAACAATTATCAGCCCGCCGACACCGGAACGATAAACGATTTTTATATATCCGACATGGGTTTGGAATATATGAAAAATTTGCAAGGGTTCTTTAATTTCGAAATATATAATAATTTTATCAGCGCCATCAGCCTTCCCCTGACAAATCCGGAGAAAATAAAAGAACGGCAATATATCTTGCAGGACTTTCTGGATTTTCCGGGGATCGCGCAAAAAATGCAGTCGATATGCGGCGAGATCCGTAAAAACAAATGCGAATCGGATAAAGACGATCCCGATCCCAAACGCAGGCTGACCGCTTTTCAAACGGTTTTATACCGTTCGATCGATCTTTCATACGAGCTTGCGGCACAGTTAAAACACAGGGATTTCCAAAGCAGCTCCCTCAAAAATTTAAGGGAGCAGTTAGACTGCTTCGATAAAACGGAACGCATCAAAGAACGCATAGATCATATCGTCGATTTATGTATAAACGATAATATAGCTTTGAGTATCGATTACGGTTCGGCTTTCAAATTCAGAAGCGCGAATATCTATTCAGACGCGAATAAAAATAATAACAAACCCGAAACCAAAGAAAACGCCATATTCAAGTTTTTTCAAAACAGGCTGCCCAAACAAAAAGAAGTTTTTAACGGTTTTTATTATGATTATCATTTTTTGATCGTGGAAGAAATCGAAGGGGAAAAAGGCATACTGCCGTTAATTATCCCATATGTTATTTCTGTGATTAACGATATTAACAGGCATATATTATTATTCTGCGCGTCTTTGTCAAAACAGTTGTCGTTTTATATAGCCTGCATGGAAATCGTAAAATTTATGGAAAACAGAAATATAGAAACCGTTTATCCCGAATTTTATGATCATTATGATCATATAGATATAGATATAAATATAAATATAAACGCGGGAAACGGTATAAAGGCGAAAAATTTATATGACTTCGGGCTTTTTCTCCCCAAAGCATATTATAATAATGCCGCGGACGATCCTTTTGTTATCAATTCCGTAACGCCAAACGATTTCGACGATTCGGGAAATGCGGTATATTTGATTTCAGGCGCGAACCAGGGGGGTAAAACGACTTTTTTGAAAAGCGTCGGGATCGCGCAGTTATTCGCGCAGGTCGGATTGAAAGTGCCCGCCAAAGAATATAAATGCCCGGTATTCAATCATTTTTTCAGCCATTTCCCCAAAGACGAGGACGAAGATTTAAATTTTGGCAAGCTCGCCGAAGAACTCGCCAGAATAAAAAAAGCGATGCCAATGATAACAGACAACGCGCTTGTTTTATTCAACGAATCATTCGCGACCACGACAGAAACCGAAGGGTTTGAAATCGCGTCGGATATATTAAGAGCCGTGCATGAATCAAAAACGCCGCCGAAAATCTTATTCGTCACCCACAGCTATCAGTTATTAAAAAAACGCCATGAAGTCGGCAAATTATTAAAACATGAGACAAAAATAAAAAGCCTGATCGTCGTCGAGGGCAAAACCGCGGCCGACCGGACCTATAAAATCATCGAGGGCGAACCGCAGGAGAATATTAATACTATGGGGTTTTTTAATTATTTGACGAAATCATAAACGCAAAACAATGGGACGCGATAATATATCGCGCCCCAAAATTATTTTTTCGCGTTTTGATTTTAATACATGCCGCCCATTCCGCCGCCCGGAGGAGCCATCGGAGGAGGATTGTCTTCTTTCTTGTCGGCGACAAGGGATTCGGTCGTGAGGACCATCGATGCGATTGAAGCGGCGTTCATCAGTGCCGTTCTTGCGACTTTCGTCGGGTCCACTATGCCGGCTTCTATCATGTCGACGTATTTTTCGGTCAAAGCGTCGAAACCGTATCCGACTTTTCTCGAATTCTTGATTTTGTCTATTACTACGCTGCCTTCAAATCCCGCGTTTTCAGCGATCTGGCGTACCGGTTCTTCAAGCGCTCTCAGGACGATCTTTATGCCTGTTTTTTCGTCGGCGTCAGCGGAAGAATTTTCGAGGAGTTTTCTTACGTCCGATAAAATATTAACATAAGCGACGCCACCGCCCGGGATTATGCCTTCTTCAACAGCCGCTCTCGTAGCGTTGAGCGCGTCTTCCATTCTGAGTTTTTTCTCTTTCATTTCGGTTTCTGTTGCCGCGCCGACTTTGATGACCGCGACGCCGCCGGAGAGTTTCGCGAGTCTTTCCTGCAATTTTTCTTTGTCGTAATCCGAAGTCGTGACTTCTATCGCGGATTTGATTTGGCTGATCCTGTTTCTGATTTCCGACGGATCGCCGAAGCCGTCTATTATTATCGTGTTTTCTTTGTCAACTTTGATCTGTTTTGCGCGTCCGAGCTGGTCGAGAGTCGTTTCTTTGAGATCGAGCCCGAGTTCATCCGATATGACTTCGCCGCCTGTTAAAACAGCGATATCTTTGAGCATTTCTTTTCTTCTGTCGCCGAAACCGGGGGCTTTGACCGCCACGCATATAAACACGCCTCTGAGTTTGTTCACGATCAAAGTCGAGAGAGCTTCGCCCTCGACGTCTTCCGCGATGATCACGAGTTTTTTGCCGCTCTGCGCGACTGGTTCGAGGATCGGGAGAATCTCCTGGACATTCGAAATTTTCTTTTCTGTTATGAGAATATACGCGTCGTCGATCACAGCTTCCATTTTGTCTGTATCCGTAACCATATAGGCCGAGATATATCCCCTGTCAAACTGCATGCCTTCGACGACTTCGCAGTATGTGTCGGTCGATTTGGATTCTTCGACTGTGATAACGCCGTCGCTCGTGACTTTTTCCATAGCGTCCGCGATTAATTTGCCTATGACTTCGTCGCTTGCCGATATCGTCCCGACCCTTGCTATATCTTCAGAGCCGTTGACTTTTTTAGAACTGGCGGCCAGAGCTTCGACCGCTTTGTCTGCGGCGATTTTGATGCCTTTTTTGATGATCATCGGGTTTGCGCCCGCCGCGACGTTTTTCATTCCCTCTCTGATAATTGCCTGAGCGAGGAGGGTTGCGGTTGTGGTGCCGTCGCCTGCGGCGTCGTTCGTTTTGGTTGCGACTTCTTTTACGAGCTGGGCGCCCATGTTTTCAAAAGCGCATTCGAGTTCGATTTCTTTTGCGATCGTGACGCCGTCGTTTGTGATAAGCGGCGAGCCGTATTTTTTATCGAGGACGACGTTGCGCCCTTTGGGTCCGAGCGTTATTTTTATGGTGTCGGCAAGCCTGTCAACCCCCGCCATCAAAGCGTTTCTCGCTTCTACGCCGTATTTAATTTCTTTTGCCATGATTTGTTTTACCTCCGAATCATATCATAAATTATTATTTTTAATTTGCGCCAAATATAAAATTGGCGTATTATTCGCTTACGATTGCCAGGATATCGTTTTGTTTTACGATCACATATTCGATGTCGTCTACTTTTATTTCGGTGCCGGAATATTTATTCGTCACGACTTTATCGCCTTTTTTGACCGTCATAATAATTTCCTTGCCATCGACGATCCCTCCGGGGCCTACTTCGATCACTTCGGCGACTTGGGGTTTTTCTTTGGCCGAACCCGTAAGGATTATGCCGCTTTTTGTTTTTTCTTCGGCGTCTGTCATTTTGAGAATAACTCTGTCTGCCAACGGTATAAGTTTCATGTTTTTTTGATCCTCCCACTAAATTATTTTTTATATAATTGATAATAATTGACACGCCAAAATTTCATTCGGCGTTATTTTCGGCACTCTGTATATGCGAGTGCTAACAACAAAAACTATTCTACATCAAAAATAAAAAAAAAGCAATATATTTTGCCTACATTTAACATTTTTTTAACAATTTTACATTTTACGAAAAAATGCAATTATCAATCATGAATGTCAAGTGTTAAAATATCCATTATAAATTTAACAAAAATTATGTTTTTTTAACTTTCAGTATATGATATAATAAATAATATTATCGAGTTATGTCAAAAAACGGGGTATTTTTATACATGAATAATAATCAAAACAATCAAAACAATCAAAACAGAAATAACCGCGGCGGGAGCAATTATTATAACTATAACAATCATAACCAACGCCGGCCCGCTCAAAATAATTCTGTCAATCCAACGAAAAACAGCAGAAGAAAAGCCGCGGAGCGTCAGCGCAGGGCGCGCAGGAGAACATCGGCTCTGGTAAAATTCGGTTTCAGATTTTTGATGTTCCTGATATTTTTCGCGCTTATAAGCGCAGTTTTCGCCGCTTCGTTTTTCTTTTATATCACAAGGACATCGGCCCCGTCCAATATTTTATACACCGTCAACACGATCGAAATCGAAAAAAATAAAGAAAAAACCGTTTCCACTCCCCTTTTGCTTTCAAACGATATCGGATTTGCAAACAGGCAATATTATTTTCCGATCAACGGTATCATGGAAAAAATGGATTTTATTCTTGCCGGGGACAAAAAAGAAATTTCTTTTATCCGTACAAAATCCGACGAGTACGTAAAGTTTGTCATGAACAGCACCGCCGCTTATATAAACGACGAAGAATATCATTTGTCCGGGCCGTCTTTTTACGACAAAGATAATCAGATTTATGTGCCCCTGGATTTTTTGCAAAATGTTTTTGAAAATCTCACGTTCAGTTTTGACGAAAAGAACAAAAACAAAATCACGCTGGACGTCGGGAATATCGGGGATTCATGTTTTAAGATACGCAAAATCAAAAAGCTGGAAATCGCCGAAGAATCCGAAGCCCCGTATTTCAGCAGCGATCCGATTCATTTCAAAACAGATCTAAAAGAATACGAAAAATATTTTAACCCTCCCGCCGATTCAATAAGCGAATATCTCGTTTTGATAAACCAGATCAACCCGTTAGAACAGGATTATATCCCGCCGGATCTGACCGATTTGGCCGACACAAGAAATGACGGCCGCGCAGTTCAGCAAATGCGGTTTTGGCCCGCAATGGCATTGGAAGCGTTTTTGACCGAGGCGAGGGCAAACGGGTTTATGAACGTGACCGTCACAAGCGCGTACAGAAGTTATGAATATCAGGCGCAGTTATTTGACGCCGAAGTCGAAAGGGTGCGCCCGGTTCACGGCGACAACGCCGCGGCGGTCGCGGCAACGCTTGTCGCATATCCCGGGCAGAGCGAACATCAGAGCGGACTCTGTACGGATATGCACAATCTCGCGGCGGCGGGGCAGAATTTCGGGGAAACGTCAGACGGGAAATGGCTCGCCGAAAACGCGCATTTTTTCGGATTTATTCTGAGATACCCGCAGAACAAAACAGACGTCACCGGAATCCAGTACGAACCGTGGCATTTCCGTTACGTAGGCAGATACCATGCGACAAAAATGTATGATTTGGGGTTGTGTTTTGAAGAATATTATGAGCAGTATTTAAATAAATAAAAATCATCGGCAAAATAAAATCCGCGGCATGTATAAACAATCCGCGGATTTTTATTTTTCTATTTTTCGTTTCATTTTACAGGTTCTGTATAGATAATTTGATATGTTTGGCGATTTTGGAATCTTCGCCTTTGATATGATTTACCAGCCATCTCACGATTACTTTGTTTACCGCCGAAAATAACGCTTCGGAATCGCCGTTTTCTTTATATTGATCCACAAAACCGCCGACGGTCTGCGTAAATTCCGCGTGCATTTGCGCATGTTCTTTTTGTTTCGGATATTTATATTTTTTCGCCAGTTTTTCTTCATCGTAAAAATGTGTGGCAGTATAACCGATCAAAAAATACAATGTTTCTTCGATTGTAATTTTCTTATCGTTTTTTTGGCATGATTCGATCAAATCGCTTGTCAGCTTAAACAGCTGCTTATGCTGGCTGTCGATATTTTCGTTTCCCGTTTCATATTCTTTTGACCACGCAAGGCCTTGTTTCCAATCGCAACCATTTCTCATTTTTCATTTCCTCTTTTTTAACATTCTTTATCAATTTTTTATCAATTTCAATTATTTTAATTATTTTAATTATTTTAATTATTTATATTATAAAGTATAAAGTATAAAGTTACTTTAATGTCAAGAGAAATTTTAAATTTTTAAAATATTTTTTAATCGTTTTTTATTATTTTCTATTATTTTCTATTATTTTTTACAATTTATATTCTACTTTTTACATATTTTCTGATTTCATCGTATTTCGGGTTTTCTTCGTCGACAAGCGCGAACATATTGATTTTATACGCTTCGACCCCCGGCTGGTCAAACGGGTTCACTTTCAGGATATATCCCGAAACGGCGCAGGCAAGCTCGAAGAAATACACGAGTTCGCCGAATGTGTATTCGTTCCTGCCGTCTATATCGATCACCATGTTCGGCGTCCCGCCGTCCGTATGCGCGATGATCGTACCCAAAAACGCTTTTTCGTTGACTTCGTCAAAAGTTTTGTTGTCGACATAATCCATGCCGTCGATTTTTTCGCTGTCCGCAGGGATCACAAGTTCGTTCTTCGATTTTTTTATGTTGATCACCGTTTCAAACATGATTCTTGAACCGTCCTGTATGAATTGCCCGAGCGAATGCAGATCAGTAGAAAATATAACCGAAGACGGATATATGCCTTTTTCGTTTTTGCCTTCGCTTTCGCCGAAAAGCTGTTTCCACCATTCGCACATCATCGCGAACGCGGGTTCATACGCGGCTAAAATCTCGACGCCTTTGCCTTTTTCGCGCAATATGTTTCTGTAAACGGCATATTTGACGCAGTCGTTGAGTCTGTCGAAATTTAAATATTTTTTGCGCGCCGCCGCCGCTCCCGCCATGATCGCGTCGATATCGGCTCCCGCGACTGCGATCGGCAGAAGCCCTACGGCTGTCAAAACAGAATATCTCCCGCCTATGTCGTCCGGCACAACGAATTTTTCGTATTTTTTTGAATCCGCGAGCGCCCCGAGTTTACTTTTTTTGCTGTTTTTATCCGTAATTACAAATATCCTGTTTTTCACTTCTTTTTTGCTGTGTTTCTTTTCCAGCTTTTCCCTCAGGATCCTGAAAGCGATCGCGGGTTCGGTTGTCGTGCCTGATTTTGAAATCACAATAAGGCTGAATCTTTTGTTTTCGCAAATCGACAGAACATCGTTGAAATAATCCGAACTGATCGAATTGCCCAAGAAATAGATATCCGGCGCGCCTTTGTTTTTTAAATTGTTATACAACGGGGATTTGATAAACTCAATCGCCGCGCGCGCCCCAAGATACGACCCGCCGATCCCGATGACGATCACGACGTCCGATTTTTTCCTGATTTTTTCAGCCGCGGCTTTTATTCTCGCGAATTCTTCTTTGTCGTAATCTGCCGGAAGGTCAACCCAGCCGAGAAAATCTTTCCCTTCGCCCGATTTGTTTTTAACTTTATTAAACGCGGATTCCGCCCTGTCCCATGTTGCCTGTGTGATCAATTCATTTTCGCTTATAAAGTTTTTTAGATATTTTTCGTTGAATTCTATTGACATAAAAAATCTCTCCTTTGTTTTTTTGTTTTTTGTTTTTGTTTTATATATTTATTTTTTTGATAAGTTTTCGCGATATTAATTAATACTCCCAAATCGGCTGTTTTTTTTACGTTTATCTATTATACAATAATTTTTTATATAATTCAAGTATTAACGCCGGTTTTCTACTTGTTTCTGTTTTCTTTTCGTTTTATTATATCCTAAAACTGGCTGTAATACATTTGCGCGTATAACCCGTTTTTCGCGATCAAATCGTCGTGCGAACCGATTTCTTCTATACAGCCGTCTTTGACGGCCATGATCACGTCGGCGTCGCGTATAGTCGAAAGCCGGTGCGCTATGACAAACGACGTGCAGCCGCTTGTGAGCCGCAATAACGCCTCTTGTATATTCAATTCCGTCCGCGTGTCGACGCTCGACGTGGCTTCATCCAAAATCAATATCGGCGCTCGGCACAATGCCGCCCTCGAAATCGCCAATAACTGCCTCTGTCCCTGCGACAAAGAATCGCTGGCCCCCCGGACGACCGTGTTATAACCGTGCCTGAGCCTTCTGATAAATACGTCTGCGTTCGCAGTTTTCGCAGCTTCCGCAACTTCGCCGTCCGTCGCGTCGGGCCGCCCGTAACGGATATTGTCCGCGATCGTCCCGGTAAAAAGGCATGTATCCTGCAACACAACAGAAAACGCGCGGCGGAGGCTGTCGCGTTTATAATTTTTTATATCGACGCCGTCTATATAAACCGTCCCCTCCGTCGCATCGTAAAACCTCGTCAGCAAATTCACGATCGTCGTTTTGCCCGCTCCGGTCGCTCCGACCAGCGCGACTTTTTGACCCGCCTGCACTTCGAAGCTCACGTTTTTTAATACGTTCACACCCGGAACATACGCAAACGTCACGTTCTCAAATTTTACGTTCCCTTTGGGTATGCCGATATCGACCGCGCCTTCTATATCGTCCGGTTCTTCGGTTTCGTCAAGCACTTCAAATACCCTTTCCGCTCCCGCCAGAGCCGACTGCAAACTGTTAAACATGCCCGCGATATTATTAAGCGGGAACGTGAACTGCCTCGAATACGTTATAAAGCTCCCGATTATGCCGACGGATATGATCCCTTTCACCGCAAGAATCCCGCCTATTGATGCCACGCATACATATCCCAGGTTTGTGATCACGTTCATAAACGGCATGAGAATCCCCGACCATATATTTGCGCTTGTCGAATATTTTAATAAATTTTTATTTGTCACGTCGAATTTATCGATGATTTTCTGTTCCATGTTAAACGCTTTTATAATCTTCTGGCCGCCGATCGCCTCTTCGATTTCGCCGTTTAATATGCCGAGTTCTTTCTGTTGTCCTTTAAACATTCTGCGCGATTTTCCCGAAATCATTTTCGTCAGAAAAAACACCAGCGGCACAGTGATTAAAGCGGCAAACGTCATGTAAATGCTTAGCGCCGCCATCATGATAAAAGACCCTATGATCGTAATCGCCGCGCTGACAAGCTGCGTCGTTGACTGCGCGATCGTCACGCTTATATTATCGATATCGTTCGTGAGGCGGCTCATCAGTTCCCCGTGGGTATGCGTATCGTGATACGTGAGCGGCAGCCGCTGGAATTTATCGAACAAAACTTTCCGCAGCATCCGCACGATCCTTTGGGACGCGGCGTTCATGATAATCCCGTGGGAAGTCGTCAGCGCCCAGCTGCCGAGATAAACCCCCGTGAGAATAGCGGCGCAGATATACGCCATATTAAAATCAACGCCGTTATCCAAAGCGTCTATGGCTTTCCCGATAAAATACGGCCCCGACACGGCGATAGCCGTATCCGCGAGCAATAAAACAAGAACCAAAAAAAGCGATTTCGCTTCTTTAAAATAAAATTTCAAAAGTTTTCTGAACGTCCCTTTTGCATCTTTGGCTTTTTCCCCCGGCGCGAATCTCGCTCCCGGGCCTCCGCCGGGCCCCCCCGGCCCTCCGGGCCTGCCTAACGATGGCGGTATGACTTCCATACGCCTGTTTTGCTGTTGGCTTTGATTCATTTGGCCGTCCCCCTTTCGGTCCTTTCAATCTTTTCAGTCTTTTCGGTCTTTTCGGTCTTTTCGGTCTTTTCGGAATATTTCC
>Ga0209628_10001625_pt1 | contig 14721 bp, 17 predicted proteins | sample TergutCu122P4_FD_187285 | JGI IMG/M metagenome (GOLD analysis project Ga0209628, IMG submission 187285) | Cubitermes ugandensis P4 segment gut microbial communities from Kakamega Forest, Kenya - Cu122 P4 (SPAdes) (version 2) | ecosystem: Host-associated > Arthropoda: Insects > Digestive system...
CCTGGAACTTAACGGTACGACGGGCACGATCTCCGGAACGCCGACGGCGGCCGGTACGTCCGAGTTCACCGTGAAGGCGGAGAACGGCGCAGGGAGCGATACGAAAGTATTGTACATAACGGTCACCGCCGCAGGCGGAGGCGAACCGAAGGGCGGAGATGACGGCGGCGGAGGGGGCATGAACATGATGCTCATCGTCGCCGTCGTCGCGATCGTCGCGGTCGCGGCAGTTGCCGTTTATTTCTTCTTCCTCAGGAAGAAGTAAAGAATGCGGAACGGAAAAACAAACAGGCGGGAACATTCCCGCCTTTCCTATATCTTCTCATCATCGGGCGGCGGGGCCGTCCCGCGCGGGACGGCGAACGGTCCGGAACGGCACAATATATTATATCCGCGGCCGTTACGGACATCCATGCTTTTCAGGAGGGCATCGGAAGTTCCGAAGGAAGTATCGGACGCGAAAATGACCGAATGGTATCATTCGTTATCGGAACAGGATAAGAACAGGACGGACAGATATCTGAAGGATGCCGATACGTCGTCACGCTGCGCGTTCCTCTCATCGTTGGGGGATGCGGCGCTGAGGGACGAGAACTGGCAGTTCGCGTCATTCGTGCACGAGGAATGCCTCAGGAAAGAATTGTCGGCGATGCAGAGGTTCGCAGTAACGGAATCGCTGATCGATTCGTACATCGGAACGAAGAGATACGACGACGCGAAACGTCTCTGCGAGGACAATCTTAAACTGTTCGCATCGGTAAGGAACGAAATTCTGAAAGCGAACGGCGGTTCGCTTCCCGAGAGGCTGAACTGCCGCAATCGATACGTAGATATCGTTGTCGGCGTGGAATCCGGTTACGACGAGGCGTTCGCGCTGCTTGAAAGGTTCTTTGATATGGGGCTGATAAGCGCGGAGGACCTTGCGTACAGGAAACAAAGTCTGAAGATACACCGTCTGCAGAGATCGTTCGACGGCGTGTTCACGTACTCTTACAAGAATTGAATATCTTTTCCGCAGTACGTCCTCGTGACATCTATCGCCGGCTCCTCGTACGGATGTATATCGACGATGGTGTCGATGACCTTTCTCAGGTCCTTCCGGCGGACAACGAACTCCAGTCGGATCTCGTCGGAGACCTCAATTTTACCGATCGTCCCTTTGTACGGCGACGAACCCCTGAGCGGCCTCCACGTTCCCGTCACGCGCGAGTATGAGAACGTCCTGTCGTATCCCGGATAGACCGGTTCCATGACCGAGTTTATCGAGTCCATAAGCTTTTCGAGATATTCCTCCGGCACGTTCACGGATATCCTGAACACATCGCCGCCGCTGTCCATGGTATCGCATACGTTACGCCGGATAATTCATTTTCCCCTCGCTTGCGGCGGAACATATGCGAAAATGCCGTTTCATATGAACTTTGCCATCTGATTGAGATCAAGGTCCGCGTTCTTTCCGATGGACCGAAAACCCTGCGACCTGTAATAATAGATCAACTCGTCCCGGCAATCCAATCTTACCATACGGCATCCTAACATCTCTTTACCATCGGAGAACCTTTTCATTGCTTCGTCCAGCATGATCTTTCCGGAACCGCGTTCCGCATCGTCAGATCTTGCTAACTGTCCGAGGAGATAGCTTTGCGCCACGTAATCTTTAATGTTCATCAGTTCGGCGATATCCGCATCCACCTCGATATTCTTCACATTCAGGCATTTAAATGCCAGCGTAAAATATCCGAATATCTTTTTTTCATTCGGGTCTATCGCCAAGTATGTCCGTGAGATGTCCTTTGCCTCATGTCTCAAGGCGATCTTTTTGAGGAAATATTCGCTGTCTCTGTTTCGGGAGCATTTGAATTTTGACAGTAACAATAAAAGTTCGTCTCTGTTCATATCGTTCATCAATTTCTGCAATCTGTATATCTCCACACTCATTAGGTTCACCTGGTTCGCACTGTCTTTTTGCTCATTACGGGCCCTTACTTCAGATGCCGGAAGGAAATTCATTCAGCCGGACAGTCATCTTCCATAAGTTCGAGACGTTCTTTTCTCAATTCATCTCTGGTCTTTGCGATGAACTCCTCCAACCAGCCGGGATTGTTCTTAAAGAATTCTTCCTCTTTTTCAAACGACTCCAGAACGCTTGGGTTCTCGGTCGCAAGGGCCTTTCTCGCCGCGCCTCTCCAAAATGCGGCCTCCAGATTCCTGGCCTTTTCGGGAGTGTCGATGATCATCATCTCGTCGAAGGATTTGGTCGCCATTTTTTGTTCACTATGTTCTAAACTATCTTATCTATATTTCAATCTTGGCACTACATGTACACTTCACTTCCCCGCCATGCACGGAGAAGTGTTATATCGGCAGTTGACGATACGGGAGACATGGTAAAAGAGATCAACGCCGCACATATTCTGGTGGACACGGAGAAGAAAGCGAAAGAACTGCGCGAAAGGATACACGGAGGCGAATCGTTCGCCGACATGGCAAAAAAATATTCCTCATGCCCGTCCGGGAAGAAGGGCGGGGAGCTCGGATGGTTCGGGCGCGGGCAGATGGTGCCTGAATTCGAGAGCGCCGCGTTCGCGGGCGCCAAGGGCGCCGTCGTCGGTCCCGTGAGGACGAAGTTCGGTTGGCATCTGATTTTGATAAAAGATGTCAAGTAAGGCGGAATGCCATGGCGACCGTCATAACCCGGATGAGGACGTGCAACAAGACGCACAGGATCACGGTGTCCGAAATGAACGCCGACGGCAACTTCGACGTTACGATAGAATCGGACTGCCCGAAAGTGGTCCTCTTCGGGAAGAATCTTAGGTACGTGACAATGGAGGACATAACGGACCTCGAGAACAGCAGGATCAACAGAAGGGAGATTCGCGAGGACATGTCGTTGCCGTGCCTGGCGCCGATCGCCGTGCTCGACGCGGCGTGGATCGAAGCGGGAATGCTGTCGCGTTCGCTGGTCAGACGGATAAAGGAGAACTGCATCGATTTCAGTGAGATTCAGTAGGCCCGATCTTCTTCAGCGTCTCGGATATCTGATCCAACAGTTTGTTCGCTCTGCGGTTGAGCCACTGGTTGCTCGCGACGGACGCGAGGAACGGTATCGGCGGGAACAGGAATATCATCGCGCCCACCACGCCGGCGACCCTCTTGTGTCCGGGGACCTTCAGCACGGACGTCACCAAAGGGTCGTCCGGGTCCGGTTTCAAACGTCCGAGCATCGCCTTCAGCATCATCCTCAGCGCTTTGTAAACGACTTTCATGCTCCATATCACCGCGCGGTCCACCGGGACGGGAGTTCCGCAGGGTACCGTCGTCTTCTCAAGGATGGCCTTTCTGAGGTCGTCCGCGTCCTTCCCTTCGAACTCGGTCCACGCGTATCCGAACGTTGATACGGAGTGCGCATCGCTCGACGCGATCTCCGCCCAGCGCCCCGGATATTTCTTAGAGACTTCCGACGCCATCCGGTTGGAATACTTGTCGATGTGCCCTCCGTTGAGCACTTCGATGCCGTCGATGTCGAGGTCGAATATCTTCTCGTTCAGCGCGGGAACGTGAAAACTGAACGGATGCGGGGCGACCGCGATCCCGCCCTGGGCGCGTATCCTTTTCATCGTCTCCTCGGCGGAAAGCTTCGGAGGTATCAGCTCCTTCAACCAAAGGCCGACGATCTCGCCGTTCTTCGTGGATATCTCCTCTCCGATGACAACTTCGATGTCATCGAACCTCTTTGCGTACTCTTTCGCGACCAATGCGCCGCTGATGGTGTTGTGGTCGGTGATGCACAGAACGTCCAGCTTCTTGGCCCTCGCGGCATCCACCATGACCTCGGGGCGGTCGATGGACTCGGGAAACCTTAACTGACCGAGCCTTCCGACACCGGAATAGACGGTATGAACGTGGAGGTCTGCCCTCAGTCGCATGCTCTACGGAACGATTGAGCCTATTTATCTTTTTATGCGGGGTCCGCGCATGACGGCGGAAGTATTCTCAGTCCGCCGCGTAATAATATTCGCCGGCGGATTTTTGCTCGCGGTCCAATCTCGATTCCGGTTTGTTGATCCTCGGCCTCCGCGTGTCGGCGTCCCTTCTGAACGTGATGTCGACCGCTTTCAGGAAACGGTTCATGCCGTCGCGCATCGGATACGGGCCTTCGCCGATGCCGCTGTGACCGGGCGATCCGCCGAAGACCATCATGGAATCCGAGACCATGTCAAGGAAGTAGATGTCGTGATCGACGATCATTCCACTCTTGCCGCTCTTCTCCATCATTCTCCGTATGGTCTTCGCGGCGTTCATCCTTTGATTCGAATCGAGATACGCGGACGGTTCGTCGAACAGATAGATATCGGCCTCACGGGCGAGGCACAGCGTTATCGCGACCCTCTGCAGCTCTCCGCCGGAGAGGTTCCTCACGCTCTTCTCCATCAGATATCGTATCCCCAGAGGTACGATGACCTCGCTTTGGAAGAATCCCGAACGGACGGTGTCGAACGCCGCCGATGAGAGAAGTTCGTTCACGGTGCCGTCGTAATCGGCGGCGATGTACTGCGGTTTGTACGAAACCTTCACTTTGGCGTCAAGTTTTCCCCTGTCGGGCTCTATCGCGCCGGCCAGCATCTTCACGAACGTTGTCTTTCCGGTCGCGTTCGGACCGACGATGCCGATCGACTCGCCTATGTGTATGTTGCCGCCCTTGACCTTCAGCTTGAACTCTTTGAAATCTTTTTCCAGCGTATCGTACTCCAAAAGCGACCCGGTGTTCCACTCGCTCCTGGGAGGCGACGCCTCGAACTCTATCGGCCGGTCGCGGAATCTTATGTTCTCTTCCGGCAGGTAACCGTCAAGGTACACGTTTATCGCCGTTCTCACCTGTCTCGCCAGCGTGAACACACCGTATGCACCTTCGGTACCGTAAACGACGTTGACGTTATCGGCAAGGAAATCGAGTATCGCGAGATCGTGCTCTATCACGACGACCTGTTTCGTCTCGCTCAGCTTTTTTATGTGCCTCGCCATTTTAACGCGTTGGTAAATATCGAGGTACGACGACGGTTCGTCGAAGAAATAAACATCGGCGTCCTTCATCAGCGTCGCGGCCATCGCGACGCGTTGCAGCTCGCCGCCCGAAAGTTTGTCCAGCTCGCGATCGAGGACGTCCGTCAGTTCGAACATCTCCGCCGCCTCGTCAACGTTCATGCGCTCCTGAACTTTGGATAAGAGGCTGCGCACGACGCCCTTGGTGGCCATCGGAATTTTATCGACATATTGCGGTTTCGTTGCCGTTCTTACATTCCCTTTGTACACGGATACGAGATAGTCATACATCTCCGTGCCGGCGAAATGCTGCAATACTTCGTCCTTTGTCGGCGGCTTCCCGAAATTGCCGAGATTCGGGATCTCGATGCCGGAGAGCATTTTTATCGCCGTCGTCTTTCCTATGCCGTTCGGGCCGAGTATGCCGGTAACGATCCCCTTCTTGGGAACGGGCAATCGGTACAGACGGAACATGTTCTCCCCGTAATGGTGCACCATCTCGGTTTTTAATTCATCCGCGAGTCCGATTATCCTGATCGCGTCGAATTGGCACTTGTTCACGCATATGCCGCACCCGGCGCATAATTCCTCGGATATTATCGGCTTTCCCTTTTCGCCGATGACGATAGCTTCGACTCCGGTTCTCATCTTGGGGCAGAAGTTTATGCACTCCTTGTTGCACTTTCTGTGCTGACATCTGTCCTGAAGGACCGCGGCTATACGCATGCTCCCGCTTATTGTAAGGATGAATATAAGTTTGGCGGGCTGCAGGCGGCGTTTCTTAATTACGTTGCCCCTCGTCCCATTTCTTTCCGTTCCCTTTCGGTTCCAATTTGGCGAATTCGCCATAATTAAAATCCGCATTGTGTACCTTTTCCATATCCTGATATACTCAGGCATGTCACAGTTTCCAAGTCGATCAGTCAATGCCGCGTCCGATATCAAAGAGAACGGTCAATAATGGAACACGACCCGGCTGTGCGTGCGTTTATATCCAACATCGTACGATGTAGCGGCGTGTCCGGCGAGGAGATGACGAAGGATGTGGAGACCCTGCTCGGTGCTCCGAAGAGGGCGATCCGCAAGATGGCGGTTCCTCTTATCATTGCGATGTTCACGTCGTCCATCAACGGCCTCGTGAACGCGGCGTGGATATCCGGGCTCGGACTGGACGCGCTGGCGGCGATGGCGTACCTGTTCCCGCTCTTCTTCATCACCGTCGGAATATCGAACGGCATAAGCGTAGGGGCCTCGGCGGCGATCGCCCGATTCATCGGTGCCGGCGACAAGACGAACGCCGAACGTACCGCGTCCGTCGCGTTCACGCTGACGGTGATAACCGCGATAATCTTCTCCGTCGCAATGATATTCCTCGCCCGGCCGCTGATGATGGCGATCGGCGCCGGCGACGTCATCGACCTGTGCATGCAGTACATCAACGTGATGTTCGTCTTTGCGATAGCGTTCTTCATAAACGCGCTGATGTCCAGCATCCTGAGGTCGGAGGGCAGCGCCAAACGCTCGATGATAATAATGCTCGCCGGTTCTCTGCTGAATCTGGTGCTCGACCCGATATTCATATACGGATGCGGATGGGGGATGGCCGGAGCCGCGCTATCCACGGCGGTATCGCTCACCGTCGCGACATTGCCGGCGATCTACTGGTTCTTCATCAAGAGGGACACGTACCTCGATCTCCGGATAGGGAGGCCGCATTTCGATCTGAAGATATCCAAGGACATATACCGCGTCGGCATCCCGGCGTCGATAGAGTTCATGGCAATTTCGATAGCCGTGATAATGATGAACGTGATACTCAACCACAACTCGGGTGACACCGCAGTTGCGATATATTCGGCGGGATGGAGGATCTTCAATATCATCATGATCCCGTGCCTGGGGATAGGCGCCGCCGTCGTCCCGGTGTGTGCGGCGGCGCACGGCGGGAAGGATTATCAGAAGGTGAGATCGGCGTTCTTCTATTCCGTGAAGCTGGCGTTCGTCACGATGCTGATCTTGGCGACGGCGCTGTTCATCCTCGCGGACGTCGCGGCGGTGATATTCACGTACTCCGACGAAATGGCCGGCCTTCACGATGATATCGCATTATTCATACGCATATCATGCTCATTCCTGCCGTTCATAGGGTTCGGTGTGCTTTCGTCGTCGTTGTTCCAATCGCTCGGGATGGGAACGAGGTCGCTGGCGTCGACGGTGTTCAGGAATTTTGTTATAGTCCCGGTTGCCTTCGTCGTCGGCATCAGCGGAACGCTCGTCGACATTTGGTGGTACGTCGCCGCGATGGAGATGCTCGGTCCGATCGTCGTAATAATATGGTGCCTCCTCGTCCTCCGCGGAATTGCGAAACGAAGCGCCGCGCAGCGTACGGCCGACGGAACATAATGTTTAAAATATACGCGGAACATGTTCACCGCCATTATGTCAAAAGTGTTCATAGGCGTGGCATGGCCGTATGCCAACGGAACGATACATTTGGGCCACTTAGCGGGCTCGTTGTTACCGCCGGACATATTCAATCGATACAACAGGATGAAAGGCAACGAAGTGATGATGGTATCGGGCTCCGATATGCACGGCACGCCGATCACCGTGACCGCCGAAAAGGAGCGCACGACGCCGGAGGCGATAGCGGAGAAGTTCCACGCGATCAACAAGAAGGCGATAGAGGATATGCGCATCGAGTTCTCGCTTTTTACGAAGACCAACACCGCGAACCATAAAGAGGTGGTTCACGACATATTCAAAAAACTGCTTGACAAAGGCCTCCTTTACAAAAAGGAGACGATGCAGTATTACTGCAAAAAATGCTCGAAGTTCCTTCCCGACCGTTACGTCGAGGGCGTGTGCCCGAAATGCGGCGCCGAGAACACAAGGAGCGATCAATGCGATTCGTGCGGCACGACGTTCGAGACGGGAGACCTCAAACAGCCGGTATGCGTTCATTGCAGGTCCGAGCCGCAGATAAGGGCGACGGAGCATTTCTTCCTGAAGCTGAGCGCGTTCCGCGATGACCTTCTGGATTATCTCAAGGACAAGACATACTGGAGGCCGAACGTCGAAACGTTCACAACGAACTGGTTGAAGGACGGTCTGAAAGACAGGCCGATCACCAGAGACATGGAGTGGGGGATACCGCTGCCGGTGGACGGCTGGAAAGGCAAAGTGATATACGTTTGGTTCGAAGCGGTCATCGGATACCTGAGCGCGTCGAAGGAATATTCCCAACTTATCGGAAGACCGGAACTGTGGAAGGAGTTCTGGACGGACCGGGACGTAAAACATTATTACTTCCACGGAAAGGACAACATACCGTTCCATTCGATAATATGGCCGTCGATACTCATGGGGTACGGTTCGCTCAACTTACCGTACGATATGCCGGCGAACGAATACTTAATGTTCAAAGGCGGGAAACTGTCGAAGAGCAGGGGCGGCGCGATAGACATACCGTCGGTGATCCAGAGGTTCGATCCGGACGTGATGAGATACTATCTTTCGATAACGATGCCGGACACGCACGACTCGGAGTTCTCGTGGGAGGAGTTCCAAATAAAGGTGAACAACGAACTCGTGTCCGCGTTGGGCAATTACTATCACAGATCTCTGAGCTTCACGAAAAAGAACTTCTCCTCGATACCGGGAACAAGGAACGGCGATGAGCTTAAGATCGTGAACGAGGAGATCGCGAAGGCAATGAACGAGTACGATTCGTACATGGCGGGCTGCGATTTCAAGAAGGCGATGAAAGCGGTCATGGACCTCTCAAGGTTCGGCAACCGTTACTTCGATTCGAAGAAGCCGTGGGCCTCGGTAAAGGAGAACAAGGAGGAATGCGGCGAGGCGATGAACGCGTCGCTGCAGATCGTGAAAGCGTTAACGTTAATGGCGTGGCCGTTCATGCCGCATTCGTCGGAAAGGATATGGAAGTTCCTCGGACTCGAAGGAGGCCCTCTCGACTGCGGACTGTCCGGATGCACCGTTCCGTTACCGATAGGTACGGAACTGCCTGAGCCGGTACCGGTATACACAAGGGTGGAGCTTCCGAAGGAGGAGGAAGCGAAAGAACAGAAGAAGGAGCCGGCGCCCGCGCCCGCCGCAGCGTCGGGCCCGTTCGCCGACATGCGCAGGGCGGACATACGCGTCGCGGAGATACTTCACGCCGAGGAACATCCCGACGCCGAGAAGCTGTTCCGTCTGAAGATAGACGCCGGCGAGGAAAGACAGCTTGTCGCCGGGCTGAGGGCGTATTACAGGAAAGAGGAACTGATCGGACGGAAAATACTCGTGGTATACAACTTAAAGCCCGCCAAGCTCAGGGGGCTGATGTCCCAAGGGATGCTGCTTGCGGCGGACGACGAGGCGCTCGGCGGAACTACCGTCGCGTTGCTCAGACCGTCGAAGGACGTCCCGAACGGGACGAGGTTCACATGCGGCCTCGATATAAACGGGAACGAGATCGAATACAAGGACTTCCAGAAGGTGACGATAAAGGTCTCGTCCATAAAGGACGGAAAATTCGTATCGGAAGGCATAGCGATAAAGGAGAAAGGCGCCCCGCAGAGGGCCGCCGCGGTGATCGACGGGAAGGACGCGGTATTGCTTTCCGACGGGAACGGTTGTTATGCGGTCGTCGACAGAGAGATAAAGGACGGGGCGAACGTCAGATGAGGGCCGACCTCCATATCCATTCATCGTTCTCCAACGACGGAAGGTCCTCCGTCGACGATATAATAAAAGCCGCGAAGGCGAAAGGTTTGGGATGTATTGCGATAGCCGACCACAACAGCTTCGCATCGTACGCCGAATCGTCGAAGTGCGACGGCATCATCGTCATCCCGGCGGAAGAGGTGTCGTCGTCGGAAGGGCACATACTCGCATACGGGATAGACAAAGAAATTCCCAGAGGCAAAGGCGTGATCGAGACGATAGAGATGATACACGCCGCCGGAGGCATCGCCGTCGCGGCGCATCCGTACAGATGGTGGTCCGGCCTCGGGGAGAAGAACGTCGTCGCGGAATTCGATGCCGTCGAGATCCATAACGCAAGGTCCAAGAAGGGTTCGAACCGTAAGGCCGACAGGCTCGCGGCAAGAATGAAAAGACCGGTCACGGCGGGAAGCGACGCGCACCATGCCGATAACGTCGGGGACGCGTTCGTTGAATTTCCCGACGACGTGAAAAATTGGGAGGACGCGGTGAAAGCGATCCTTGACCGAAGGATAAAGATAAACGGAAAGCACAGGACGCGCACCGATACGATGCGCTACGGGTTCAAATCGATAACCGAATGGATAGGCCGCGGATTCAAAAGGATGTGACCTTCGTATTCCGCGCATGAAACACACTGTTTAAATAGAAACATTCGTTGGCGTTTTTTCATGAGAGCATCCGGCAGGGCAATGGGCGTAGAATACGCGATACGCGAGATCGTCGTTCCCGCCGAGGCGCTGGAGAGACAGGGGAAGAAGCTGGTGAAGCTGAACATCGGCGACCCCAACAAGTGGGATTTCGAAACTCCCGAATATTTTAAGGCCGCGTTGCGCGAAGCGGTCGACAAAGTGGACAACGGCTACGGGGACTCGCAGGGAAGCCTCGAATTGCGTAAAGCCATAGTGGACCGCGAGAACGAGAAGCACGGCGCGAAGATATCCGCGGGCGACGTGTTCGTGACGAGCGGGGTCAGCGAGGCGGCGAACGTCCTGATGGGGACGTTCCTCGAGCCCGGCGACGAGATGCTCGTCCCCGGACCGGGATATCCGTCCTACACGCAGTACATCAGATACTACGGCGGAACTCCGATACCGTACAGGCAGATGGAGGAGGAGAACTGGCAGCCGGACATCGACATGATACGGAAGCGCATCACGAAGAGGACAAAGGGAATAATCGTCGTCAACCCGAACAACCCGACCGGGGCCGTATATCCGGAAAGGTCGATCAAAGAGATAGGCAACATAGCCGCGGAACATAAATTGCCGCTGATATCCGACGAAGTTTACGATAAGATCACGTTCGACGGGAAATTCTATTCCGCATCCCGTCTGCCGTCGGATGTCTCGCGCATCATCCTCAACGGTTTCTCCAAGGTCAACCTGATGCCGGGATGGAGGGTGGGCTACGGATACTACATGGACGAGTCGGGGATGCTCGACGAGATATTCGAAGGCATGATGCGTCAGCTGAGACTGCGCATCTGTTCGAACGTCCCCTGCCAGTGGGCCGCGAAGGCGTCGTTGCAGGGTCCGCAGGACTACATCACGGAGATGAACCGCAAACTGAAAGAACGGGCGACGTTCACATACGAACGGCTGAACGAGATCCCCGGGATATCGGTGGAGAAGGCGAAGGGATCGATGTTCATGTTCCCCAAGGTGGAGCTCACGCATTGGAAGAACGACATGGAATTCGTCCTCGACCTTTTGAGGACCGAGGGCGTCGTCCTCGTGAACGGCTCCGGCTTCTGCGAGGAGTTCGGTCAATCGCATTTCAGAACTATCACGTTACCTCCGCTGCCGATCCTCGAAGAGGCATACGGCAAGCTGGAAAGGTTCATGAAGAAAAGAAGGTCCGAGTGAGCGTCCTGTATTTTCCTGCATCGTATCCGTCCGGAAATATGTCTTTTCGATGCGGGTCCAACTGCTACGCATTGTTAACAGAGTTAACTTAATTAATGGCCGACACAATCACCGAGTGATATCATGAGCGGAGGAACGTTAGATTATTTCTATCTATATCTGTTCGAAGAATGGTATGAAAAGATCAAAGCGGATTCGCCAGTATTCTCAAAAATGGTCTACGATCTCGGTTATATGCTTAAGGGATACGACTATTGGATATCCGGAGACACATCAGAGGAGGATTTTCTCTCGGCGTGGGAAAGATTCTGTAAGAAATGGAGCATAAAAGAACCGGATAACCTCGAAGAAAGCATCTCCGATTGAATTGAGGCGACAGTGTCGTCACAATCTTCGGATCAGTTTCTGATCGTTGCGCCGGTGACGCAACAATGTTTGTGACCATTGAGACATTTTCCGTTCGGGACATCCGTTGAACACAATGTCCCGAACGGTTATATGCGAAATTATTTGCTCAGACGTTTCAGCATCTTGACCGCCGCGTCAACGGCGTCGCGTCCTTTCTCGATGCGGTCCACCGCCTGGAGCCTCGTCATTCCCGGGCCGGTCACCCCCAGCGCGACGGGTTTGTTGAATTCTAACGAAAGGTCCGCGATCTTCCTCGATGCGTGCGATATCACAACGTCATCGTGTTCCGTCTCCCCTTCGATCACCGCTCCGAGCGTTATCACCGCGTCGATGTCCTTCTCCTCAAGCAGCTTTTTCACCGCGAGCGGCATGTCGAACACGCCCGGCACCATTATTGTCCTTGCTATCTCGACCTCGAGGAACTCCGCCTGAGATCTGGCGCGCTCGATCATCATCGACGTTATGTCGAAATTGAATTCCGCCGCCACCATTCCGAGTTTGTATCTCTTCATAATACCACCTTTTTTACTTTATCGGTCCCGCGTCATCGAAACCCTGTCTCAGTCCCTTGCCCGCGTTCTTCGTCAGAACGTCGGGACGGAAGAGCAAATTGTATACGTTCGCCGCGTGCTCGCGCGCCCTGCGGTCGGCGAGGAACGCCAGCGTTCTGTCATCGTCAGCCTCGTCCTCGTGGACGAACACTTCGATTATGTGCGTGTTCGTCATCAGCTGCGCCCGTATGAGGCCCTGCGACGCCTCGTGGGCGCACATCTTGTCCTTATCCTTCGGGCCGGGCATTCCGAGCGCGATGACGATGTCGCATTTCTGTTCCTCGATCAGTTTTTTGCACGCGACCGGGAGGTCCTTCATCCCCGGCACCGTGTACCGTATTATTTTGAATCCGGTGCCGCTGTTCTTTAACTCGTCTATCGCCGAGGCGCCCATGTCGTATCTCGCGAACGTTGTGTCCGCGACGCCGATAAGCTTCATCTCCGATCACCATACCCTTTAACGATCCTGTCAACGATGCGCCTCGTTCCCGTAAGGTCGTCGGTGCATTCGCCCGCCCTTCTGATCTCCGCATCGATATTCCTTTTTTTGAGCTCTTTTTTCAATTCGTTCTCATCGAACGCCTGATCGTATCCGAGGACGATTATATCCGGTCTTATCTTCTCGATCGTCCGGTACATATCGCCGTCGCTGCCTATCACCGTCATGTCAACCGGTTTCAGCGAATCGATTATGCGGGCGCGCATAGCTTCGGGAGTGATCGGTTCGTGCTTCCGTTTTCTGACGGTGGCATCGCATGCCACCACGACCACGAGCTCGTCGCCCATCGCCTTCGCCTGCTCCAGATACGATATATGGCCGGTATGCAGTATATCGAAGACCCCGGACGCCATCACGCGCACCATGTTATCGTTTCTCCCAGGCGTCGATTATCTCATTGCCTTCGAGGAACACGTACCCGTTCCGCGACGCATATTTTACAGCGTCCTTCTTCGACATCGCGTTGCCGTCGTCGCCCATCATCTCGCATATCGTCGCCGATGGGTTAACGCCGGCGAGCATCATCAGCGCCGTCGAAAGCTCTGTGTGCCCCTTCCTGTTCTTCAGTATCTTCTCGCTGGTGTTCAGTAAATGCACATGTCCCGGGGACCTGAAATTTTTCCCCAGTTCGTCGATGCGCCTTTCCGCGCTTTCGCCCGAGAATATTATCTTCGAATATTCGGAGATCGTAAGCGCACGGTCGTTGTCCGTGATCCCCGTGTACGTTTTGCGGTGGTTGATCGTGACGCCGAACGACGACCTCGTGCCGTCGTAAGGGATGTCCGTCGGGGACATCCTCTTCAGCAACGGATATTTCGGAGAATCGTCAAAGAACACGTCGGCCATGAAAGGAAGTCCGAGCTCCTTTGCGATGTTATACGGCGTCGTGGTACATATCAGCCCGCCGGCGTCCTTCCTCATTTTTTGTATAACGGAAGGAGTTACGAACTGCGATGCGATCACCATGTCCGTCTCGCGCTCCCGGTCGTCGAAATCGTATACCAGAACTATCTTTCCGTTACGTATCTCCCCGACCGCATCATCCAATCGCATTTGATCTCACAGCCGTGCAACGTATGCGGGGTTCTAAATAAACATTTCTTCAACTACCACGTTTTTTGTAGTCAACGCACGCTCCTGCGGGACCGAGGATCGTGCGTGCGGTTCAATATGCGCACTTAAGCCGATCTTAGGTGCAGGCCGGACAAATGACAGCACGGGTATAAAGCGGCAGGCAGACCTTCTTTAAAATAAGTGTTCTATAAGAATATATACCAAGTAGCATATACTTGTACGAACATCCGAAGGTATCCTCATGGCAGAAGAAGAGAAGAAACCCGTCACCGTAAAAATAGAAACGCTCCGCGGCTGAATTAATTATTTTACGATCCTTATCGGCATCGGAATGTTCATAGCCAGACCATCGCCGATATTCCGATCAAGAGAATTATGAGGGCTATGAAAAATATGATGCCCGATATCGCTACGAAAAGACCTCTTTTTATCGAGTCTTTCTGAATATCATCGCATATCCTGATCAATCCGTTCAGATAGTCTTCTCTGTGCAACAATATGTCAGTGAACACATACTGATTTTGCGGTTCGGCGGCGGCCCATATGTCTG
>Ga0209628_10001627_pt1 | contig 14717 bp, 11 predicted proteins | sample TergutCu122P4_FD_187285 | JGI IMG/M metagenome (GOLD analysis project Ga0209628, IMG submission 187285) | Cubitermes ugandensis P4 segment gut microbial communities from Kakamega Forest, Kenya - Cu122 P4 (SPAdes) (version 2) | ecosystem: Host-associated > Arthropoda: Insects > Digestive system...
CGCCGGCATAAACCTCTCTTTTAGCAATACTTTAGAAGGAGATTATCTTTACTATCTTACCGGCAGTTTTGGCACATTTTCTATTAAACATGATTTTATTTACACGCAACTCTCTTATATTCACACACTCAACTGGCAAAAAGCAAAGAAGTATTTAAAGAAGCACGATTATTCGTTTGCAACAAAAAAAGAGCGCAGGAAGAAGATAGTTGAGGTGTTGGGGAATTGGTAAGAGAATGAATAAATCACATGCCCACCATAACTATTAACGGAGTCACGTATAATAAGATTAATCGTTTTTATTTGAGGCTGTCTTCTATGTCAGCCTCTTTTTATTTCTTCTTATTCACTTCTTGTTATTTCAAAATTTCCGTCAATATCGCCACCGATTCAATCTTTTTAATTTGTTTGTGATATTTCATTAAGTAAAAAATCAGCCCATGTAATAATTCCATGCGCGTTTTTTTATCGGGAAGAATATAATTTTTGTTCTTAAGAAGCGTAAATAAATAGAAGCTCGCTTCTTTAGATAAAAAATAAGGTGTTTCAAAAAAACAGCTTCCAAAATTTGAATCTTCAATTGAAAAATAAGGCGTATCTAACGAAAAATTTAATTCAGGAGCATACCCCAATTGTTGAATGAGTTGAACCAAGAAAACAATATGAAAATCAGGCGTAACTTCCGGCTTGGTTTCCAACTCTAATAAATGGGTTATAATAAAGTCAAATAGCTCTTCATCAGGAGCATTGGCATGGTATAATAATTTCATCAAAAGTTCCTGCTCAAAAAGTAGCAGGCTGTTTTTTTTGACATCTATGGGAATAGCGTGGAAAGGATGCGCAATATTTACCTCTTTAAGAAAAGTTAGTTTTTCTGTATATGTTTCATTATATATAATGTCCAGTATCATTAGTGGCGCAAAAAATGAAACAGGTTGTTTGCTTTTTTTAGAAAATGCGTTTTTAATGATAAAAGAAACAACACCGCTTTTTCGTGTAAAAATTTTAACAATCAAGCTGTGTTCAGAATATTTTATACTTTGTAGAACAATGCCTTGTGTAGATATAATCATTGTATAAACAAAAACTTCGCCACTTTTTTTTCTTTTCCTGTTTTACTGGAAGCCATTACAAAATATACGCCGGTAGCAGGACGTTTACCATAAAAGTTTTTTCCATTCCAAATTAATTGTCCGCCGTATGCATAGCCTTGCCATACCAAGTTTCCGGAAGTATCGGTAATTTTGCAAAACGAGTCTTCCATAAGACCTTTTACAGCGATGAGCCCAAAATAGTCTGCACGTACCGGATTTGGAAAAACCAACACTTCTTTGTAGGTTTCTTTTCCTGCTGTAGCTGTACCTCTATACGAAATTAAACCATCTTGAGTAGCAATAAATACTTCTCCATTTTCAGGATTAATCTTAATATCATTAATTTGATTAGAAAATAGTGGTGAATTTTCGGCCGTAAAATGGAAAAGTTCTTGTGTCCCTGAGGGAGACAGTAAAAAAACGCCGGAGCTTTGTGTTCCAATCCATTTTCTATCGGCAGCATCCACAGTAATACATGTAATATATTCAAACTCAAGAAGATTTTGTACGTAGCTTGTGTCTCCTATCCTTTGTTCCAAAAGAACATTTTTTGCATAAACAGTTCTGTTAAAAACGGAGGCTGCATCATAAACCACTTTTACACCTTGGTTTGAACCTATCCAAATGCGTCCTTCTCTGTCTTCCGCCAAACAAGTGGTGCGCGATGATGCTACATTTGCTTGTGAAATCAAATCTACCTTTGCTATTTTATGTACCGCCGAATTGGTTAATGAACCGTTTTCATAAAACACAACTAACTGTTTTTCAGGGTCTCTTTTTGGAAGAGTAATCCATTTATAATTACGCGAATCAATTAATATATGTTCTGCCATGATATCCGAAACCCCTATATTAATTGAATACCATTTTTCTTCTGTTGTTTTGAGGTCTTTGACTTTGACAAGGTCTGTGGCTTCCGAGTGTGCCATCCAAAGATAGTTTTGATTATCAATTGCCAATCCGGATACAAAGTGCGAAGTATCTCTGTTTGGTGGGGCCATTCTCCTTTCGGGAACTGTTAAAATCGAGTTGTCTCTATTATAACAAAACGTTTCATTTGTAGTCTTGTTTATCTTAAAAAGACCTCCTGCCCACGAAGCCATATAGATTTCATCGGTGTTTAATGGATTTATTGCTACGGAATTAAATGCATAAGGACGTTTCAAATTATAAAAATTATTGTGATACCACCAACTATCTTCTTTCAATGTACTTATTGCTCCGACGCTATATATAGGAGAAAGAGTAGTGTTGCGCTTGCCGGGTACTACAGCCAAAGTGCCGTCACTAAAAAATAACCCGTAAGCATTGTGGTTCGCAGGTCCTTCTGCATTAATAGTTTTATATGCTCCGGTTTGTGCATTTATATACACCAATCCTGAAGCGTTATCTGCCACCCAAATATTCATCTTTTCATCTAAAATTGCCATTTGACCATCTTGCCACCAGGGTGTCCATATATATTGAACAAAACCATCTTTCGTAAAAGTTTTAACTTGGTCTCTATCACAAACCAACATTTTGTCATCTTTTATATCGAAACTTCTATAGTATTGCATATTCATTGAACCATCAGACTTCCAATGAGAATCTTCATAAACAAACAAAGTATCTTTATTTGTACCGCCATCGTACACGGCAAACAACTTATTTTGGTAGCTGCATAATAACTTATAAGAACCTGTCGGCAATTCGTTTTCGTGCATCCATAGCGAAAAATCAGCAGGATTTGAAGCTGTAACAGGTAATGAAAAAACACCTTTGTCGGTAGCTAAGTAATAACGTTCGTCATCATGAATGGTTAGAAAAAGTGCTCTATAAGCCTCACCGGTTCGTACGGTAAACCAGGAATCTTTTACTAATAAAGTTTTTAAATCTAACACTACCACTCCGAAATCGCAAGCAAAATACGCGAGTTCTTTAAAAGTAGAAATTCTGTTAATTGTTTTAGAACCTGTTATTTGTTTGTTCAAAATATCTCGAATGTTATGAACTTGGTAGTTTTTAATGATGTCAATATTAGAATTATTATAAGCAATAAAGAGTCTTCCTTTATTATCGCTATGAATGGTTTGAACTCCCACTTCAGATAAACCGTTCAGTTTAGACCATTTTTCTTTCATACCGTTACGTTTATCCACTACCAATATACTTTGGGTAGTGGCCGCATAAATATTTTCATCATCTTGAGCTACAGAATGAAAGCTATTATAAGGTAAATACTCTTTAAAATGCCCAACAGAAACATCTTGAGCCCAAAGAGAAATAAACAAACTATGAATCAGAATGAAAAGAAATTTTTTATACATAACATAAAATGGTATTAATATTTGTTTCTCAAGTAATCGGTTTTCAATCCTCGTAAAGAAAAAACTGATGTTAATGAACTTATTATGAATACTAAAGAGAAAACAATCAAAAAATCTTTGAGTGATAAGGAAACAGGATAAGCATTAATAATATAAACCGATTCTGCGCCTCCCAATGTTATAATTTCAAAATATTGTTGTGCTAAACAACAAATTAACCCGATGCACATTCCCAAAAAACCTCCGAAGATTCCAATCATAGTGCCTACCATTAAAAATACTTTTTTAAGTAACGATTTTGAAGCCCCAAAAGTGTATAAAATAGAAATATCCTGTTTTTTTTCTATGATTAACATAACCAAAATGCCGATAATATTGAAAGCTGCAATGACAAAAATAAAAACTAAAATGAGATAAACAACCAAATTTTCAGCTTGTATAGTTTTAAACATCAACGCTTCTTGTTGTATTTGATTACGAACAGTGAAATCATCTCCCACCCTCTGTATAATCTTTTTTTGCACTTTTTCAATTGAAATATTTTCATGGAGATAAACAGCTATATATGATATTTCTGTATCATAGTCAAACAATTCTCCGACAAGTGCTGTAGAAACAAATACAGAATGTTCATCATAAGGAGTGTAACTTGCAAAAACACCAACGGGTATTGCATAATATGTTTGAAAGGCATCCATCGGGTTGGTAAAGTTTTTTTTGGTACGTTTCGGATAATAGAGTTTTACCGGCTCATAGTCGTCAAGTTCAATACCTAAAAGTCCGGCTACACCAGCACCTAAAACAATGCCATTTCGCTGTTCCGTGTCAAAATAGCCATCAATAGTCATGGAAGCCAATCCTGATAATGCAGGATAACTTTCTGAAACGCCGTATAATGTGACCAACGTTTGTTTGTCGTTATAGGTAATTAAAGCTAGGTCGCTAAGTACATATTCTATCGCCTTCACCCCTTCAATATTCCCTAATTCAAATTTTGAAAACACCTTACCTTCTTTTGCTTCAATCTTTAACGGCGGATTGAAACGGTTAAAGTTACTTATCACCAATTCTTGCATTCCGTTAAAAACCGAGAGAACAATAATTAATGCAGCTGTACTTGCCATAATACCCAATACGGAAATAATGGAAATGATATTAATGATATTGTGTTTCTTTGGCGAAAACAAATATCGGAATGCTATAAAGAAAGCGGTGCGGATGGAATTTTCCACAGTTTATGATTTCAACAGTTTTTCAATATTTTCAAGATAGTCTAACGAATCATCAATAAAAAAATCAAGCTGCGGTACCATGCGTAATTGATGTTTTACTTTTTGTGCCAAACGATGCCGAATATCTTTGGTGTTTTTTTTTATGACATGCATTACCCTGTCGTTATTTTCAGCATTAAAAATGCTTAAATAGGAACGCGCCAAAGACAAATCGGAAGTCACTTTGGTTTGTGTTACCGTAATCATACAATTATATACGGGAATGCCGTCTGCTAAAAAAATTTCGGCAAGCTCTTTTTGAATAAGTTTTGCTATTTTATTTTGACGTGTGCTATCCATATCATTCATTTTTACCTTACTTTAACGAAAACAAGCTATTTTTCGTATAGATAGAATTTCTTTACTCTTTTTCTTAACTAAAATAACTTATTTTTGTGCCTTATAAAAAAACACCATTTTATATGAACAAATACGCTGAATACAAAGGGCTTAATCTCTCTGAAATAGGAAAAGAAATCAAGGAATATTGGGAGAAAAATGAAATTTTTGAAAAAAGTTTGACTTCCCGCGAAGGAAATCCCGAATATGTTTTTTACGAAGGACCTCCCTCGGCGAACGGAATACCCGGTATTCACCACGTAATGGCGCGTGCCATCAAGGACTTGTTTTGTCGCTACCAAACCCTGAAAGGAAAGCACGTGGGACGCAAAGGCGGCTGGGATACGCACGGTCTCCCCATCGAACTCGGCGTGGAAAAAACGCTGGGAATCACCAAAGAGGATATCGGCAAAAAAATATCGGTGGAAGAATATAACCAAGCCTGCAGGAAAGAGGTGATGAAATACAAAGATTTGTGGGACGACATTACCAAAAGAATGGGTTTTTGGGTGGATTTGAACGACCCCTATATCACTTTTGATAATAAATATATTGAATCTGTATGGTATTTATTATCAGAATTATACAAAAAAAGATTGTTGTACAAGGGTTATACTATTCAACCCTATTCACCGGCTGCCGGAACAGGACTTAGTTCACACGAACTGAACCTGCCCGGATGTTATAAAGATGTGAAAGACACTACTGTTGTGGCGCAATTTAAAGTAAAAACCAAACAACCCAACTTGAAAGCCTGCCCCTTTAATCTGCCTGCCGACTGCCCCATTCCTGAAAATCTTTACGTGTTGGCGTGGACTACTACCCCATGGACGTTGCCCTCAAATACAGCGTTGGCAGTGGGACAAAAGATTGAATATCTATTAGTGGAAACCTATAACTTTTATTCCGGAAATAAAATTCAGGTGATTTTGGCTAAAAACTTGCTTCACACTTTTTTCCCTGAAAAAAATGCAGAACTGCCTTTTGAGGATTACAAACAGGGCGATAAGAATATTCCGTTTAGAGTTTTGGCGGAAACTACCGGCGAAAAATTGGTGGGAATGGAATATGAACAACTTATCCCCTACGTAAATCCGGGTGAAGGCGCTTTTAGAGTGATTGTTGGCGACTACGTTACCACCAGCGATGGTACTGGAATTGTGCACATTGCCCCCACTTTTGGTGCCGATGACAAGCGCGTGGCACAGGAAGCCGGCGTGCCTCCGTTGATAATGATTGACAAACAAGGAAATAGACAACCCATGGTGGACAAAACCGGAAAATTCTATTGTATCGAAGATTTGGATGAAACGTTTGTAAAAGAATCTATTAATGTTGATTTATATAAAACTGTTGCCGGAAGGTTTGTAAAACCCGATTATGAAAAAGAAGATGAAAAACACGAGGATACGTTAGATGTGGAGTTGGCAATTTGGCTGAAACAACAGGGCAAAGCGTTTAAAATTGAGAAATATACGCACAATTATCCCCATTGCTGGCGCACTGATAAACCGGTGTTGTACTATCCGTTAGATTCGTGGTTTGTGAAAACAACCGATTATAAAAAACGAATGATGGAGTTGAATGATACAATTTTGTGGAAACCTGCTGCCACCGGCTCGGGAAGGTTCGGAAACTGGCTCGAAAATTTGGTGGACTGGAATTTGTCGCGCTCCCGCTTTTGGGGGGTGCCGCTTCCCATCTGGACTACCGAAGACAAAAAAGAACAGATTTGCATCGGCTCTATTGCTCAACTTTACAGCGAAATTGAAAAAGCAATTGCCGCCGGAATCATGAAGAAAAATCCGTATAAAGATTTTATTCCTAATGATTTCAGTAAAGAGAATTACAAAAAAATTGATATTCACAGACCCTACGTGGATGAGATTTTCTTAGTTTCTCCAAGCGGTAAAAAGATGACGCGCGAGTTGGATTTGATTGACGTGTGGTTCGACAGCGGCGCGATGCCTTACTGCCAATGGCACTATCCGTTTGAAAACAAGGAACTTTTTGAGAAAAAATTCCCGGCAGATTTTATTGCGGAGGGGGTTGACCAAACTCGAGGATGGTTCTTTACCTTGCACGCCATCGCCACGATGTTGTTTGACAACGTTGCATTTAAAACAGTGGTTTCTAACGGATTAGTGTTAGATAAAGAGGGTAACAAAATGTCGAAACGGCTGGGCAATGCGGTGGATCCGTTTGAAACGATTGAAAAATACGGAGCAGACGCCACCCGCTGGTATATGCTCACAAACGCACAACCCTGGGACAACCTCAAATTTGACGAAGAGGGAATTAAAGAGGTGCAGCGCAAATTTTTCGGAACGCTGTACAATACTTACAATTTCTTTGCTTTGTATGCGAATATTGACAAGTTTGCTTACAAAGAACCCGAAATTCCCATTAAAAACCGTCCGGAAATTGACCGCTGGATTTTGTCGGAACTTAATACATTAATAAAAAACTGCGATGCCAATTATGCAGATTATGAGCCTACCAAAGCCGGTCGCGATATTCAGCAATTTGTGGATGAATATTTGAGCAATTGGTATGTAAGGCTTTGTCGCAGAAGATTTTGGAAAGGCGATTACAGCGAAGATAAAATCTCGGCGTTCCAAACGCTTTACACTTGCATGGTTACGATTGCCAAATTAGCATCGCCCATTGCGCCCTTTTTTATGGATAAACTGTTTTTAGATTTGAACCACGTTACCCAAAAAGAAAACGTAGAATCCATTCACCTTTCCGATTTCCCAAAAGCGGATGAAATACTGATTGACAAACCGTTGGAAGAAAGAATGCAATTGGCACAACAGATTTGTTCCATGATTCTGTCGTTGCGTAAAAAATCAAATATTCGGGTTCGTCAGCCGTTGCAAAAAATCATGATTCCGGTGTTAGAAACTTCAAACTTTGTGGCGCAAATTGAAAAAGTGAAACCGCTTATTTTGCACGAAGTAAATGTGAAAGAGATTCAATTTGTGGAAGATAGCGAAGGTATTTTGGTTAAAAAAATAAAACCCAATTTCAAAACTTTGGGACCGAAATATGGAAAAATAATGAAAGCGATTGCGGCAAAAGTGGCTGAATTTACCCAAAAAGATATCGCGCAAATTGAAAAAGAGGAACACATTATTCTTGATATTGACGGTGAACAAGCCGACATCCTTCTTTCTGATGTAGAGATTATTGCAGAAGATATTCCGGGCTGGGTGGTTGCCAACCAGGGCGCGCTGACCGTGGCGTTGGATATTACCATCACCAAAGAACTGAAAGAGGAAGGCTACGCCCGCGAGTTGGTGAACCGTATTCAAAACTATCGCAAAGAGAGCAATTTAGAAGTTACGGACACGATTTCCATCATTTTGCAAAGCCATCCCGAAACCGACGAGGCATTTCGCAGGTTTGAAAATTATATCAAATCGGAAACGTTGTGCAAAAAATTTGAGATTGTGCCGGAAATAAACAATTCGAAAAAACTTTATTTAGAGATTGTTGAAGGCATTGGGATGGATGCGGTGATTGGTGGTTAGGGTATCACGTATATTTTGGCTTAGCGGCAATTTTGGACAGGACAGTGCATTTTTGAAAGTTAACAATTTAATATTTAGACAAGCATGATAAAATGGATAAAAAAAAATTGGACAGACCCTTTTTGGAGTAGTATTTTTGCAGGAATAATTCTTGCGGCAGTCGGTGGACTCATTTCGTTGTTAATTTCATTTGTCAAACAAATTCCCCTTGCGGATTTGTATGACAAAATAATAACTAATTATATTCAAGTTAGTTATTTGACAATAATAATTTTCCTCATTGCTTTGCTTTCATTGATTCTATCAATAATTTTGATAAGCATTAGTCGCTTTCGATTAAAACATTCAAAAATTCCGCCTACACTCAAAACTAAACAATTTAATCTGCAATATTTCCTAAAAGGAAAATGGGTTCTCACTTATTCACATAATTCGGAACTAATATTAAATGGACAAGAATCTGTAAGGTTTGTACACGGGAACCAATACTTTGTAGATAATGATTTGATTTTTGTATTAACAGATATTGATTTTAATGAAAATCGCAAAGAGTTAAAATGGACAAAGACAAGATACAATACAAATCAGAAACACGCACGTGAGACTTTAAAAATCATTGATGACAAAACAATATCTGGCACAGACGATTTAAACTGTATAATCAATTATAAAAAAATATGTTAGTAATTTTCGCATACAGACAATTTTCGATTTTCCCTTTTCATTGTACAGAATATGGATATAACAAAAAACTGCCGCTAACGTGGTGGCGGCTTTATGAAGGCGGGGGTTTCACAAAGGCTCGTGCGGGCTACACGCCTGATAATCAGCACAAAAGTTCGGGCGGGCATACACCCCCGCTTTCATAAAACCGCTCGTTATCTGTCGTTTTTTTGTTTGTCAATCAATATATTTTCTTATTTTTTCAATAATCTTTCTTGCTGGCTCACTAATTTCTACAGCTCGATTTTTGAGATAAATTTCAGCGTCTGCTTTACCGTTTTTGCTGTCTTGTGTTTCTATTTCTAAAGCTTGTATGGCTGTATAGTAAGGCGATAGAACAATATCATATCCTTCTTCTTCCAAAATGGCAAGTAACCACGAGCCATATCCCAAATCAATAACAACATATCCAAATCTTATCCACCAATATTCATTTGCCATAGACGATATTTTGCTCTCTTCTTCAAGAACTCCAAATGATTTCAATAAATGTTCTTTGGCTAAGCCTTTGTTCTGATTATGCAGGTCGAACAGCGTTTTATTTAGATAATAACGACTAATGAATTTTTTATTTTCATCAATATTGATTTCTTGTTCAATTTCATTAAAGACTTCTGTTGCTTGATTCTTTTTGTCTAATATATCTCTATACAGAAATGTCAAATGAAATTTATTCAATAAATCTTTGAGGCTAATTGACTTTGCTTTTTCGAAAGCAAATGCAGCTTCTTCATATCTTTTTAATTCTATTAGAGCATAACCTTTATTATTCCACGCAGAATCATTATTTTGATTTAATTTGACTGCTTCATTTAAACAATCTATAGCTTCGTCAAAGCGTTGTAAATGTATTAAAACATAGCCTTTATTACACCATGCAGAATCATTATGTGAGTTTATTTTTATTGCTTGATTGAAACAACTTATTGATTCTTCAAGACGTTGTAAATGTATTAAAGTATTACCTTTCCCATTCCATGCAGAATCATTATATGTGTCTAATTCAATTGCTTGATTGAAGCAAACTATTGATTCTTCAAACCGTTTTAGAGAATCTAAAATCCATCCTTTGTTGTTCCAAGCAACAGCGTCTATTGAGTTTAATTTAATAACTTTGTCATAACATATAATGGCTTCTTCAAAGCGTTGTAATTCATTTAAGAGATACCCTTTCCAACTTAAAATGTGTTCATCATTTGGGTTAAATACAAGAAATTTGCTATAGCAAACAATTGTTTTTTCATATTGCTTTTTCCAACGAAAAGAATCGCCTATATCTTTCCATAATTTTTCATTTTTGAGTTTTAAATCTATTAATTCATTTAGTTCCAATGCTTGAATGTTTTCCAATAATGATTCTTCGGAAACTCCAAATTCTTCACGTAATTCTTCACTTTCTATAAGAGCTTTATTTATCTTATATTCAATTTGTTTTCGTTTTGGAACATCTAATATTTCCGACTTGGACATTGCCAAATGTAATCGCATTTGCTTGGCAGAACAAATCTCTTGTTTTAAAAGATTATCCCAAATCTTTTTCAATTCATCTTTTCCATAAAAGCATTCCAAAAATTTCGATAAGCAATATATTCCATCTTTTAGTATATCGTAGCGCAATAAATACCAAATATTAAAGAAACGCTCGCTAATAAAGTAAGCATTACCTTTGATAATACCTTCCGTTTCTCTTAGAACTTTTCTTGATTTTTTGTCGGCAACTACCGTTTCAATCCACCCTTCGTCTATCAATCGTTTTAGTGGCTGAGAAAGTTGATTGCTGGCATAGCGTGTTGTTTTTGAAAGTTTATTAAGAGAAATAGCGTCCCAATTCATCGCAATAGCATCTATAATAATTTGTTGCTGTTTAGGCAACTCTTCAAATTTTGCTTTATACAAAGGCGTAGCATTGTCGGCTAATGTTTCTAAATCATCGTTAATATCATTAGAAAAACCGTTGATAATGTGTTTAAATAACATTACGGTTGTACGCGGACTTCCGCCTGTGAGGTCAAATAGAGATTTTTGTCGAGAACTATTTTCTTGAGTTGAAGTAAAATTGCTATTTGTAACTTTTGTGAGATTTTCCAATAGTATTTCAAACTCCTCGTAACTCAATTTTTTAAGATATTGGATTTGAAAAAAATCGTAAAAAGATTTACCATAATCCACTACATCATCGGTAACAGTAACGCCTGCGCTTACAATAATCGGTGCTCCATTTTCGCTTAATAATTTACGCAAAGTCCACTGCTCTTGTTTGTTTTCTAACCGACTAAATAGCAATCCTATATTATCAATCAACAATACAGGTCTGCGGTGCAAATCACAGCAAATCCTCATTAAATACTTATAGGCTTCTTCTGCAATTATTTCAGGGGATTCTTTTGACAGTTCGTCTTTGGTTTCTTGAATATCTTCAAATTTTTTCTTGTCAGGATAATTTTCTGATTTTAAACTCTTTTTCAAAACCATTAAATTATTGAGCCAAAATTCGGCAAGACTTCTGATATTGTTTTGTTCTTCGGGAAAAAGTAACGGAATAAACTGTTGGCTATATGCTTTACGCAACTCTACTTCCATCCGTTTGAGTATCGTAGATTTACCCATTCCTCGCTGACCAATAATAAGGTAATGTTGCGGTATGCTGTTTTTCTTTTCTTGTACTATTTTATTCAAAAGTAATTCAAATTGCTTTTGGCGTACCACAAATAATTTTTCGGTTACTTCGTCGCTTTGCCGTTGCGGATTGTATAATCCTATTTGATTTAAACTGATAGGTGTTTCCATAATTATTTAATAAAACGGTTATACCAAAAATCGCGTAACAAGGGAGAACGGAACATATATTTACTATTGTGTTCCATAAGATAACCGTCATTTTGGAGCATTTCAAGTAGTTCTGCTAAAATAAGTTCTATTTTTTCTATGTTGCTTTTTCTTGCAGAAAGGTTTGCGAGCAAATCTTCTCTACTTCTGCCTATTGAGACAGTACATAACTTCAAAATTTCACGAGCACTATCTTCATATTCATAGTCTTTTAATCGTTCGTCCCAATGGCTAAAAATTATTTTTATTTTTAGCAGTTCATCATAGGCTTTATTTATGATATCATTTGAAATCTGTTTTTTTTCATTACATACCAATTTATTAATCTGTTCGACAAGTATTTGAATAAAAAAAGGTAAATACCAAACCAACTTATCAAGAATACATTGTATATGCTCTTGTGTAAATTGCACATTTTCATCAACATCCAAGCGCGAGATAAAATCTTTTGCCTCATCCTCCGAAAATGCTCCTATGGCGAAGGGATGGAAATCGTTAAAATGTTTACTCAGTTGATGTTTTTTTGCAAAATTTTCAATTCCAACCGAACTGCAAAATATCCAGCGAACTTTTGTTGTTTGCCGAAAACCGCGTAACCATTCCAGAAAAAATTCGACTTTTTCTTTACCGTTTTCTTGTGTCAACAGATGATTTAGATAAATAGTTAATTCATCTATTACAATTAATATTTCTTCTGTGCTTTCAATTAATTGTTTGATTTTTCCATAAGTATCACTACGCCAAGCATTACTATTTATTGAAATTTCACTTCCTGCAAATTTGAACTTTATACTGTCAAATACCTTTATTATTGTATCTCCTGTTTTTTGCAGATTTTTCCACCATTTCTCTTTTTGCAGTTCTTCTTTGAAAAGTTTAACAAAATCATTTTCTGTACTTATTCCCTGTAAATCGAGATACAATGTTTTCCACCCGTTTTCTTCTGCCAATTTGAGCATTTTTTTTGAAAAAGACGACTTTCCAACTCTGCGAGGAGCTGACAATAATAATGATACGCCTTTTAGAATATGATACCTCCAAGCGTACTGCAATTCATTTTCTCTTCCGTAGAAATCATTATTTTCTACGGGAGGTCCTGTTTTGATTGAAATTTTTTCTGTTGCCATAATATTTTACATTTTATATTTGGCTGCAAAGATACAAAAAAATAATATACAAAATTGCATATCTGCAAAAATGTATATAAAATATTTTTCAAGTGGTGTTTTTCTTCAAAATATCACCGTGCTTTTAGTGTCCGCCACCCGAAGGGTGGTGGGTGGGCAGAGCCGAAAAATGGCGAAGCCCATTTTTGGGCGTGGAGTTGGCGGTGCGGTGTGAGCGCAGCAAACACGGCGAAAGCCAACTTTCTATAAAGTATTTTTGCGACATCCTTACCGCTTTTTAAGTCATTTATTCTTGTCAATACACTTTTTCCAATAACTCGTAACTTTCAAAATATCATTTCGTTGTCCGCAACTCTCTGTTTTTTTCGCTTCCCAAATGCACCAACGCTGTCCCAAAATGACAGATAACGAGCGGTTTCACGCAAGCGGGGGTGTATTCCCGCAGACAGTTTTGTGGAAATTTGGAAGTTTATCGCCCGCCCGGACCTTTGTGAACCCCCCGCCTGCGTGAAACCGCCCCCACAGAAGATCTATTCCGCCATTTTCATACAATTTGCGCCAAATCTGAACACTACTACTACCAACACCCAGCAATTCCCCCAGTTCCGTTTTGTTATAGTTCTTACCTTCGTTGTTTTTAATTAAAATCAACATTCTCAAGCAGTTACTTATGGTTGCGCTACGGTTGGTCAATAATTTCTTTAGTACTAGGACACTCTCTTTTACATACAATTGTATTGCTTTTGACATAATAATTCACTTTGATATTAGTATTTCCATCATTTGACATACTATTTTTACTTCTTAATTTGCTTCTTGTAATTTTACGTGTCATTTGTCGTAAAAAACAATATCTTTGTCGCCTCATTCAAACAAAATTATTAATATATAAATCAATACTATTATGAAAAAAATTAGAGTTGGTATCAATGGTTTCGGAAGAATCGGACGTTTGGTGTTTCGTGCTTCCATGCAAAGAGACAATGTGCAAATTGTAGGAATTAACGATTTATTAGACGTTGATTATATGGCTTATATGCTAAAATATGATACTGTGCACGGGCAGTTTAAGGGCGATGTAGCTGTAAAAGACGGAAAATTGATTGTTAACGGACAGGAGATTCGAGTTACGGCAGAAAAAGACCCTGCAAATTTAAAATGGCATGAAGTGAATGCCGAATATGTTGTAGAATCTACCGGCTTGTTCTTAACCAAAGAAACCGCGCAAAAACACATCGATGCCGGCGCACGCGTAGTAGTAATGTCCGCACCTTCAAAAGATGATACCCCCATGTTTGTAATGGGCGTAAACCACAAAACCTATAACGGTGAACCCATCGTTTCTAATGCTTCTTGCACTACTAACTGTTTGGCACCCATCACCAAAGTGCTTCACGAAAATTTTGGCTTGGTGGAAGGATTAATGACCACTGTACACGCCATGACCGCCACTCAAAAAACGGTGGACGGACCCTCTTCAAAAGATAGATCG
>Ga0209628_10001628_pt1 | contig 14715 bp, 15 predicted proteins | sample TergutCu122P4_FD_187285 | JGI IMG/M metagenome (GOLD analysis project Ga0209628, IMG submission 187285) | Cubitermes ugandensis P4 segment gut microbial communities from Kakamega Forest, Kenya - Cu122 P4 (SPAdes) (version 2) | ecosystem: Host-associated > Arthropoda: Insects > Digestive system...
AGGAAACAAAACTTGATGCTCGCACGTTGTTCTTTTAAGTCTGCCATCGCAAAATCGACGAAAACAATTACAGAGGCTCAAGAAAAAAATCACACTGTCCCTATAGACCTTTTCCCAAGGACACCACTTGGCCAACTAATGCGGAGGGCAGTCACATACACGCATCAAGCGGGAGCAGATGGAACTAACGCCCCTCACCCCTCAAAAAAAAAACTCATTACTTTTGGGTCCCCCAACGTAGACGGTTTTCTGTCTGCTACCTATTGATGACATGATGACATACTAACAGTCGAAGCAGGAACTTCAAAACGTACTGCTGTTCACAAAGATTAGCCAGGCTAATGATATCTGGAAACATTCAGTCACCAGTAGTTCACATTTTAATAATGATTTATGCCAGTGCACTGTAGTCATAATTTTATAAAATGAAAGTCTGCGTCCTTAAAAAATTATTGGTGACAAAGAAACAGCGGCAAGCTTCTCACTGATGTTCTTTCAAGCTTAAAATTAATGTGTAAGTCCAAAACATTAAATTATATTAATTTACTATTTTAGTTTTTATTGCATAAATACTAGATATAAATTCCTAGTACTTTACATCCTTTAAGCACTTCATGTACAATATATTTTCTTTGAAAAAATAAGAATACTTTTGTCAATAACTAGTTTGTGGCCCAGGTGGACTTCGTAGATTTTGAACTGGCCATTATGCTGTACCCTGCCCTGAACATTTATTTACTTTAATTAAGTACAACACTCAGTAACTCAGATAATAGTCTGCATGGCAACATGACAGGTGATAGTGCATGATGAACTGCACAGGCTATGGACAGATCATAGCTGTACGCTTGGTGATACATAAAGATAATATTTATTGATGCACTGGTTCAAAATGATTAACGTAAACAAACAAACAATACAATTCTCTGGTAGCTGGTATGGTTAAAGTATATCACTGTTCGATGATTAATTACACTTTATTACTGTACTTACGTGAGCTGACCTTAAACTCACAATGAATAATTTGCACTTCACATAATATACGTCAAACTTGTATCTGTTGATACGATGTATTGTGTCGCTGTGGAACACAATGAGAAATTACACTTCACATAACGTAGACCTCACACTTGTGCTGTTGCACCTTGAACCTATGTGCCAGTGGGACACATTGAAATTACTTTGTGCCAGTGGGACACAAAGGAGACAATGAAATATGCGAGCAGACAGAGTAACGCGTCTGTGCGTTTCAGTCGTTGGACTTTGTCTGACGCTAAACCCGGGGCAAGCTAAGCTTCTGACCAAGCAACAAAGAAAGCGCGTGACATGGTTCTAGACATTTGATTGGCCAAAGTGAAGCTAGCGTGATGATGAGGTAACACGTGCAAGTTTGGACGTGTCCCGGGACAAAGGAAATGCAGATGCAAGCTAGTTAGGGGAATCCCCCACAACTGCAGCCTAATGCCATGTGGGAATGGAAAGTTACTAATTCCCAAGCAGTGAAGCGTGAGCTACCAAAGGTTCAATGCAAATAAACATAATAATAGGCGTAAATTAACATTAAAGTAAATACAAACAAACTCAAGCAAAGTAAATAAATCAAATAAAAACAAATCCAAGAAAATATCAATTTAGCAAAAAATGGTAATATTCAACAAATTTGTCCCTTGCATGAACAATAGCCTAACTTGTGTTATTATCCCAGTACTTCTTGAAGGGATTATGGAAAACTGCAAAACAGGACCTTGGTGAGACAGGCAGGCCAAGACCTGAGACACAGCCACAGTGCAGTGAAGATCAGAGTTGTCCCTGTCTGTGCCATGAAGGCATACAGGGGGAGAAGAGATCTAGCTCCACTCATGCTTACCCTCAGCCCTGGTTGGAGGTGAATGGTCCAGCACATGTTCTGACCATCTCACCTGCTGGGTGGGTCCCAGAGCCAGTCTGGACATTTGGAAGATTGTGCAGCCTACAGCCTAGTCACAACACTGACTGAGCTATCCTGGCTCTCCTGTGATGTTCAGACTATACTCGTATATACAATACCTGATAAAACATTTGTCTGGAAGGAGGCACCATTCCAGGATGGAATATATAGATGTTGTCATTGTTTTCTATATCATCAGCTTGTTTTTCTTCCATTTTCTCAGGTTGCAAGTTCTCCTTTGTGATGACAGCTGTTTTAGGGCGGCAAGACGGACTCGATTTGTAGGGCAGCAGATAGTTACAGTAACTTCTCTTAGCTTTCACTTTCATCTTTAAACCACCTGAAAGAATATTTAATTGAAACAATAGTTTACTTATTTTGAAGATTATGAGGAAGAACTTCAGTCATTCTTAACCTCAGCACAAGCTGGAGGTGAGTGGTCAGCTTCATGTCCCTCCACTTCAACCCTGGGTAAAGAACCACAGCAGCCACTGAATGGAAGGCTGAGTGGGCCCAACACAGTCTGGATGTTTAGCAGAGGAGAAAAATCTCCTGTCCCTGCTGGGAGTTGAACCCATGAGCTACAATGGCTACAGATGCAGTGTAATTGCACTGCATCTTCATATCAGCCATGCAGGTACCATCAAAAGTTCCATTATATCTTCACGTCATGGCTAATGTAACCACATTGATACATGGTGGAGAGCTGTGTTCTTGTGAAGGTTTTCCTTAAAAATATCATGCCTATCTCACAAGGGTACTCTACTTGATACACTACTTACATTAATGCAGGGATAAGGCTTACATATTTTGCAAAAATGTAATAGAACGAGATCTGTGGGAAATGTGCAGTTCGATTTACTCACAGCTAACCATCTGGTGCACAACTACACAAGAAAAATAAAATACTGCACCTTCAATTTTGCACCCTTGCCCCACACATTGCTACGTCAGAGATGCACAAACACATTTTAAAAAGAAAAAGGTCATGAAAACAAATATCAGACAAGGAACTGTACCAAATCTGCTCCACAGCCAGGGAATATACAGGCAGTATAATCCCCCCCCCCAATTGACCCAACACAGAGGAACAAGACAGGCAATGTATTTTTTTTTAAATTTATCTACAGCATGCTCTGTTACATCTTGTAATACTACATGCTTAGTAATATCATTGTAATCTATATACAGTATTTTCACTTTTCACTTATAGTACATTTAAAGCATGGCTATTCATGTCTTATTTGATTAAGTCTTGTTCATATTATTGTTGACGTGAGTTTTAGATGTTCTGATGTATTTCAGTACTTGATTGTAAGAAACACTGATCATGCACAAACTAATCTGTTACAGTTTTTCGTAGTCAATGGAGTTTGTGAAATGAATGGCCTGTTTTAAGTATTTATTCACTAGCTCACTTTTCCTTGTTGGCCAGCTGTCTTCTTTTGAGATGTGCGCTATCAGTTTTTCTCTTTCGTTGTTTAATTTGCTGCAGTCATATAATAGGTGGTCCACTGTTTGATTACCATTGGCACAAGAGCATTCTGGAGACTCTATTATCTTAAATCAATGTAGGTATGGTCTTGTTTTTCCACGGGCTGTTACCATCGCCATAAAGTTGGGTGTTAAGTTAATTTTCATTTTAGCCTGTCCTTATTGTATGGAAAAAATACTTTAGTTACCGATCCTTTAGTGGAGTTGTCCCATTGTTGTTGCCACTTTTCTATGCTTTTTTCTCTTTCTTGATGCTCTATTTCACTTTTTGGGATTCTGTTATAGCATATGTCACTGTTTCTAGCGGCCTCCTTAGCGAGTCTGTCAGCAAGTTCGTTTCCATAGTTTCCTGCATGTGCCCTTATCCAGGTGTATTCAATGTTCTAGTTGTCTTTCTCCAATGCAAGTCTTCTTTCTGATTTCTTCTACTAGATGATTTCGATTTTTCATGTTTTTAAGGGACTCACAGGGTTATCCTGCGACAGGCAATGTATGTAGGCAAGTAACATTCAGGTGTGTTCATGTGACCACTGTTGTTGCACAAAAGCAAGAAGTATTACATATTCTGAGTGTGTGTCTGTAGCCTTAGTTATCCAGGATGCAAAGCACATGCACTGTATTATATTGTCATCTGCAGCCTGTCTGGCTGTACCATATTTTTCCACATTTTCTCATAAACAGCATAATTTTTGGAAAAAAGTTATTGAACATAAAATGTGTGTTTTGATTTTCTTAGCACTCTTGTTTGAAACATTTCTCATTCTATGAATTCAGCAAGATATTATCATAAATGCATCTAAGTCTTTATGTAAAGTACCCACTATTCTTGCAAGATTTTAACCAAGACTGAAATTTCTTGACAAATTTTTGAAAAATACCAAAATATCAAATTTCATCAAAATCTGCCCAGTGGAAGCCAAGTTGTTCCATGTCAACAGACAAATAGACAGAGAGACAGGCACATGTGGATAGACAAATAGAGAGACGGGCATGAAGAAGCTAACAGTCACTGTTCATGATTCTGTGAATGTGCCTAACAATAAACCAATGAAAATGCACACACAATTGTAATATACCAAATGTAATAAAGAAAAAATCTGCACATAAATATGACTCACTCACTCAACATGGTTTCTAGTCAAAGGCAAAACCCACTCCTAAACACAATTTAGAATAATGGCCCTACCTTAGACAGATTTCCATTACCTGTCTGGTCACATCTGCCTAAATCGAGGAAAACACTAGACAGGCTGAGAGACAGGCGTTTAGGACCGTTTGGCATGGAAGTCTGACAGCAAGGTCAAGGAACTAAAAGGCAGGAGCAGAAATTCCAGACAACAGTAGGAACTGAGCTTTGACACAAGTCCAGTGGCATAGCTCAGTTTCTGTTATCCAAAGTCACTACTTTATTTACAAGAGCTACCAATGGTTTGTTCTGAAACTAGATATCATACCAGCAGTTCGAAGCCTGTAATCCAGTGTCTGGTATTTGAGAGAAGTAGGATCTAGCCGTGGATCATAACCAAAGCGAACCCACATGACTCTCCACGGGCCAGTTACAAAATAATACGCAACTACAGGCAACAGATACTTTAATTGTGCTTTGGTGTATTTGGTCAAATACAGGACAGCATTCTTGGACCATATAGGGCGTTCTTCGAAGATCTGCAAACATTAGAAATAATGTACATAGAGTACTGTAATCATTAAATTATGCTGTTACATTAGTAGCGTGGCACATACACTTTATTCTATTCTGGTGTTTAATTCAACAGAATAAATATTAATCACACATGCCATTCAGAAAATATGGTTCTTACTAACAAACTACATGAAGCAGAGCTCTTCTTGAGAAGCTAACTGTTTGTCAGCCAATCAATAAACTCACTAACTTTTATGGAACACCAAGGATCATTGATGTGTTCACATTAAGCCCATCAACTGTTCCTATCCAGTCCCTATCCTTCCATTCTATTTCTTTAAATTCCACATTACAGTAATATTATTCTCCCCTCTATGCCTTGGTGATTCAAGTGGCCTCTTTCCTTCAGGTTTTCCCAGAAAAACATTTTTCTCTTCCTCAAGTGCTATATGCCCCACCCATCTTATCCTCCTTGATTCTATCACCATAATAACAAGTGGTGAGGCATACACAGATCATAAAACGGCGTTCTTACATCAATGAATATTATTATGTAATACTGTGTAGTGTGTTGCATATGTACCAATAATCTGCAGGAACATGCCACCTCCATCTTCACTGTGTGTACAGAGACAGCAGGTTGTCCTGAAATGTCAGTACAGCAGTGACCTCATTGTTTATTATTTGTTGCAACAGGGTGAGGTAGCAAGCTGGTAAGAAAGGAAGCAAGGAACATGCACCAGCAAGTATTTTATACCTATTGTGCAACAAAGTCTCCCATGGCTGAAACTACGAATGTAATCTCAACAAAGCAAATGTATTTTAAAAAGGTATACCACTGCCTGGCTGATCTGAGGTGATACTAGCAGTGATCCCACCGTGATGACAGCAGCTATGCACAGTGTTCAGGAGCTCAGCTAGTAAGCTGGTCACTACTATAACAGTCTTATAGGATTACACAGCATCACATCCCAGAAACTGAGCAAGAAGGCCCAAGCAGGGACACTTACAATTCTTATTCAGAAGGTACAAGGTTTGAATCTCAGTCAGGACATTCACTACACTCACAGATTTCTGTGAGTGTAGTAAATGTCTTGAACAGGTTTACACCACACAGTCTCAGTTCCTGCCAACAACATGCATATACTACAAATGCAAACACATCCCACAAAATTGTAATATTACCTTTTTGATAGATTCAAGATGAACTCCATCAAGAAACTTAAGACGTAACAGTTTCACTGCAATATTCCGTGGTTTTGTGGGAACATTCTGAATGTCAAATGTCACAAAAACTGCATGACCTGACCGGCGACGTCGTGTTCTGCCAATGATGTTGGGAGGTGTAGCCGTATCATCTCCTGGTTCTTTGCGGTACAGATATTGCTTGTGTAATGAAACAATATATTAAAGAAAATTAATGTTCTTTGTATGTGGTGTAAGATTTGCCATCTGTTATAGAAACTCTAATCACCTGTACATTGAACAGACAGACACTGAAACTTGATTAAGTATAAGTGCTTGCAGTGTCTTTCTAAACAAATTCATAGTCAGGCAGGATAAAATTTGTGATCTTTAGCAGTGCCATCCCCATTGTGTATCTCAGAACTAAGTAAACCAATATGTATAGACATGGCAGTCAAAAACACAAATATATTTTGTAACATACAAGGTGTTAGTGTATATACAAACATCTCAGCGAACTACATGTTTCGGCCTCTTCTAGTTAGGCCATCTTTAGGTTGGATACAATGGTCAGAGGAACTATACAATAATGCAATATAATCATTAGAGTCAGTGGGGATGAGATCTCGTTTACAAAAAATGGGGTGTGTGTACAGACTGGTAGTACTGGAATATATGTATACTTTTCATTAGTCTGTGGTTACATATTTATCCATTATTGGTAGGCTTGTGAGGGTCCTGAGGGGGCTCGGGGTTCCTGCATTGTTTGTTGGTAGTGGTCGGGGTGACTGGGTGTCACAACGGTCTGCTGTTGTGGCTGTGTGGTCATTCTAAGTTGTACCCAGTGGCTGCCGCAGGTGTACTGTTGTGGAGAAGGGGTTTCCTTTATGGTGCCAGGAGGCCGTCTGGCTTCTTTAATGATTATATTGCATTACTGTATAGTTCCTCTGACCATTGTATCCAACCTGAAGATGGCCTAACTAGAAGAGGCCGAAACATGTAGTTGGCTGAGATGTTTGTATATACACAAACACCTTGTATGTTACAAAATATAGTTATAGTTGTGTTTTTGACTGCCATATCTATACGTATTGGTTTACTTAAAATTTGTGATATTTGAAGTTCTCACGGTGGTGTTGATAAAGATTCGAGTCTTCTTGGATGCTAGGCCATGTCAATTTGGACAGCTTGATCATAAAGATGGAGGCACCAGACTGCTCCAAAACATCAGTAACTATGGTAAAACCCCAATTTTAGATTTTGTGGAAACCACCTAAAATGGCAAAAATCTGGAAATTATTGTTCATATGGGCATTTGTCCGGGACCATACAAAAAGTGTGTAAAAATCACGATAAATATAAATTGTGGGAATATAAAATTGGGGTTTTACTGCACTGACCAGTTGATACAGCGTAACATGCCAGGAGACTAGAACAGTTAGGATACAAAAAGTTAAACTGAGGAGCCTCTAAAATAAACATGGTACATAACACAGTGATATTTCACTTACTCTCAACCTGTTGGCCCAGAGTTTGACAGTCCCTTATTTGACCCAGCTGAACAGATCTTATTTATTTTAGCATAAAAACAAAGAATAATCCTGTCCCTATTGTCTTGTTTACTATTTATTTATTTTTATTAATATTAGAGCATAACACGATAGACGAAGTGCATGAAACTAATTATCACAGAAAGACGATGGCCATGTAAAAATAATGGATAGAAAAAGAAGAGCATTAGAATTAAAGTCTATAAGAGAGACACCTAGGGGATGACAAAAACAAGGCGGTTTGGCAAGATACTAGATGATTTAGAGGATAAAGCTCACAAGAAATCAAACAGAACAGACTGTGGCAAGACAGAGAAACTTGTAGACTGAGAATTCAGGTCTTCAGTGATCTGATGCTGTGTCATTACAGTCCTGCTGTCAGACATTTCAAAGGCATAACAAAACATCAGGAAACACTAATCCAGCAACACAGCGTCACATCCCAGACAGCCTGGCTCTTCATCAGAAGCACTGTGGAAACCTCAAATCTCATAAACCTGGAGCTCTCCAGCCACCAACTCAAATAAAATTAAAACAATGCTAGGAGAAAAAGCACTGATGACGAATGGAAATCTGTCGTTGAGGTACAATGTTAGCGCAGAAAGCATATTACACAGTTAAGAGTGAGACACTAACAGACTTACTAAATTACTTAATGTAAATATAAGGTACATGTACCTGCATTGTATCCATACGTGAAAATGTAGCTGGCGGCAAGAAATATGGTGCATCACCAGTCAGCCATGAAAATGTAGGAAGTCCAATTGGAACCAGGCTGCTGTAATTGCACACGGCAGGGCCATGACTACCAAATTCAGGATTCATGGGAATGTACTGGAAGTCACACAGGTCTAAAGACACAAAATAACTTTGTAACAGTCACAATCATGTGACTTGATTATGATCAACTAACCTCGTTATGCATGAACTGCCATCAAATACATAGCATATTCTTCTGGAACCATAATCCACTGTCCAAAGCAAAAACATTAGCAGCTGATTTGACACAACAGGTCATTTGTTAGTTTTTGGCTGGTGAAATTTTCAAGTGGAAGGCTAGGAGCAAGTTACTTGTGCAACAATCACAGTAGCAGATGGGAGGACAAAACAAAACAAAGCAAAACAAATATCCAGCCCCTGCCACCTCACATACACAGTAGGCCTGTCTGCCAGTTCTACTGGGCCATAAACTAACAAATGGCCCACGTCAGTTATAAAAACCATAAGAATTAAAACATACTGCTTTAGAATGCAATTTGATATAACAACATAACCTATACAAGCTTGGTGAATACATAAGATCTTCGGTGTTACAAACTGTCTTGTCACATATCACGTACTAACAGTCCCTTCTCCACCCTTCTTCTGTATTATACTGCTGACTGCATATTAGTCTGTATTCACACAACTGTGGAGGACTTTTACTCAAAACCTGTTGCCTGCAAATTCATCCTTCACCGTTTGGAATGGGTGTAAAACTTGATCTTTCACATTAAGCAAAAAAACATAGGCTGAGGGTGTTGGAGAACAGGGTCCTCATAAAGATATTTGGCTTAAGAGGGAGAAGGTAACACCAAAATTAAGATAATTACATAATGAGCTTCTTGATTTGTATACCTCAGGTCTTAATCGCTGATTCAATCAAGGGGGATATGGTTGGTCATGTGGCACATAAGCAGAAGGACAGAAACAAATACAGGGTTTTGGCGGAGAAACATGGGGAGGGACCATGGACTCAATTTATCTGGCTGTTGAAGGGGACAAGTGGCAGGCTCTTGTGAACAGATTAATGAACTTGCACATTCTATATAATGTAGGAAATCTCTTGACTAAGGAACTATTAGCTTCTCTAGGACTCTGCACCACATAGCTAGTTATTCAGAACACCGCAGTTATAAGGAACCATCTAAAATTCTGTAAATACAACACTTTGCCCCAGTAAAATTAATGTTTTTTATCTTAACATCATAAAGACAACTTACTTCTAAACCTATAAGCTGTCTCTACTCTGCCCAACACAGCTATGCTGCAAATTGTCCTTCCTACGCTCCTCTCACAATATACATCAGATGAGCTATCAGAGTCTTCTGCTGAAGATTCACCCAAAGGCTGACTGATTTTATTTTTCTTTTGTCGTACTTTAACTTTCAGGAGAAGTGATAATGTTTTATGTCGATCACCACATGCAGGCTTGCTAAAGGCATCATCAGGTCGAAAACGGAGCTCTAATCTTCTGTTCGCTAAAGAGTAAGTCTGAAACAAAGATCGCCATTAGCTGTTATCAAGTTCAGACTAACCTCGCAACTGACACAACAGAAACACGTACAGTCCCAGTCACATCCCGCTCAGTGATAATAATCAGCCACATGGAATGTAAAAAAGAATATGCAAATTAATTAAAACATTCCACACACTTTTTGTTCTCATGCGCAATATGAACATGAATTTCTGTAATGTAATACTGCGTAGTTATGACACCAAGTTGATAAGTAAATAGCATCAATGTTCTGAAGGAGTCTGATGTCTCAGTCTTCAGGGTTTAAGCAGTCCAAGAAGTGCAGGTGTGCTGGAAAAAATCAGTATATTATAAACATAAGGCCAACTCAGGTAATGAGCTAATATAGGTGGCAGGTGTCCAGTATAAAAGGAAATAATGCAGCTGCAGGTGAGTGTGAGTATAAATGGAGGTGACATGTTATGGTCTCAGACAATGCTAGTCTGGAGACAAAGACAGTTAAGCTAGGTGACAAGAAAAGGAAATTTCATGGAAGAAGGTAGCCCTTAAAAATGATCATAATGCTGGTGTGGCCCTGACAAGGGCTATACTGCTATAAAGCATAGTCACTGAAGGGCCTCAGGGAGTGAATGGGAGGTTGTCACGACCTACTCAAAGCCATGCCATCCTTCTTTTTCGTGTATTGGGATGTAGTACATCTCAGTCACCTGCCTGAGGGTATGTGTCATGTAATGGGATGTAGTGGAGTAAATCTTGGAGTTCTAGATGTGGACCTAATGTTCCCTTCTACAGCCAAGCTCAGTGACTGCTGACTAGTGTGCTTGTCTTAGGGCAGGTGTCAGTGGTGTTACTTGACCCCAGCCTCAATATACCAACTGGTCTGCCTAATGTAGAGGTGACTCAACTTGCACAGGATGTTCTACGTACCTAGAGTCCAGGTCTCAGGTCATTCTTCAGAGGGCAAAGAAAGCTGTACATCTTCCTACGCAGCAGAGTAACAGTGATACCGTGTGGTTTGATAGATGGGCATTGATATTTTGGAGACCTGCTACTTTCATTAGAAGAACTGCTTCTCTTACCAAGATGGAGGCAGTAGGCCCCTCCAAAATGTTGATACCTAACTAGCAAAGTACAATGCACATTCCAGAAGACTGTAATCTTAACATTACAGGAACTTCCAAATTTGCCACCTGTATTTTGGGCTTTAAAAAGGATTTCCATAAGGAGTCATAGAGATGCCTTGTTGCAAAGTGAATATGACCGTTCTTAGCATAATAACATATGCAAATGAATATAATCTGATCATTAGGAATAAGGATGCTGAAAATAAATACACAATCTTGAATACACCATTTGGTCTTTTCATGGAATCTGTGTGATAAACTATGTTAACAAGAAGTGATGTTTCTTGCCAGAGGTATTTTTCATGCAAAATGGTTTTGCAGAGCAAACTTTCTGAATCCAAATGTCCATTTTTTCAAACTGTCTTCACTAAATGAAAAACTGCGGATCATGAAATGTCTGCCGACTACTCAGAAATTTTACACTCTTCAAGTGGAAAAACTAGAGCTTTTGAAGAATCTGTACCTTTATAATTAGTGAACCGACAAAAAACTTGGAATGTTCATAAATGACGGCAAATTTAATCTCCAAAGTACACGTTACTATATCCGTTTACGTCACCTAACCCACAATCACATCAAATCTACCCCCAAAACCAAAGAGATGGTGGGTACTTCATTAAGATTTACTCGAATCAGACATAACATAGATGATAATGAATATGTGTTTCACCACTTTCTTACAAAAATACAAAGGATACTGTTCGGAATAGGCACCCCACAAATTTAACACTTCATACATGCAATTTCCAATTATTACACACCGTTGAAATATTCTGCAATCCACCCAGGGTCCTAATGGCTCTGTCCACATTTAAGACAACTCCTGGGTATTCCACAACAACCAAATGTCTGTCAAAATTATGAACATTACCGTCTTCTTCACTTTCCATTGTCCTAACCTATGTAAGAGACGTAGGGTTCTCAACTCACGTAACAAGATTTACTTTTATTTGGGTTACATATCCACTAGCTACATCCACTACATTGGTGTCACCGCCGGGTAAGCAGCTGCTTTTATGTACGTAAATATTACGTGCACATGCTATACTAGATGATCTGTACGCACATGAATATGTACAACAGCACCAAACACGCTCAACACCTGTTTGGTTCTTATTACAGCACCATCTGTGGGGATAAATGCGAACAGTAATAAAACAAATGAAGGCACTGCAGCAGAGTGTGGGTTCGCGAGATTTGAATGTGAATAAACTGTTGCGATGTGTCTAACGTATTCTGAGATTTTGATCTCAGTACTTTCCAACACAGCGCGAAGAAGTGCATACTTTACAGTTACAACAAACTGTAGGCTTATGTATGTTGCTGAAGTAATATTGCGGAGCTTCTTCGACATGAACAGTCCTCCCAATATTGCATTATATAATTTCAACTTTCAGTGTCCTACGTAGCTTTCATTAAATATGGTTCCATCTGGGATTTGTTACTAACATCAAATACCGGATTTGCTAGTAACATATATCTAACAATTCAACAGAACACCACGTGCTTCAAGTGACAACTTCGCTTTATTTCCGAATACACAGCCAATGATGCTTCTTACGAAGGTATGCAATCAATCATTTGTTGAGATTTCAAAGGCAGTTTCCATAGTCCGGATCCGACCAGCTCAACTTGTAGCTCGCGGGCAATATGACGCCCGGGACGCAACATTATGCTGCCCGCAGCGACATTTGAAATGAGAAAAAATCTTTTAACCCTTTCCCTGGCGAAGCAGGTAGAGAACGCGAAGCAATTTTGAGAACTTACAAGCTATTTATTTATGGAGACATACACGATATTACTCAATCGTTTTGTAAAAATGTGCTATGTTGTGAATTGCATTGTTTATGATTTTTTCCTATTAGAATAGATGAATATAATATATTATGCTTTCGAGGCCTTAAGGACCCGATGCACGTAGGCCTTTTTATAAACAGGCTCATTGTGCCCCTTTATTCTGTGATCTTTTCTAAGAGAAAAAAACTCATCCAAATGCTACAGCTTTAATAAAAGCCAGGATTAATCTTGGATGAGTTTTCCTAATAAACTCTGGATACGACTTGCCCGTAGGTTGTTGTGGTCAAAGATAAGGACACAGGCCGTCTACGTTGTAAGAATGTATGAAGTGCAGGTTGCGGCCCAATAAACACACTGGCCGAGCCCTCCCTTAAGTGCCTTAGGTTTCCCTTACGGACTCCAATAAAAGAAACGCTCTGTTTCCAGAGCCTTCTATTATATGTCTCTCGGAGTCCTCAGTATAGGGTCCCTCCCTCCAGATTCCCTTCACAGGGCCTTCGTAAAGAGAGAGATGTTGCATTTCCAGTGACATTGATATGTCTCTTGCAGTACCCAGTAGAGGAGCCCTACCTGCAGGTTCCCCTCGCAGAGCTCATAGAGAAAGACACTTCTTTTCCAGAGCCACCTTTGACCTAATATAACGCATTCCATTCCGTGCCGTATGGCTCAGTTGTTACGATGTAAACCAACAAATGCATGCACTTCGATAGAATTGCAGTAATGTTTTAATACGTTAACTGCTACATGTTTCGGGCCTCACTGGCCCAACATCAGGCAGTGCACAGGTGCGTAAAACAATCGTTTAACATTTTCTGCAGTATGTAGAACAATGTCGTAAGTTCGTCAGTGTGTGATTTACGGTAAAGGGATATGTGCACAGTAATTGGAGCAGTGAGTTCATGTTACTATTGGCGGATTGAAACATTACTGTAATTCACGAAGTGTGTTCATTTGTTGGTTTACCTTGTAACAGCTCTCTTACCTGTCTCTCAAATTCCCCAATAAACAAGCCCTCCTCTCCAGGTTTCCCCGACGGGGACCCTACGGAGACAGATGCCCACTACCAGAAGCATCTTTTTCATATCTCTCGCAGTCCGTAATGAACAAGGCCTCCCTTCTCTCTCTGTCCCCGGTAAAGGAACCCCTCCTCCATATTTCCCCGACGGGGCCCCTATGGAGAGAGATTCCCGTTTGCAGAGCTTTCTTGTACGTATCTCTCGAGACCCTACTGAAAGAACTCTCCAAATAATTACCTGTCTCTCACAAGTCCCCACTAAATGAGCCCCCCCCCCCCTCAGGTACCCCAGCAGAGGTAAACTATTAGTAGTTTTCATTAATTATAAATATCTCCTCTCCAGATGGTTGCTTGTTCTATAAACATCTATTGCGTTACGGTCCTAATTGCATCCTGTCCTGCAACTGAATGTTACGTCCTGTTTGTTTGCAGTGCCCTGCCAGAAAGGCTGCAAGAGCACTGCAACCGGACAGGAAAAACATGATGTATATAAAAATACAAGGTACAATTGTACCTGTTCTCACTCGTGCTTCATTCTTTCTGTCCCATTACATGTTACCGCCTGCAGAAAAAGCTCTGTCCAAATTGTCCGCGCCACCTACAATGTTCAGCCTGCAGGTCTGTTCTAAGGGTATGCAGCGTCAAGTGACTGAAACGCTAGTAGATAATGAACTGGGAATTCTGTGGACAGAAGCAACCGTGGTCTAATTTGGGATAATATCTCAGCGTATAAATTAATAATCAG
>Ga0209628_10001629_pt1 | contig 14715 bp, 6 predicted proteins | sample TergutCu122P4_FD_187285 | JGI IMG/M metagenome (GOLD analysis project Ga0209628, IMG submission 187285) | Cubitermes ugandensis P4 segment gut microbial communities from Kakamega Forest, Kenya - Cu122 P4 (SPAdes) (version 2) | ecosystem: Host-associated > Arthropoda: Insects > Digestive system >...
TGTATAAAAACATCCGCGTTTGGACATATAACCTAACCTTTAAGAGTGGTCCACTACTTTACATCGTATGTTATAAGTTCAGGAGGTAATTCCTGGAGACATTTTGAATGAAATATTTGTCATCAATATTTGACCGATTCTCAAGTATTACAGAGCTATGGGTGAGGGAAAATTGTGTTTGGAACCAGGCAACACGGCACAGAGTACCTCCAGCAAGACATTGTGTCTCTACTTATGTTTTGACGCACGACACCGTATATGTTTCAACAAATACCGGCTGCTGGATTGGTCGTGGGTGCCCGCAGATATGGCCGCCACGATCACTGGACCTCGAACACGTGGACTACCTTATGTGGAAGTATTTTAAAATCTTGTTTATGAAAGCAATGTTGAGACACGTGTGGTTCTATTAGGTCGCAACTTCGATGTGGCCAAATGCATCAGTAACCGTCAAGTTTTGTTGCGTTTCATGCCCTGTTGTGATACAAGAAAAATTGTGTATCGAAGCTGAGGGTGGGCATTTGGAACACACGTTACAGCAGTGAAAGTCAAGCCTTTTAAAGTTCAGGGTATGCAAATTCTCTTACCATTACGAAATGACATTCATTTCTTGTTACCATAAATATGTCTCCCCTAAATAATAGCTCAGTAGATGTTCAGAATCGCAACCATGCAACCCGTGGCATTTTATATTAGAGTTGCTCAGGAATGTCCTCCTAAATTTGCGACATAGAATCATAGACTTGGTTTATTTTTGTGAAGGTTTTTACCCTTGGAATCAGCGTTGTTTGGCCAGAAGTTTCTGAATCGCAAGTCGATTTCTGACCAATGAAGTCCACAAAATCGCGTGCGTTATCTGGGTTTTATAACAGTTCTACTTGATTTTACACATTTGTGTCCTTACCTGTTTCTCGTCTCTGAGTGTGTTTTGTTTAATGACGGTGTCAGTAGCTAAGACTGTAAAAGTAGGTGGCGAACGAATGAGTATGGAGAAACTGGTGGTGAGATACAGCCAGGGGAAAACTAAATTACTCGGAGAAAAACGTGTTCAAGCGCCACTTCATCCACCATTATTACCTGTCCTGGGATCGAATCCCGACCTCGGCAGCTATCGGTGAGCCTATATCACGAATGAATAGTGAATTTAATTTTTATTTTATGGGCCAACAGTTAAGTATAAGGCAAAACTATAACTGTTCTTTTGCTTAATCAAATATCATACCATAAATACGTATGAATAAGTTAATTACTGTTCCACGAAATCTTAACCTCAACCCTCCAAGAAGGTGGGTGGCGAACTTAACTGCCTGGTCGCTGTAGCTCTGGGAAAAGCCATTGATACCCACGACACACAAGCCAGGATAGACCCGGACCCAGTCTGGGTGCTATGACACAGGATAGCTCCCTGTCCCCTACTGAAAATAAAACTCAGATTCCTCAGTCGTCAAGCTCATATCCTAGTCACTACACCGACCGAGCTACTCTGCCACAAAATGAAAGCGTCAAACTGAAGCTAAGCACTGTCCTGGCTATTCATTTTATCTTGTCTGAAGAAAATTATCCTGTATAAACACCCACCGTATGATTGAACGTGTGTCACCAATATTCGGTGCTGCCCCTTAAGTGCAGGGTTTACGTAACCAACAGCCAGCACATGACGCTGCATTTTTAAATGTGTTATTATTCGTTTTTTGGAGCCAGGATAGCGTAGTCGCTATAGTGACTAGGCTAGGGTCTGGACAACCGAGAAATCGTTGTTCAGTGCCCGGCAAGGGTAAAGAGATTCTTCTTTCCTACATAGCACACAGACCGTCTCTGGGAGTTACCAAACTACAAATTCAATGCATAGAGTGGGTTTTTCCCAGGGGATTAAGCGGCCGGGGCGTGAATCTGACCACTTACCTTTATTTTGTACCGAGATTAAGAATGATGGTAACTGTGAATGTAATCCCCCCCCCCACGTATGTTTTACGGGCACAAGGGAAACTTTGCCGTTTGCTTTACACTACCTTCGTTCTTTGCAATCTTATAACAGAGTATTTTTTCCATTAAAAAAGTCTGTTCACTTAAAAACATTTTGATTGTTAGCCCATTTTAACTTATTCAGTGATGGTGACATAGCTAACACGAGCGCATTACAATCGTTCTCTTGCGTCTATAAGTAAGCACACTCACTCGTTCTTGCCCATCCCGTTTTTCTAAAGCCCACTGCGAGCACAGTATCGAAATTCAAATGAAGAATACTGCTTCCTGGCAATGAAATTTTCATCTAGGTTTCCGGCTGTAGCAAACGACAACATAACTAAGAACTGACGGCAGTTAACTACGACCGGTTATGCTACCTTAACAGGCTTGAGCCTCGTCCTTATTTATAAGTATTTATTTAAACATTTTATTTAATGATTTAAGTAGCTCAGAATAATTGTCGTCGAATTATAGGATGATTATTGAGCTACAAATTATAAAACACGTAAAAGGAAGCAGCCATCTCCTGAATGACACTGGCTACTATCGCAGCTGTGCCTTGTAGGACTGAGGAAACATATGAACACTTCAGTTAGAATAGCCGTATCCGGAACGAGAGTTGAACTCGGAACTTCCCGAAAACTAAGCTTAATGCTACCCACTAGACAGCGACCGTGTAAGTTGACTCAATTCTGACTTGTATTTTGGAGGTACGCCTTCGAATATCGGCGGGAATACCAATTATCAAGACTGTTTGTAGCGGTTATTCTCGGCCCTTGAGGTGACTGCTGGAATGACACCTTGCAACAGAATGTCTTCCTCTGCATTTCATCCAATTTCACCAAATGCAATCTTCCTCTCATATCGTTCGACGCTAAATGACAGATGCAGTTGATCAATGTCATTTAATAACACAAACTTCATTGATCAGTTCAAAAGTGAAATTTTTTATTGCAGGGAACTACGGGAGCTGGTAGTGGAATATGCACAAGATAACTAAAGGTTTGAAGAAGAAGAAAAAGACCAAGAAACACAAGAAAGAGGACGACCTCTTTGACGCAGCTGAACTTGAGAAGTACCGGAGAGAGCACCAGCAAGACTGCGAACGTGGCCAGCAGGAGGAACCGGACGAGCAGGGGGCAGGATCCGCGGAAAACGAAGAGTGGCAGCGCTTCAAGGCCCTCACTGCTGGTGTAGACAATATCCTCAAGAGAACTCAGGGCGATCTCGACCGCATCAAGTCCTCTAGCTACTTCCAGAGGTCAGGGCTCCCACTGGCACTTATGTTCTCGGGCTAATTCCCATATCTCCTGCAGATGAGGAAATATAACACATTTATCATTTCAATGCAGTGTAACATAGATATCCTAATGATTTTATTAATTAAGTAACTGGATCTTCACAAAATCAAATAGCAATAATATAACATATCTGCAGGACTAAAACACACTGTATTAATAAAGTAAGTTTCGTGACTCATGACCAGGGCTCGTTGTTACTCTTATGAACAGTGTAGGGGCAGAATGATCCATATTCGATTGAGTATGGCGCCTAGGTATAATGGAATTATTGTTCTGCCTGTGTGATTGAATGATATAGTAGTATATCAAATTCTGCCTCACTTTTTTTGCAGAAAACAGGTTACTTTAATTGTAGTGTAGAATATCATTAAAATATTTAACACATCCCACACTATAAATGAAACTTCGTTGAGCATTTCGTATTTTATTTACAGTCCGGTTTAAAAACTTTTAAATATTTCAGAAAGCCGCCTGGTCCCTCAGTTCCTGAAACAAGTCGAGATAAGCCAGGTGGTTCGGCCCCGGCTTCTGGACCCACCCCAGCTGTCTCAAACAAAAAGAAATCGAAGCGTTGGGTGGGTTTTGAAGAAGGATCTTCGGGCATCGAGGACCAAGCGCCCGAGGAATCTGAAGAAGAGCCCAACAGCACAGAAGAATCTGCTGCACCTGTTTCAGTAGACGAGCACCTAGAAGCCAAGCCAAACGCCACAACTGCCGAGGAAGAGGAAGAAGAAGAGGAAGAAGAAGACGAGGCCAATGACATCTTTGACACCTCATACGTAGATGTGGTAAAACTCGCCTATATACCAGACAGTCCCACTCAGGAAGACGAAGGCTTCGACCCATTTGACACGTCAATCGCTGAGAAAGTTATAAAAGAGGAGGAAGCGCAGGCAAAGAACAAAAAGAAACTCGTTAGCTTGGGCTGTGCAGTCGAGGTACTAACAGGAAGACTCGAAACCACTCCAACAGTAACTGTAAGGAAGCGAAGAGTGGTTCCACGAAGTCCACAAGACGCAAATCTTCTACTCGATGATAACGCTTTACACGAAGCAGAAGAGGGCCACGGAAATGCGCACAGCCTTCTAGATGACAGCACAGAGCCTAATCTATCCGAAGAAGCTCCAGGCCCTTGTCGGAGCCTTCTAGACGAGGATACTGAGGTTAACGTTCCGGCTGTGCGTTTAGAAGATAATTTACTTGGACCCACAGTTCCTGCTTCGGTCGAAAGTGAAGAAAGCCAAGAGAACAGCACACAGGAGAACGTTGATTTCAAGAACTTGGTGGCAGAGTTTGACGTAATATCTGGTGGTGAGACAGACGCAACGCCAAGCACTGTTGTAGAGGTACCCAATCTAGTCGCAGAGGAAGAGGATCTTGAGGACGAGTTCGCTGCTCTAGCAGCAGAGTCCGTCTCAAAGAAAACCGCAGATTCACAGGAGGAACAAGAAGTCGACGAAAAAGACCCATTTGACACTACAGCTGCTGCTGTAATCCTCGGAGAACAACCAGGTTCATTAGATACCGAGGCAGATTTTAACCCCGACACCTTTAGTTTTCCACCTCAGAAGACAGGCCCTCCCTTCCCATTATCGCCCGACGTTGACATTGTTCTAGCCACCGAACTACACAAAAAACGCCAGTGGGCTGCATTTGAGGAGGAAGAAGAGGAAGGAGACAAATCCAGCCTAGCCTCATCGTCCTGTCCTGCGCCATCTCAGTCGATTGCACCTCTGACTGATGAGGAATTCACAGAAAATGCAATCCTCGCACTAGCCGAAGAGCTTGATATTACGCAGCTCGATCCTTTCGACACAACTTTCGCGGAGAACATTCTGCCTGGCAAGGCAGAACTGAAGCTGATAGAGAACGAAATTCTTGGTAGCAGTGACCTCGACATCAACGAAGCGAGGATCTTATCCCGAAGCGATAGTGACTTTGACTTCAATCCCCGAGAGGACGAGGAGAGGGTTCTCTCCACGGTCAGCATCCAGATCACAGATCCTACCGGCCAGGAAAAAGAAGACGACGACGAAACAGGCTTGAGATCCTTGACTCTAGGACACCGAGACCTTCTCGGAGGAAGTACTACAGACCTCTCGAAGTTAGGACACGAACCCATCCAACCAGCGGAACAGGAGGAAATACCAGAAACTGATATAGACCCATTTGACACATCTGTGGTTGAAATACTTGCAGCTCCAGGAAAAGCAGAGCTTAAATTCCTGGAGAAGGAGCTCCTGGGAGAGGCCGAGGTATCGTTGAAAAGGAGTCTTAGTGACCAGGACTTCAACCCCCGTGCTGAGGAGCCAGAAGTACTGAAAAAAGAAGAGCCTGAAGTAGACGTTCCAGACTTACTGAACGTAGAATCAAGCGTTACTAAGGTTGTCGCTTTCGACGTTCCCACCCCATCAGCTCGTCCCGACCTATTGATTGTCGGATCTGAAGAGGGGACAAGAATCTCCAAGCCTCTCACACCCTATTACGTAAAGGTTCAGCCAACTGAACTATTTGCAACACAAAATGGCGAGGTAGAAGACGTGGATCCGTTCGATACTTCGTTTGTTGAGAAACTGGCGCCCGGGAAAGCAGAGCTGAAGGTAATAGAAAGTGAGCTAGTAGGAGAACCGACAGGCCTGAAACACAGCCTCTCAGACCAGGATTTCAATCCTCGAAGTGAAGACGTGGGTGCATCCACTGTTAAAACTGAAGTAGCTTCTAACCAAGGACGCAGATTCTCCGACTTCGCAGGAGACCAGCGGAAAGCACCTCCCTGCACTCTTGCCATAAAGGGTGTGACTGTAACGCCAGTCATCCCCGCAGCACTAACTCCAGCTTCTAAGCCGGATCTACTCGTCGTTGAGGAGAACGCGCCAGTGACTACAAAGCCATTGACTCCTGCTGTTGAAAGTAGCTTGGAGTACGCCGATCCCTTCGATACGTCTATAGCGAACAATTTGCTTCCGGGTCGCGCCGAACTAAAAGTGCTGGAGAGTGAGCTAGTGTCCTCAATTAAGAGGAGCTATACCGACCCAGACTTCAATCCGCGGGCAGACGATCAAGTGGCAGATATACAGGCAGAGCCAGAGCCAGAACCTGTGACAGAGAAGCCGGACTTGCTTAACTTGCCCAGCGAAGGGGTCCCTGCAACAAAGACTCTGACACCGTTGGTGGAGAACTCCGAAAATCAGATTGTCGACGATATTGATCCTTTTGACACATCGATAGCCAGCGACCTACTTCCAGGCAGAGCTGAACTCAGGCTTATAGAGTCAGAACTAATTGGACAATAAAGCGCAGCCACTGGATGTGCATGTTTCGACTGTGTAGTTACAACCTCGTGCTCTCAGTTCCATTACAGTATTTCGGCAACGAAGTCAGTATAATTTCCGGATTTCAGTAGCATAAGTACGTAAACATGGACTTTGAAACATCTGGTAAAGGGGGCAACCCCTTCCTAATGGATGACTTAGGGCAGTATGGTGAAGTCACCGATCAAGTTGGCGGTGGAGGAGGTGGTGGACTAAATCCATTTTTGAGTAACAGTGATTTCAACATTCCTGCAACTTCAGAGAATCCCTTCCTAAGTTCCTTAGTTGGAAGTGAGCCGTCTTCTTTTCTCGCCTCTGGGAACTCCTCCACGAATCCTTTCGCACAGTTTGACTATTCTGTGAACGGTAGCATAAATACAGCAACCACACTCGACTTTTTTAGTACACCTGAATCAGTCACCACTCATACCAACGTCTTCAATGTTGGTGACGTGGCGAACGCTCCATCCACTGACATTTTTGGGAGTATCCCACCTGCAGAACCAGAAACAGAATCCAGATTGTCTGGAAGTTTCGACTTATTAGATGACACTGCAGGAAATGTTCCAATTGAATCAGACTTTTGTAAAGAGACCGATATCTTTAACAGCAACTCAGCACCAGCAGCAGAGGATTCCTCAAGAACCAGCACACCGAAAGGAGGCCCTCCCAGAAGACCTCCTCCTCCTAGACCTGTCCCTCCTTCAAAAGAAACCAAAGACCTTATACTGAGTGTTACTGGAGCCATGGAAGCCACATCCTCACATCTTCTGGACCGGCTTCAAGCCACAAGAACGCCCAGTCCGACGCCTATCCGCGACCTACATTCGCCAAGTCCCACTCCAGACGCCCCTTTTTCGGACCTGCTTGGCATGGATGTGACAACAGTAGGACAACTTCCCGCATTTCCTAGCAATACAGAGCTAAACCTCCTCGAGGAGGAACCCTTTGCTGCGGCTCCCTCACCTCCGAAACCACCCCCCAGACCAGTGCCGCCGTCTCAGAAGCCTGCAGAACCTCAACAAGATATTATGAATATTTTCATTGGTGATGCACGAGCACAAAGTACTTTAACTGCACCACAGACTACTCCTGATATACTGGGACTGTTTGACTCGTCTGCTCCCACTGTGCAGACAAGTGAGATGACCGGCAAAGCAGATTTGTTGTTGGGAGATGATTTTGGAGGCATGGTAACTGCAGAGCCCCAAGAGGTGAACCTGCTAGCTTCTACTGCAATGGACTTGGAACCGTCACTAATTTTGGCACAACAGCAGCAGCAGCAACAACAACAACAACTACTACAACAATCTGACAACTTTATGGCTACAGATATGCTAGAGGCTACTGAGGCTCCAGCACTCAAAACTGCTGATGAGTTTGATGCTTTTGCAGCCAAATTTGAGAGTGCAGCCAAAGAGGAGGGGCAAGAATTTTGTGTTGTGGAAGGTGACCCCTTTGATCCCTTCAGTTCTTCTGGATTGACAGCAGACACTGGAAGTGATGGTGAGCCATCTCTGTCTTAACAAGTTATGCATATGCCACATTCCATTTCAATCTACTTTCAAACTTAGAGTTTTTATCAATGTACTCACACCAATTTGGCTTACACAATTCAGTATTTGGGAGAGCATTTTGTTGATTCCTATAATTTGTCATGCCACTTCCTTTGTTGTCTTTCCAATAAAACCATATGTGAACATCTGTGTACATGTGTATCATGTTAAAGTTCTGAAATGTAGTTCTTGGAAAAAACTGTGATGGCCCAAATACATTTACATAAACAATAAACTATTATTTTTTAAAAATATATTCTTCTTGGAAATGGAATTGTGTAGTCTGGTAGATGTCTACCACTCTTTCAGAGCAACTTACTGTTTCTGTTTTCATGGTACCCTGAAGACAAAAGTTGTAAGTTCTTCAGAAACGTTGGGAAATGTTTCTAAGAAAACACAAAATCTCATCCCCATAGCTGATATTCTTTGTAGTCATTGGCCATCAGAATCTGAAATTTTATGAACCTAATTTTACTTCAAAGTTTTGCATGGGTATGAAGCTTGATCTGTAAGCTTCAGACTTCAAGATAGAATATGGACCTTGAGGATGAAGGAAGTAAGTTCATCCAGAACACTGGTGACTGCATACTGAAGTGTATGGTGCCACAACCCAGAGGATAACTACCCAAAATATTTCTGTGCTTTGCTTCTTCTATCAGTTCCAGACTGGTCACCAGTTTCATCTGAAGAACTAGATCCAGCCTGTGACCACATGGATTTTAAGTTTTCATGGTACTGACTATCAAGATTATAATTTTCCAGGATGTGATGACATGTATTGTGGATGATGGGTACCAGTCTTAAGAAGATACTGTTGTCTATATTTTCAGATTATTAGACAAAGCTGGAACCACCAGGTTCCTCTGAAACATTCATATCTATTTACCAAGTTACACAGTATCACATCCCAGAAGATCATAGTCTGACATAGTTGATATTTCACATAAACAGTGTTGATGTAACTGCACATTTCTTTCTGTATTCAGTACTGTATGCTTTTGGATGTCGCTAATTTTTGTGTATGGAAAGTGTTACTTGCTTTAAATACGGCAAACTGATCAAAATTTTAAATTTCATAATTATCAAAATTCTTTATAAACATGTGATGCAGCCTTGCAGTGTTGTTTTAACCAGATTCATGAAAGTAACTAATGTAAATTGAATGTAAGGATGCCACTTCTCAAACAGATGTGTTATTCCAGTGTGGGGTGCAGTAACTGCAGACAAGGGCGAGTCCAAGATAACAGGGTTTGGGGCAGAAGAGAGTTTTGATGCATTCCTGTCAATGAATGAGCCCCCACCTGTGCCTCAAGGAACACCGGCACGGTTCAGTCGTCAGCAGTCTGCAGAGTCTGAAGAAGGCCCTGACTTCTCCATATTCATAAAGTAAGGGCATTTTATGTGCATTTCATGTGAGTATTTAAATACAATTATTTTACTAAAACATCATTCGTATTTTACATATACAAACTCAGTCATCAGGACATCACAAAATATGTTTTAATGTGCTGACCCAAATAATCATGCTACTGCAAGAGAAGATTGTGCAGTCTTGTTTAGTTATAAATGGCACTGGATTTCAAATAAAACAGTAGGTTTTTTTATTTTTCACAGAAAGTTAATGAAATTCTTGTAATGAAAGCCAACAAGATGCACTATTTCTAAAATTTATTTGATAAAGTACTCTACATGTTTCGGACAGGTCCACTGTCCATCAGGAATATCTCAACACTGTATACACACAATAGGTATTTGTCATGCTAGTTCTGTTGACTGTCTGCTAGTGTGGTCAGGATGGATCCTGACCATGCTAGCAGACAGTCAACAGAACTAGCATGACAAATACCTATTGCATGTATACAGTGTTGAGATACTCCTGATGATGGACAGTGGACCTCTCTGAAACACGTAGAGTACTTTATCAAATAAATCTGAGAAATAGTGGATCTCGTTGTCTTCCATTATAAGAATATATCACAATGCACGGTCCTCCGAATGTCAAAATTAACCAAATTCCACACAATAGCTCAAAAGATTTTGAATTTTTGAAGCATGTGTAGAAACAAAACACAAGAATAAAACAATGGCCTGTTCCAATAGTTTATTATCTGACACCAGTGAAATAAGCAATGGAAAAATAATTGTAATGTATTTGACAATAGCACTAACAGAGTAAATTGTAATAATATACCTAATTTATTTTAGTGTATTTCATTTGTTACAACTGTCATATCCACTTAACTTTGCCATCACATGCATGTCAACTCCTTAAGCTTGCATCATCTTCATCTTCTTATGTGGACACTTAAATTTCTTTTATTCCATTCTACTTGTCTGAGGTTTCTGTCTATGTTTCTATCCATGACTGATCTCTCTTCTTAGACAACCCTATCAGCCAGGCCATTAAACAAATTATTATTTTTCTCGCAGTCAAAATACATTATTCACCCTGCACATGTCATAGAGTTTACATTGCAGCCAAGCTGCAAAAAACAAAATGTGTTATCACTTTGTGACCAAAATGTATATTTCTGTGAAAAATTACCTCTACCTTTTTATTACTGCACTCACTCTTAGGACTGTTACACTGTTTATTTCATTCTTTCACAGTATATCTGCACTTTTTTCCTACTTCCACTTGGTTGTCCTTTTTATGGTTATTTCTTTGTTTATGCTGTCTTTTCTTTTTGTGTTTCTGTTTATTTATCTGTTAATTTCTTCATACACATATATTCCTTCCACTTCCCAACTGAGCAATATATATCATTTACCCTTTTCTGTGATCAGACCCAAAACTGGGGAAGCTGTCACAACAGAGTATATGACAGGAGAAGCAGTACCAATGCTGGCACCACCACCAAAGAGCCCTGTTCAGAACACAGACATCACTCTCAGATTCAACCCCTTTGATAAGAGTAATGAGCTTGTGGCTACTGCCATCACAGCCAGTACAGATGAGCCTGCTCTTCCACAAGGTGGGTGCAAGGTGCAGATCTGTAGAATTAGTGTGTACAGAGCAGCAGTAAATCCTAGTCAAGAAATCACGTTGAGCCAAAACATAATCACATGACGTGTGAGTACTGACAATATTATTTCTCTCTTTTACACAAAACCACAATTGTTTGTTCAAGCCACATATCTACCCACATCACAGGCCTCATGGATGTAAAGAAAATATATAAGCTACACTATGCATACAGCTGATCCCAAGCAAAATAAAAACCTTTATTGAAAAAAGAAGAGAAAACAATGTTTTATATTCCTCCAGTCTTAATGGTATGGCAGCACACAAATAGCTAAACCAGAACATTCAGCACTCTTGCAGAGTAGAGAGATATTTCATTATATTCCAGCGTCTTGATACACTCTTTGGCACTTATGAGTATATAAAATGGAGTTAACAGTCATAGAAACATAGCTTACCTGCACGTGTACTTCATGCCCTGTTGATTATACAGGACCATCAGAAGTGAGGAAGTATTTCCCATGCTCCTTCCCACAGTATTTGTCTCCTTTATAGACTAAAATATTGCACTCTACAATTCCCATCACACTCTACAAATTCTGAGAACTTCTGACATCTCTCTTATTCTGCATCTTTTACTGCCATTCTATCTCCTCACAACTGCTGCTCATAAACGGATCTTAGATGAAGCATAATGAAATCTGTATATTCATCATTCTTGCCATGTTCCCATTACTGGGAATTCCACAACTTGGGACATAATGTTGCACATCCTGATATGAGGATTCATTTACCCATTCATCCAGCACCTTATCCCATATACCTTATCCTTCAGCTACATTACCGCAACAACCTCAAAACAAACATGGTTGTTCTTCATCATCCTCATAACCTCCATCCTCATTTTCTTGTCTTCATCTGTCCTTTTCCTCATTGGCGTCTGAATCAGTATCACACATGGGCTCACACTTAATGTCTCAAAGCTTCTTCTTGGAACCTGATGTGAGTGCATTTTATGAATCTTTCTAAACAAACTGTTGCAGCATTGTGAGGAAAAACAAAGGATGGTTGTATACTACATAAATGGTCACTGAAGATTATTAAAAAAATTGTCTGTGTTTCTTTAGCAGGTGAACCAGTGAACCTCTTGTTCAGGAGACAATACTAATATAAACATTTTCTCTTGAACTTGGACAGCATTCACGAGAAAGAGGACAGGAATTTAAGGTTAAGGAAAGAGAAACATAATATTTTATTAAAATGTTGGCCTGAGAATGGCTTTCCTTTGCACTGTATTAAGAACATTGTACAACAAAGGATTTTAATCTACACAATTTGTTTCCAAAATTTATCCTGATAACTGTTCAGGTATTCATACCTTTCCTAATCCTTGCAGCAAGAACCCTCCAGTCTGTTGATCCTGTGGGTACTTTGACCCCTGGAATTTAAAGCTACCAGCTATTACACGCAATTGGCAGAGACATGCTCTGTCATTGTAACCAGTGTCTATCATAACAGAATTATTGAAGCAGGGTGTTATAGAATAATATAATTTAGGCTGCAAACTAGAAAATGGAGATTTTCAGTCTTTGGAATATCAAAGGTTCCAGGATGCTGTCATATATTCTGCAAAGAAAAGGTGCTGTACGTTTACATTATTATACATTATTATACAAAACATTGAATGTCTTCACTTTTATTTACATGTTCTATTTAATAAAACTATACTGTAATGCTTTTATATGTGTTTCATGCTTATTCCCAAAGAATAAACATGGTAACAGAATGCATTTCATAACCTTATGTGTTAGTGGCCACTGACATTCTGATGTGTAGAAAATAAATATGTAGGATGTTTATGCTGTGACATTTGTGTCCACAAGGTGCGGAGATGCCTGACGGGATGCTTCAGAGGACAGACTCACAAGAGACACCACCAACCCCACTGTTTGATGAAGATGTGTCACAACCCCTTGAAGAGTTTCCCCGTGTACATTACCAGGGGGAAGGATGGGAGATGCATCTAAGGCAGCCTAATAAAAAGAAGATAACAGGCCAGAGGTCGATATGTTGTTCTTGATTCAATGCCGTTCTAAACACTGAGTTCTGAGCAAAATTCATAAAGCCCAGTCTTGTTACGCATACATATGCAACCCTGTTTGCTGTATAATTTGCTTCAATTTATTTTGTGGAGCACTGTTCAATCTGCATGTAGATTGTATCAGCTTTCCGGATTAGACCATTTACAATAGTGAAGATTACTTCTATCATCTGTGTGTCCTAATCCCAAAAGCTGCTCAGGACTTCCTCTGATCCTGCATTCCTCACTACTTCCTCTAAATTCATATAAACTTCAGAAGGCAAGTGTTTTGAAGGTGAGTATACTCTTGCAACCTTGATGGTCAATTTTTTAAGTGCTAGGCACAATTTACATATTACAGCCAATAATGTCTTTCCTTCTATAGATCTGTCACACTTGCATATCTTTCGATGGAGCTTCAAATAAAATGTTTGGAACAAAACTCTTTCCCTGAGTGAAAGTATGCAAGAAAGTACCTTGTTCACAACAGTCCACCACTGGTTCCTATTCTGATGAATTCAGTATCCCACTGTTTTTTTAAGATGCATTTTAATATTATCCTCCTATATACTGCCTGGAATTTCCATGTGGTCTCTTTCTTTCAAGTTTTCACAGCAGATCCCTGTTTACATATCTCTTCTCTCATGTATGTTACATTCCCTGTTATTTCACTGATCAGCCTACCTACATTTGGAGAGCGGAAAACATGCAACTCCTCGTTACTCGGTTTCCTCTAGCCATCCTTCTTCTTAGGTGTACCTTCCACAGCACCATGTTCTCAGACACCCTCAGTCTATAGGTCAGTAATAGATGGGTAGACACAGGTTGTACATAACATTACATACAGGTCTAACACAATGTGACAAAGTAATTCTCTGTATTGTTACCAAAGAAAGCAAACAACTGGTAGAACAGATCACAAAATAATGGGATTCTTCTCAGATTTCCAGTAAAACTTGGTCTGCATTTTAGGTTCTGGAAAAAGGTGTTTGTGCGCCTTGTATACCAAGGTGACAATCCAGTGCTGCAACTATTCAACACAAAGGAGGATAAGGACCCATTTCAAGAGCTTCCACTACAGGCTTGTTACTCTGTGTCAGACATCGGTAGGTATGAAATTCACACTGCTAGGTCCATATAGCTGGTTAACCTACCTACTCTTCCTGTAAGCTGTACATATAAATCTAAGAAAGACACTCTGCCACTCCTCTCTAAAGGATTATGCAGTTGTTTATAATACTTAAATTTTTTTTAATATAAAAATGTTTGAATAACACAGCAATTAAGATTTTAACCCTTTGCCGGTCCAATTTAAAACCCTACTGCATGGGCAGAAAGGCTGTGTTTTTTTCAGTTTTCAGTGGTCTGAAGGTCACCTGCCTGTTTCCATGTACTGTAGAGAGGGGATGATTTGTCAGGTCATATAAGATGAAAGAGTTCACAAGACACACATTTCCATGTCTTCTACTGTTTTACGCGAGGCAGGAGATGTAGATGCCATTATTGTAACCGTCTTTTTTTTTTTTTTTTTTTTTTT
>Ga0209628_10001630_pt1 | contig 14710 bp, 14 predicted proteins | sample TergutCu122P4_FD_187285 | JGI IMG/M metagenome (GOLD analysis project Ga0209628, IMG submission 187285) | Cubitermes ugandensis P4 segment gut microbial communities from Kakamega Forest, Kenya - Cu122 P4 (SPAdes) (version 2) | ecosystem: Host-associated > Arthropoda: Insects > Digestive system...
CACCGTGTGTTCAACCTGGATGCGCGGATTAACCTCGATGAAGTAGAACTTGCCGGTATCGGCGTCCATGAGGAATTCGACTGTGCCGGCATGGGTGTAATTGGCCGCGCGGGCGAGCTTGAGCGCCGATTCACAGAGGTCCCGGCGGATAGCTTCATCAAGATAAGGCGCCGGGGCGCGTTCGACAACTTTCTGATTGCGCCGTTGTACCGTGCAGTCGCGTTCGAAGAGGTGAACGTGCTGGCCGTGACAGTCGGCCAGCACCTGCACTTCGACGTGGCGAGCTCGCCGGACGAGTTTTTCGAGATAAACCTCGTCGTTGCCGAAGGCAGCCTTGGCCTCCCGGCGCGCCACCTCAAGCGCCCCAGGCAGTTCCCCGGCATTCTCGACGACCCGCATGCCGCGCCCGCCACCGCCCCAACTGGCCTTGAGCATCAAGGGATAGCCAACGACATCAGCCAAGGCCTTGACTTCGCAGATATCATTCGGCAGCGCCGGAGTCGCTGGGACAACCGGCACTCCGGCCTGCTCGGCAAGATTGCGCGCCGCCACCTTGTTACCAAGCTGGCGCATGACATCGCCGCTCGGGCCTATGAAGGCAATTCCGGCCCGAGCGCAGGCGTCGGCAAAATCAGGGTTCTCGGAAAGAAAGCCGTAGCCGGGATGAATCGCATCCACATCGGCTTTGTTGGCAATACGGATGATGTCATCGATATCCAGATAGGCCTGAATCGGCTTCTTGCCAGCCCCTACCAAATATGACTCGTCGGCCTTGAAGCGATGCAGAGCGAAGCGGTCTTCGTTGGAATAGATCGCAACGGTGCGAATGCCAAGCTCCGATGCCGCGCGCAGCACACGGATGGCAATCTCGCTGCGGTTGGCAACGAGGAGACTACGAATTTTTTTCATGCTGTTCTCGTTTGGGTCTTATGTTGTGCTTGCCGGAATCCTGTGAGACGCTGTGCGATGGCCTGAACCGACTTTCCTGAGGCTCTTGCAAAATTTCCCCTTCGAGCCGAATTTCTCGCCTCGCCTTTGACCAGAGACAGGGACGGGTGGCGCCATTTTGGATAACCGCGTTGTTCTTTGCCAGCATATCTTCAACTGGTGGAAGATACCTTGGCTGCACCCGCAACTGGCGGCACCATGGCCAATAATCCATCGGCGGCCATAAGCTCGCTCAGCGAGGTTTCTTCCAGCGCGTAGATGCCACGGGCGGCGCGCCATACGAGGGACTTTTCCTGCAGGGCGAGCAACGCCTGCTGAACACCGGGAACGTCAACCTTGGCGTCAGTGGGCTGTCCGGTGGCTTGCAGTACGGTTTGATAGGCCGCGATGGTGCCGGCCTCGAACGGTGCGTAATCGTTTCCGCGAGCGGCCAGCACGCGCAAGACTGCCGATTGCAACGGCGTCAGACTGTGCACGACCCGCAGCAACTCGCTATTGCTTGCCTCAATCTGGGCATCGACGGCTTTGGCGAACTCCGCAGGCACTGCATTGGCCCGCAGATCGAATTCAAACCGCAGCATGTCGGCTGCCGCTCCTAACAGTTCGGGACGGAAGGATGCGCGCCGAAAAATCTCCATCACTTGGACGGGGTCCAGCGGACCGGGCAGGCCCGCACGCGCGCAAAACCATGCGATGTAATCCTCACCCAGAGGCGGGAAGTTCACTAAGGGAGCGCCGAAGAAGGCTTGATCGCGGCTGCTTCGGAGCATAGCCAGCTTGTCCCGGTTGGAGCCGGTGGCGACCACGCGCAAGCCGTGATGCCGGCTGCTGTTGAGTTCGTCGCGTGCCGCTTTCAGGGCGAACAGGGCATCGTTGCCCTTGTCACTGGTGATGGCGTGCTGGGCTTCGTCGATCACCAGCACAATGGTGCGCTTGCATTCGTCGGAAAGGGCAGCCAAGGCGGTGGACAGCGAAATGCCTTGCCCCAAACCCACACGATCCAGCGAAAACGACAGGCCGCCCACCGCCACTTTTTCCATGCCGCTGGACTTGACCAGCCGCTTAACGACGCCTTCGTGCTGCGCAAGCTGCGAGCGCACCGCCTGCACAATGGCATCGCCGGGATCGACCTTGCGGTCTTCCCAGAGATCGACATAAACAACCAGCGCGCCTTGCGCCTCCAACTGGGGCCGCAGGTCTTCCCGCAGAAAGGTCGATTTGCCGGTGCGCCTGGGCGCTGCAAGGAACAGGCCGGAACTGGATGCCGAGGTTGGGGAGACGAACAGGATCTTTCTCGCCATATCCGTCGCCAGCGCAGTGCGGCGGAAAATTTCCATGAGAGCTACCTCGCGTTATAGAGATTTATAGAAAATTATAGTTGACTATAGTCAATGGACTGGTGGCGCGCTTGCACATTACATCTAGTACTCCGTTTCGCCAAAAGGTTGACGAAATGAAATCGATGGATTTGTTCGCCAGGCAAGGCGCAAACCACAGCGATACCAGGAGGTATCGCGAGGATTTGCAACGCCGCATGGCGGACAAAGACGCGATTTCATGTAAACCTTTTGGCGAAACGGAGTACTAGGCCGAATGGCACTTACTTAACCTTCTTGCCATGCCCGTGTTGACGTATACGTTGGCGAGCCTGAGCACGAGACTCCTTGAGCCAAGCATAGGGTTTTGGTCGTCGTTTTCGCATTCGCGGTTCGATGCGCCCTGGCCGGTAACCAACCTTCGATTGGGCAATCCAGGTCAATAGGTATTGATGATCGCGCGCATTGGACAACCCCCGTGCCAACCATTGGATGCACAGTTGCATCGTGTGCGAAAAACGGCGCAAATCCAGTCCTGGCGCGGCTTTCCGGGCAGCCTGTGGGGGTTGCTACCAAAAAACCATGGAGACACGGGTACTGAGCCCGAAACCCTCACAGTTACCCCCACAAACAGCATGCACTGTGGTGAGACGCCGTGTGCTGGTCTGAAAAGATTTTCCTATAAAAATTAACGAATTAGCAGGTGATCTGGGGCGGCATGGCACCCCCTGAAACCTTACTCCACGTTCCTGAACCAAGCGCGATTAGGGCAGCAAGTTATTGATTTCTATGGAAATTATCACCGAAACACCTTGCGAACCCGCCTATGAACCCGCCATCAAACATGCGTCTGAATGGGACGGTATGAACAGGTGTTGCGTGTTTTCAGACAAGAACAAGTGTCGAGATTTTAGTAGGTCCTGAATCCGTGACCTCAAGAGGGAAGAGGACTCACCTACAGGACAAAGGGTGTTCATTCTGGAGGGAAGACGGCACTCTCCCCGGTTTGGATGGCGAGCCGTTTTTGTGTCATCGCACCGGCTCCGTCGACAGCATTGATGCGCGAATGGGCGACCTATCTGGATAGGCTATGCGTAGGCGCAAAAGTGATCACGATGTGCCGCGCGGCATGAAGGCGTTTGCTAGGGCGCGTTAACAATCATCCATCAGCTTGGATGGCCATACGAAATGACAGCGCTCCAGCCGCTTGGTCAGGCCAGTGGGCATATGCCGTCGCTCTCGTTCCACAGCGGTTTGATCCGGTCGATGCTTCTGCTTTTCTTGAAGCACCGAAATGGCTCGGAATTCCCTGCGATTGTTCCCGGCGCTGGGGCACCAGATCCTCGGGTGCCTCAAGACAGGACTTGACTGTCAAAGGCTTGGTGGCAACATAGACATAAACACAAGGGAACATCCATGCGAAAAGCCATCCTTCTTTTCTTTCTGCTGCTGGGCATCGGCTTGGGGCTGCTGTCCGCTCTCAAGGAGGACTGGGGGGTGAAGCTGGTCATGATGGTCATAGGCGCCATGTTCGGAAGCGCAATCGGAGGCGGCTTGGCGCAGATTGGAAAACCTTATCGGAATGGTCGCCGACTGCTGACCGAGGAAGAGATCAATCCGATTCCTGGAGGAGGCTGTTCTGGCCGAGATATCGCTGCGAACTACTGGCGAGACAAAGGACAGCCTCCCTACACGCGCATGCCCGATATCGAACTGGGCAAGCATGTCGAACCCTGAGAGGAGCGGCTAAAACGCTCATTTTCGGAGCGCATCCTTGACGGTCTTCGCGGCTTCCTTGATGGACAGCGAGGCATCTTCCTTGACCTGCTTGCCTGCCTGCAGCAGGAGAGATCGCTTGGAGCTTAAAGTGCCATCCGGTGTTGTCGTGATTTTTGCCTTGTCCTCGAATGCCGCTTGGCCGGCAGCGGCCGCCGCCTGGAGGCGCTCGCCTTCCGCGCGGATCGTGCCGCGCAGATTGGACGGCGCTTGCGCAGGTGCCGCAGGTTGCGGCGTTCCTCCAAACCGGCGCACGTTATCCTGGCTTGCGCGGTGACGTCCCACGACATCCGGCGTCAGGGCGGGATCGTCGAGGTCTCGTTGATGCTGAGCGGCCAAATCGCCGAAGGCCGTGGGCACGGCGGCTCCGTTTGAGAATATCCGGGTGGGCCGCAGAGACTGCCGGGCCAGTTCCGCTTCCATGAGTACGTGCGCCGACGCGCTGTCGCCGCCGTACTGTTGCGCGTAGCGCGTGAACATTTCTATGTTGTGCGGATCCTGGGCGATGTCGATGGATAGGGCTTCGCCTCGTTCGTAGGCAGCGGAGACACGTTCGGCGAAAGCGGTTCGCTCGGTCAGGCTGGCGTCGGCCCGCTCCGAGCGCGCCGTGCTCGAAGACAGGCGTGCGGCCAGATCCTGCGCCTCGCGGTTATCGTTGGTAATGGCGCTCGAAAAACTGGTGTCGCGCGATACCCGATCGCCGAACTGCTTGAAAGCGGCAAGCTGATCGCTGCTCATGCTTTGGATAATCCGCCGCTCCTCTGCGGACAGACCCGATGTGTAGTTCTTCTCCGCAGCGGCATTGCCTTGAACTCCCCCAAAGCGCGTGTTGAAACCCACATGTCCCGACATGCCGAGCGCAATGCGTGCCACCTGCGCTTGCGTCAAGCCCGTGGTATCGGCCACACTCTTGCTGATCTGATCCAGCCGGTTGAGCGATTCTCCAAATTGTTCGAAACTGCTCGACATGGAGCCAGTGCTGTCGCGTGAAGAATGCAGTTTCGCCAGACTTTTCGTGAAGGCTTCTGCCAGCACCGCCGAACGCTCATTGCTGGCGGCCACCGCCTCGCTGCGCGCCGCATCGACTTGGCGGCTGGCGTTTTGCACCTCCTGCTCGGACACGCGCACCGAAACCACCCGTGAGGCAAAGCCCTGGTTGCGCAGCAGGCTCACCGCCGTTTGTCCTGTCAGTGCGCTGCCGGTGAACGTGTTGCCCGAAAGATCGTTTTGCCAACTGGACATGAAGGCCGAGGTGCGGTTGGGCGCAAGCTGCATCTGGTCCATCGACACATTGCCCATCGACGTGTTGCCCACCGTGGAGGCGGAGGACGAACCCGAGAGCATGGTTTGCAGGCCCGAGAGTCCGCCCACCAACGCCGAGCCGATGTTTTCCATGCGCTTGAGCGCGGCCCAGGCCACCAAGGGGATGCTGATGGCCAAGTAGCCCACGATGGCCTCACCCGAAATCGCGCGCGAATAGATCACCGATGAAGTTTGCAACGCCAACGCCTTGGCGCCGGTTCCCAGATCCGCCGCGGCCGCCAAATCGTAGGCCGCGTAGACCGAGGCCATGTAATTGAGAATCGCATACAGCGGCGGCCACAATTGAATCCAGATCAGAATAGCCGCATAGCCCTTGAAGGCCATCATCGTCTCCCGTCCGCTGGTCAGCAAAAGCAGCAACACCAGCAGCGGGAACATGGCGTAGGTGACGGCCTCGATGACGTTGCGAAACACCGGCAGCGCCTGCTCGGCCACCTTGCCGTAGTTGAGCCAGGAGGCGTTGACTTGTGCGACGGCTTGGGCGCGGCCGACGGCCAGCACCATGGCGGCCGGATCGTTGGTCTTCTGTCCGATCATCCGGCCCGTATCCTCGATGGCGTTCAGGACGGCGTTTTGCCGGATGATGTCCGCGGCGCTGGCCGACGCATCGGCGATGCTGTTCTTGATATAGGCCTGCTGGATTTGCCCCGCGATCGCCGCCGCGGCTGCCGTACCGGACAGGGTAGGGTTGAGCTGGAAAGCCAGCCGTTCCTGAATGCGCTGGAGCTGCGCCGGCAGCCGCCCGTTCAGGCTCAAGTACACATTCGGGCAGGTCTCGATGCCGACGCTGCCGCCGGCGCCCGTGAGCGTGCTGAAACGGGCGGGGTTGGGTGAGGCCATCAGCGGCCACACGTCGCTCGATGCGGAGAAGGCGGCAGGATCGAGCGTGCCGTCGATCAGGTCGAAGCTCGTGCAGTTGTGGATGAAATTGACCAAATCCGTCCGGAAAGCCGGGTCTTGGAAAACCACGCTGCCGGTCTCGCGGATCAACCGGTTGCCGAACATCAGACCGTTTTGCTGATAGGCCAGCTCGGCCGGCAGCGCGCCGGCCCCCGGAATCACCTGGAAAGCCGTCTCGAACAGACCGGTGAGGGTATGGCCGATGGTGCTGCTCAGGCTGCCCAGCGCGGCCACCCCGAACGGCACGTTGTCCACGACCTTGACGGCTGAGCCGCCGGTCTTGTCCACGATGCCCACCGTTACCTTGGGCACGATCAGCACGGAGTAGACCAGCACGACCGTGGCAAGCCACTTCCAGCCCTGCATTTTTTCGGGGGCGAAGGCGTATGCAATCAGGGCCGATGCAAAGCCGCAAAAGGCCACCGCCGCCACCGCCGAAGCGTAGTCGCCGGAGGTGTGGATCGCCGCCGCCGCGTTGAACACCCCGTACAGGCTGTCGGCATTTTGGTAGGCATAGATTTCCCACATGACCGCGCCGCTCGATCCGTCTACCCCATCGCAAAAAACCAGCCCGTCCTACCGCGACAGATAGGCCGCCTGCTGGCCGAGCATGTCCATCACATGCTGCGGCATATTGGAGCGCAATTGGCGCTCCAGCTGTTCGAGGTGGCTGGCGACCGCGCGAAACGAACCGACCTTCTGGTACAGCAGGTTTTTTCCTGGGACAGCTGCAGCAGCATGGCCTGGGCGCGCTGGCGCACCTGGTGGGCTTGTTCGCGCTGGACTTGCTGCAGCGTGTAGTTTTTGTCCAGCGCCGCCATGCCCACGCGCAAGTTGCGCTCCAGAAACACATAGGCATAGTCTGCGGCAATGACGTCGCGATACTGGCTGATCAGGCTATCGGCCAGCCCCGAGCCCGGAATGCTGGTGCCGATCGAAAGCATTCTGTAAACGGGCTCGGTGGTCTGGTTGACAAAGCCCACCTCGGCCGAATTGTTGGGAATCGGCGTGCGCGTGGCAATCTTGTCGGCAATGGAGCGCATCAGCGTCTCCACGCGCGCCGTGAACGGCACGTGGTTGTAGCCGGTATTGAGCGTTACCACGTCACAGTTCGTATAGTCGTTGCAGCGCAGCAGGTGCTGGGTGACGTTGTTGCCGCTGCCGGCCGCCTGGCCGTAGAGCAACTGGCTGATTGAGGTCAGCGTGGGGGCGATCGGTTCCGGGTCGCGGCCCTCTTCCTCCGGGTAATAGATGATGGTGCCGACCATGCTCATGATCAGCTCACGCTCGGCCTCGTCCAGGGAGCTGCCGGTGTACTGCAACGCCTTCCAGGTCAGGTTGCCCACGAACGGCGCCTTGTTGCGCACATAGGCATCGCCCGAGGCGCGCGCGCTCGAGAGGATGCTGGGGCGATCGCTGCCGCAGCGCCGGCGGGCCGCGTCCCGGTCGCTTTCCATTCCCAGGGTGATGGCCAGGTCGGAGCAGGTTTCCTGGGAGCTGTAGCCCACCGCCTCGGCGGCCGTGCTGACGATGGCCTTGGCGGTCTCGCACGAGTTGATGCGGGCGTTGTTGATCCAGGTTTCCAGGCCCTTGGCCCATTTGGTCAGACCGCCCAATAGGGGTGAGACCGACTCCAGGGCGAGCTGAAAGGCGATGCCCGGCAGGGCTGCGGTGATGTTCTTGAGCATGTTTTTGAACTCTTGTGCGGAAATGTGGCTGAAACTGCCGCCGAATACGTCGATGCCGCCGCAGCCGGCCTTGGCGCTGGGCAACTGGATGGCCGCCAGCTGGTAGACCTTGTTGGGCGAGCGCATCATCAGGCCCCCGCCCGTGTAGGTGTTGTAGGCCTGGCCGCGGAATGCGCCCGGGGCGGTGTAGTTGCCGATGGCCCCGAGGCTGTTGAACATATCATTCACCTCGGCATTGAGGTCCCCGGTGTGGCCTGGAGGGCAAAGCGCCAGCAGGGCCAGCGCGGTGGCGGCGGCGATGCTGGACTTTCGGGCGGGTTGGGTGAGGCCGGGCATGTGGATCTCCTCTCATGGCAAAGCAAGGTGCCGTGTCGCGCTGGGCAGCATGGCTTGGGCCTCGGGCGAGAAGGCGCTGGCGATGCGTTCGAGCAACTGCGATTCGGACAGCACGCCAAAGCCGATCGGCGTTATCTTTCCGGTAAAAGGCTGGGCCAGGAACACGGCAGGCACTTGGCTGACCTGGAGGGTGGTGGCGATGCCGTTGTCGGTTCGCGCGTCGGGAAAGCCCGGCATGGGGCCGCCGTCCACGCTCACGGCCACGACCTGGATACCGTGGCGCGCCTGAAATGCCTGCAAGGTGGGTGCGAAAGCGTGGCAGTAGGGGCAGTCGGAGCGGTAGAAGAAAAACAGCACGTGATCGCGCCCGAGGGCCGCCGCAAGGGCCGAGCGCTCCTGGCGCTGCTGCTGCTCGAACACCTCCAGCGCCTTGGCGTTGACCGGCCGCCCTCGCAGCGTCGGGTCGAGCTCGGGCGCGGCCCAGGCTACGCGCTGGGCCACGTCCGCAAAATAAGAGGCGCGGCCCACCACCTGGGCCTCCAGCGCCATGTAGCGCCGCACATTGGCCTCGGTGGGCCGCATGATGGCGATGTTGCGAAAATCTTCGAGGGTCTTTTTGAGCCGCTCGAATTCGAGCAGCTCGGGCGGCCGCTCAAGCGCCGGCTGGGCGGGCCGGGGCGCAGCCTGGTCAAGCGGGTCTTCAGTGTCTGGATCCTCGTAGAAATGCCAGCCGCGCCAGGTGTCCGACCAATATGACGGCGCCTGGAGCGGCGCCGGCGTGGCCGCTTGCCGCGGCGCCCATTCCTGGCCCGGCGCGATGCTGGCGCCCAGACAGGCCAGCAAGCCGGTCAGCACGCGCAGGACGAGGCGAAGGCGCTGCATGGCCGGGCCGTCACCGCAGCGATTTGGGCGGCAGGCCATCGAGGCAGTAGTTGATGCCGAACTCGATGGTCTGCTTGCGCGGCGCCTGGGCCTCGGGCAAGCGCACGCCTTCTTGCCAGAACAGAACCTTGAGCCGGCTGCAACCGGGCTGGCGGTAGCGCTTTTCGGTGGACACGTCGATGTAGATCGGCGAGGTTGCCGCAAAGCGCTCGGTGATGGCATCAGCCACCTTGCCGGTCAGTACGCCGTGGGCGGCGCCATCGCTCGATTGCAGCGCGGCCAGCAGCACCGGACGGGCATCGGGCACGGGCGGGCGTGTCATGTCCGTGGCCCAGGCGCTGTGGGCAACGAGCGCGCTCAGCAGTACCGCCGCGGGAGGGTTCAGGTTCATTGGCATTTTCCTTGGCCGTAGTAGCAGGTGCTGGCGCTTGCGGCGGCGCCGCTTTGAAGAGCGCTCACGTTGGGCAGTTTGGGCACGATGGAGGCGTAAAACTCGGTCAGATCCATCTGCGCGAAGTCCAGGCTTTGCAGCTGCGCGATCGTCAATCCCGAGCAGTCGGGTGTTTTGGGCGTGCCCCAGCCCCTGCCGGTCTGCAGGCGGCCCTGCTCATTGACGATGCGCGCCAGCACCGAGTTGAAGCAGCACTTGCCGGTGGTGTGCTCGAGGCACGAGATGCAGCGGCCGAACAACCGCAGGCAGGAGGAGCAATAGGTGCCGACGGTGCGGCACAGCCGCGCGCCTTCCTTCATGGAGAGCTTGCCTTCGGCCTCGTTGCAGGACATCATCGACATCACGATGTAGATGACCACGGCGATGGCCAGGCTCCACGGATCGAAGGCGATGACCAGGCTTTGCCCGGAATACAAAGCGATCGATCCGGCCGGCACGGCTGCGCCGTTGATCGCGACCGTGACCCCGTAAGTCGTAAAGGCTCCAGAGAACCCCCCACCGAGCAGCAGCGCCTGCATGCCCTGGTAGATGAACTGGCGGTTGCCCGCGTTCATGAGCACATCGAACACCAGGCGCGAGCCGGTCCCGAACACACTCTGGTTGCTCATCCCGGCGCCCGATGAGTCGGCGGAACAACAATTTTTGAGCAGCCGGTCGCGGCAGCTGTTGGCCTCGCCGCTGAAGACCAGCAGGTTGTCGGTATCGAGGTAGACCCCTGCCTCGCGCGCCGCTTCGAGAAAGGACATCGAGCGCGCGAAGTCAGCGTCGTTCGTGTAGGCGGTGTTGAAGCAACTGCCCGCCACGCAGAACACATTGGCCGGGCAATGGCTGGCTGTGACCAGCGAACCTGGCGCAACGTATCGACCTGGCAGCCGCTGTAGTAGGCGGCAATGTCATCCAGCGCAAGGGCAGGGTTGGCGGCGATGCGCCGCGCGGCCAGCACGGCCGGGTCATTGGGCGAGACGGCCGGGCGCGGCGTGTTGGCCGAAGCCTGGGCGCCCAGGAGGGCTTGGCATACGGGGTCGCCGGGCGTGAGCGCGCAGGCGGCCAGCTGAACGCTTGCCTGCCCCGCCAGGTTGGGCTGGCCGTAGTAGCTGCGCTCGGGCGGCGTTGCGGTATAGCCGGGCACGACCGAGGCGGCGTTGGCGGCGTCGATGAGGCCGCGCACCACCGGGTTGGCGGCCTGTCCTGCGGCAGCGCCTTCCTGGTGCGGATCGGCGATGGCGGCAGTTTGTGTGATCAGCAAGCTGGCCAACGCCAACCAGACGACGGCTTGGCGCAGAAATGACATGAACGCGCGGCGCATACGGATGGCCTACTGAGCTTTTAGCCGCGCCAGGAAAGTGGCCGCGGCGGCGCGCAGCGCCGGGTCGGTGCGCTGCATCTGTTCGAGCGCGTAATCCAGGCTCACGTCGCCGGCTGCACGCCAAAAGACTTCCGGCGGCGCGCAACTGCCCGCGGCGCAGGAAACAGGGCGCGTACCGCTTGGCACCAGCACGAAGCTGGGCACCCGCGAGATCGCGAAGCGGTCGAAGGCCCGCGGATCGATCTGCAGCGCAACCTTGCGCTGGCCGATCAGCGCCTGAACCTGGGCGACGGTCTCGCGCAGCGAGCCGTTGATGACCCCGCGCAGGATCACCGAAGCGCGTGCGCGCGCAGCCTGATCGAACAGGCGCTCCAGCGTGGGTCGGGGCATCGACAGGCTCACGAAAACGAACAGGCCGGGACCGCCCGCCAACTCCTCAATCGCCGGCGCCACCTCAGTTTGCCGGGCGTAGCCACGGGCCAGCGCTTGCAAATCGATCGGAGTGCTCGCCGCCGGTTGCGGCAGCGCCTCGATGCGAGGGGGCGCGGGCGCTGCCGTCAGTTCGGCGCTGCCCGGTAGGCGGTACTTGCGGCGCGCTTGTTCGATGTCCTGATCCGTGACCGTGGGCTGCTCGCGGCGTGCGCGCTCGATGTCGGCCTCGGTGACGATCGGGCCGGACAAGGCGGGTGGCTCTGCGGCACAGGCCGCCTGCATGGCCGCCGCGACCAGCGTCCCAGCGAGCCAGCGTCCGAGCAGGGCGGGCAGGTCAATAGCCGACACAGCAGTTCCTCTTTCTGAACAACATGAATGCGAAGTCCTCGCCGCCCACCGGGTACTCCTTGCCCGCCCCCCAGGTCACGGTGGTGCGTCCAAAGGGCTGGCAGCACTTGCCGTTTTCTTTGTCGGTGTTGGGGATCGGAAAGGTGAGCTGGGTCTTGTAGGCGGTTTTGTCCATGACCGGCTCGAAATACGGCCCGCACAGGCCGGCCTGTCCATGCCAGCCCCAGGCGATCAGCTCGCGATGCATCCTGGCCGTCAGGCGCTGCGCCATCAATGCCGCCGTGCGCACGCCGCCCAGGTGGTAGGGCACATGGCCGTTCATCGGATACAGGCCGCCTTGGCAGCCGGCGCACCAGAACAGATCGCGCAGGCCAAAACCCTGCGAGGCGGCCACGCAATCGGCGGCGCAGGCGGCGATTGCCACGGGGTTGGCAAACAGCACCGCGTCCGGGTTGAGGATCAGTGTGAGATCGTCGTCGGCCCACAGCGGATCGACCTCGGTCAGGTAGGCCAGATCAAACCCTGCCTGCTCCAGGCAAGGAAAGTCGGTGACGACACCCAGGTAGCCGAGAACCGGGTTGACGTAGAAATGCGCCTGATAAAAGCTGCCGCCATCCCCATCGCCTTCGGGCCGCGTGAACCGGGCCGCCTCGGGTGCGGGCAGGCCCGGATCGAGGTCGATGCCGCCCAGTGTTACCAGGCAAAAGGGCTTGCGCACGGCTTCGACGTGGCGCGCCGGCTCCCAAAACCCCACCGACAGGCCGATGATGGGGTTGCTGCCGCAGGAGCACAAGGCACTGGCGGGGTTGTCGGTATCTTCCTGGTCGCCGAAGTTGGCCACCCGGGCGCTGCCGATGCTGATGGGCAAGATACAGCTCCAGCAAATGTCGGTGATGGGGTTGGGGAACCTGCCGGTGCAGGTGGCCCCACTGGCGGCCGGGGCGGCAGGCGCGGCCGCCAGCAGCAAGATCGTCAGGTACACGGCCGCGCGGAACTGAAGCAGACGCTTCATGGCGTCACCTCCAACTCGTCGATGCGCAGCCGCAGCCCTTCCTGCGAAACCAGGGCCGGCACCTGGGTGATGCCCAGCCGGCGCGTGAGCAGTCCCAACTGGTCGTAGTAGACGGGAATGTGCCAGGACTTCATCAGCTCCAGGTAGGAGCCGCCGGTCAGGATCAGCTTGAGCTTGTTCTGGTAGCGCGCACTCAATTCGCGTGCGCGGCGCACTTGCAAGGGATCGCGCCCGTCGAAAAACAGCAGATGGCGGGGCAGGGCTACCACCTCCAGCGGGTTTTTGCGCGTGCCGGCGGCAAACAGCAACTCACCCTGGACGCCGAAGAGGTTGCGATCGAGCGTGAAGGTCGGATCGAAATAGAAAGTGCGGGCGGTCCGGGTCGGATGCACACCGGCCACCGGCGGCGGGTTGCGCACGCTGCTTGCGCCGCGTTCACGCGCGCGCTGCTCGATCCGGGCGAGTTCACCCGAGCGCTCTTTTTCGCGCAGCCGCTGCTCGATCATGCGCAACAGGTGCGGCTCGCCGATCTCATAGGTGGGCCCCAGCGTGCCCAAGTCGGTGGCGCGGGCCCCAGCGCACAGCAGCGCCAGCGCGATCCGGATGAGAAAGCGGCCGGTTTTCATGGGGCGTTTGGGCGCGAACAGGAAAACTGCGCAAGCAGCTGATCGCGCGCCGCGATATCTTTCAGGTAGGCGGCGCGGATCAGGCCCATCAGGGTGGGGTTGCCATCGCCTTCGGCGAAGGCGCGCCGCAATTCGGCGGAGGTCAAGGTGCGGCCGCAGCGCAGCCGCATGATCGCCAAGTAGGTGCGCGCGCCTTCCTCGGCGTAGGGGGCGATCTGCCGCAGCAGGCCAAGATAGTCGGCCACCAGCATGTCCTCGGTGGCCGCAGACGGGGCTGACGCGGCTGGCGCCGCGGGCAGGGGCAGCGGGCCGAAAGCGGGGCTGGTTTGGGCCAGGGCGCTGCCGACAGCCAGGGCGCAACTGGCCGAAAGCGCGATCAGATGAGCGGTGTGTCGCACGGGCTGGTTTGCTCAGAAGATCGGGGTCACCACGCCCAGCACCTGCTCGGCGCGCACCAGGCCGCTGGCCTGATAGCGTGAGTCCAGACTGTCCGGGCTGGTGCCTTGCACGTAGAAATGTCCGGGCGGAATCACCATGGGGGCGATGGGGGTCAGCGGCTGGCCATCGAAAGTGCGGGGCTTGGCCTGGCCGACCGGCTCCCCATTGATGAAGACCGTGCGCTCCAGGACCGTGACGACGTCGCCGGGAATGCCGCGCACCCGTTTGAAAAAGGGCTGACCGCGCAGGCCGGGGTAGCGCACCTGAGCTTGGCCGTCGAACGAGAAAACGATCAAATCGCCGCGTTGCACCGGATGTTGCCGCCGCATCAACGCCACGCGGTAGGGCAGGCTCGGCGTCCAGTTGACCAAAATGGGCACATGCGGCCTCGGGTCGATGAACAGGCGCACGTAGGCCAAAGCCCAGATGACCAGCAGCGGCAGGTACAGATACCAGCGGCGCCGCACATGGCGCAGGAAATCCGCAAAACCGTGCGCGCGCCGGCGCCACCCGCCCGGCGCGGCGGTCTCGGGGGGAAGCGGCGCCCCGTTCATGGCTGCTCCAGCTTGCTGCGCAGTGCGGCGGTGAGGTCCAGGCTGTGCGGCGCGCCGGCCACGGCGCTCTTGAGCAGCACCAGGCAGCCGCATTCGCGCGGCAACTCGTCCAGGGCGGCAGGCAGGCGCTGCGCAAAGCGAGCCGCCAGCGCCAGCGCTTTTTGCCGGGACGAATCAAGGTCGCCGGCTTGGGTCAGCAACGGGTGCGATTGAAACTGATGTGTCTAATAGAGGCTTTACCGCCAAAGCAAGGAGCCGCGATGGAAATCGACCAGATCAGCGACGAAGAGATCCTGCAAGGTCTGCAAGCGCACCCGCAGATTCGTCAGCGCATAGGCTCGTTGCTGCGAGCCGTGCGGATGCCCACGGGGATC
>Ga0209628_10001631_pt1 | contig 14709 bp, 15 predicted proteins | sample TergutCu122P4_FD_187285 | JGI IMG/M metagenome (GOLD analysis project Ga0209628, IMG submission 187285) | Cubitermes ugandensis P4 segment gut microbial communities from Kakamega Forest, Kenya - Cu122 P4 (SPAdes) (version 2) | ecosystem: Host-associated > Arthropoda: Insects > Digestive system...
CCGTCAGACCCGCTGTGTCGTCTCCAATGATTATTATGTCTGTTATTTTGACACGTCTTTCTCTTGCATATCAATATCCACTCCAGTCACTATTAGCGGTTATGGTGCCCACTTATACTTAGGCCCCGTTTTTCATCATCAGTTTCTCTATATGAGATAGGGAATAAACAAAAAATGGGTACAATATTAGGTCATGCCTCAGAATAGTTTACGTTTAAATTCTAACACGTTTATGAGGAGCCAAAAGAGGATAGTGTGCATTTCCAACGATTTGGAATAACAAATAGTCCTACGAGCCAAACGCTTAAGCCTTGTACGAAACGTCAAATGCTTACGCTCAATACGCTGCGTATTCCCCTTACTCGTACACAAAATATCTCGCGATATGGCATCATGATAAGCAAAATTATCATCAAAAAACACCACTGCGATTTCCACATTCAACCCTGACAATAAAGATAAGAGCGCTTGTAACACTTCAGGTTCTCTTGTACCAAAAACATATGCTATAATTTCACCAGTGTCATGATTTATGGCATGCTACAGCCAACAAGGCGTCTTCTTACAATAAACTCTACCCTATATTTCATCTATTTCAAGACGGATTTTCAACGGTTTTGTGAGGTTTATGTATTTTGGGTTTAGGTTTGTTTGGCGTTTGTTTGTTTTTTTAAAACGGATATGACGGTGTTTTGGCTGATGTCTAAAACTCGTGAGATGTCACGTATGCCGCTACCGTTTAGGGACATTTTTACTATCATTTGTTTAGTTTGGGGTGTAGCACCGTTGTTTGTGTATTGTGTTTGGAAGGTTTTTCCACATGTGTTGCATTTGTAGCGTGGGGTTCCATTTGTTTGCTTGCCCATTTTCACCACGGCCTCGCCTCTGCAATGTATGCATTTTACAGTTACTTTTACCACAACTATCCCATTACACAAATAACATGTGACATTTCATTTATAAACTAGTTTGAGGCATGACCCGAGCTTGCAACCTAAATAGCAAATGTTTGCGCTACCTCAACTACCTTGAGGACATAAATGCAAGAGAAACTGGCACGAATAATACTGTCTCAAAGCCTATTTGGAGAAAAAGCTTATTTTTTAGCTTTTCGTATTGCATGTTGATTGTTATGCATGTTGAAACCTTTACGGTTGGTATGCTTCCAACGAATTGCTATGTTGTAAGTTGTACTGAGACAAAAGAAGCAATAATTGTTGATCCTGGTTTGAGTTTAGATATTGAGGCTCAAGCAATTTTTGATTATATTGATAGAGAGTTGCTTAAAATAAAATTTATTGTTAACACTCATGGACACTATGATCATGTAGATGGCAATTGTATAATGCAGAAAAAATATGTTGTACCTATATGCATTCATGAACGCGATGCGTATTTTCTGGAACGCCTAGAAAATCATGATGCGGCAACAGATATATTGCTTAAAGATGGCGATAATGTATTGTTTGGGAAAGTCTGTTTAAAAGTTATGCATACTCCTGGTCACACAATGGGTTGTATTTGTCTTATCGGTTCTAAAGTTATGTTTTCAGGCGATACTTTGTTTGCAGAGAGTATTGGTCGAACAGATTTTGTTGAAAGTTCGCCAGAGGATATGAATGTAACTTTGCAAAAATTAATGAGTTTACCTGATGATTTGCTTGTTTATCCTGGTCACGAAGAGACTACATTGATGGGTAAAGAAAAACGTACAAATCCATTTTTGATAAACTTGTAACTCGTTAGTTTTAGGTATTTTTTATCTCTTTGTGTGACTATTTTGTTGCGCCTAGTACTAGCGAGAGGATTGCCATTCTTACGTGTAATCCGTTTCCGACTTGTTGGAAGTAGCGTGCGTGGGGTGTTTGGTCGATTTCTGGTGCGATTTCATCTACTCTTGGCAGGGGGTGTAGGATTATCAGGTCTTTTTTAGCGGTTTCAAGGGTTTTTTGGTCTATTCTGTAGGTTCCTTTAAGTTTTGTGTATTCTGCTGGGTCTGGGAAGCGTTCGCGTTGGATGCGTGTTACGTATAAAACGTCTATGTTTGGGAGTATTTCGTTTAGAGTTTGTTTTTCTGTTACTGAAATTTTGGTTTTTATCTCTTTTAAAATGTTTTCTTGTATTCGTAGGGCTTCAGGTGAGATTAAGAAGAGTTCAACATTATAATTTGTTAATGCTCGTGCAAGTGAGTGTACTGTTCGTCCGTATCTTAAGTCGCCTACTATTGCGATTTTAAGGTTGTCAATTCGTTTTTTTTCTTTTTGTATTGTGTAGAGGTCTATTAATGCTTGGGTTGGGTGTTCTTGTGCTCCTGTGCCACTATTAATTATTGGCACTTTGGCGTATTCTTTGGCTACAACAGCGGCTCCTTCTAGGTTGTGTCTTAGTGCGATAATATCTGCATAGTTTTCGACAGTACGTATTGTGTCTACAAAGGTTTCTCCTTTTTTTGTGCTTGAGGTTTCTGCATCGTTGAAACCTATTGTTGTTCCGCCGAGTTTTTGCATAGCTGCTTCAAAGCTTAATCGTGTTCGTGTGGAGGGTTCAAAGAAGAGTGTTGCAAGGATTTTGCCTTTCAAAGTATCTGTCCCTTTTTTGGCAATTGACTCCATAGTTTGGCTAGTTTTCAGTATGTGATTGATTTCTTCTTTTGTGAAGTCTTGTATTGAAATTATGCTTCTATTATGAAACTGCATAGCTATTCCTTGCGTTGTTAATGTTATATTAGTGCTGCTGTAAATATTAGATTTTTGTTTTTAAACCATTTTCTGTACTTAATTTTCTAAATATTATGTTGATTTAATTGTAAAACTGTTGAAATATATCACGACATACGCATAAAAAGTTTTTTGCGATCGAACTTTAAGCGATAAACTTTGAAAATAGAGAGAATTAGAGGGTTAAAATCTGCGCCAGATACCTTACAGGATCACAACCAACAACAAAACGCTTCTTAACCAAACTGGTAGCACCCCTGCAATTAACATCTAGTAACCAAAAGCGCATTTAACACCAGTTTACGCAAAATATTAAGATTAAAAACCGCAACCTTATCAAGCACCCGACAAGCATCCTCCCCAAACAGTACATCCAAACACCAATGCATTGCCTCCACCAGCCAATGACCCCTAACAGCCCCTGCAATAGCCGCTACATCAAGCTTTAAACTACTAATATAGTGGTGTGCATAATTTTAAGTTTATTTAGTGTGTTTTTGTTTTTATGGAAGCCTGTGAGGTAGTTAGGCTTTTTGTCAACAAAGCAATAGTTCCAGCTGAACTTAAAAGACCGGGTAATCCAGGTTATGGACAAGTTAAAGCATTAAGAATTATAGTATACGCAAGACTGAAAGGCTTAGACAATGACACACGAATAATTGAACACCTAAAGAAACATCGCTCTGTAGCTAAAACCCTTGGATTAAACAGTGCACCAGACAGAACAACTATTGACCGATGTGGAAACGTTACTTACATCTTTTAGAGCAAACTTTTCTAAACATTAAAGTATGCTTCAACTAATATCGCCTACTAAAACTGTAATTGTGGACTCTACCCCTTTAGAGGATCTCTGATATGGAAGCTTCATGGGCTATACTGGTAGAGGAAGGTTTAGAGGTTTTAAACTTCACGTAACAGTGAACCAACAGGGACTACCGTTACGAGTTATTGTTACACCGGGTAACTGTTATGATGGACTATTTCTTCCAAAGCTAATTGATGATTTAGAAACTGACTATGTGTTAGCTGATGCAGGATATTGTTCTAAGCGTAACAGACAGTTTGTCAGATACAGGTGCTGTGGCGTTTATTGCTGATAATCCGCGCCGGAAAGGTAGAGCGTGTAAAATAGAAAGCAGTATGCACCTAAAGAAGGAACGGTATGTTGTTGAACAGTTTAATGGTCATTCTTAAAGTGAATACGTTAAACAAATGCTATATCAGACCAAAAGATCTTGTGAAAAAAAAACAGCAATGATTACTGCTAGTTTAATATGTTATAATATTGAAGCAATAAGTGCATTACTTGTTGGCGATAAAAGTCTGAAAACAGTAAGCAAATACTGGGACTAATACAACAAACGTATAATAGAGTATCTTGAGGTAGCAAAACACCCAATCAATAGCGTAAGCGTGTTAAACCCAGACTTACCCAAAAGAAACAATAGCACACAGAAGATAAAAAGTTAATTGTGTACACCTCTAAGAGTTATAAAAAGGGTAATTGGTTGATTACTGGCTGTATTAGTTGTAACACTATGTCTGGAAATAGGCCTAGTATAAAGATTGCACCTATCATTATGAATATTGGAATAAAGATTTTTTTGTTCATGTTGAATGTTATGGGTTTGTTGTTTTTTGCTCGTTTACCAAACATTATGTTTACAAGCCGAAATATATACGCCGTTTGTAGGATGCTTGTTAGTATACCTATTATGGCTAACCAGACATAATTTGCTTCAATAGCAGCTGTGAACACGAGATATTTTGCCATGAACCCTCCAAACGGCGGTACGCCAGATAAAGATAAACCGGCAACTACTAAAGCTATACAAACTATAGGCATTTTTCTGCCTAGCCCTGCTACATCTCCAAGTGTTTTAAAACCGTGACGATTTAATATACCTATAGCCATAAAAGCCAGAGCTGTTGTTAAGCCTCCGATTAGGAAAAAGTACAAATTAGCTGTTAAACCAAGAGCAGTAACACAGGTAATTGCAATTAAATTGTAGCCTACGTCAGCGACGCATATGTAAGCTATTAAACGTTTGATATCATTTTGAACTAAAGCGAAGAGATTACCAAGTATCATTGTCAAAGCAGCCATTATGGAGAGCATTATTGTCCAGTCTATAGGTCCTTGTCCGGGTGGCAGTATTATGTAGATCAGTATTCTGATTAAGATATAGTAACTTCCTTGGTCTACAAGTGCTGACAGAAAAGCTGCTGTTGGAGCTGGTGCAGCAGTGTATGCATCAGGTAGCCAGAAGTGAAATGGCACAATAGCTGCTTCTATAGCGTAGCCTGCGGCAATAAAAACGAAAGCAACAATGAGCATAGGTAAATTGTTTGAGCTAACTGTGCTTATAGCCGTGCTTACTGCCAAATAGTTTAAGCTGCCTGTTATACCAAAGACTATGGATAGACCAAATAGGACAAACGCGGACGCTATGATTACCATTATTAAATATTTCATAGTAGCGTTTATACTAAAAGCGTTTTTACGAAACATCATAAGAAAAGCTGCAGCCACTGTGGCTATTTCCCAAAATATGAAAAGCGTTAATAGATCACCGGCAAGTACTGCGCCAAGCAACGCGGCAGTTAACATGAGCATTACTGCAAAGTAACGACCAGAGAGGCGATTGGCAGAGTTTACAAAAAACACACTATAGATTACAAGTACAATACTAACGGCAACTATGATTATTGCCATGTATAATGAAAGCGCATCTACTAGGAATGAACTTTGAAAAGGCGAAAAATCAAAATCATTTATATTTAAATACAAAGCAATCGGGTTATCGACACTAAAATAGGTTAAAGCTAAATTCGCCACACTTATACCTATGACCGCAAAAACTAGAAGAAACCAAGCAATTATTACAGCGTTATAATGTTTACTTTTACTAGCTAATTTGAACACTGGTATAGTTAGTATTGCAGCAACTATTAACGTAAATATTGGTAACATTACATCAATAACGTTTATCATGATTTTTCACCTAAACTACTACTATTATAGTAAGCCTCCAAAGGTTACTGTTCTAATAAGATCCAAAAAGAAAGTAGGATAAATACCAACAACAACAACCAAAACCACCAAAACTCCCAAAGCCACCTTCATACCCACAGGAACATCAACAACCTTATGCCCACTACTACCACCACTACAATCATCAATATCAACATGGCTATCATCGACATTATGTGCATCTACTTCCACAGACTCCCCAGGCGCAGTCCCAAAGAAAACCTTAGAAATAAACCGCAGAGAATAAGCAAGAGAGAACACCGTTGCAACCAACATCAAAACTGTAGGCAGAATATAAAAAGAGTCAACCGCAAGAACCTGAACAGCACCCATAAAAATAAAAAATTCACTAATAAAACAAGCCAACGGCGGCGTACCAGCAATACTTAAAGCCGCAATAATACCCGAAACAGTAGAAAACGGCATCTTACCAGCCAAACCACCCATCTTACCAATATCACGCTCCTCAGTCTGATGCATAACACCCCCCACCGTAAGGAAAAACAGACCCTTACTAACCGCATGAGTCACAATATGCAAAACAGCACCAGTCACAGCAATCGACGACGCCAAAATAATAGCAGATCCCCCAACCACACTAACAGGAAACAACGAAATACCAAACATAATATAACCCATATGAGAAATACTCGAGTACGCAATAACACGCTTAACATCCGTAGCATACAACGCCAAAAACGAACCAAAAAATGCTGTAACAACAGCAATAATCGAAAGCACATGCAAAAAACTTACCGCAAAAGACACATCCACCGCAGGAAAAACAACACCAAACGCAATCCTAAGAATAGCATAAGCACCAGCACTAATAATAACACCACTCAACAATGCAGACATCGGCGCAGGAGCCTCAGAATGAGCATCAGGCAGCCAAGCATGAACAGGAAACACCGCCATCTTAACAGCAAACCCACCAGTCAAAGCCAAAAGCACCCACTTAGCAACACCAGGAACAGCAGCACCAAGCAACAACCCCTGCGCACCCTGCACACCACCCACAGAAAACATCTCAGTAGTACCAGTCAACCAATAAATCGCGCCTATACCCAAAAGAACAAAAACCGCACCAGCATGCGTAAAAATAAACAATTTAAGAGCAGCCTTATAACTATTACGATAACCCCACTCACCAACAAGAAAATACGCGGGAACAAGCATAAGCTCCCAACAGAAATAAAACAAAATCAAATTCGAAGTAAGAAACACACCAATCAAACCCACAGAAAGCATACAGAGCAGAGCATAATACGCAGCTAAATTCTTTTTACCAGACATATAATTAATACTATAAATTGACGCAACAAAAACCAGCACTAAACTAACCAAAGCAATAGAAACGCTCATCCCATCAACAAATAAAGTAAACTGCGCATTACCTAAACTAGGAATCCACCTATACGTCTCAACCCACTGATTACCAATAGCACTATCTAAAACCGTTGGAATAGTACTCGCAACTAAACACAAATTAACAAACGCAACTAACGCAACAAAAACAGCTGCTGCCTTAGGAGACTTCCTACCAACAAGATAAACAAACGGAACACTAATAGAAGATACCGCAAACACAGACAATAAAACAGGAAACACCATACTAAATCACACTCACTCCGAAAGTCAATATTATTAATATTACGATTATTATGAAACCAACAACTGCTGCAGCTAGATAATTTCGGTAGTTTGATGACGGATCTTGTTTAAGCGTTAAAGCTTTCTGGGACTTTGCTGTGTCACTAACCTTTTCACCAAACTTATCTATGTAACGCCCAAATAGTGCGTCTTCTACACGGGTGAGTCCTTGAGAGAGTTTAGTTAAACCTTTTACGATTGCACTATAGAAGTCGTCAATGAAGTATGCATGCTTTAGCAGTACAGTTAAGGGGTTATTTGTTTTTGCAATATTACGTATTACGTTAAAGCCTTTATAATAACTAAAGTACACAAGAATACCCGTTGGAATAAGTAACGCAATGAAAATTGGAAACTCGATGCTTGTAAAAGCAGTAAACAGACTTGCAACTTCAACATTTAAGAAATGCGCAACTATAGGCTCAGACAAGCCCCATATGATACAGAAGAAAGCCAAAATAGCCGCGGGTATTAACATAATTTTAGACGCTTCATGTACATGACGTTTTTGCAGATGTTCAGATTTGTTCCCCATGAACACTAAAATGAACATACGCATACAATAAGCAAAAGTTATTGCTGTTGTTGCATAAAGCAGGATCGTTTGTATTAAACCAGCAGTAGTTGCAATTTCAGAAATACTAGTTAAAATTAAGCCTTTACTAAAGAAGGCAGCAAAAGGCGGCAAGCCACTAGTTGTCATAACCATTATGATCATTAGAAGAAAGCTTATAGGCATAACTTTACGTAAACCACCCATTAACCTCATATCACGAGTACCAACAGCATGTATTATACCACCTGCCAAAAGAAAACCAAGACCTTCAAAGAAAGCATGACTAACCATATGAAATAGACTTGCAAACCAACCCTCACCTATTAATCCACCATGAGACACAGCCACACCTAAAGCAGCCATCATAAAACCTATCTGGCTAATAGTAGAATAAGCAAGAACACCCTTAAGGTCTGTTGTAGTTATAGCAAGTGTTGCGCCAATGAATGCTGTTATAACACCTATCCAAGCGATTGTTGGGAACCATAATGGAACTAACTGTTCAATTAAAGTTGGAGCTATTGAGAAAATTAGGATAAATCTGGATAGGAGGTAAATACCAGCTTTAACCATGGTGGCTGCGTGAAGAAGGGCACTAACAGATGTTGGTGCTTCCATTGCACCATAGAGCCAAGTGAATAGTGGGAATTGGGCTGATTTTGCTATTGCACCGCCTAAAACGAGGAAAGCAACTATAATCATCATGTTCATGTCAAACAGGCCTAGTTGTATTCCAGCTATTATTCCTCGAAAACTAAATGTGGCAAACATGTAATATAGTAGCCCTATGGCGGCAAGCAGGCATACATCGCCTATGCGAGTCATTATGAACACTTTGATGCCTGAGCGGATGGACTCGGGTTTTTTGTACCAAAACGAGATTAGCGTATAGCTACATAAGCCCACCATTTCCCAGAATATGAACATTTGAAGCATGTTATCAGATAGAACTAGTCCTATCATGGAGCCTATGAATAGTAAAATGAGGTAATAGTATCGGGTTAAGCCGTTTTCGCCTTTCATGTAGCCAAGTGAATATATGGATATTATTAATGCAAAAAATGCTATTAGACATGTAAAGAGTACACTTAATGGGTCTACATATATTCCTGCGCTTATTTCAGGTATCCAAGAAACAGTGCTTGTTATAGTTTCTTGTCCGTGCCACATTGCAGGTATTAGGGTGACTGCTAATAAAGAGGTTAAAGCTGCAATGATCACCACATAACCGTTGCGTGCTTTTTCGCTGTATTTTCCTATTATTGGAACAAACAAGCTTGCGAGAAGTGGTAATATCCAGACTAGCCATGCAGAAATTACTTCTATTTGCATTATTCTTCAACAACCTCTTCTTTTTCTTCTTTGTCTATGTTTACTTCTTTTTTGCGGATTAATTTGGGAATTTTGTCAATGTCGGTTATTCCGTATTTTTTGGATAAAATAACTAGTACTGCAAGTATAACTGCGCTTGCGGCTGTTTCTGTTGAGAAAGCAAGTATTAGTAAGGCTTCGCCAAGTCCGTGGCTTACGGCGAATAGGACGAAGTTCATTGTAGCGGCTATTGCTATTAATTCGAGTGAAATGAATATTTTTATGAGGTTGCGTTTAGTTAGCAAGCCGTAGATGCCAATTGATAGCAGTATTATGGATAATATTATAAAGTTCATTTAATTGGCTCCTCGTTTTTTCTTGCGTTCGTGTAGTACAATAAATATGCCTAAAGCGATTGTTAAAACAACTAGTGCTTGTAAAATTATATCCAAGCCTCGTAGTTCCCATAAAGCTACACCAAGGGAAGCGGGTGAAGTTTCCGAAGGTGTTCCGGAAATGGGGAGGAAAATGGCAGGTAATGATAGCACAGTTCCTCCGCCTATTAATGCAGCGAATTTTTTAGGTGATGTTTTCTTTTTTGTTTTTTCGCTAAGCATTTCTCCTGAGAGAAACAGTATAGTTAATGTTCCTATGCCTACGGCGAATTGAAATACTGCACCATATATTGCATTGTTTAGGGCATAAAGTAGGGATATAAATAGAAAAGTTCCTGCTAATGCACCTACAGCGTAGTGTACTTCGTCTAGGAACAGGGCTAAACAGGCTGAAATAATTAGGCCTATAGATAATATTTCAAGTATCATTTGTTTTCGCCTTGACTATTTGGTTTGGTTTTCTAATTAATGTTTTTTTGTCTATGACGGCTAATTCAAAAACGTCCGAGTTGATAATTGCGTCTCTTGGACAACTTTCAACGCATTGGTTACAGAATATGCATTTGTTGAAGTCGAATTGTGGTCGGCGTTTTCCGTCGACTTCAACTATTGTTATAGCACCTGCTGGGCAGTCGCGTGCGCAGACTCTGCAAGCAGAACCTGCTATTGGTTTTACGTCAAAGCTGAATTCTGGGTTACCTAGTGAGATAATGTTGCAGCAAGAAATGTTGTATTGTGGTTGGCCGCGGAAGTTTTCTGAGAGTTCTGGTTTTACGAAGGGGTATTTTGTTGTTGCGGGTTTAGTAAATATATGCGATACGGTTCGTTTGATGATTGTTGTTACTGCTTGTATGCGTTCCATTTTTACATCACCCAGGGGATTACCCATGTTATTACGGCTAATGTTGCAAGTAGTGAAAGTATTGCTCCGGGTAACATTATTTTCCAGTTCAAGTTTAATACTTGGTCAAGGCGTAGTCTTGCAAATATTGTTGTCAAGTATTCGCTAATTATTACAACTATTATCACTTTAAGAGTGAACCATAGGGTGTGCCAGAACCATGGCGCTCCAAAGAAGACAGGCCCGTTTGGTCCGCCTAGAAATAGTGTGACTATTAGTGTTGCTCCGAAAACTATCTGTACATCTCGTGTTAAATGTAAAAATGCAAGCTTTGCGCCTGTGTACTCTGTTTCTAAACCACCAACTACTTCTGACTCAGAATGTGGTACATCGAATGGGTCTTTTTCGAGTTCTGCTTGTATAACTATTATAAATAACATAAAAGCCCATGGAGCTAATATGAAGTATGGAATAGTTTGGTTTTGAACTATGCCAAATATGCTAAGTGTTCCTGCGAGAAATGCTGGTGAAAGGGCAAGTATGTATAAAGGAATATCATAGCCTAAAAATTGAGTTAAAACTCTTGCAGATCCAATTATGCCATAGGGGTTATTTGATGCCCAACCTGCTAGAAACAAAATAAAGTTTGCAATTGTCGCAAAAGTTAATATAATAAGTAAGTCTCCGGCAAATCCAGATGATGATAAAACACTAGCACCATCAATTGGGATAAAACAGAAAGCAAAAACCATTACTACAAAAGCTGCCAAAGGTGCAAATTTGAAAACGGTACGCTTTACACCTTGAGGTTCAATGTCCTCTTTTGTTAATAATTTTATAAAATCTGCTAAAGGCTGTAAAATGCCGCTTGGTCCAGCTACCATGGGTCCGACTCTATTTTGGATACGTGCTTCTATTTTTCGCTCTATCCAATCACAGAATAGGGTTAATGCTAAAATGAATGTAAACCCAGGAAATACAAGTATTCTAAAGATTAAAATGAGGTAGTCAATCATTTTAGCATCACCTATCAGTGCATGAGAAGCAGGGGTCTAAGCTTACAAAGTTAGCAGGCACATCAGCTATACTGCCACCTATAGCGGTTTTAAAGAACGATGGCAAATTCGCAAACGTTGGTGTTCGTACTTTTACACGTTCAGGCATTTCAGTACCGTTACTTTTAACATAATAAAAAAGCTCACCACGTGGAGCCTCACAAGCGTTAATGGCTTCGCCTTTTAATATTTCACGAGGCACATCAACTTTAATTGCACCCTTAGGCATATTGTCAAGGGCGTATTTTATTATGTTTATGCTCTCTTCAACTTCATCCATTCTAACATTCATTCGTGCCCAAACATCACCTTCAGTGTAAACAATTTCTTTAAACGGAATTTCATCATAAACTTCATAAGGCTCATCCTTGCGAACATCAACAGCGTATCCAGAAGCTCTTGCAACAGGACCAACAACACCCAGACGGATAGCGTCTTCACGGCTAAGGACGCCAATGCCTTTCATACGTGCTTTAATGGTTGGCTCATTTTCATATAACTGTTTATAGAAAGGAATTTTTGTTCTAAGATTCTCAAGAACTCCAATTATTTTTGAAGAATCAGCCTCTTTTAAGTCACGTCTTGCGCCACCCATGGTTATTATGGACTCGTAAACACGGTTTCCACAGGTTAACTCTATTAAATCCATAATTGGTTCTCTGTCTCGCCAGAAGTATTGAAACAGCGTTTCGTAACCAATTTCTAAACCAGCATGACCTAAAACCAAAAGGTGACTATGAATTCTGTTAAGTTCCAAAGTTATAACGCGTATGAATTGAGCCCTCCTTGGAACAGTTATATCTAAAATTTTTTCTACTGCACCAGAAAAACTCCAAGCATGTGGACCATTACAAATACCACAAATTCGCTCAACCAAATAAACGTTTTGAATGTATGATCTTAACTCAGCAGCTTTTTCAACACCACGGTGAACATAACCAAGTCGGGGTTCAACCTTTGTTACAATTTCACCTTCAACACTTACAGAGAATTTTTCAGGCTCAATTAACGCGGGATGTTGAGGACCAATAATAATTTTAACAGTTTTATTATCATCAACAGTTTCCTCTGGCTCCTTTTTTGAAGGAACTAGTTTAACTTGGTTTGCTATAACGTCTTTTCGCAGAGGATAAATGCCTTCAGGCCAGTTTTCTGACAAAACTAGACGACCTGGAGAGGGATGATTATCAAATATTATGCCAAATAAGTCGTTTCCTTCCATCTCAGCAAAAGCTGCACCAGGAATAAGATCAGTAATAGTTTGGATATGTGGTTTATTTTTTGGAACTTTTACTTTAATAGTGTAGTAACCGCTTTGACTTCTAAAGTGATAATAAACACCAAGATTAACACCTAGATCTAATCCCGTAATTGCCACTATAGCTGTTTGAGCATCTGCAGCGAGCATTGCTTTAATTACATCACGATGAGTTTCACTACTTGCGGTAAATACTGCTCTGCCCAAACTATTAAGTTGAACAGAAATTTTCCCATTCAACTTATCCTTAACTGCTACGAGAAACTCTTCACTACAATTACTACTGCTCTTTTGCAACTGATTTCTCCTCCGCCGACATTACTACATCTACAGAACCACACACTGGAGCTGTAGAGTTCTTTTTAGATTTTTTAAATGATGTTATCGGTTGTTTTAAAGTGTTAAGAAGCTTTACAACACCGTCAATTATTGCCTCTGGACGTGGTGGACAACCAGGAATGTAAGCGGTAACTGGAACAACCTTATCCGCGCCACCTACAACGTTATAGTTACCTTCAAAAATTCCTCCGCTACAAGCACATGCACCAACAGCTACAACAAACTTTGGCTCAGGCATCTGATCATAAACCCGCAATAAACGCTCAGAACACTGCTGAGTAACACAACCACTAACTACCAATACATCAGCGTGTCTAGGAGAAGCTTCAAGTTTTATACCAAACCGTTCTACATCATACTTTGGAGTAAACAACGCGACAATTTCGATATCACAACCATTGCAAGCACCACTGTTAAAATGTATAAACCAAGGAGAATTCATTCGCGCCCAAGTCTTTGTATCAACCATTAATCTTTTCCTCCTCCGTCTAAAAGAACAAAACCTGAAACAAGAAGTACCCCTAGGTATAAAACAAGTAAAACGGGATTTACACTAGCAATTGCTACAGAGGCAAATGCGAGCAAAAGTACGGCTGAATCGAAAATCACGAAATAAATTAGGTACCTATAGAGAGAAATGTTAATTTTTGGACTGCTGAAGACCACTTTTTCTCCACAGGCATAACCCATTTCATGATTAACACCATGTTTAGTTTTAGGAGCTAAATGTCTTCCTATTGCATATATCACATACGCTGAAATAAAAATTAAGATAAAAGCAATTATGGCACTAATGCCTAATGGAAAATCAATCATTTTCTGTTAGTCCTCCAAGTCTAAACATTTTTTTACACAAGACGCCTCACAGCAACTATAGATTACATCAAATTTACTATGAGGAATATTAACTTGACGCATATTAAGCCTATTTATACCAAACCAACGTAAATTTGCAATGTGAAAAATAATGTTCAGCACATTAACTGACAAAAAACTACTTCTTTCAGCTAAACGCCCAAATATGAACTGGCCGATACTCTTGCGTTCACCCATAAGATTCCGAACTGTCATATATGAAATAGACTATTTAAATTTTTTAATCAACACACACTTAACACGTTTATTTTATTGCACTTTTATGACAGTATCATAAATGGCAAACCTTTGGTATTTTCAACATAACCCGTAAGTTAGAATTTCATAAATTCTACGCCTTCTCATTATGAATTATAAACTTAGCTGTACTGAAAAATTAACACGCTATAAACCTAACTTTTCAGGAGTTTTTACACAACAAGTTTTTTCACGATTAAGCCTGTGTTTTTCTGGATAAAAACGTCTTTACCACTCTTTTTTCACACATTTTATAGCGTTGATGAAATTTTTTGTTCTCTTAACAGTTTCGCCTCTACTAGACAGATTAAGAATTTTGATTTTTCAGATAAAAACCAGCACACACTTTACACTATAAAGTTTTCACAACTTAAATAACATAGAAAAACAACACCAAAAAACATACAAAACATAGCATAAAAAAAGTTAAAAAA
>Ga0209628_10001632_pt1 | contig 14709 bp, 14 predicted proteins | sample TergutCu122P4_FD_187285 | JGI IMG/M metagenome (GOLD analysis project Ga0209628, IMG submission 187285) | Cubitermes ugandensis P4 segment gut microbial communities from Kakamega Forest, Kenya - Cu122 P4 (SPAdes) (version 2) | ecosystem: Host-associated > Arthropoda: Insects > Digestive system...
CCAGAAATAACCACCCCTGCCCCTCCAAAAGAGGGGAATACTCCCTCCCCTTTGGGGAGGGCTGGGGTGGGGTGCGTCCGATGTTTACTATACTGTGTGGCATTTACTTTTATCTTCTTACCAAAAGATATCGTTTTATAAAAAAATTTTGCAAAGGTACACTTTTTTTTGGAATTATTTTCACTTTATGTGATTTTCTTTTTGAGGTTCATAATTTATTCTTTAAAAGGTGCTTGCGGAACGCCGTATTCGGGAACACATACATTGGTATCACGAGTATCAGGTACACCGTACAGAGGAATAGGTTTACTACAACTTGCAACAAGTCCAAAAATAAATAGCAACACTACTACTATTTTATCCCAAAATTTAATGATTAATTTATTCATGACGTTTATTTTTTATTTATTCTTTGAAAGAGCACATTATCAAACTGTTTGTTTTTATATTTTTTCTATTTCTTCAATTGATAGATTTGTATATTTAACTATTAATTCAATAGGCATATTGTCTTTTTTTAGTTCTTTTGCAATTTCTAACTTTTCCTCTATTTTCCCTTCTGCTTTTCCTTCTGCTTTTCCTTCGTATCGTGCTGTGAATATTTCACTATCTTTTATGCGCCGCATTTTTATTTTGTATGAATATTCTTGCTTTTCCTCATCGCTCATGTTGTCGTAGGCTAATACTTTTCGAGCCTTATCCAAACCTTGTGCAGTGAATTCGTCTTGTATCTTGTTGTTTTTCAAGTAATATATCCATTGGTCTAAGGTGTTTTTGGCGACATCATCAAAATTTTTCACTTTTAAAATGTAATATTCGGGGTACAAATCGCCGATAAACGTTTTATTGTACAATTCTTTTTGTTTTTCATCAAGTTGCAGTTCGCTATGTGTATGCAGTCCTTTGAAATTGCTAATGCCGTGATAGACATAATCATCGCCTATTCCGAGGTCAAAATAAACAATATTGATTGAATAGACTTTGCGAATTTGGGCATATTCATCGCCCTCGTGAATATGTTCTATGATTGCCTTGCTCGTTCCGTAAAGCATCCGCATAAAATAATCATACTGACTGTAAAATTGTAACTCTATGATTACAAGTTCTTTTTCGTCAGCCTCGACAAGTATATCTACCCGATTATATTTATCTTCTTTACTTTCTTTGTTGCTTTCGCTTTCCAATATGTTTTTTATTTTGATTTGACGGCGAAGCAACTCGCTCAAAAAGCCTTCCAAAATATCAAAATTTGCTTTGCTGCGAAGCAGACGTTTCATTGCCCAATCAAAAGAAATCATGCTGCGTGTTGTCATACTCTTATGTTTTTTTTTCCAAAATTACAATTTTATTTTGAATAATGAACGTATTTATTGACAGAATATTTTATAAAAAAATGATATTCTTAAATTTAATGATTGGTTTATTCATAACGTTTTATTTTTTATGTTCTAATTGAATATTTTGTATTTTGAGATATTTATCAGCCGTTTTATTGCCTCTGCCTTTTTTAACTAAATCTGCATCGGTAATTTTTACGTCAATTTCTTGAGTTTCAAACTCACCACCGTTTTCTTCGCCGTCAATATCTTCAAATTTTAGATGTACTGGATTTGAAAAATCCTCCCATAATTTAAAAACATATATTCCTTGCGGACTTGTGTACATCGTATCACCATATTCCTGATATTTTTGACGAATTACACGAATATTTTGTATGGGTTTCGCAGTTGTTTTATCCGTTACCACACCGTTAATTTCATATTCCGTTACAGGCATACCGTACTTGTAATAACAAGAATTTAACACACCCGAAAGCCCTACAACTCCTAATAATACTATGATTATTTTATCGAAAAATTTAATGACGGATTTACTCATGACTTTTTATTTTTAAAATTTATTTTCTGTAAACGCTACTTTTTGCTTTTTTATTGTATTTACGATTTTATGTTTGGGCTATTCTTTAAAAGGTGCATATATTACGCCGTATTCTGGTTGTGGGTCACCTTTTTTTACCAATTTAAAGTTTTGTTTTTTCACATATTTTTCGCCGTCTTTTAGTTTCACGCGGTCTTTTGAGGTGATTGTTATGTCTATTTCTTGCGAGGCAAAATATCCGCCATTTGCCTCACCGTCAATATCTTCCACTTTCAAACGGACAGGATAATCAAACTCCTCATACGAGATAAAAATATATTCTCCTTTTGAATTTGTGTATAAAGTATCTCCCGAACAGTTATGTAAATTGCTGTGAAAATGTTCTGTTTTATCTTTGGTTACACGAATATTTTCTATCGGTTTGCCATTCTTTTTATTTGTTACTTTGCCTACAATTTCGTAAGTCGTCATACGCATACCGTAATCAGAACAACTATAAATTATACTCGAAAACCCTACAAAGCCTAATAATACTATAATTATTTTATCGAAAAAATTAATTAGTGATTTATTCATGACTTATATTTATTTTATTTTGCAAAGGTATAATTTTTTATTCATTACCATATATATTTTTACTTTCCTATGCAAAATTTGCTAAAAATGCTTCCTAATATTTCTTCGTTTGAAATTTCTCCGACTACTTCAGACAGATGATAAAGTACTTGCCGTATGTCCGCAGCAACCAAATCTTCGGGAAGACTGTTATCAAAGGCTATTTCTGCCTGTTGTAAGGCATTTAATGCTTGCTTTAATGCTTCGTAGTGTCGAACATTAGAAACCAAAACTTGCTCGCTATGTGTTGATGATATAATAAAATCTTTTAATCTGTCAAGTAAAATATCAAGTTTTATTTTCGTTTTTGCTGATAAATAGATGATTTCAAATTCTCTATATTCATTGGGTAAAGATGTTTTCTGTTCTAACAAATCTATTTTATTAGCAATAATTAACAATTTTTTCTTTTCAAAGTTGGCAATTTTAAGGATATCATCAATTTGAGAAATATTGTTAAAATTTTTTGTTTGAGAAATATCTATCATGTAAAGAACAAGCATCGCTTTGTCAATGGATTGATAGGTACGTTCTATTCCTATTTGTTCGATTTCGTTTTGCGACTCTCTAATTCCTGCGGTATCAATAAATCGAACTATTTGACCATCAATAACTATCGTGTCTTCAATTGTATCCCTCGTAGTTCCCGGAATATCTGAAACGATAGCACGTTCTTCATTCAACAACGCATTTAACAATGTTGATTTTCCCACATTAGGTGCGCCAACAATAGCCACAGGAAAACCATTTTTTACGGCATTTCCAACAGAAAATGAATGAACAAGTGTTTCAATTTCTTTGTGTAAATCAGCCATTAATTTTCTCATAGATTGACGATTAGCAAATTCAACGTCTTCTTCTGAAAAATCCAATTCTAATTCTAACAAAGACGTAAATTGTAGCAATTGCTCACGTAATTTTTTTATTGCATTTGAAATATTGCCGTGTAAATGTCTCATGGCAAGTGAGAGTGAATATTTAGAATCAGAAGCAATCACATCTGCAACTGCCTCTGCTTGCGATAAATCCATTTTTCCGTTCATAAACGCTCTCATTGTAAACTCTCCTGCCCTTGCATACCGGCAACCTGCATCTATCAAGATTTCTAAAATACGTTTTTGTATATACAACGAGCCGTGGCAGGATATTTCAACCAAATCTTCGCCCGTAAACGAATACGGTGATTTAAAATACGTAACCAATGCCGTATCTAAAACTGCATTTCCATCATAAAATTTACAGAAATAACTCCTTTTTGGAACGATTGACAATTTTTTACTTCGCCAAGCAAGACATTTTTTTGCAAATTTCCACGCATTATTGCCCGAAATCCGTACTAAAGCAATTGCTCCTCTGCCCGCAGGAGTTGAAATGGCACATATAGTATCTTGTGTTTGCATTTTGCAAAGATACAATATTTTTATAACTCACAACTAAAAAAAATGTACATTTGCAAAATTAGAAAAAATATATGTAGAAAATGAACAATAAATTAGGTTGCCTTCTTAGGTTTGTATTTGTATTTGCCGTGCTTGGTTATTCTATTGGCATGGGTATGTTTGAGGGCAATGTTATTGTCGGTATTATTGGTACAATATTCGGAATTTTATTGGCTGTTGGTATTGACCGCATAATTTATCCTAAAAAATTAAAAATTAATGCAAATGTATTAGAGGCTACTTGTAAACTTTCTATGCTTGTTATGAAAGCAGATGAGTATATTTCTACTTCAGAATTGTATGTTTTTCGAGATTATATGATAGAAAATTTTGGTAGCGAAGTTACTGCTGATGCCATTGAAATTATAAAAGATTTACAATATCAAAAAATTTCTTCTTCAAAGGCAACATCTGTAATCAATAAAAGACTCAACTATTCTGAAAAAATGCAGATTTTGCAATTTTTATTTCAGTTGGCAGTCGCAGACGGCGAAATGCAACAAGAAGAACAGACAATTTTAAGTCAAATTGCAGACGAGATGCAAATTTTGCAAACTGATTTTACCTATCTAAAAAATGCCTACAACTATATGTATAATAGGCAATATTCGCAACAAAATAATTCAAATCAATATTCATCTTCTGTTAGAACAACTGACCCTATGGAAAGCGATTACGCTATTTTAGGTGTAAAAAGTACGGATAGCAATGAAGAAATAAAAGCAGCATATCGCCGCTTAGCATTGGCAAATCACCCCGATAAAGTCCAACATTTAGGCGAAACGGCACACGCCGAAGCCGAGAAACGTTTTAGCAAAATTAATGAATCATATAATAAAATAAAAAAATGGAGAAAATTGTAATTTGTTTATTGTAATTTTTCAACCATACAATCCTTAATTCAAATATTTAACTACATAAAAATTCAATACTTCACACAAAATATTTTCCACACCTCTGCGTTATTGCCAGAGTAATACATTAAACAAATTTAAAATGCTAAATAAAATATATGTTTTTTTGCTAATTGTACCACTAATCGTGATGTTTTTTGCTTGTTCCAATAAAAAACAATCGCAGTGGTATGATTCTATGCCCGATGACCTTGTGAAAATATATAAAGAAATAGAAAAAAATCCGAAAAAAGCAGATTTATACGTCGAATTATCAAAATACTACACAAATGTAAGGGAGTTGGACAGTGCGCTGAATAATGCTCTTATTGCCCTTCGTTTAGCACCCAACAATTCAGATATGTATGTTGCCGTTTCAGACGTCTATTTTGCAATGGAATACATTGATAATGCAGAAGAAATGCTCGAAAAGGCTATCGCTATGAACAACAAAAATAACGATGCTTATTTAAAATTGGGAATGCTTTATTTATCGCGGGCAGATTATAAACAAACCGAAGAAATATTGGCAAAAGCCATTCAAATACAGACATATAATCCGCAAGCATATCATATTTTGGGATGGAATTACCGAAAAAAAGGAGACACAGCACAGGCAATTCGTAATTATCTCGTTGCCACCGACCAAAATCCTGATTATTTCGATGCCTACTTGGAACTTGGGTTTTTATATCACTGTAAACTCAATCGTTTGGCAATAGATTATTACAACAATGCCTTAAATATTCAGCCTGATAATATACAAGTATTGTACAATATAGCAATGTTTTATCAGGAAATGGGCGACTTTGAAAAAGCATTGGAAAAATACCGAATGATATTGCAAATAAACCCGAATAATAAATTTGCACTGCATAATATGGGCTGGATTTATTTATTCGGACAAGAAAAATTTGAAGAAGCCTCTGCTTTTTTCACAAAAGCTATTGAACAAGACAGTTCCTACGTAGAGGCGGTTTACAAGCGAGGTTATTGCTTTGAGCAGTTGAAAAAATACGATTATGCACGACAAGATTACATGTATTCGCTGCGATTAGTTAATAATTATCCAAAGGCGATTGAGGGATTGAACAGATTGGATAAATTACGGTAATAATATTTGTATATGACACCCATTTTATCAAAAATATTGCTTAAAAGGTAATTTTCTTTTCATTTTTTTCAATAGTAAACTATATTCTTATAGTTGTTCTTTTGTCCTGTTCTGAAAAAAGAATTACGTGTTTATAGAAAAAAGTCGACGTGAACAAAATGTGCCAAAATTAGCATTATTTTTATCCTTTAAGCCCAAAAGTACTTAAAAAAAAATTTCCAGAGAGATACATTAAAATAAACGATACAGCATACACAAAGCAGTCATTGCTGCCTGCCTGATTACACGTTCTCTGCCGTTTCCGAAGGAGAAACATTTTGCATTTACTCCATTTTTATCTGCAACGGCAATCCAGACCGTTCCGACAGGCTTTTCTATACTTCCACCGCTGGGACCTGCGATTCCTGAAACAGCAATTCCATAATCAACATTATAAATAGACAATAAATTTGTTGCCATTTGCTTTACAACTTCCTCACTTACAGCACCATACTGATTTATTAGTTGATTTTCCACTTGCAAAACTTTATTTTTAATTTCATTGGAATAAGCAACAATTCCGCCTTTAAAATACTCGGAACACCCTGCTAACGAAGTGATTAAATGAGAAATATAACCTCCCGTACAACTTTCTGCTAAGGCAAGCGTTTGTTTTTTTTCTGTTAATTTTTCGGCAATAAGTTGAGGCAAGGTTTTATCTTCGTAACTAAAAATATATTCCGTAACTAATTGAGAAAGAGCGAGAACCTGTTTTTGCAGTTCGGTTTCCAATGTTTGTGTTGAAGTTGCGTATCCTGTCAATCGCAAACTTATGTAACCTATTTTGGGCAAATAGGCTAATTTTATATGAGACGGTAATTTTTTTTCAAAATCAATAAGTTTGTCAGACAGTAAAGATTCTGAAATACCGATTGTTTGTATGTGTTTGTGTATAATAATCTGATTACCCAGCGAATATGTTTGCAATTTTTCCAAAATAATGTATAACATTGCTTGCATTTCTTGCGGAACGCCGGGAATGGAGACTACTATTTTTCCGTTGTTTTCTATCCAAATTCCGGGAGCGGTTCCTATTTCGTTGGGTATTGCTTCGCAATTTTCGGGAAGCATTGCTTGTTCTAAAACATTGTCGGAAATTTTTCCGTAGCGAAAACGAATTATTTCCTGTAAATAATTAAAAACCAATTCGTTTTTAACCAATTTCCGATTGAAATATTGACAAATGCAATTTTTGGTAATATCATCGTTTGTTGTTCCTAATCCACCTGTAACTATCACAATATCACATATTTTCAATAATTCGTCAAAGGCAGAGATAATATCTTTTTTCTCGTCTCCTATCACCAAAATTTTCTTAACCTGAACGCCTATCGCATTCAAATTCTGAGCAATAAAACTTGCATTTGTATTATTTATTTGCCCAATTAAAATCTCATCTCCAATATTTAATATTCCTGCCTGCATAATTTATTTTTTTGCAAAGGTACAATTTTTCTATTCAATTACAAATTTAAAAATTAGATTTTTTTTAACACAAAAAAAACCGTTTGCTTGTGTTTAATTCAAAAATTTTATTTACCTTTGCAAAACAGAGTTAAAATACGATAAATGGACAAAAAAGGAAAAATAATATTTATAGACAGTGTACCTATATCCATGCAATTGCAATTGGAAGGGTTAGGATTTGAATGCGATAATACCAATATTTCGTATGAAACTTTACTAAATACTGCACACGAATATACGGGCTATATTATCCGAAATAAGTTTGTTATTGATCGAATTTTAATAGATGCATCCACTCAATTAAAATTCATTGCCCGCATAGGTGCTGGAATGGAAAATATTGATATGCAATATGCAAAAGAAAAAAATATTGCCTGCATCAATTCACCAGAAGGAAATGCAGATGCAGTCGCAGAATATGTAATTGGTTCATTATTATGTTTGTTTCGTAATACAAAACGTGCTGATAGCGAAGTCCGTAAGGGAATTTGGCTGCGAAACGAAAATTGTGGAATTGAAATTTGTGGCAAAACAATCGGAATTGTCGGATATGGAAATATGGGCAAAGCATTGGCAAAAAAACTAAGCAGCTTCAATTGCACAGTTCTCGCTTATGATAAATATAAAACCGACTTTGAAGACCAATACATTCGTGCTGTGGATTTACCCATTCTACAACAAGAATCTGATATTGTGAGTATTCACATTAATTATTTTCCATGTAATTATCACTTTGTAAATAATGAATTTTTTGCTAATTTTTCAAAAAATATTTATTTAGTCAATACTTCCCGCGGTAAAGTTCTTTCTACCCAAGATTTAATTCATCATTTATCAAGCGGAAAAATAAAAGGTGCCATTTTAGATGTGATAGAATACGAAAATATTCATCTTCAAAACCAACCAATTGAAGAATGGGATAGTACAATGCATTATTTAGCCAGTTGCGATAATGTAATTTTATCTCCCCATATCGCAGGAATAACTATAGAATCTGCAGTGAAACATTGTGAAATAATTGTTGAAAAAATAAAAAACTTGGAAAAAAATGTTTTGTATTAAAAAAAATTGTACCTTTGCAACGCACTGCGGATGTGGCGTAATTGGTAGCCGCGCTAGACTTAGGATCTAGTACCGAGAGGTGTGGGGGTTCGAGTCCCTTCATCCGCACAAGTGTCAGTAAATAATTATGAATTAGCATTTTATAATTAAAAATTTGCTTGGACACTTAATGATTAAGACAAATTTGAGACGATTTTTTAGCGACTGTTTTTTTTTCGGCAGTCCATGAAAAATGTCCGTGGGTGGAGTAAAAAAAAGAAGTAATAGAATTTTGTTCAACAAATAATTTTATCCCAGCAATGTTACAAAAGCATAAGGACGGGCGAGATGTTGAGTGTTATGCCGAAAATCCGCTGATAAATTGTAGTTTTTTTTTACGTTTCACCATTCATAAAAAAAAATGTATCTTTGCACTTTTTTAAAATTTCTTTTAAATGGAATACAACACCTCTCAAACAAAGTTGGTGAACGGGGAATATGGGCGGCATATTCAAAAAATGATAGAGTCTGCTATTGAAATAGAAGACAGTAACTTGCGTAATCAACAAGCAAGGGCAATAGTTCGTGCGATGTCTTATTTTTCGGCAGGAAGTAAAGACACAGAAGATTATTGGAATAAATTATGGGACCAGTTGTTTGTTATTTCCAATTTTAGATTAGATGTGGACAGTCCCTTTCCAAAGCCACAGCCCGAAATTGAAAAACATCCCAAGCCCTTGAAGTACCCTAAACGAGATATTCGTTATCGTCCATACGGCGTACTTATCGAAGATATTATTAATAAGGTAGTTACCGAAAAAGATTCTGAAAATAAAGAATATACGGTGTTAGATATTGCTAATCACTTGAAAAGGCAGTACTTAAATTGGAATCGAGATTCTGTAAATGATGCCCTAATACACGAGCACTTGGAAACGCTTTCGCATGGAAAATTGAAAGTCCAAAAAAACACAAACCTACATTCTACGCGTGCTATTCTGAGTGATATAGAGGCTGAAAAGATTCTTAACGCTCCACCAAAGCCCGAAAGAAAAAAGAAAAGAGACAACAATAATGCGGCTGTTGCCAATCCTACTAATAACAAAAATAAAAAACACAATCAGCCGAACAATCAACTCAAACACAATCAACCAAAACAGAATCTGCATCAACATCAACAGAAAGTGAATCAGCCAAAGACAAATCATCTGAATGCTAACACAAACCCAAATAATAAAAATTAACAATAGAATGAATTATACAAAATGTTTAATAATAGGCTCAGGTCCAGCCGGTTATACCGCAGCCATTTACGCTGCAAGAGCAGATATGAAGCCTATTCTGTACGAGGGAATGCAACAAGGTGGACAATTAACCATCACTACCGAAGTGGAAAATTTTCCGGGTTATCCTAATGGTATAAGCGGACCTGAAATGATGAATGAAATACGAGAACAAGTACTTCGTTTTGAGGTAGATATTCGAGAGGGTGAAATTATAGAAGTTGATTTTTCCAAGCGACCATTTACATGTAAATCAGATGATAACTCGGTTATTAAGGCAGAAACTGTGATTATTGCTACGGGGGCATCGGCTCGTTCTTTGGGACTCGAATCGGAAAAAGAATATTTTGGTTACGGCGTCTCAATGTGTGCTACTTGCGATGGATTTTTCTATAAAAATAAAACCGTTGCAGTAATTGGCGGAGGCGATACCGCAGCAGAAGACGCAATTTATTTGGCAAATCTATGTAAAAAAGTATATTTAGTGCATCGCCGAGACCAACTTCGTTCCAGCAAAGAATTGCAAAAACGAGTATTCAATACACAAAATATAGAAATGGTTTGGAATCACGTTCCTATAGAAATATTAGGAGAAGGCGGAAAATTCGATAAAATGGTTACAAGGCTTCGTTTGGAAAACACCGTCTATATGGAAGAAAAAATATTGGAAGTGGACGGTATTTTTGTAGCGATTGGTCATCACCCAAATACCGATGTGTTTAAAGGGCAGATAGAATTGGATAAAGAGGGTTACATTATTACTCGTGCTGGTTCATCGCACACAAACATAAGTGGCGTATTTGCTGCGGGCGATGTCCGAGACCCAAATTACAAACAAGCAATTACTGCCGCAGCAGGAGGTTGTATAGCCGCTATTGATGCGGAACGTTTTTTGGCAAGTGTTAATTAGTTACCACATCTTAATACCCAGACTTTTACATTTTTAGGTGCTTGCGCTTCGGCTTCTCCTTTCGTTTTATAAGGTCCTATCGTTGCTCGATACATACCAGATGGATTATCGTTGCCCATAACAACAACATTTGAGTAGTGTTTTTGAAGTTTAACAAGTTTTCTTTCAGCATTGCCTATTTCTTTAAAACTGCCGAAAACAACATAATAACCCGCAATTACATTTGCCGTTGGAACTATGGCTTTACTATGTGATGAAGATACTTGAGAATGATATTTTGAAGTAACATTGTTGTTTTGAATGCTCAAATCACCATTTGTTGCATTATCATCAATTTTTTGAGTATTTGCCAATTTTTGTTTTTGCAACAAAGGGTGCATTTCGATAGTAACATTTTCCACTTTTTGATATTCTTTATCTTTGTTTTCCAAAACGGCGATTTCTTTTTCCAAATTTTGCTTTTTTTGTTCTACTTCGGCTCGCTTATTTTTCTTTATCTTTTGTGATTGAAGACTTGCTAATTCTATTTCCAACTTTTCCCTTTTCTCCTGATTTTGCAAACGTTTAGCTGTTATTTCAAGCAAAAAAGATATTGTATTTTCATCTAATTGCATTTCCTTTTCCACTTCCTTTTCCTTTTTTTCCTCTGTATTCAGAATTGCAGGTTTCGTATTTGTTTGAGTTTCCAAATCGGCAGATTTTTGCTGCTGTTTTTGAGTGGTTGTACCTGTCTTTTTGTTAGAACTACTCGCAATCATAGAGTGCTGCTCTTCTACTACAACCTGAAGTACGGTCATTTCGTCTTTCATTCTTTGGTATTCCTTATCTCTATTTTCTAAGGAAGCAATTTTTTTATTCAATTCCTGCATTTTTTGCTCGACTTCGGCTTGTGCTTTCTTCGTTTTTACTTTTTGTGCTTGAATATTTGCCAATTCCATTTCCAACAACTTCTTTTTTTCTTGATTTTGCCCACGTTTTGTTTCGATCGCAGTTAAAAGCGTTGCTATTTGCTGCTCTAATTGTGATACAAGAAGTTCTTTTTGTTTAATTTTGGCTTTTGCTTTATTAGTTTGAGTGTATGCTGCATTGGAAAACAAACACATCACAAGGCAAAATATCAAAAATAGCCTCATACTATTACCATTTACAATCTTTCTAAAAATAAAATTAATCTGCTTCATTGCTGTATTATACTTGTGTTTAATAAAAAACGCAAAGGTACATTTTTTTATTTAATAATGAACTACAAAAAAAATATAATTAAAACATTGCGTGTGGTAGATTAAAAAACAGGGTATTATTTTGTTTTTTGCAAGTGGTATAAAGTATAAAAAACAACAACTTAAATTTTTTTTACAAGATAAGAAAAAAGGTATTGTTTTTTTTCGTACCTTTGCATTTCATTTTTTTAAGTAATTATTTTTATAAATTAAATATTGTAAGTTTATGCTAAAAAATCATCCTAAGGGATTATTAGTTGCGTTTTTTACCAATATGGGAGAACGCTTTGGTTTTTACACCATGATGGCTATCTTGGTGTTGTTTCTGCAAGCCCGTTACGGACTAACCGAAGCGGAAGCAGGTGGTTATTATAGTTGGTTTTACTTTGCCATTTATGCGTTAGCATTAGTTGGCGGTATGCTCGCCGACTGGACAAGGAAGTATAAGTTGGTTATCTTACTCGGACAAATTATTATGTTTGCGGGTTATGTTTTGATAGCCGTTCCGAAATTGCCATTGTCGCTCGCATTGGCAGGGCTTTTTACGATTGCTCTCGGAAATGGTCTGTTCAAAGGTAATCTACAAGCCGTTGTAGGACAGTTGTATGATGATGAAAAATATAAAGGTTTGCGAGATAAAGCCTTTATGATTTTTTACATGGGTATTAACATCGGAGCATTTTTTGCACCGTTTGTGGCGACAGGAGTTCGTAATTGGTGGTTGAAAATTCACGGATTTGAACATTATGGTGGATTGCCTGCACTTTGTCATAGAATGATAGACGGCACTATTACGCCCGAAAACACAACACAGTTGCAAGAGTTGGCAAATAGTGTTATGATTAACAGAGAACCCGTTGTAGATTTAATGGCTTTTGCTCAAAACTACATTGATGTTTTTGCAAGAGGTTATAACTGGGCATTTGCCATAGCGGCTTGTGCAATGATTATTTCTTTGTTGGTGTATGTTATTTTTAACAAAGCATTGCCAAATAAAGAGAAACTGCAAGTAGAAAAACAAGAAGTAAAAGAAAAAGCAGAAGGAGTAAGTTCGTCCAAGAAAACTTGGGGATTGGTACTCGCATTAGGTTTAATGGCTATTACATCTGTGTTAGTTCATGTATTAGGTATGATTACCAACGTAGAACAATTAGATTACAAATTGGGATTGGCGATTGGACTATTTGTTGGATTTGTAACTTATATGTTCTCCATCTCCACAAAAGAAGAAAAACCGAGAATTGGTGCATTAAGTTTGGTATTTATTGTGGTTATCTTCTTCTGGATGTCGTTCCATCAAAATGGACTAACTTTAACTATGTTTGCACGTGATTATGTGGTTACCAAAGTAGATTCATTTACATTCCTATTCTTTAATTTAGCATCTATCTTATGTGTGATTGCCACTATTGCAGGTGCAGTTCTTGCATTTAGAAATATTAAAGATAAAAAGAATTTAGCCATTGGATTGCCAATGTTCCTTGTTTTTGGATTTATTTGTGCTTTATTTATCAATTACTTCACAGCAAGTGGATTAAATTCTGAAATTGCATCTATGTCGTTCTTTGAAAAAGTAAAAACATCGCTTTCGTTTGTTTCTTGTAGCGATGTAATGTTAAAGCAAAATTCTATCGGACCTGAAGTATTTCAATCGTTTAACCCCTTATTTATCGTAGCACTTACGCCTTTGGTAATGGGATTTTTCAGTTGGTTGAGTAACAAAAAGAAAGAGCCTTCCACTCCGAAAAAAATCGGTTTTGGTATGATTATCGCATCTTTTGGCTTTATCGTAGTATTGATTGCTTCTTTAAATTTGATTTCTCCCTATTTATTAGGCGGAAACGTACCAACAGAGGAAATGCGCGTATCGCCCTATTGGTTGATGAGCAGTTATTTAATCCTCACCATTGCAGAATTATTCTTAAGCCCGATGGGATTGTCCTTCGTATCAAAAGTAGCACCATCTCGTTTCCAGGGTTTGATGCAAGGAGGTTGGTTGTTGGCAACGGCAATCGGTAATAAACTCTTATTCGTAGGCAGTTTGATGTGGGGAAGAATAGACCTCTATATGCTTTGGGGAATATTCATTATCTGCTGCATCTTATCAGCGGTGTTCATCTTCTCAATTATGAAAAAATTGGAAGCCGCAACGAAATAAAAATACGTAGTAAATCATATCTGTAAAGGACTTTCAGGCAACTGAAAGTCCTTTTGTTTTTTGGGCTTAAATGACAAAAATGAGGCAAATTTTTGTAAATGATTTTTCCCGTTCTAACATCATATTGACCATAATTATTCAAATTATTTTCCTGTAATTAAAAAACTAACCCTCTACCATTCCAAAAAAATTTCCTTCGGATATAATTGGAATACCTAATTTGTTTGCTTTTTCTAATTTTGACGGACCCATATTTTCTCCCGCTACAATAAAACTTAAGTTTTTAGATACCGAACTACTGCGGATACCGCCGTGTTTTTCAATCATTTGCTCTATTTCTTTGCGTCTTTCGGGAGAAGAAAATGTGCCGCTGACTAAAAAAGTCATTCCTTTTAATTTTTCGGAAATTGTTTTACTTTCCGCTTCGTCTTCCGATAGTTGAAATTGCAAACCAAAACTTCGTAAATCGTTGATTATATTTATATTATCTTCATCATTAAAGTAAGAAATAATACTTTCTGCAATCTTTCCGCCGACATCTTCGAGGGCAATCAATTCTTCCTGTGTGGCGGTCTGTAAGGCATCTATATTTTTGAAATAAGATGCTATTTTCTTTGCAGAATTTTCTCCAACGTGGCGGATTCCCAAGGCA
>Ga0209628_10001633_pt1 | contig 14708 bp, 8 predicted proteins | sample TergutCu122P4_FD_187285 | JGI IMG/M metagenome (GOLD analysis project Ga0209628, IMG submission 187285) | Cubitermes ugandensis P4 segment gut microbial communities from Kakamega Forest, Kenya - Cu122 P4 (SPAdes) (version 2) | ecosystem: Host-associated > Arthropoda: Insects > Digestive system >...
GTGACCGGTGTGGACAGATCCGGCCAAGCGCAACTGGTCGGGGCGGTGTCCCCGCAGTCGTCGCGGACTCCGGCTTGGGTGACGCTGACTTTCGCGGTCTTGGTTTGGGACGTGATGGTGATGTCCCCGGTACGCGGTGCACCAGTGTTGTTGGCCGTTGTCGTAACCGTGACACTGGTATTGCCCGTACCCGAAGCCTGGGACAGGCTCACCCAGCTCGGCGCGGTGATCCGCCAGTCCCCGGACGCGGTGACATCCAGGCTGTGGGAGTCACCAGCCATGGCGGAGTCCACCGAGGTGGGCGATACCTGAAGCGTTTCGACGGGTCCGGATCCTGTCAGCTGGGTGATACTCAGCATCAGGATCTGGCCGCCGGCCACGAAGATGATTACGTCGTTGCGGGACTGACCGGTGGTGTTGGGTGGCATGGTCAGTGTCAGTGTGGCGTCACCGGTGCCTTTGGTTTGGCTGAGGGTGACCGGGGTGTAACCGTACATCGCGGCGTACCAAGCCATGTCGCTGGTGAGTGTCACCTGCTGGGTCCCGCCGTCACCGCTGAACGTCACCCGGTCGGTCGACAACGACAATGACACAATAAGGGTTCCCTGGCTGATCGTCATGGATTTGGTCACCCCGCCCCCGGTCACCGTGACCGAGTCGGATCGCCAATACCCGGTACGGTTGGCGCCTGTGGTCAGTGACACCGACTGGTTGCCGGTACCGGATGTCTGTGATGCGGTCACCCAGTCCGGTGTCGTCAGTTCCCAGGCCCCGCCCGCGGTGATCGTGAGTGTGGTGGTGCCCCCATCCGGCTGCACGCTCACCGACGTCGGCGACACCGACAATGTCACCACCGGTTGTGCCGGTTGGGTGAGTGCGATAGTGGCTTTCTTGGTGCCGGATGTGATGGTGATGTTATCCGTACGCGCTTGTCCGGTGTTGTTTGCCGTGGTGGTGATGGTGACGCTCCCGTTGCCATGGCCGGACGCCGGATCGACACTGGCCCAAGTCGGGGCTGTGACCGTCCAATCCCCGGATGCGGTGATCTGCAGGGTCTGGGTGTCGCCGCCAGCTGCGGCGTCCACCTTCATCGGTGACACCGACAATGTCTCAACCGGGGTGGGCTCCAGGGGTTCCTGTGAGACGGCCACCGTGGCGGTCTCGTCGTCAGCGGTGACGGTGACTGTTCCGACGCGAGGTTGTCCGGTGTCGTTGGCGGTGATGGTCAGTGTCACCGACCCGTCGCCGGAGCCGGATGCCTGGGAGACGGTCACCCAGTTGGGCGCATCAACCCGCCAGGACCCGGGCGCCGAGATCCGTACCGTCTTCGTGTCACCTGCCGCCGCCGCGGTGACAGCGTTGGTGGAGACAGTCAGCGCCTGGGTGAGTACGGGCATCTGCATGGTGCCCGCTAATTGCACGTAGTCTCCGGTCTTGAAACGAATATAGTCGAACTTGGTCGCACCGGTCGTGTTGGCCACTGCGGTCAGGGTCACCGTTGTGGTGCCGGAACCCGACGGCGGACTGGCGGTGATCCAGTCCGGGATGGTGACCGTCCACGGCCACGCCGTGCTTACCTGGATCGTCTGCGTGCCGCCGCGCGGTTCCCAGAGGACCGCAAATGCCGACAGGGTGAGAGAAGCGGTGTCAGAGGGCGCGGCACTGAGTGTGTAATCGCCCGTGGCGTGATCGGGGTATGTGGTGGAAATCTTGAAATAGTACGTTTGCCCGGCCGTGAGGAAGGCCGTGACGTGCTCCGACTTTGGTCCTTGTTCTCTGGCTCCCCAGCCTGTGGCTATCTCGGTCCTCGCGTCGGCAGTGTACAGGGTCGTGGTCAGGGGGGTCCCGGTCGCGGTCAAGACCCATGTGCCGGTGGTCGGCGCGGTGAACCTGAAAAGGTCAACGTCCTCTTTGTAGTCGAGTCTCCCGGTGATCGGTTTGTCAAGGTCGGTCCAGGTGCAGTAGGACGTGCCCGACCCCCCGCACGCGTCATCGACAGCCGGCTGAGTGATGGTCAGCCATGCGGATTGGCCGGCGGACTGCACTGAGATTGTGCCGGTGCGAGTTCGGCCTGAGGTGTTCGGCGCGATGGTGAGAGTGAGGGAATCTGGTCCGGTCCCGTTTCTCCGGGCGGCCGTCACCCAGGTCTGCAAGCTGGCGTACCATGTTCCGGCCGTGTCGATCTGGATGCTCTGGGAGCCGCCTTCACCGGGTACGGAGAAGTTCCTTGGTGACACAGCCACGACTGTTGCCCCTCTGGTGGCGGTGATGGTGTAGGCGCCAGTGCCAGGGGAGCCATAGCTCTGCACTTCGAGGTAGTAGGTTTCTCCACCGGTCAACTGGGTCGTAAGTGCGATCTGCTGGCTGCCGCTACTCGTACTGACAGCAGGGACGGGTTTTCCGTCGGCCATTCGGACCATGCCCCCGATCGACCTCAGAGGGTTGACAGCTGGTTTGGACGAGGTGAAGATGTACGTCCCCGTGGTGACCGGGCTGAATCGGAACCAGTCCTTGTCGCCGTACGTGTCAATGGTGCTAGTCAAGGGTGAGTCCAGATCCGCCCAGGAGCAGGCAGTCTGAGGCGACGTCCCGCAGTCGTTGGCCAGCGACTGGTCTCCGGCAACCTGGACAACTGTCATGGTTGTGGTCGCGTTTCCTGCGCGAATGGTCACCGCAGCTGTGCGCTGCTGAGTCGTCAGGTTGGGTGCCACCGACATCGCGACTGTGCCACCAGCGGTCCCAGAGCCCGTCACCGTCACCCAGGGCTGGTCGCTGGCTGCTGTCCAACTGGCCTGGTTGGTTGTCACCACACCGTTGTACTCCCCGCCCGTGGCCATCGCCGTGGTTGTCGGGCCAAAAAAGGAGGAATTCACTTGCACGGTGGCGAACCCCGGTACGTCGGTGCGCCGGATGGACACTGTCGCCGTGCCGGAGGACGGATCTGCGCTGACAACCTTGACCTGCACGTTGCCCGACTGGGTCAGGCGGGTTTCGCCGGGCAGGAAGTACAAGCGTGTTGAGGTGGTGAAAGTGTCAGGGTCAATTGTCAGAACCGACCAAGCAAAAGTGCCTGGCTCGGAGAGCCCATAACTCATCTGTGTGGTCCCGCAGTCGTCCTTCATGGCGACGCGGAAGACCCGTACGCCTCCCAGAACTGGGTCGTAGTCGATGGCGTACACCGGTGCGGCGCAGGGCCCGTCCCCGTCAGGGTCGTCCGCTGTCATGCGGATCGTCTGGGGCAGGTCAAGGTCGGGCGTGTGGACGTCATGAATGGTGATGAGTTGTTCATTGGCGGCTGCGGTGACCTGAACGAGACCGGCTCCGGGATGTATCAGGCCCAGATCGTATTTCTGCTGGCCGTTCAGATCCGTTGTGTCGACAGGCTGGTTTGCGCCCATCACGTTGGCGTCGTCGCCGTACCAACTGCTTTGGAGTCCGTAGGGGCACCCCGGGTACTCAGGCGTTGGGAAGTTTTCATGCGCGTCCAGGTACGGCCCATCCCAGTACTCAGCACTACACGCAGAGCCAACCGCAGCGGCATGGGGCAGGCCGAACATGTGTCCCATCTCATGCACGAGGTGGAAAGCACCGGTCCAGTTGCCCATATAGCGCAGCATCATGATACCGCCGGCTGACAGACTGTCCCCGCCATCGAGGGTCATCCCGTCGTATCCGCAAGTCAGGGTCTGGCCGTAGTCTGCGTAGACCACCAGGTGGCGGCCGTTGGGCCGGCCCCGGTAGACATCAATGGAGTGCCCAAGCGCAGTCGCGATGGTGCTGGGCCAGCGCTTGGTGTCCAGGGCGCAGAAGTCGGCTTCGGAGAATTGCGTGAGCCGGCGGATCTGGCCGACCTTGATTTCGGTAACGACACCACGCGACATCCGGCGCCAGGCATCACTGGCGCCGGCGGTCATGATGGCGATATTCGCGTCGCTGAGATAGTCAGTGTTGTCGGTTGTTGACACGACCACGAAGTCGATGGTGTGACTCATGGGCGTCGGCTTGTCGACGGCTTGAGCGGATGGGCCGGTCACGGCCAACCCGCTGATGGTTAGTACGGTTGCCGTGACCAGTCCGATGACGGATGACAGGGCACGATGATGTTGGAGCTTCATTGATCTCTCCCGGAGCCGTTGTTGCGGGAGCCCTACCGGCCCCCCCCTGTGACAAATCATATGATCGTACCGGTATCTTGTATAGTGTCACGTTTTCGCCGATTTGATAGCCGCTGACCCTTGGGTCGAAAACCGGTGACGGTTCCCAGAACCAGATTCCCTGCGCGTGTCATATAGGATACAAAGTGGAAGAAGAAGTGAGTATTAAAACATCGAATGGGATGCCAGCGACTATCAAGAATGCAGAGTTGTCGTTACTGAAGATGCTACCAGAGCGGAAGGCTTCGAACCCGGAATGCGTCATCGCGTATTGTGACGATGGCTCCGGAGGCGAGTTCCTTTTCCGCCATGGCCAGCACTCCGTTCAGGAGTGAGGCGAGTCCGATGGCTCGACGGCGGTTGGTCGTTCTGACAAGAACGAATGACGGTTTTGCAGTGCGGAGTTGAGCCAAGAGTGTACCGAAGTCCGTGTCGGCTGAAACCAGTACGCAGTCATGTTCTACTGCCAGGCGCATGACCTCGTCATCGGACGCGGCGCCCGCGCCGAAATCGCGCACATGCAAAGCATGGTGGCCCAGGACAGCCATTCGAAGAGCCAACTCTGGTGACAGGCAATTATCGATGAGCAACTTCATGCCACTACCGGCAGTGCCACGTACCGCTCACGGGTCATCTGTGCTGCGAACCGCAGCGCCTCAGCCACGTCGTCTGTCGTCAAGTCGGGCAGGTCAGCCACGATCTCGGCCGGGGTCATACCGTCAGCAACCATTGTCACCACTGTCGCTACTGGTATTCGGAGACCCCGGACGGTTGGTTCGCCACCCATCTTGAGGGGATCAACCTCGATTCGTTGGAACTGCATGGTCTTAGCGTACCGACTTCTTGAGCGGCGGGTAGCCGTAACGATGCTGGCACCCCGGATGGGCGGTCAGTCCCACGGGTCTTGGTCGACTGGTATTGATTTGGTGTTGTTCCCGGCGGTGACTTTGATGTTGGTGTGGCTGGATGTGTGGGCCCCTGGGTTGGTTGGTTTGATGTTCAGGGTCACGACGGTGTCGCCGGTGCCGGACAGGGGCCACAGGTACGCGTTGGGCGGGCCTTCGGCCGGCCATTGTCCTTCGATGGTCCAGTCCCCGTCGGTGAGTATCTGTATCTTGATACTTTCCACTTTGGGGCTGGCGGTGGCGATGGAGGAGGGCGTCACGTCCAGGGTGGTTGCGACTTGTCGTACGTTGGTCTGGTGGACCCATACCGTGATGGTTTGCCGCCCGGCGGTGAACACCACTTCGCCGATGCGGGGCGAGCCGGTGTTGTTGGCTTCGGCGGCCAGGAACACCAGTGTGTCACCGAACCCGGCTGAATCCTTGGTCTTGATCCAGTCCGGTGCCCGTACCTGCCAGTCGCCTTCCGCGGTGACTTGCACCAACAGGCTGCCACCATTGACCCCGGGGTTGAACGCGGTGGTCGACAAGGTGAACTTGTCGGTCTTGGGCGGGGTTGCGGTGACGGTGTAGTTGCCTGTGCCGACCCCGGTGACTTGCAGGTAGTAGGTTTGCCCGGCGGTCAGTTCCGCGGTGATCCTGAACTGGTACGATTCTGCGCCTGACGAGTCGTTCGCCACACGCGTCCCGTTTGAATCGTAAAGGGTTCCGGTTGTTTTTCGTACCGGTTCGGTGGCGGTTGCCGACGCTGACAAAACGTACGGACCGGACTGGGCGGCGGTGAACTTGTACCAGTCCTTGTCACCGGTGTATTCCAGGGTCCCGGTGACCGGTGTGGACAGATCCGGCCAAGCGCAACTGGTCGGGGCGGTGTCCCCGCAGTCGTCGCGGACTCCGGCTTGGGTGACGCTGACTTTCGCGGTCTTGACCCCGGACGTGATGGTGACGTCCCCGGTACGCGGAGCACCAGTGTTGTTGGCCGTTGTCGTGACCGTGACACTGGCATTGCCCGTACCCGAACCCTGGGACAAGCTCACCCAGCTCGGCCCGGTGATCCGCCAGTCCCCGGACGCGGTGACATCCAGGCTGTGGGTGTCACCGCCGGCGACGGCGTCCACGGACGTCGGCGTGACCGACAATGTCTCAACTGGTGTTGGCGCCTGGGGGTCCTGAAGGATGGACACCGCCGCGAAGGCCGCACCACAAGTGACATAGACAGCGTTGAAACGTTTTTCGCCGGTGGTATTTGGAAGTACCGTGATGGTCAGTGTCGCGTTGCCCTGGCCTGTCTTGGGGCTCACGGTGAACCAATCGGGCAGCGCCCATGCCTGCCAGGTACCGGATGCGGTGACTTGGACTGTCTGGCTGCCCCCGTCACCAGTCCAGTCCAACCTGTCCTTGGAGAGGGAAACCGAATCGGCCGGCGCCGCGGGTTGGGTAACGGCAACGGTGGCGGTCTTGCTGCCAGAGGTGATCGTGACATCGCCCTTGCGTTCCTGTTTGCCGCCGTTCGCCGTGGTGGTCAAGGTCACCGAACTGTTGCCGGTCCCGGACGCGGGCGAAGCAGTCACCCAAGTGGGTGTCTTGACCTGCCAGGATCCGGAAGCTGTGATGACCACGTCCTGCGTGTCCCCGGTCGCCGCGGAGTTCACTGACCCCGGCGACACCGACAATGTCTCGACCGGTTGCTGTGCTGGCTGGGTGACCTTGACGCTGGCCTGTTTTCCGGTGACGCTGAAGGTGACATTGTCGGTGCGGGACTGTCCGGTGGTGTTGGCCCGGGCGGTCAACGTGACGGTGGTGTTGCCGCTGCCCGAGGCTGGGGTGGCGCTGATCCAGTCGGGCACGTCGACTTGCCAGGCAGAATTTGTGCTGACCTGGATGTCTTGGGTGCCGCCTTTGTCGGGGGCGGTCCAGGTGTTGGTGGACAATGTGAGGGTCGGGTCGCCCGTCTCGGCGGTTTGGGTGACCGTCACCACGGCTTCAAGGCCGGAGGCCTTGAAGATCACGTCGGTGGTGCGAGTTTGGCCGGTGGTATTTGGGTTTGCGGACAAGGTCACAGTGGTGTTGCCTTTGCCTCGGAATGGAGCGACCTGGACCCACGTCGCTGACCCTGACCAGGTACCAGTGGTGATCACGTCAACGGTTTGACTGCCGCCCTCCTGGGGCAATGTGATCGCAGTGGTGGACAGGCTGAGCGCGTCGGTGTCCGATAGCGCAGCACTGACGGTGTAGGGGTACAACGAGTAGCTGGTGGCAACCTGGAGGAAGTAGGTTTCTCCGGCGGTGAGGAATGCGCGCATGCTGAAGTTGTTTCGACCGTTCGCAGCGCTTCCAGAGCCCAGATAGGTGGCCCCGTCGGCACTGAGGATGGCACCGGAGGTCCCCTCTCCCGTGCTGGCGGTGAAGGCCCAAGTGCCGGTGGTCGGGACGGTGAATTTAAATCGGTCTTTGTCAGTATGGTAATTGAATGTGCCAGTGAGCGTGCGTGACACGTTGGGCCAGTCACAGTACGCGGTCAGCGATGCCCCGCAATCATCCTCGGGTGCCGGCTGGGTGATGGTGACCCCGGCGGCTTGGCCAGCGGCGTTGACCCTAACAAATCCGGCGCGTGCTGTGTCGGACAGGTTTTCGGTGAAGGTCAAGGTGACAGTGGCCGCGCCGGTGCCACTCTCCGGGTTCTTGGTGCACCAACTGGAGCAGGAGATCCACCAGTCCCCGGCGGTGGTTATCCGAATCGTCTGGGTGCCACCACCGGCCGGTACGAACAACTCCGATGGTGACAGGGTGACCAGGGTGGGGGTGGTGGTGGCCGTGATGGTGTAGGGGCCGACGCCTGGCGAGCGGTGCACCTTGACCAGCAGGTAGTAGGTTTGCCCGCCGGACAGGTAGACCGAAGTGGAAGCGGATTCGAGAGATTTTTCCGTATACCCCGATGGCAGGACGGTCGTCCCGTCAGCGGCGAACACGTAGGCTATCGCTGCGACCAGTGGGGTGTCGTGAGGCTTGGCGGATGTGAACAGGTAGGTGCCGCTGGTTGCGGGAGTGATCCGGAACAAGTCTTGGTCGCCTTCGGTTTCGAGGCGGTTGGTCAGTGAGGTTGCGAGGTTGGCCCAGGTGCAGGCAGTCGTGGTGGTGCTTCCGCAGTCGGTGGCCAGTGAGGGGTCCCCGGCTTGTTGGGTGACACGGACGGTGGTGGTCGAGGGGGTAGTACCGGCTCGGATGGTGACCGTGGCTGTACGCTCCGAGGTGGAGGTGTTCGGGGCGACCGACACCTCGATGGTTTGGCGATTGGCGCCTGACGGGGTCACGGTGATCCAGCGTTGGTCGCTGGTGGCCGCCCAACTGGGTTGGTTGGTGGTCACGATCCCGCTCCACTGGGCGCCAGTGGGTATGGCGGTGGCTTGGGAACCCATTCGCCATGAGGTGAGTTGGACGGTTGCAACCCCGGGGGCGTCCGTACGTTGGATGGCGACAGTAGCGGTGCCGCTGGCGGGGTCGGCGCTGAGTATGCTGATCTGCACTTTGCCCGACTGGGTCAGCCGCGACTCCCCAGGCAAGAAGTAGGTCCGGATGTCAGTACCTTGGGTTTCCGGGGCTCCTGTGACAATGGACCAAGCGATGGTGCCAGGGTAGATCAGGTTGGAGGTCCAGGCGATGGAGCAGTCGGTGCGGGTGGCGACCCGGAATACCCGCACCCCGCCCAGGGTGGGATCGTAGTCGATGGCATAGACCGGGGCCGTGCATGGCCCGTCCCCGTCCGGGTCGTTGTCGGTCAGCCGGATGGTTTGCGGGGTGTCGAGGTTGGTTGTGTGGGTGTCGTGAATCGTCAAGCGTTGGACATCAGCAGTGGCGGTGACTTGGATGAGGCCGGCCCCTGGTTGGACCAGGCCTAATTGGTACTTCTGGGCGCCGTTGATGTCCTGCGCTGCCACACTGGCGCTGCTGCCCATGACATTGTTTTGGTCGCCGTACCATGTACTGCTTAGTCCGTATGGGCAACCGTTAGCATTACTGAAGTACTCTGGGTCGGTGGAGAACGGACCGTCCCAATACTCCTGCAAACAGTCTTGGTACACGCGGCCGGCGTGCGCCAATCCGAAGACGTGACCCAGTTCGTGGGTCATCACTACGGCGTTGTCGAGCCCGGCCGTTCCATAGGCCATCACGATCATGCCACCGGATGCCAGGCTGCCACCACTGGCAATTGTCAGCGCGCCGAACCCACAGTTCTTGATCAGGCGGGCGTCGGCGAGGATCACCAGGGTGCGACCGTTGGGCTGACCCCGGTATACCTCCGGGGAGTCCGCTAAAGCGGCTGTGACAAGGCCAGGCAGAGCCGATCCGCTAAGTCGGCACATGTCATCGGTGAGGCCGGTCACGGTGTACACCTGGCGGATGGTGAACCCGGTAACCACGCCGCGCGACATCCGGTTCCAGGCGTCGCTGATCTGACGGGTCATGGATTCGAGATTGGCGGTGGTCACGTAGCTGGTGTCTTGGGTCGGCGAAGTGATGACATAGTCGATGGTGTGACTCATGGGCGTCGGCTTGTCTTGCGCTTGTGCGGCCGGGCTGGTCACAGCCAACCCGGTGATGGTCAGTACGGTTGCCATGGTCAATCCGATGACGGACGACAGGGCACGATTGTTTCGGAGCTTCATTGATCTCTCCCGGAGCCGTGGGGGGAGCCCCACCGGCTCCCCCCTGTGACAAATCATATGATCGTATCGGTATCTTGTATAGTGCCACGTTTTCGCCGATTTTTTCAGCTACAGATTCTGGAGTTCATGCCCATCATGAGCACCAAGTCCCCAGGCTCTTCGTGCCCAGCCTCTCCCGGCTTCGCCTGATGGTGACGATTCCATGACGCATGCCCAATGAGCCCAATCAAGTACATTTCACAATAGTTGGGCATGGATCTGGGCCCTCCAGAGGCCGGCCGGAGGCGTCGATCCATGCCCAATTCTAGGAGAGAGCCTTCCACCATGACCAGCGGGCCGGGTGGCACCGTTTCTACAATGGAGGGTTGAGGGCACGTACGAACCTGTGCATCCCACCATTCATCCGCGTCCCCGTCTGTTCGCTTGTCAACGGCCATGCGGACCAGGTCAAGGGGGTCGCGGCCATGTCTGGGATCGATCTCCACCACGGTCGTTTCCCGGATGCGCCTGGCCAGGGCCTTGACGTACTCTGGTTCCGTGATCTGTCCCTCGGTGAACACCGCTATCACCCGGCGCTCCTTCCGGGGGCCTTCGCGCCGGCCGACTCCCCTGGCCGTCTTTTGTCTGCCCATCGCCTATCCGATCAGGTCGAGTGCGCGCAGCAGAGCGTGGTCGTCCAAGTCGGGCAGAGCCCCGAACCGACCAGCCAGGTAGCCGGCTTCCAGGTTGACCGAACGGCGTACCCGATCACTGGCGAAGTCAGTCAGCGGGCCAAGGCGTGTCGATCCGTCCGTTTGCTTCTCCGTGAACCAGACTTCGTCCCGGTTGAGGTACGCTAGCAGACTCGTGTCGTGGGTCGTGACAATCAGTTGTGCCCCCCGGGGGTTGGTCTGGGGGTTGGCGAAGAGCGTCAGGAGCTTAGCTGACAGCTTCGGATGCAGACTGGCATCAAGTTCGTCAACGATGAGCGGAGATCCGGTACGGAGGGCTGCCAGGGCCGGGCCGACCAGGGTGAACCACGCCTGGGTCCCGGCTGATTCGTTGGCAAAGTCAAGCGGTTGCTGTTCGCCCGTGACACTATGCACGAGTTGCATCGTCTTCGGTCGCCGCGTCTTACCGGCTGTTGGCGAATTCGTCATCTCGACGAATCTCACGTCTTCGATGTACGGATCTGCCATTCTTAGCATCTGGAGCGCCCGAATCCTCGCGTAACGATCATTGTCCGCCTCATCGAATAAGGTTGGTTGCTTATAGTCGAAAAGGTCTGTCGTCGCAGTGGCCCTGCCCCGCCACACACTGTGGCCGGGTCGACCGAACCGGGAGTCAGGGACGGGGAACCGACCCATGTACTGTATGGCATCAACTGCGCGGGCGAATTGGCTGACCGTAGCGCCCTGGAAAGTGCTTCCGTACGACAGCATCAGTGTCATCGGGGTCCACAGGCGAGTGATCCCGGTCAGACCGCCAAGCCCACGTTGCAGTGTCAGCGTCTGCCCCTCACGCTCGAAGACCCGGCGGCGGCGGCGCTGCGGGTATTCGAACAGCGCCTCGTATTGGATGCCATCAGCTGCGACCTCAAGGTCATACTCGAACCTGACCCCGTTCAGAATCAGTTCGAGCTCGAATTCTGTGGTGCGTGCGGCGGGCGAAGCAAATGCGAACGGATCGACTGGGATGTTGTCTTCCCATGTGCGAAGCGACGATTCCACAGCGTCAACCAGCCACACCAGTGCGCCCAACACATTGGTCTTGCCGGAGGCGTTGGGCCCGTAGATGGCGGCGAGCGGTAGGAGGCTCTCACCCAGGGCTGGCTGTGCCCTGGCTTCTGGCCGGTTACGGTCGATGGCGACCATCGACAGCTCGACCGGCTCGGAGACCGACCGGAAGTTGCTGGTCTGGAACCTGATCAACATGCAGTCAATCTACACCAAGACCGTCGATAAACGCGCGACTTGGCACGAACCAGCCGAAATTGAGCTGAACTAACACACGGACGTACATCTACTCCGTGGTTCAGGTCCCCCTGTTTCGCTATCCGTACTGTGAACTGGCCAGGCACCACCAGGCGCAAGAAAGCGCCCGGTTGGCATGGGAGCGTCGTCAGGCTTCGCCTGATGGCGACGATTCCGTGACGCATGCCCAATGAGCCCAATCAAGTACATTTCACAATAGTTGGGCATGGATCTGGGGCATCCAGAGGCCGTCCGGAGGCGTCGATCCATGCCCAATTCTAGGAGAGAGCCTTGGATTGCCCTGATTGGGTATGGGTGCGATGGGGCTCGGTTGCCAAACACGTGCCCGGGAAACCCATCGCAAGGTGACACATGCCAATGCATGGTGAGATTTCGCGAAACGTACATGGCGACAAGGTGAAACATGAGAACCGTCCCCCTGTTTCACGTACCGTCATCCTCCCTGTTTCAGACACGCGGTTCATGGAATGGCTCGCCGGGGTTTGTATGCACGCCTGGGTTCGGGCTTCATTTTGGGCGCGGTTACCGTACGTCGGCGGTTGCCCGTGATGACTGCCGCCCCGATGAGTAGTACCAGACCTGCGATTACCGGGATGCCGGTTGCGGTTGGTCCGGATTGGCCGCCGGTTCCGGCTGAGGGTTTGCTTCCGGTACGGGGGTCGGGCTTGATCACGATCGTGTATTTCCCGGATGCGTTTCGGATCAGCCCGCCGATGCGGTTGGAGGCGGTGATGGTGAACGTGAACGTACCGGTTTTCGTTGGTGTCCCGGAAACCGTTCCGGATCGTGAGGGCGTAATCCTGGTTGACCGTCGCCTGGGGCAACTGGCCGGGTGGGGTGATGAACCGGGGAGGCAGCGCCAGCGACGCTTCCACCAAAGCCGGTTCCATGAAGGTACTCTCGGCTGGCATCAGATATCCGGTCTTCAGCCAGCCGCACAGGATGTCCGCAAACCTTTCGCGGAGCTTCGGGGTCGGGTGGAACGACTCGTACTGCAGCCGGGCGTGTTCCTGGAAATCTGTCGGTACGGTGATACCGCGCTCCGGGTTCACGGCGCCGTTGGCCAGGTACGGGGCTGTGCCTTCGATCAGGCCGGCGTAACTCACGAACTGGAGGTAAACGCCATAGGTGTTCGCCAAGGGCACAAGGTCCGTAAGCATCATGGCCAACCGGACATCGGCGTCGTCTTCCAGGGCCCGCAGATCATGGCCCGGGTCGTATCTCTCCCCGGCGCACGGGTTTCCGTACACGTCATCGGCGCACAGTACGGGGGCCCACTCGCCTGGTATCTGAATAGTGATGAGTGGTTACTGCCCGTGATGGAAGGTAAGTGCTCACTACTCCTCGGCTCGGTCGGCGATGACCAGAAAATTCATCCGAAAAACTTATGCACCGCCTGACAAATCCGGGTCGTTCCTTCACATGGTATTGGTATGAGCAAAACTGATGAGCGAGCCCTGGCCAAAGCCTGGGCTGTGGCGCAACAACATGCGGGCGTCCTGACGGCCGCGCAGGCAGACCAGGCCGGGGTCTTTGTGCATGTGCGGCAGCGCCTGATCAAGGAGGGCCGTTTGCGGCGGCTCAGCCGGGGGGTCTTTGCGATCGGGCCGGATTCGTGGATGCAGCGGGCGTGGGCGGGCGTCCGGATCGGGGGGCCGCAGGCTGTCCTTGGGTACGAAGCGGCATTATGTCTGGATGGGCTGTGTGAGGCCCCGGTCCGGATACCGGTCTTTGTGGGTCCCACGGCGAGCTTTCCGAAGGATGCCGGGCAGTGGCGATTCATCCGCGGATCCCGGACTGGGCGTGGGTCGCTTCCGCACACGGAGGTGCATGAAACCATCATCGATGTCGGGGGCTTCATGTCCGCCGATGCCTTCGTCTCGTTGGTGGGCCGTGCCCTGACTGGAGGGTACATCAGCCTCGACCGGTTACAGGCCGAGCTGGATGGCAGGAAGTGCGTGCGGCAGCGGGATCTTATGGCGGACGTGTTGAGTGATGTTAGGGATGGGGTAACGTCCGCGCTGGAACGGCGTTATCGTAACGGCGTGGAGCTTGCCCATGGGTTGCCGGCGGCGGAGGGCCAGGGCTGGCCGGGAAAGTACCGGGTCGACAGATGGCACAAGCAATTCGGGTTGATCGTGGAGACCGACGGTCTCGCGTTTCACGATGGCCTGGCCGCCACCACTGACATGGATCGCGATAATTACCACATGGACCTGGGTATCACGACTTATCGGTTTGGTTGGGGACAGGTGGTGGATCGCCCGTGTGAAACAGCCCGCAGAGTGGCGGGTGCCCTGGCTCGTGGTGGCTGGACCGGTCAACTGAAACCGTGCCCGCGATGCAAGGAATGGCCGGTATCTTAATAGTACTGAGTACTTACCTTCCATCACGGGCAGTAACCACTCACTGCTCCTGGCTTGGGGCGCCCCACGCGATGGCTTCGATTTCGATCAGGGCACCCCTGGGGAGGGCGGCCACCTGGTACGCTGCCCGGGCGGGCAGGACCGGGCCCGTGAAGCGGGCGGCGTACTCCTCGTTGACAACCGTGAAATCGGCAATGTCAGCTAACAGGACGGTCGCCTTGACCACGTTTTCCAGCCCCAGCCCGGCGGCCTTCAGGATCGCCTCCATGTTGGATATCGCCTGGCGGGCCTGCTCGACGACCCCGGTGGCCTCGATCTGGCCGGACGCGGGGTTGATCCCCAGCTGGCCGGAGACGAAAACGAATTCCCCCGCTCGTACGGCTTGTGAATACCGGCCGACCGCCGCGGGGGCTTGGTCGGTGGTAATTGCCTGGGCCGTGATGGCCGGTGTCGCATTGCTCATGGCCACATCCTAGCCTTACTTGGCAGGGGATTATGGCGCGTCGTAGCCCATGGCGTACACCTGGGAACCGTCGGTGACAATGGCATACACGATTCCGTTTCCGCCTGACCAGACGCTGTCGACCTTGGCCTGGTCGCTGAAAGCGGTCACGCCCAACTCCTTCGGCATGGCCCACCGGCATGATTC
>Ga0209628_10001634_pt1 | contig 14706 bp, 18 predicted proteins | sample TergutCu122P4_FD_187285 | JGI IMG/M metagenome (GOLD analysis project Ga0209628, IMG submission 187285) | Cubitermes ugandensis P4 segment gut microbial communities from Kakamega Forest, Kenya - Cu122 P4 (SPAdes) (version 2) | ecosystem: Host-associated > Arthropoda: Insects > Digestive system...
GTTGTCGGAGACACGCGATACCTACGGGTATCGCTTAGGCCCTCCGCCTTGCGATCCATCCCGCCCAGCACGTCCTCGCTCGGAACAGCGTACTTCAGCACCCTCCTAGATTGCGGGCTGATTTTGCGTACGTACGTCCGCCACACGAACCGGGATTGGAAAACGCACGCCCCGGACCAGCGGTAGCCGGTCGCGCGGAGTCGGCAGGGATGCTTCCGCCACCACTGGTTGTTCCGCATAGCTTTTCGTGGGTGCGTTACCATGTCAGCCATGACAGATACACGAGAGTTACTACCATTGTGCCCATCTTGCGGGACTGGCAACGTGAAACAAGGGGTCATCTGGGGGCAAGGTCCCACGCGCAACGAGGGATTTGATCTCAGGAACCACGTCGGGCCGCTGTACGCTGACAACCCGGAGTTCCCGAATTGGTACGGGGGAGGGGCGGAGACAGCGTACTGCGACTTGTGCCTGGATTGCGGACACATCGTTCGCCTGTACGTCATGACCACTGATCGCGATTGGTACACCGGCACCGGCAACCAGGAGTGACTGGCGGAGAATAGGGTTCCACAATTAGTGTGAGCTGTGTTCGGTTGCCACCTGGAACCGTCCCCGGTGGCAACTGGAACCGTCCCCGGTGGCAACCGGGGACAGAGCACCCGGAAAGAAACAATGTGCTTCAAATGAACGACCCGTGACGCGCGCGCGGCACGTACCCGACCTCGCCCCACCGACAATCTCGTACCAAGAAAAACGAAACAAGAAGAACAAGCGTAAGACAAAACTTTACCTGCTACCTGTCCCCAATGGCTCCCTTACCGAACCCCCTGAAGGGCCCCCTCCCCTTTGGCTCCGTCAGCTCATTAGTTCCAACGTACGGCCTGTGCGGACCCAGATTCCGCCTGTGCTGGTCGCGACGAAGACCCGGCGCGACGTTGACGCGGTGCGCAGACCGCGGATCTCTTCCTTCAGCGCGACCACTTGGGCTTGTAGACGCTCGACCTCGCTCTGGAGACGCAATATATGTTGTACGCCGATCAGGTTGATGCCCTCGTCCTGGGACAGGAACTGCACCAACCGCAATTTCTCGATGTCGCGCTGGGAGTAGCGGCGGCCGCGGCCAGCCGTACGCTTCGGTACGACCAGACCCAGACGATCGTACGTTCTCAGGGTCTGCGGGTGCATCCCCGCCAGCCGGGCCGCCGTCGAGATCACGAACAGCGGCGCGTCCGGGTCGAACCGCTGCGGCAGCCGGCCGGCCGGGGAGTCGTCCACGTCGTCGGGTCTGCGTTTCACCATCATGAACCTGACCTCAAGTTCGTACGGGGGTCAGCCTCGCCGGCCAGCCCCTCGTACGTGCGCAACGCCTCCTGCGCCGCGGGCGACAGGTGGGCGGGCACCTGGACTTGCACCGTGACAAGCAGATCCGTCAAACCGGTCTTCAGCTGGATGCCTTTTCCTTTGGCGCGGAAGGTACGCCCGGACTTCGTTCCCGCCGGGATGCGCAACCGTACTTGTCCGCCGTCCAGCGTCGGCACCCCGATCTCGGCGCCCAGGGCGGCCTCGGGGAACGTGATCGGTACGGTGATCGCCAGGTTGTCACCCGACCGGGTGAACAACGGGTCAGGCGTGACGCGTACGACAACCAGCAGGTTGCCCGGACTGCCGCCGCCCGGCCCAGGGGCGCCCTTGCCGGGCACCCGGATGCGCTGCCCGTCGACCACACCCGCCGGGATTCGTACCTGAATCACCTTGTCAACCCGGCCTTGGCCGCTGCCGTGACACGCGGGACACGGATCGTCGATTATGATCCCGCGGCCGTGGCAATCCGGGCAGGGCTGGGACATGGCGAACGCGCCCGACTGGCGCGCGGTCATACCTGAACCATGACAGGATCCACACGTCTTGGGCGACGAACCGGCCTTCGCGCCAGAACCGCGGCACGTCTCACAAGCGGCTTCATAGTTCAGCCGTACGGATATCATCGTCCCGTTCGCCGCGTCCCGGAAACTCAGTGTGGTTGTTGTCTCCAGGTCGTTGCCGCCGCGCGGGGGCCGGGTCTGGCCGCGGTGGCCGGGGTTGAACAGCCCGTCCAGCAGGCCGCCCAGGCCCCCGGACATGCCACCGGCATTGCCCATGTTTCCCATGTTGCCCATGCCGCCCGGGCCGAACAGGTCGTCGAGGTTGATACCGGAAGTACGGCCGCCGCCTCCCCCGCCGGGGATGCGGAACCCGCCGCTGCCGAACAACGAACGCGCCTGGTCGTACTCCTGCCTGGTCTTCGCATCAGCCAGTACGTCGTGCGCCTCGGTCACCTCCTTGAACTTGCGCTCCGCGTCCGGCGCCTTGTTCTGGTCGGGGTGATACTGCCGCGCCAGCTTGCGGAAAGCCTTCTTGATCTGGTCCGGCGTGGCGTCCTTCTTCACGCCCAGGACGGCGTAGTAGTCCTTCTCCAACCAATCCTTCTGGCTCACGTCACATCACGCCCGCTCACAAGCATCAGCCACCCTCGTTCCCAGCGTCCGATGCGTCCTCTTGAACGGCCTCATCACCTGCGGCCGCGGCACCCGCGAGGGCCGCATCCGGATCGGTCACCCCGACCCGGGCGGGCCGGATGACCCGGTCACCGATGCGGTAACCCTTCTGGAACACCTGTACCACGGAGACCACAGCGTAACCGGGCTGGTCGATGTGCATCAGCGCGTCGTGGACGTGCGGGTCGAACGGCTCGCCGACCTCACCGAAGGCCACCAAACCATACTTGGTGCTGAGCGTACCCAGCTCCTCGGCCAGCATCAACGTACCCTTCGTCAGCTCGTCGTGGGCCTTGGCCGCGTCGACGCCGTCCAGTACGGGGAGCAAGTCCGCCAGCACCGACTCGATCCCGCGCTGCCGGGCCTGGTCGCGGTCGCGGTCCACGCGGCGCTTGTAGTTCGCGTACTCGGCCTGGAGCCGCTGGAGGTCATCCGTACGTTCCGCCAGCAACTGAGCTATGTCCTTGTCGGCAGGCGGAGCGTCGGCCTCCCCACCCGCCCCGGTCACCCCGGGAGGAGGTGGGGGTGGAGGGGGAGGTGGCGGCGGCGGAGGTGGCGCGCCGGCGGGGTCGCGCCCAAGCCCCAGCGACTCGGCCAGCGACGCGCCGCCCAGCGGGCCGAAGGGCCCGCCGTCCGGATCGTCGTCCAGCGAGGCGTCCTGAAAAATCCCGTCGACAAGGCCTTTCAGTTCGTCATCCCAATCGGTGTCCGAACTCATTACTTGTCCTCGTCCACGATCTCCGCGTCGACCACGTCGTCACCGTCGTTGCCGGACGGCGCGTCCGAAGCGCCACCGTCAGCCGGCTGCTCGGCGTCGCGGGCCTGCGCGGCGGCGTAGACGGCCTGGCCCATGGCGGAGGCCTTCTGGTTGAGGTCCTCCATGGCAGCCTTGACCTCGTCATCGTTGTCCGTACCCTTCAGCGCCTCCTGTAGCCGCGTCAGCGCGTCCTTCACGGGGATCTTGACATCGTCGGTCAGGATTGCGTCGTGCTCGTCGAGCAGCTTCTCGGTGGAGAAGGCCAGGTTGTCGGCGGTGTTGCGCATCTCGACGGATTCGCGCCGCTTCTTGTCCTCGGCCGCGTTGGCTTCCGCCTCCCGTACCATCTTGTCGATCTCGTCCTTGCCCAGAGCCGAACCGCCGGTAACAGTCATTGACTGTTCCTTACCGGTGCCCAGGTCCTTCGCCGACACGTGAACAATGCCGTTGGCGTCGATGTCGAAGGCGACTTCGATCTGCGGCACGCCCCGCGGCGCCGGCATGATCCCGGTCAGCTCGAAGTTGCCGAGCGACTTGTTGTCGCGCGCGAAGTCGCGCTCGCCCTGGTAGACCTGAATCATCACGGAAGGCTGGTTGTTTTCGGCCGTGGTGAAGATCTGGGAACGCTTTGTCGGGATCGTCGTGTTGCGCTCGATGATCTTCTCCATGACGCCGCCCTTGGTTTCGATGCCGAGGCTCAGCGGGGTGACGTCGAGGAGCAACACGTCCTTGACTTCGCCTTTCAGTACGCCGGCCTGCAGCGCGGCGCCCAGCGCCACGACCTCGTCCGGGTTGACGCCCTTGTGCGGGTCCTTGCCGCCGAGCTCCTTGACCAGGTCGACCACGGCCGGCATGCGGGTGGAACCGCCGACCAGGATGACCTCATGGATGTCGGAAACGGAGATCTTGGCGTCCGCGATGACCGCGTTGAACGGCGCGCGGCACCGGTCGAGCAGGTCCTGGGTCATGCGCTGGAATTCGGCGCGGGTCAGGCGGGCGTCGAGGTGCAGCGGGCCGTCGGCGCCGGCGGTGATGTACGGCAGATTGATCTGCGTCTCCTGCGCCGCGCTCAGCTCGATCTTCGCCCGCTCGGCCGCCTCTTGCAGGCGCTGACGAGCCATTTTGTCCTTGGAAAGGTCAATACCGTTGTTGTTCTTGAACTCCTTGACCAGCCAGTCGACCACGCGCTGGTCCCAGTCGTCGCCGCCCAGGCGGTTGTCGCCCTTGGTCGCCTTGACCTCGAACACGCCGTCGGAGATTTCGAGCAGGGAGACATCGAACGTACCGCCGCCCAGGTCGAAAACCAAAACGGTGTGTTCCTTGTCGCCCTTGTCCAGGCCGTACGCCAGGGCCGCCGCGGTCGGCTCGTTGATGATGCGGTCGACGGTCAGGCCCGCGATCTCGCCGGCCTCCTTGGTCGCCTGGCGCTCGGCGTCGGAGAAGTACGCCGGAACGGTGATCACGGCGTTCGTCACCTTCTCGCCGAGATAGGCTTCGGCATCGCGCTTCAGCTTCTGCAACACGAACGCGGAAATCTGCTGCGGTTTGTACGTCTTGCCGTCGATCTCGACCGTCCAATCCGTACCCATATGGCGCTTGACAGAGCGAATCGTACGCTCGACGTTCGTGACGGCCTGCCGCTTCGCGACCTCGCCGACCAGGATTTCGCCACCCTTGGCGAACGCGACCACCGACGGTGTCGTGCGGGCACCCTCGGCGTTCGGGATGACTGTCGGATCGCCGCCTTCGAGCACTGCGACGACTGAGTTGGTGGTGCCGAGGTCGATGCCTACTGCACGAGCCATGTTGTTCCTCCATGTTCACGTTGGCACATCCCTGTGACATGCCACGAAGTTGAGTCTAGTACGCTCAAGTTCTACAGTCAAACCAAGTTGAGCCGGGGCGGCTCACGTTGGGGCACACGTCAGCGAACGAAACCTATCCTCCGGTGATGCAGCCACTACCATCATCGATGCGGATGCAGTCGCGAATGGAATCGATGTCCATTCCCCTAACCAACCATCAAGACCACGATCACGCATAGCATAATTGTTTGACGACTCTACAAGACTGACCAATCCGGTTGGCAACCAGAGTCAGTTACGGCGGCGGCGTGCTGGATCGGGAGTCTCTCGACGCTGTTGGAGGTACGCGACACCAACGGCCATCGCCTAGGTCTTCCGCCTTCCAAGCCATCGCATCCAGCACGTCATCGCCGGATCAGTGTATTTCAGCACACTCCTAGGTGGCTGATGGTGATGGTGATGGATTCACCCCGCAGGTGTTATGGCGACACACATTGCCAGTGCATGCCAGCTCTTCACGCTCATCAAGCTCCGCAATCAGAGCGTCAAGTTCTTCGACATCGCATGACATTGTTTCATTAAGTTGCCGAATATCCATGTTGCACCTCCTTTCACGATCGCACTGCTTTTATGGTTTCTCATATCTACCGTGTCTAGAAGCAGCCGATGCCGAAGCAGCCAATGGCGCAGGCATGTCCTACGCATAGCTGGGCGGCAATACCACACGCGTGGAGGAAACAAAGATTCTCCTCCCGCGCATCCAACTGCTCAATATACAAAGGCAGCGATTCTTCACAGACATCATTGTTTAATGACATAATCATTTCATTATCCTTAGACTACTTGACCGTCAACACCGCACACCTGACCGACACAACTGAACTCTTGCCTCTCACCGAGGGCATCGATCATCGCGTCCAGTTCATCAGCCTGCGCCGATATTTCAACATTCAACTCTTGAATCTTTTCCATTTCCATGGTCCTTTCTAGTTGATCCCACATCCATTGGCACCGCAAGCATCACCCCAACAGGTGAACTCCTGCCTGTCATCAAGTTCAGCAATCATGTTATCGAGCTCACTGCCGTCGCAACACAACGATTCATTAAGCCCTTCAATCCGTTCCATTTCCAGCTTCCTTTCTACCCAGTGGACGGACTATCAAACCCACTTCAATACTGGAATGAGTTATCACAAGGGGTGTGTCCAGGTATTGGCCTGCTGAGATACTCATTTGACAAGTATTAGGCACACTCATTACATACTGTTATGACTAGTTGGATGCATTGGCACCACAGCCGTTGGCGCCGCACACATTGGCAGTGCAGGCCAGTTCTTGGCGTTCGTCAAGTTCAGCAATAAACGCGTCAAGGTCTTCAACATCACCTGACATCATCACATTAAGTTCCCGAATGTCCATGTCGATCATCACCTCCTCTCATGATCTGTTGTGTTCAGCCTTAAGACCAGCTTCTAAGAAACCCACTCCTCATGTTTCCACGCACCATGACCCGTCATGTCCCACCAGACGTAGTCGCAGCCTGTGCCCCAGCTAGATGTTCTTGTGTGACATCAACCGCTACCTCGTTGAAAATCCGTTGGAAATCATCACAGAATGACGCGTTCAACGTCCCCGAATTAACCTTCGCCATAGCAGCACAACCACCACCACAGAACAACAAATACTTACAACTACGACAAGAGTCAATCTTGTCAACAGTCCGACCCTTCCAACTGTGAGCATGATCATTCAAAACAAACTCACCCTTGTCAACATCAACAGTGCCAATCACCTCAGACGGATCAGCAACCACATCCCAACACGCATAAATATCACCACCAGGATCAACGGTGTACATCCCGCCAATAGCCCCGCAGTAACCAGAACGGAACGGCGCAAACGTATGATTAGCCAACATATTACGCAAACCATCCGCAACACCAGCATAAATACTGTTAAGCCTGAACCTCGACGCTTCAGCGCCATACTCCCGAGTCAACTCACCCATCAACTCAAGATCCGAATAAGCATCCTCAGCCTCATCAAAACACTTCAACGTCGACTTGAAATAATACTTGAAGTTGTCATACTCAAGCCACCCCCGACTCCGATAAGTATCAATCAACTGATGAACCTGATCCACATTCTTCTTGTTCACATTCGTCCGCAGCACCACAGGAACACCCTGCGACAAAGCCAGATCCACATTCCTCATGATCCGCTCATACGTAGGCTGCCCACCAGCCAGAAAACGACGCTTATCATGCTCCTCCTTGATCCCATCAACAGTCACCTGCACATGGTTGAAACCAAACTCCTTGATAAGGTCAACATACGAATCCAAATCATAACCATTAGTCACACACATGATCGGAATCCCCAAATCACGAGCCTTCTCACAAATATATCGAACAATCGCCTGATTAGGCCGGAGCAGCGGCTCCCCACCAAACAAGTACACCGACTCCAAGATCAACCCGTCATCGCGAAACTTCGCCAACTGCGCAAACACAGCATCAACCATCTCCACCGACATAGTCCGAGCCAACCACTGCTTACCATGACTCTCCTGCAACGGCCCCTCAAAACAATACTCACACCTAAAATTACAATTATATGTGGGCATAATCGTCAAACTAATCGCCCTCTGAGAACGTTTACCCAAAGCCTCACTCAAACTAGCAATAAAAGCCCGTTCCTCATCCACCGACCGATCAGTGACATAACCCCGACGCTTCAACGTCTCCAAATTCTCCGCAGAAACCCCGCCAGAATCCTCAACCGTCAACACCGACCGCGTCCTCAAAACAGCCGCAATATCATTACCAACAACATCGAAAGACCCGCTCACCCCCTGCACAACCAGAGACGAATCCGAACCATCCAACGGAAGTATGATATTATAATCACTCACTCTGGACACCATGCCTCCCTCCCAGAAATGCTTTAACAGCATGCCATCGTGATAAGACTACGATTCCACCAACCCCACCCAAATGTCAAGACCCTGACCAAAAAAAATCTCGAAAAAACCCAACACCCACACCAACCAACCCACACCACCGCAACACACACCCACAACCAACCCCACCACCACAGGAATCAGCGCATTTCCATGGCAATGACCACTTCCTGTCACGATCACGCCCTCCTGTCTACCGAGGTGCCGCCCCATCTCCCAACCAGTCTGGATCGAGAGATTGTCAGAACTTGTTCGTCGCCGGCCAGCAATGATGGATCATGCGTGGCAACAATCAGTATGCATCCATGAGAAAAGCTGCGCAGCACTGAATATATGTTCACGGCGTTGTCGCGATCCAGGGAGGCTGTTGGTTCATCCGCAAAGATCACGGACGGCCTTTTCACCAACGCCCTGGCAATGGCCACTCTTTGCCGCTCGCCACCAGACAACTGGTAGGGCTTATGAGTGGCCAGTTCACGGATGCCCAGCCACTCCAGTATCTCTAGCGCCGGTCGGCGAAGGTCTCGGTCTCGGCGTGCCATGCAGACGTTCTCCAGCACTGACAGGTACGGAATCAGAAAGTGTTGTTGGAAAACGAAGCCGAAATGCTCGTACCGGATTGATTCGGCGGTCTTGGTCTCGGTGATGGGACGCCCGTTGAATGTGACCGTTCCGGATGTTGGCCGCCGCAGGGACGATAAGAGGAGAAGCAAGGAGGTCTTTCCAGACCCGGATGGACCCAGAAGAACACTCGCTCTGGAATCGTCAAACCCAACAGAAACGTCGTCGATTATTGTCCGGCTCGTGTCACCGTCCCGGTATGTAAGAGTGAGATTGTGTGCAGTCAAGTCCACAGCTATCTCCTTTCAATCACGGACACAAGGTCCGTCTTGGACAGTTTGCGCGTGGTCGGGAGGACTGCGAACACAACCACCATGACCGGAATCAGAAGCCCGTACAAGGCCCCCCGTAGCGTCACAATGGACATCACTTGTCCCATTCGTGCATAGATCAGCGTATCTGCAAGGAACAGGCCCAACAGCGACAGGCCGTAGCCCACGACCCACGCGGCAGCAGCGAGGAGAAGGGTTTCCTCCAGCACGAGGAGTCCAATTGCCCGCTTGCGGTATCCGATCGCGTTTAGTATTGCAAACTCGTCGTATCTTGCAGCGTACGAGGCGAACACCAACGCCGCCATCGCGATCGCCAGACAACTCGCCACCATGATGACTACCAGCAATAGCACAAGGTTGATCGTCGTGAACTCGTCGTTCAACGTGTTGACCGCCTTGTCGTAAGTATATATCTGCCAATTGGTTCCCGACAACTGAGATAATGATTGATCAAGCGCACTCACATCCCCGTTTCTCGGGAATATCATATACGTGGCCACAGATGTACTACCTGCCTCAATTTGGGCCGCACTCACGAGCCCCATGCTGACCACTGTGCTACCACTCAGGGTACCAACGATCGTAAATCGTGACACATTGTCACCAACATTCCACTTCTTGTTTTTCATGACGTTCGCTGATACCAGCATTTGGCCCTCGCTCACGCTGGAAAGAACTGACGGTTCTGCCTCCAAACCGCAGCGGTGGACTGCGTCCAACAAGTCAGATGAGGATCCGAAGGACAGCATGTATGAAGCCGAGTCCCCAAAGGTGGTCCTAATGGTTATGTTCGAAACAGCCACGAGAATGGTGGCTTCGGCAGTAGGCAATGATTGAATATTAGATAGACCTCTGTCTGCGTCTGGCCCACTATAGGTGACCAGGGCGAACCGCTCAAATGGTGACACGACCATCTGTTTCGCTGTGGAATAGACAGACCCAACCAGTGCCGTGACGAAAGACACGCAAAACACTGCCAACGCCACAATAGCGGCGATTCCCATGATATGGCGTTTGTTATTTGCGATATATGTAAATGGGCTAAGCATGCGCTGACCCCCTGATGTCACTGACCTGACTGGCCATTCTCGAGCGGGTATGGAAATGGTAGTACTCAACAGATACTACATCGTTTTCATGTGTGAACACGTTACCCTTCTGACATCAATTGAGCAAACTGTCCCGAAACCTGCGGCCGGGGTTGGAGCGAACATGCTACCTGAATCATACGATTCTGTTCTTGCTGTCATGTCTCTCACCAGCCTGGCTGCCATCCGCGCCCCCTGATGGGCGAGTCCGCTCCACCTGACCCTGAACACAGTTCACAACATCACCGACAGTCTCCAGGTTGGACACATCACCCAGGCTGCCCAGATCCAATGACAGTTCATCTTCGACCGCGGTCATGATGCACACCATGTCAAATGAACTGACAGCCAGGTCATCCCGAAGGCTACTAGCCCCACTAATGTTTCGCTTCGGCACCGATGTGAATCTCGAGACGACGTCGATGACTCTGTCCCCAACACTAGCCCGCATCTTGGAACACCCCCTTGGTTGAGACGTACTGGTATCTCAGGACCTTGCCGAGTTCATTCGTTGAGAATGGCTGAGACGACTCAGCGATTCTGACCAATCGCTTATGCGGTTGCACTTCCCTATTAACTTGTTCTCTGATTCGAGATAGCATGGCTTGCATCTCATGGGGATCATTGCAAGATTGTCGGAACGAGTCGGCCACGTACACGACTGCCTCAAGGAAGGCTTGCCTATCATCACTTAGGGCCACCAAGGCTTGCTCAACAATCTCGTGTTTTTCCAGCAACGACTCGATCTCCTCAGGCGCAACGTTGTTGCCGTCGCTGAGAACGAGCAGGCTCTTCTTGCGCCCAGTTATGAACAAGTAACCTTCTGGATCAATGTACCCCAAGTCTCCCGTCTTGAACCATCCATCCACAACACATGCCGCAGTAGCCTCGGGATCATCAACATACCCCTGGAACACAATGGGACCCTTCACCAAGATTTCGCCATCGTCAATTCTTATCTGGCAGTACGAATCAACAGTCTTGCCGACCGAACCTTTCCGGGTGGCTACCAGTTGATTGCACGATACGAGAGGCGAGCACTCCGTAATGCCATATCCAACGAGCAGATTCACCCCGATGCGCTCAAACCAACTGACATATCGTTCGCTGAGAAAAGCTCCTCCACTTACCATAATCCGCAGCCTTCCCCCGAACGACTGTATCAGCCTGCGAAACACAACCCTCCGAATGTCAAGTCCAAGGCGGGCAAGAAATCCACTTACTACCATACCCAAAGCGAGCCCCAATCGCCCCAGGGGTGTCACTTGAGCGTGCACCGCCTTGAACAGACCCTCAACCATCTGGGGGACCGCAATGATGCCTGCTGGTTCAAACAACCGGAACCCATGCCTCAACTGCCTCATGTCTTGCACACAACATATTGCAGCGCCAAAGTACATCGGTACAAGACAGCCGATGGTCACCTGATACATGTGGTATGGGGGGAGCGGAGCAAGAATCGACTCACCTTGGTTAATTGCACCCTGACCGATCAGTTCCACCGCAAGAAGAGCATCAGATACCATGTTACGGTGGGTCAGAATCACCCACCTATGGTGGCCAGACGTTCCCGATGTGGCAACGACAACGGCGATATCGTCCGGGGTGATGCTACCACGCAGGTACGCGAGAGACTCGTCGATGTTGACGCCCGCTGCCATAGCATGGTGTTCAATCAGCACAGGGCACTCGGCGTTCACGTTCGCGGCCCAAGGCATACCCTCGCGAGCCGCCACTATTGCAGCCACTTGGGAATCCGCCAAGTCCCGTAGCATTTGATCAGTTGGCACATGGACATTGACCGGGACGACGATATTTCCTGACAGCAGTATGGAGAAGAACCCCACCAACCAAGCGTCATCCATGTCGCACAGCAACCCAACGTTCTGCTTCTGCCCGACTGTCGAGCGCAGGTGAAGTGCAAACAGTACTACTCGCTGTAACAGTTGCGCGTACTCCACGTGCTCGACCCTGGAGTCCCGCAGAATTCTGATCGCAGCACCCTGTGGGTCATGCTGAACCGCGCGTTCAAGAAAGTCCACGATCACGGCCACCGGCGCATCATGGGCACCTCGATTCATAGCAATCAATATAGTTTCTCCCGTAGATCTTTGAGAGCAGCCTCTTCGGACTCCACGAGACTGTCATACGTATCGCAGAGATGATGAATGGAGGCGCCAAACCCTTCAGCATTGTGGGGCAGCATGCTGATTCGCGCGAACCACCGCTGCCACACCCGGGCAACTTCATTCATGCGCTGTCCAATATCAGCCAGATATTTATTAGACGCCAACTCCGAACACCTGATCAGGCCCTCCCCAAACTCTCCGCGGAAAGCCGATCTTGTGCTGACCATGAGACTGTTGCGCAAGAATAGGAGGCTGAAGAGTAGATACTTCCTGGCGCTGACTTGTTCTCCGTTGTCTGAGAACTCACTGGCCAGACTCCTCAGATGGTCACCAAGCATTTTCATTGCCGGGATCCCCGTGTTGATACTGGACATGCCGAACCCCGGGATATCCACAGTCTCTGGTTGCCTGACGGTCAGCATCTTGTCACAAGTATGTTGGAGTGATTCCCTGAGCTTCCGGGAAAGCAAACGATCATTCAAGACAACAAAGGGGGACGGCCCTACAAGATAGCTACATGAAAATCCGGGAGAATAGGGAAGACATACTGTGTTGCGGTGTGCCTGGAACACGTCAAACGGCACTCGCAAAGCAACGGCATCATCACTAGTATCCGCTGGCACCAGGAATACTTCTTTTTCGTCTTCAGAGTATCCGACGAGGAGCAATTCCGAGACGTAATAGATCTTTGCAAGAGTGCTGTCCGGCACATACGATTCCGAATGGAGCATCATCCGGGCGTCAAGCCGCGTAATAATTGGAATATCTTTATTCAGTAAGTCTTTCATACGGTCCCAGCCATAGGCTGAGTCATCAATCACCTCCTCCGCGTAATCGGCCTGGAGGGCTCCAAACAGCGTCCGGTCCAAGTGAGCATCAGAAGCGACGGCGTAGGGAACCCCCCGAATAGTGGAACCCTCAAAGTCCATCGTGCCATAACGAAAGCCATATGACTCCGCCAGCAACATTACCAAGTATGGGCTCATGCCCTGTCCATAATGCCTCAACAGTTCTTCAAGAGCCATCACCCTGCAATCGAGAACCTCCCGTCTAGGCAGGGCTTGGTACGTGTGAATCAGCACTGTTACCCTCTCCCCTCCTGCTAGAAAGTGCCTTGACGGCCTTAGGCACTGACTTGGCCGCCCATTTAACAAGAGACATGACCATTCTTACGACGAACAGGATGACCACCAGTGAGACGAGCCGGGATGATACGTATGTCCCAATGGAGTGTAGCGACAGATCGGCCAACGAGACTTTCCCGGCGACCAGCATTGCGGCGTCGCCCCAAAACGCGGTAAACGACACCCGAATGGAATGAAGAATCATACTTCCGAAGTACACCAAGAAGCCACACTGCGCAAGGAAATAGATGACAAGAATAGCGCTTCTTCCGGCGCTCAGCCCACCGTTCGCAGTGGTTCGCGATCTGTGCTTTCTGAATGGGGCCAAGAGCATGTCTGCCATGGCACGTCGCAAATTGGTGACACCCAAACCGTCAGTCAGGAGCCAATAGCCGTCAAGCTTGATGAACGGGTTGAGATTGGCAACAATCTCAGCGGCAGCTAAAACAACCGCCAGGTCCACCGCCCCGGACTTGAAGAACATGGCATTAACGAAAGCTATGGCCATCATCCCGATCACTTGCAGATACATACCTCCCGCGTCGACCATGATCCGCTGCATCCTCTTCAATCTCCAGGCGCGGGTCACATCAGAAAAGAAGACCGGCATGATGAAGTAGACGCCAACGCCAATCCGTCCAGGCTGTTGTCCAAACCGCAACAGAGCGCTTGAGTGGCCAAACTCGTGTATCAATCCAATCAGCAGAACCACCAAGAAGCACTGAACAAATTGCACCAGGGGCAGCGTCTGCAACTGCTCTGCCATGGCTGCGGCCGGCCGCGTGAGCAGCATGTAGGCGAGCCACAGTACACCCACAACAGACCCAGGAATGAACAACCTCTTGGAGAAGAACACAGTAAACAGCCGGACCCGGGCCACCAGCGAAGCCGGCACTATGGTAATTCTCAACCATAAGTACCGATTCCTCGCTGGCGCCGGGTCCGCAGCCAGGTATCCCTCAGCCAGCCCGTTTCTCGTCACAAACTCGATCACACTATTGATCTGCTGTTCAGTTGGACGCACATGGTGGCTCTGCATGAGTTCATCTTGTATTCCCTCGTGAGAAGTCTGCAGTGGCAATTGCAGGAGAATTAGGTAGACCACCTCAGAGACACACCAATGTCGGTTCTCATAGGCAACCAGGTAACTCTGCGTAGCCATTCCACTGTCAAAAGCGCTCAAGTTGACGCCAGACCTCATCGCGAGCGGTTCAAGACTTGACATATCACCTTATCCATTCGGTCCCTGGCATGGCCCCGTTCATGCCCATAACTGATTGGATCCAAAAGGGAACCTGTATGACTACCATGTTAGAAGCAGCCGATGCCGAAGCAGCCAATGGCGCAGGCATGTCCTACGCATAGCTGGGCGGCAATACCACACGCGTGGAGGAAACAAAGATTCTCCTCC
>Ga0209628_10001635_pt1 | contig 14704 bp, 7 predicted proteins | sample TergutCu122P4_FD_187285 | JGI IMG/M metagenome (GOLD analysis project Ga0209628, IMG submission 187285) | Cubitermes ugandensis P4 segment gut microbial communities from Kakamega Forest, Kenya - Cu122 P4 (SPAdes) (version 2) | ecosystem: Host-associated > Arthropoda: Insects > Digestive system >...
TGTACAGGGGGCTGGGTGGGCCTCAGGGCCGGTCTGGACAGGTGCGGAAAATCTCGCCCCCACCGGGATTCGATCCCAGGACCGTCCAGCCCCTAGGCAGTCACTATACCGACTACGCTACCCGGCCCCGAAATATTAGTATCTATTACAATATTTTCTATTTTGACAAATTGTAAACCGTTATGACTCCTAGATATTTAAATGTACAGAATTTAACTGTGTATATCGCAGTGGGTACTGTAAATATAACGTAATTTAGTAATAAAGGCTCAGTGTTTTTAGTCGGAATGTATTTATGTATTTTACACTTTCCTCACAAAATACAGCGATTTTCCCCATAAACAGAATTAACCTTTCCTTTTAAAATGCAGATTAGTTTGTTTACTATAGTGTATAAATTAATTATTTATGTATTTTTAAATTAAAAGTCTTTTTTCAACCTGTGGTATAATAGCTGTTAACATTTAAAAATAACTCTTAAAATAATACGTATTTCACAGGTATGCAGCGTTAGGACTAAATTCCATGTAATCAGTTTAACATATTCTTAATGCTTCATACAAAATAATTTTGTAACATTTTATCGGTTTCTTGAACTTTTATCCGTTTGGAAAGTGACCTATTACTAGTGTTGCCTCCATATTACTTCCTGATGACGGAGGCAGCAGATGCTCTTGAAAGCTGGCACTTACCGACACTTCTACATGCCCTAAACTCCTAAAACGTAGTTATAGTTAGGACTGTATGATAATAAAAGAATATTTGGAACTGAAATAAATTAAATATGCTTGCATATAAATGAGAAAATTGCAAGATTAATAACTTTGTATTCAGTTCTTGATCCTTGGAGATGGGACCGATAGGTTGTCCCGAAATGTCGGTACGGAATTACCACTCTAGCCTACGTAATATTTCAGAAAAGCGCATATCTCCTCTTAACACTTTGTAGTTTTCACACACTTATGTTATGATAAATTCAAGGTTGTATCGCGACACACTTCATAAACCACGCATTTAAGAACGCAGCATTAATTAAGCTAATAAAACTGCATGTGTAGACGGCAAACATTAGGTTATTCTGGCTTTTGACACTGTTGCGATGCAATATACTGTCCCCGTTTACCGTGAACAGACTTCAGTGTCAACATGCCAGATTAACGGCATCACAAACTACAAGATCACTGTCCGTTTTTTATCTGTAGCTTAATTATCATCTCTCTTAGTTACACAGACTTTGTCACCCTAAATTATTCTGTGATAATACTGAATTGGTAACACTGTGCAGGGAAGTGGCTGTGGCTGAATTTAAAATATTTGTGCTTTTGCTTGGAGAGACTGAGGGAAATTACAAAATAAATTTCACCGTGGATAATTGGTGTCGTGAAGAAATTCGAAACATGTGCCTTCCTAATCAAAGTCGGAAATTAACTTGCTTGGTTTCACGGCTGTGCTATAACCTCTAATATCGTTTAAAATGTGTTTCCAAACGCAATGTTATGTACTCAAGATGGCTGAAGTGAGAACATCTCACGACTTAGAGCAACGTATATCATTAAGCCCTACCCAGAAGAGAGACGGACGATCGCTAGATGTGTAATTATGCTACACATCAATTTGCATTAAACAATTTGAAGTATTTGCAAAACATTATAAGCCGCCTACGGATTATTAAATAAACTGGTATTTGAGACTTGTTGCACGATCTGACAGGCCACCATAACGGTTTGTATTCCTAGAAATATAATTCCTTCCGCAACTTCTAATTGCTCTTAAAACACACTTCGTCACGCAGTAAACAGCGAGGTAGCCACACTGAACGTCACGGTCCAGTTGGTAGTAAACTTTTTGGTAATCGGGAAGTCCTCTGTTCGAATCACAGCCTGGACACCAGCTATTATGACCGGAGGTTTTGTGTGTGTCCTCACTTCGTCCAGGCATGCCGCGATAGTACATCAAATTCTGACATTGTCCACTGATTTCCACATTATTGAGTTTAGTCTTCACCCATCGTCACAGCAATGGGTTTTACATTATATAAGCCATTTATAGTGTTCGCTAAACAAGCCATATACGTATTAATCACTGCATGATACGGGATGTTCATTAAAACTATTAATTTAATCATCTCAGCTAGACTCTCAAATTTAACGAATGTCCTGTTATTAGACCCCTTTCTTTGGTAAAGAGGCGCGATCCATAAATATTATTAAACATACAAACATTTTAATGTTATCCACCCATCTCCCCTAATTAAAGAGAAATCTCTTACGACTTTACGTGTTTTTTATTTTTCCGTGCGTACTGCATGCTCTGCCCATCTGCACATTCTTGGTATAATCGTCTTAATGTTCTTGCTAGGTTTTCGTTCTAAGTCCTGTATCCTTGTTTGTTGTCTAAAGACAATTTTATTTCTTCTGTAAAGGTGTGAAATTTGGTCTCTCGCTTCAAAACAAAACGATATTTGAAGGTGGTGAGAACAAGGCGCTGAGGAGAATATTTCGCTGTAAGAGAAAATAAGTGAGAAAAGGTGTGAGAAAATTACACAAAAAAGGAGATTCAACTATTTTACTCATTATAAAATTAAAATATTTTTTTCTTATCCAGTTCGATGAAATGGGTGAGGCATGTGGCACGCATGGTAGAGATCATGGCTACATACAAAATTTTGGTTGAAGGAAAGAGTGTAGGAGGAGTTGGCGAACTGAAGGATCAGTACTGAAGAGGGGCGTAAAGAAATGTATGGATGTCATGGACTGGATCCTGTACTTCAGGAGGGGATGAGTGAAGGGCAAGTTTTGGTGCAGTAGTGAACCATGGTTTCCACCAGGGACAAGGAATTTTTTGATTACTTGACCACACATTATGTTCTCCAAATTATGCTTCATGGACTATCATACTGAGTAAGTTGTTGAGTTACTCTACTTAGTTTTTATGTACTTGTTTAACGATATTACATGTGTGTGGGGATTTATAATTGAATTAATCTGGCTTTGGTTTTTATCCAAATTAGGGCTCTTGTATCCGAAATACCCGGCTGTTTATAATGTATTCGTGTCTTCCGCTACAACTTAAGGTATTTTCATCGATGTAAATATTTTGTAGCTGAATATTGCTGTGTTTCGGAATGAGACAACGTGTGGTGTGGTTTAGTGTACCGGCATATCATAGAAGTTTGCTCTCTCAATTATTACATTACATGAGAAGCCGGTGATCAAAATGACGACGTTGTTGAGGAAGAAGGTTCTTCTGAATCGTTGTTAAATATGCATCAGTTTTCACGACGTCACATCTCAGTGTAAATAAAACCATATATTTACTGCAGTGGAATGGCTAAATTGATAATGTCAAAAAACATAACTATTTATGTATTATGAGATGTACAAACTTAGTGATATTCTTTCGAATGCAGTAATTTTGTAACCACCTTGCACCACAGTAAAACCAACTATTTCCTTGTGGTTAAGAGTCATGTAAGGCTGAACACCTTGTGGAAATCATCCCGAAAGTGCCCCATCGCTTGGATTCCGGGACGCCATTTCTTGTTGCAGATTGATTACGAGAGTTACTGAAGACGCGGTTAACACGCGGTTGATGGCCAGGAGTCGATAAAACGCATTCCTCAGCAGACTGACTCCAGAGTTGCGTGACCAGGCCTGAATCTACTCTCCTTGACCGCATTACTGCTCACCGCGCCCCTATCTTTCGCTCTAAGAAAAATGCTTGCGATGTTAGCAAATATTCACTTATTCAGCCCTGTAGTACCACACGGTATCGTCACATACCGACATTTTCTTTCAAGTTGGCAGCCTGCTCATAATTGTGATTCAAATTCAATCCAATCTGTTTAAACTATATTTCGATTCCCGGCTACGACACAACGTTTTCATGCTACGTAGCGACCACACCATTCGAGTCAGTGAACACACCGTGTTACACAGTGGCCACACCGGGCACGATTATGGCCAAACCATGCTAAAAAGCAGCCACACAGTGCTACAAAGCGGTCACTCCATGCTTCAAAACAGCCACAACATTCTAAAAAGCGGCCACACCTTGTTACAATTTGGCCACTCCATGCTTCAAAGCGGCAACACCATTCTAGAAAGTGGCCGCTCCCTGCTACATATTGACCACACCGTGCAACAAAACGGCCACAACATGCTACATAGTGGCCACATCATGCTACAAAGCGGCCACACCGTGCTGCAAAGTGGCCACACCATATCTGCGACCCATTCAGCTCTTATTCGGTTGGTAGTCGGAGCTCTTTCCGCGAAGATAAAGGAGTCCGGGCTTGACGCTGACCCCTCATGTCCACCTACGTACCGACGTTAAGAAGGCGTGGAGTTATACCTCAGCTCTCGCATATTTCTTGACGGTATGAAAGAGACAACCTACCATCACCCTAAAATTAACCATTCCGATCCGATAGGAAATTTGATGCCTAGACTTATGACGGGGGTCTGCTAACATACACTTACGACACAAGTCTGCTAACATGAACTTAGGGCACAGGTCTGCTGACAGGCAATTACGACACATGCCTACTGACATATATATAGGACACGGGTCTGCTTACATGCATTTAGGACATAGGCCTGCTGACAGGCAATTAAGACATAGGCCTACTGACATACACATAGGACAGGGGTCTGCTGACATGCATTCAGTTCATAGGCTTGCTAACAGGCAATTATGAAACAGGTCTCCTGACATGCACTTACGACACAGGTCCGCTGACATACATTTATATCACGTCTGTTACTATAATTCCAGAGGAAATTTGAACGTGAAAACTTGATAGTTTTTCTCGAATTACGGCTTCCACAGACAACACTTCCATTGGTTACATTTGGATGTTATCCCATCGGTTTTTATGAATTAGGTTTGCTCTCTTCTGAAATGTGACGGCACATTTACTGTAAGTGTATCGGCGCTTCAGACGATCCGGCTGCCTCTGTCACTAAGATCTACCCTGGTAGATTAGGGAACGTTAACCGACACACTTCTTTAATCATTTCGTGTGTTGTGAGAAAACTCGGTACCGTCACTTCATGATATTATTACTTTATTCACCAGTTACCCAGTAAGTTATCTTTGATTTGGCCAGTATCTTTGAGAATACAGCAAATATGACAATTACTGTTGTTTCACAAAATGGCCGTTTTTCTTCTCTGATGCTTGAATAAGTTAAAACCGTTAAAAAATGAGAGTATAATTCTTGAAATAGGGTCTGTATTTAATGTTCGTGATATTTCGGGAGTTCTGTCTGGGCGTACTCAAGCCTTGTAACGTCTCTAATAGACTAATAATACAAAGCAGAATATGCCAAAGATGTAGTCTGAACTTCTCTTTCAATCTATTCTAACTCCTCCAATTTATACCCACTTCAGTATTTTCTGGACATCCGTAATCGATCCTGAGTTTTTAGGCGCGTTCGCAAAATTGCGGAAAGCCACTATTAGCTTCGTCATGTCTGTCCGTCTGTCGACATGGAATAACTAGTTGGAATTTTATGAAATTTGAGTAATTTTCGAAAAAAAAGTCATGAAATTACAAGTTTAATTAAACTCTGACAAGAACAACTGGTACTTCACACAAAGACCTGCGTACATTTATGATAATATCTCGCTCAGTTCTCGTTAGAATGATAAATGTTCAGGCAAAATGTTTAGAGAAAATTGAGACACGTATCATGTTCAATACATTGTTTTACGAAAATCGTGACATTTATGAGATAAAGTGGAAAAATATTGTATAATCAGACAGGCCGCAGATAACGATATAATATGGCGCATGCACTTGGCATGCTGGATATCTAAGGCTACAGACACACACTCAGAATATATAATACTCATTTATTTTCTACATTAACAATGGTTACACGAAAGCTCTTCAATTTTACGTTATACGTGCATTGCCTGTCCTGTTACTAACCCAAACTCTGTGAATTTTGTTTTTTCCAGGCATTATTTAATATACTTCACTCCCTGTCACTTTACAATGTGAAGTCAAAATATTTTCACTAGTAGATTTCAAAAACCATCCAACATTGGCTATTCTCTGGAATGGGGGGGGGGATAGTAATTATAAACGTGTATTAAGTGAGAGGTTTTGTGGCAACGTCGCTTAAGGTTGAGAGCTACGTCGAATATCATATATGAGGGAAGAGTGTGATAAATGACGAAAATAAGGAAGAAAACAAGTTTTATTTTTCGGAGTTTTCTTAGATTCGCATGCGTAATTAACTGAAAAAAGGCGCGCTAATCAGCGGTAAAGACCCGAACCGAATTCCTCCGATATAAGAACATCAAATTTTAACACTAAGCTAACCTGCACAATTTTAATTTTGGAAGAGAGGGAATCTTATAATCTCTATCAGTAACGTAAACCAGTTTTGTAAAGTACAAGGTAAAAAGGTGGAGTTGTTCCCATACACGTCATGAGAACGTATACTTTGGCAGTAGATTGTGGGAAGTTTACTAAGTTTCTGAGTCAGAACTCATAATATATGCGACAGCCGGTATTCATGGCGATGACTACGCATGTTAGCGTCTTCTGGAATGTGACATTGTGCATTTTGGCAGAAATTCAGCGAGACTATAGAGGAAAATTTTATTTCCATCTTGAGCGTATAAGACAGGTTTTATACCTTGAAAATGGGGTCGGCTATATGACATTAGATCGCAGAAACGATAATTATCTTATCACTGTACTTACGCGCTGAGATGTTGCGGACAGAGCCGAAAGTAGGCACAGTCATATTGTTGGTAAAACGTACAACAAGGTTACATAAAAGACGGCGAAAACACACGTTAAGTGGGACGTGAAGTCACAGACCGTCTCTAAACAGTAGCTTCGCCAGACCGGATGAAGGATCAAGGATGTATTGCAAGATGTCTCAGGATTACTCACTAACCTTTGTCGGGCCTTCTTTACAGAACGGGCTTATGTTCTGCCCAAATATGAGAACCTTAATCCTGCCCTGAAAGGAACTGTAAACACAGGTAAAAATAGATTTTATCTGAGCACTTCGACGTGCGTGTGGAGGAAGTGGAGGCACAGTTTCACTTATTCTTAACCTCTGCACTAAACGAAGGTGAGCGGTCAGCTTCGTGACTTCGCCCCTTTATCCTTCTTTATGTGATTATCCTACTAGTGTTATGGGGTACGCCGTACCGCAGTTGGTTGAGGCACTGCTCTACAAGTCGGAAGGACGCGGGTTCAATTCACGATGGTTTCATTGGAATTTTTCCTTGCCATAATTCTTCCGGCCGCACTGTGGCCCTGGGATCGACTCAACCTGTACCAGAAGTGAGTAACAGGAATAATTCATGGGGGTAAAGGCGGCCCGTGCTTAGGGCTGACAACCTTACCACTTTCATGTGCCAATTGTCATGGAACGTCTCAACCTCCTGGAACCCTCAGGATCTGTCCAGGCCTGTACGGGGGATTGCTTTACCTTTACTAATTTTCGCATTTACGTATCATACAACTTTTCTTGCGCAATTTTTTCCACCCACGCGTTATTGTTTCCGTTTTTGCCAAAACTTTACACTGACCACCCTGCTCTTAACACACGCCATTCAGAGAAATATAGAATCACTGTATGTATTGAGGTGTAATTGGTGACAGCTTTGTAATAATGAAATTGTACCTTAAATGTAGGGACAATATAAACAAGAAAACTTTTTGGCAAATGTTTAATACGCAGAGTTTGAAGTACACTTTGTTTTGTGTATACCGCTTGTAGGCCGCGACACACACATACAGACACAGTCCGAATCGTTTTCGTGTGTTGCGCGTGCGTTAAGGAAATGTGTTCCATTATGTTATGGTCTGTTACCGTCTGTTGTTTATTAGAATCCAAGTTCATGCACTTGTGTGTATCAATGTGTGCCATCGAAATAATGAGTCAGCTGTTTATAAATACCTTTGTTATGTGTGTCAGCAGCCTATTGCTATGACACAGGTAGAATGTTATGCACCCAGCAGTACAGGGATATTCCGTATGAGGCAATGATGTTGCTTTTATATCGTATTCCAAAATCGTATATAAACGGAAGAGGGTATGAGCTAATTGTGACTTAACAAAGTGTGACTGAAATAGATTTGAACAATTTAAAGAGCGAATTTCAAGTAAAATAATAAAAAAAAATATTCCTACATCACAGAAAACATTGATGGGGTCTGTTACAAAGGCTGTCAGCGCTGTTGTGGGGGATAATCGATGTTAATTTAGAGCACACAAACTGTACGAATTAAGTACATTTTACTTGGAGTCAACAAAGAATATTTTTAACAAATTTCAATCAGAAAAGTATCTAAAGTACATGCACAAATTCAGTTCTTATTTCATAAAATATACTTTCGATCTTAATTAAAAATAAATAATTAATTTTGAGATTGTTGTTCAAGAAAATATAAAAGAGTGTGGAATGGATTTACTAGGCTCCTGGGGTAGAATGGAGGCAGCATCTTGCGAACAAAGTAACGAACCTTTGGGTTTCACAAAAGGCGGAGAATTTCTTGGTTAGTTCCACAACTGTTAGCTTCCCAAGAGGGACCTTACCTTGTGGAGTTAGAGAAAAAATCGCAGCATATTCTGAGAATCTTAATTAATCACTTGTGACACTGAATGGACAAGTTGCAAAATTTGTTAATCTTAGAAGATGGTGGCGATTTAAGGATTTAAAATAAATAGCAAGTTTTCTTCTGTGACTTGTTATATAAATTTCAGACGTCACGAAACGATGATTCACCAGTCACTGCGCTTTTAATAAAATATATCGCGCAGGTGTCATATTATTTTTCTCTGTTTCAGCCGCTATCAAACCATACTTCACTTGTCGCTAATATTGCTTGCATCTCAAAGGGTCTCAAGAAAGACTTTTTGCTACATTCTGTCCCCAAAATTAAGCACAGAAATAAGGAGACAAAGAAATGCGTGTTGCTCATAACGAAATGTTATTAGTTTGATAAAATCAAGGATGGCGAGTTATGACAGGAATGTGACATGCAAGGGAAAAATGAGAAATTATTAACAGAATTTTGGTGGAGAAACCCGGAAGAAATATATATTTTAAAGAAGTAGGATGGGATTATGCAGACTGAATTGATCTCATTCCGGTTATGGATCAATGGCAGTCTCTTGTGGAAAAATAAATGAACATTCGCGTTACATAAAATACAACGATTTTCCTGAATAACTGAGGAACTGTTAGCTTTTAAGTAAGATTTGTTTTTCTCCGAGATAGCTGTCAGTGTATATTGTCCATACCGGTTTACACGAAACTTCGCGTCACGGGATGAATGGAGACACACATGCAACGAATATGGTTAATAAAATGGAATACTAATGAATAAATAAATAGATAAACATGTTTATATCGAATAGAAATTGGGGATTATTTTAGGCTCTTTCGTATAAAATTGCAAAAATCGACTATTAGCTTCGTCGTGTCCGTCCTTCCGCCTGTCCGCATGGAAATCAGTTACCACTGAACAGTTTTCTATGAAATTTGATATTTGAGTATTTTTTGATAATATGTCGAGAACATTCAAGTTTCATTAAATCTGACAAGAATAACGAGCACTTTACGTGAAGACCTATGTACAGTTTGTTAATAGATCGCTGAATTATTTGTAGAATGACATGTTTTAGACAATAATTGCAGAGAAAAACAAAACACACATTTTATGTCCATTTTTTTTTTCGAAAATTGTGCCTTTTATGAGATAATTTGGAAAAAATTTGTAAAGCCGGACAGGACACAAATGACAATATGGCGCATGCGCATTGCATGCTGGACACCTAGTGCTACAAGTATACGCTGGGGATATGCAGTAATCTTGACTTTCCACTGCAACAATTGTTGCACGAACGCGCCCCAATCTACCGTTTATACGTACATTGCATATCTCTTTCCGACGGCAGTGTCGGTCCATCTCTTGTTCGTGTGTTGAAATCACCTACTGTAATATCAGCACCTGCCGAAATGGAAAAAACTGTTTGTTTAACAGCGCAACTCTTGGTACAGTCCGTTTGAACAATGCCTGTAAATACTTTTCAGAGAACATTCTTGCCTTTTGTCGTTTATTTTGATTGACAGCGGCTAGTGCCGAGTCACAGCTCAGAGGAATAATCGCCGGCTTCTCAAAACGGAGCCCATTTCATTCTGATGTGGTTTTTATGGGACAAATTGAATGGATGAATGGTATTTGTGTTCGAGCCCTTCCAGGCCGCAATGCACCTAAGGCCTTAAAACAAGCCCTTTGTGCCCTATGATCTATTACTAGGTTAAAAGAACCATGTTCCTTTACCAAAGTTCCAGATGGCCCCTGTATTTATTTTCCTGATATCCTCAGGGTCCACAAAGAATGAACCCAGATGTGTATATCTGAGTGAAGACAAGGCCTCACACTCACACAAAATGTGGACTGAGGTTTCCTCCTCAGTACCACATTTCCTACAAGTGGAGTTATTACTCAGCCCAATTACATATACATGTCTTCTCAAGGTGTTATTTCCAGTAAGGAGACCAATAACAGCCCTGGGTTGTGTCCTGTTAAAGGACAATAATCTGGCCTTTGTAGCCAGGTTAGGGCCAGAAATCATTTCTAAAGCCTGTCTCTGTGTACTACAAAGACCACGCCACAATACCAAATACTGGTTTTCCATCCAGCATTTTATCTTTCTTCTTGTATTCTGCCTAGAGACCCCCAAGAAACGCTGAGGTCCAACAATCCTTTGAACAGAACCGTCTCATGCGAACTTGTCGGCGATTTCATTTCCTCGTAACCCACCATGTCTATGGACCCAGTGTAGCCCCACATTGTGCCGGGTAGAGATATCATTCGTCTTCTGCTACTGTCGCACCAATGGGGACGTTGTTTTAGCAACCTGAAGTTCTTTCAGAGCCGCCTGGCCATCAGAGCAAACACTAACATATTTCTCTGGCCTATTCTGAGTTTCAATGATTTCTTAAGTATGGACATTGATGTATCAGAGTGACCTGCCACCTCCGTCATCAGGGTACTGAAGATGGTGGTGGAAGGCTTGTTACATTTCCCATGTTCAGGTTTCTTTTGACCGCAGATAACATCTAAAAGACTAGACGGCGTCACACCGCACAAACCACCACCATGAGAACGGCAAGTTTCTCTTAATAGGAATGAGAAATGAGGTGATCATCTGTACAATTTTTATTGTACTTTGCTACTATTGTTACTGCTATGCTGCTACTGCTGCTACTATTGTTACTGCTACTGCTACTACTGCTACTACTGTTACTAGTACTCCTACTATACTACTGCTGCTACTACTAATACTGCTGCTGCTGCTACTACTGCTACTGCTGCTATTACTACTACTACTACTATTACTACTACTACCACCACCACTACTACTACTATTACTTCTATTACTAGTACTTCTACACAGGAATATGAATGCCTCAAAACACTGAAACAGAAGACCAGGCCTCGTAATCTTCCAAACAGTTCATTCAAGCCATTAAATTCAAGTTTAATTTGATTGTAAATCGAAATATGGAAGACGGTGTAGTGATAGCCTACAATTTATTGTGATTCTTTGCTTCAGTCGTCTCCAGTAGAATCAAATTACAAAACAGTGAAGCTATTTGTATCTAAAAAATTTTTAGTGTCGCACCCGTCGCGGCCACCAGGTGTCGCATAGCATCCGAGCAATTACTTTCCGGCTGACCTTGTAACTCCATAGATGTTCCTGTTAAGAAATGTAGTGATCTTTCACATCGGTCGTTATCGGTCCATTGAGCCCCTTTCTAAATTCAATCATTCTAACCCTAAAAGGATAACTTGATGTTTTTCTGACCGTGTATCATGAATTGGCTATATATTAATTACCAACTTGATGCATTGATTATTATTTATTCATAAAATACTGTTCTCCTCTACATGTTTCGAGCCTCAAGTGTTCATCTTCAGGAGGATACGGTTGTACACATGCAGCATCTGGTACTGTCACAGTTCCTGGTGGCCTGTCGGTACACGGCTTGTACCGACAGGCCACCACGAAATCCCATAGAGAGTGACAGTACCATATGCTGCATGTGTACAACTGTATCCTCCTGAAGATGAGCACTTGAGGCTCGAAACATGTAGAGGAGAACAGTATTTTATGAATAAATAATAATCAATGCATCAAGCTGGTAATTAATATATAGTCCTAAAAAGGATGTCGCTTAACGTCATTACAACAATAACTGTAATAACAAGATATAAAATATACAGGCAATGTTACGTTATGGCGAGTTTGCCTAAATATTGTTGCTATGGAAAAGTAACAGTAGGTCCCTTTTATTGTTGTTGGCTTAGATTTAGCTGTCAACGATATAAAATTTTTCATTGTTGCCATGGAACTGCAACATAGGGTTCCTATTGCCTTTCTTATCCAGCTACAATGTATTTCGTACTGTCGCTAACCACAATAGGTACTAAATATTATGAATATACGTTTCTCCATCTTGCCTTTGTTATCTGGCACGCAAATTGCATCTTCTCTGCGCCGTATTATATTGTCGTCTGTGGCATTTCTAGCTCTACCATATTTTTTTTTTACATTTTCTCATAGACCGGATAATTTTCGGAAAAATGTGTTGAAGATAAATATGTTTTGATTTTATCTACAAATTTGTCCGAAAGATTTCTCAATATAAGAAGAATTCAGCGAAATATTATCGTAAATTGATGTAGCTGTTTATGCAATATACCCATTTTTCTGTCAGATTTTATTACAACTAGAACTGCCTCGGCAGATTTTCGAAAAATTCTCAAACATCAAATTTCATGAATATCTGTCCTGTTGGAGCCGAATTATTCCATGTGGAGAGGTGGACGGATCGAAAGACAGACGGACGAACGGAAGGCCAAACAGACACAACGAAACCAATAGTTGCTTTTCGCAATATTACGAACGTTCCTAACAAAAATGGATCATGTTGTGTTCAGAACTATCATACTTGTAGTTACAAGAATTGTCGAATTCCTCTCTCCACCGTCTCCATGGAACAGAGGCCTTCTTGAGAAACCGACACTCATTCATGTGCTTCAAATTCCTCTCCGTTATTAAAACATGTAGTTCGTTACAGTGTCCACAAAATCCCACTCGTCGTGTATTTTATACTTAACCAGCTGAAGTCTTTGGACACTCAACATACGTATATGCCAAGATAAATTTGTTCTTTTTCTGAAGTACCACGCTCTGAAGCCATATGGGGAGTGGGGGAGTAGAAATATAGCTACACGCATTCAGAACCTCAGCTGTTGGTGGATGTGAGATGTCAACTTCACATCCCAGGAATTTGCCTTGTGAAAAGGCCTACCGTTACCTTTGAATAAGAGATGGGAGGGTCCGAGGGTCAGTCTGGACGCTTTAGAGGCAAGAAAAATCTCTCATTCTTGAAATAGTTACGCTGCAGTTTGTAAGGAAACAAGTCTGAGGAAAATATTGGGAGTGCAATGGAGAATATTACGTAAATTTCAAGAATTCCTATGTTAGACCTACACATTACAGAGAGGGTTGAATCAAGGGTGATGAGATGAGTGAGTCGTATGAAGAGGAAAATGAATATAAAATTTCAATCTTAAAATTAGGATAAGATAAATTAGTAATACTGCCAGGTTCGTTATGTGGAAGTGAAACTGGGACACTTAAAGCAAGAGACATAAAGAGAATAAAGATGATGTCGATGGACCTGGGATACGTAGTATTCGCTATTCTGGACAATGTGAATGATGAAGCTATTTAAGAAAGAATTGAAAATACAGACAGCACACAACATTATTGATGACGGCAGACAAAACTGGACCAGTTAGATAGAATAAAGAGTGAAAGAATATGGAAAAGGGTTCTGTAGTATAAAAAAAGTAGACCGTGACCTATGAGGACTTGGAAAGGACGTGCTGGCTGTGTGAGGTCGGAACAGGCTTCCTGCATACGCCTTGTAGAGGAGATAGAGAAAGAAAAGGAGAAGAATAAAGAAAATGTGTCTTCGATGTGGATTCACTTATCGTATGTATCAACTGTGCGTCGTTAGTGACGGCTCAAAACTTCGATTTTAAAGACACAAATGATTTTAATAGCTGAGCGAATATCAACTTGGAATAAACTTCTTTTATCTTGAGTTAGGAATGTCGTAATGTAACAGAATAACCATCAAACAACCTGTAAGTGATAACGAATGAAGCTTGGTTAATGGATCCCATCAGTCAAGGTTGCCTAATGGATGACAGCTACTTCCACAGCTGGCCAGCAGGTGCGCTGGTCGCGATTTACACGTAAATTAAAATGGAGGATATGCTGGGCTGTTTGCAGAATATCAAATACACCTAAGGCGGCAGGAATAATTCGTGGTTTATATCTTTGAAACCTGAACTTTTGAAGACTGAATAATAATAATAATAATAATAATAATAACAACAATGGGTTGTAGGGAGAGACACCGCATCTATTACAAAGGATAACATAAAATTTACAGCTCTGAAAATTCAAAAGCAATGCCAGCTTTTCTTCTGGTAGATGTAGGCCGGAAGTAATGTAGAACTTTTGGAAGTAACGAAAATAAAGATGGTGTGAAGTGGATTGTTTGATTGTGAGGCAGAGGGAACAAGCTTAGCACATGGGCTGAACTTTGAATTTTCTATGAGTAGCGCTGCATTGCGA
>Ga0209628_10001636_pt1 | contig 14700 bp, 12 predicted proteins | sample TergutCu122P4_FD_187285 | JGI IMG/M metagenome (GOLD analysis project Ga0209628, IMG submission 187285) | Cubitermes ugandensis P4 segment gut microbial communities from Kakamega Forest, Kenya - Cu122 P4 (SPAdes) (version 2) | ecosystem: Host-associated > Arthropoda: Insects > Digestive system...
GCCTCGTGTTACCTGACGAGCAAGCCTGCCTTCTTCGGCGCCAACCCGTGGCCCTGGGTCGATCCGGCCACGGGCGCCACCCGCGTGTTGCCCGCCAAGGCGCGCTACGACGCGGGCACGCCCAATACCGTGCCATAATCCGATTGTTTCTCGCTCGCGCTTGCGCCTCTCTCGCCCGCTTGCGGGAGAGGTAGGCAGCAGGAGCTTGCCGTGTTCGCCTCACCACACACAGAAATATTTGAATCTATCCACGACAAGGAGCTCTCGTGAAATTAAAAAACTTACTATTGGGATTGTGCATCGCGCTGACGACGGGTGTCATCTGGGCGCAAGCAAGTATCGATATGAAGCCGGGCCTTTGGGAAATGCGTTTTACCAAGATGGAGCGGGACGGCATGGATTTGCTGACGCCAATGCAAACATCCATGGCGCTCATGACGCCTGAACAGCGCAAGCGGATCGGCGATCCGACGGTGACGCGCATTTGCGTCAGCCAGGCCATGAGCAAGAGTGATTGGTTGGCTTCGCTGGCCGCACAAAAACGCGCGAACTGTGCGCCGCCCAAAGTAAACCGCGACGGCAATCGCATGACTTTCGAAACAACATGCAAGGATGGCGACAGTACCATAGAGGGCAAAGGCGAAATCATAAACGCAGGCGACCAGGCGACGACCAAGGGCAAGATGGTGACGACCGACGGGAGCGGTAAGCACACCACAGTTCAGGAATCGCAAATGAAGTTTCTCGGCAGCGATTGTGGCAATGTCAAACCGCTCGATGAATTGGCAAGCAAGAAGCAAAACGGAAAAGCGACGCCGAAGAAGCAACCCGGGAAATAGCGCGCGCCGGAAAATTCAGGCGTTAGGCCTTTCGCACAATCCTCATCAGGCATCATGGATAAAGAGCGCTATTGCCGCGAAGTTAAAGCCGTTGGGGGGCTCACATCTTGATCAAATCAGGGAGTGAGTTCACGCCACATTCTTGCCGCCTCCAGAACGCGAGCCGGGTTGATAGCCCCAGTCTTGGGAACCGCTTATGAAAGTTCTTGTCACAGCGGCAACAGTGTTCATGCAAGCAGTCGGCTGGATGATCATTCTCTTCGGGGCTTTTTTTGCAGGATTCGCGACCTTGCCTGAGTTGTACTTGGTGACTACCCATCAGGTTGCACCAGGAAGTCTTTTGGTGCTCTCTGACACCTTGGCAATGACTCAGGCAGAATATTTACGGGCGCTTGCCATCGAAGCGTCCATAATATTCTTTGGCTTACTCGTCAACGATTGGGCCAAAAGGTGGCGGCACAGGTCAACCGCAAGGCAGGGAGGAAGCGTAGCATAGTCCCGGCGTTTTTGTTTTCGACAAACTTGAAACCGGCGTTTTGCTTCGTTTCATCTCTTTCGGCTTTATCGCCCATCGAGATTACTCCTTGTAATGGTATATCCTGTATCCGACCATTTGCTCGTAGCCCGCGGGGATCCATCCTCGCGCCAACAAGTGATCCAGAACTAGGGTCATATTGGCCCCGATGGGGTCCTGTAATGAATCATCAATAGGCAAACAGAACTCTTCCGCGCGGCCACGAAACGCCCTCGCAAACGCCAACGCTTTCTCAATGTCCGTAAAGGCTTTCATGTTTTCCAGTGATACTTGAAGCCGGGGTTTCACTCCGCCCCATACCCATCAATCACGGGCATCATAAAGAGATCTTCTTGTATGCGGTGTCGTAGATTTTTTCCTTACCCCATATCTCGTCCAGATAGGCGGGGTCAGCAAGGATCAGGGCATCCAGCTTGGCGCGGTCCGCTATGTTGGCGGTAGATGCCCCTGTTTTTTGAGTGATCTTGCTGACAGCCACAAAGATGGTAGGCGTCGAATCCGTCAACTCGTAGCAATTAAACAAAGCGAGTCCGTTATCGTCAGTGTCGGCAGTAAGGTTCTGTTTATACGCAAAGCCATTATTCCCGAAGCGCTTTCTTATGTCTCTTAAGGTTGTCTTTCCAAAAACAAAACCGTTGAAGGGTGTCTTGGTCGATTTTTTGTCGCTCAACCAATCGTATTCGATATATACGACCTTACCTTTCTGCGTGGTCACTGAAAGCTCGCTCCTGCCCATAGCTTTGTATTTTTTTGTTTCTGTGTCTCCGCTCCTTTCGGAGACTATAACGGCAAGAGGCAGCTTTTCCAAGACCGACGAACCATCTCCGATTTTTATTCCTTCAATACTGGCTTCGGCCAAAGCCGCTCCTGACGCTGAAAGAAGCAGGAACGAAAAAAGCGCTATCAGGCATCTCATGCTATCTCCAAAAAAGCTCCCGGCAAGCCCTGGTACAAATAGGGCAAGAGAAATGAAGTGGGAGAAGGGTATCACGGCTAATGATATAGAAACAAACGGCTTCAGAGAGCCGGATCATCGAACTTGCGACCATTGTCAATTTTGGCCCGGCAAGTGCGGCCCGGATAAGTAAAACGCGTTATTCTGCACGTATGCAGGTGTACCCCATACGCGGTTTTCGCCGACCGGAGGTAACCGCCGGGTCAAACAAATATTCGCCATTGAACACCGCTCTGCCCGGTTCTTCCCTGTCGTACTCGTTACTGGCGCCCGTCCGCGCAGACCCGTATACCCGATCCACAACGAAACCCTCGCCGCAACTCGCGTAGAGGACATAGCAGCCCGTCAATTCGTAGCTCGCATACGCCTGCCAGGGGCGCAGTTCCTTGCTCGCGCTGCGCACGCGAAAGATGAGCGGATGGTCGCCGGGGCGGCTGTCAACGGACATTTCAACCCGGTACTTGCGAATCGCTGAATCGGGCTTCGCCGTCGAGTTATCGACAAACAACGGCTGTCGTTTGCATGGGCCGACGGCTTCGATTTCATCGACAGCCTGATAGAGGTCGAGCGAATAATAGTTGGTCAGCGATAAAGCAATGATGCCTTTCGACCGGACACGACAGCCTCTAAGAACTTGCAGCGGCGCCTCGTCATCCCAACGCGCCAACTGGATCGAGCGTTGTCCGCACTGAGGCTCGTCCAGCTTCAGCTCAAACCACTTGCGGATGCTGTCGTGAAAAATCAGCTTTCCCTCCAAGCTGCGAACGGCGGATGGATGGTAGGCCTCCTGGTCTTCGCGCGGGCATTCCTGAGCCTGCGCGAAGACGGCGGCGCCAACACTCAAAAAAATGCCCAAAATTCGGATTGCGACACCACGAACCATGCGATGAGTTCCTTCACTGCCCATAATAGCACGCCTGCCGAAAACCTCTCTACGCCCTTTTCATCGCTGCTTCGACTTTCCCGAACGTTGTCCTCATGCTCGCCGTCGGCGCCGGGCCGAGCAAGCTGAAGACAACGATGGCGAGCGCGCCGAAGATAAAGCCCGGCACAATTTCGTACAACCCGAAGTAGCCGCCTTGCTTCCAGACGATGACCGTGATGGCGCCGACCAGCATTCCGGCGAGCGCGCCGTTACGCGTCATGCGCGACCAAAAGAGCGACATCAGAATCACCGGCCCGAACGCCGCACCGAAACCCGCCCAGGCATAGCTCACCATTTTCAGTACGCGGCTGTCGGGATTACTAGCCAGCAGGACAGCGACAATCGAAACGGCGAGCACCATCAAACGGCCGACGTTGACCAGTTCACGCGATGAAGCGTTGCGCCGCAGGAAAACGCGGTAGATGTCGCCGGTCAACGCCGATGAGCACACCAACAACTGGCACGACAGCGTGCTCATCACCGCCGCCAGAATCGCCGCCAACAGCATTCCGGCGATCCACGGGTTGAACAACAACAGCGATAACGAAATAAAAACGGTTTCGGGATTGCCTTGCACCATCGTCGCTTGCTCGGGATGAAGCTGAAAATAGGCAATGCCGAAAAAGCCGACGGCGACCGCGCCCACCAGACACAGAATCATCCAGGTCATGCCGATGCGCCGCGCCGGCTTGATCTCGGCAAGCGAGCGCGCCGCCATGAAGCGCACCAGAATGTGCGGCTGCCCGAAGTAACCCAGACCCCAGGCCATCAGCGAAATGATCGCAATCACGTCGAGGTTGCGCAACATGTCGGTGTACAGCGGATTCAAACCGTGAATCAGTTCAACGCTGGGTGTTACGCCGTTGCCTGCGGCAATCACCATCACCGGCACAAGTAACAACGCGGTGATCATCAACGACGCCTGCACAGTATCCGTCCAGCTCACCGCCAGAAAGCCGCCGATCAATACATAGGAAATCGTTGCCACAGCGGAGATCCAGATGGCGGTCTGGTACGACAGTCCGAACATGTGTTCAAACAACCGCGCTCCGGCCACAACGCCCGACGCGCAATACAACGTGAAGAACACCAGAATCACCAGCGCTGAAAACAGGCGCAGCATGTGTGTTCTATCTTCAAAACGATTGGCGAGATAATCCGGCAACGTCAACGCGTTGCCCGATGTTTCGGTGTAAACCCGCAGCCGCCCCGCCACCCATTGCCAGTTGCACCAGGCGCCGATAATCAGTCCGATGGCGATCCACGATTCGGACACGCCGGAAAGAAAGACCGCCCCCGGCAACCCCATCAACAACCAGCCGCTCATATCGGACGCGCCGGCCGACAACGCCGTCACCAGCGCACCCAGCCGCCGCCCGCCTAGAATGTAATCGGACAGATTGCTCGTCTGTCGCCAACCCATAAAACCAATCGCCAGCATCGCGAGGATATAGATGAAAAACATCGCAACGATTTGCGGGTCAACAATATTCATGTGAGGTTCCCCCTGTAAATAAATGATGGGTCTGTATCGTTATGAAGACTCTGCATGGTTCGGTATCTATTGTCTGTCATCCTGCGCGAAGTCGCAGGCCACACGCACATCTGGATTCTGCGACTTTGCTACGCTACGCGCAGAATGATAAGAAAGGCCTTGCGGAGATCCCTTACTTTCATAAAATTCGTTCTGCCTGCCCTCGCGTGAAACATGCCTTCTCGCCAGAGAGGAGAGGATTATATCGAAAGTCGTTTTCCTGAACGCGGCGTCAGGGAGATTGTTTTTGAAGAATGATCTTGGGTTCCCGCCCTTTGTAGAAAACCTGCCCATCGTCCATGTCTTCAAGATGACTTGATTCCAGACGGTTATCGACAACGGTATAGACAACCCAGACGTTTCTTGTCATCTTCTCGTTTTTCGGGACGATAGGCGCGATGTAGAGCTGGTTTCCCTTGCGCAAGCATTTGGCCTCATTTGTTTCGCCCGATGGTACGCCCATCACAAAGCATCGCTCGCCTTCAAACTTCATGGAGAAGTTTTGGTCCTTGCCCTCGCCTTTATACAAGTATGCGCCGGACAAACCGAGCGGTTCATTCGGGGGCGTCCGTGTTCTCGCCACCTCCGCAGTCGATGGAGGCTCCTGGTTGATCCCATAATTCAGCGCCGGGTGAATTTCGGGTGCGGGGTGTACGCGCCAGCGCCCCGTCTTGTCCTTGACGACGATGATGCGGTTTTTAACAGCTCTGCCGTCGTAGGCAGCGCCGACATCGACGAATTTCACGTCGGCGAAATTAAAGGCGGCGAGGGCATCCGCCGCCGGACTGGATTTACTGAAAGACCGTGCGACGAAAACTTTTTTGATTTCCCGAGTTCCCGGATCGATCGGGCGTTTGCTCGCCTCTAAAAAGGCGGACTTGATATCAGCAAGATACTGTTCGTATTGAGCGCGAATCTCTCCGTCTCCAAAGGGTGGAAGGACGGCTTGCTCGAAAAGCGCCAGGTCACGCTGCATAAACGCCCGAGTATAGTCACATGCCGCACCTTCGGGAGTGGTCGTGCCGGAGGGGTAACCATCGTCGGCCAAAGAGATGGCGGGAACGATTGCTGCTGCGACGGCAGCAAGGATGAGGGCGAAACGACGCAGGGAAAACATGTAAAAACTCCTGACGCTACAGGAAAACAATCCTGAAAGAAGCAGTGTTATCTAATGAGCAGATGTTGTCAATCCTGACCAACTTTGCAAACTTTTGCGTAAGCAAGGACGACGGCGTGTGCGATTTTCATCCGTTACCGGTCAAACCGCAGCGGTTGCCAGGAGAGCGGCTTGGCAACGGATGACGCATTCCAGGCAACGCCGTAGAAAATCTCGAACGACGACGCCGCTGAACCGTCGGCAACCGTCAGCAGGCGCGCGGCGTCAGCGGCGTGTGACGCCGCATTAAACCAACCGTCTTGTCGCAGTTCATCGAGCGCGTCGGCGGCATCGGCATAGGTGAATGTCAGTATTTCGCGGTCGAGCACCGGCTTTGTCAAACCGGCCGCCACCAGCGCGTTACCCAAATCAACCAGCGTCGGCCAGGAGGCAAAAACATGCGGAGTCGTCGCTGGCGAGCACAACGATTGCAGCGGCAACAAGGTTTGCGGCCCCAGCGTCGCGAACAGAAATACGCCGCCGCCCGCCAGCGCGTTTTTAACATCGCGGAATGTCGCAGTATCACAGGGCGCGAAATTCGCGGCAGCAACAGGCATTCCCAAAATCAAATCCGCGTTGGAGCCATCGCCCGCGTCCACCCACACAGCGTCCGGATACTGCACCCGTAATGCTGCAAACGTAACATCAAAACGAGCGCCCAAACATGCGATCCGGCGCGGCGGATTCGCCATCTTGAGCGATGACAGCCGCGCCAGCAGCGCCAACGCCATCTCGTCGGCAAGCGCAGACGTCGGTTCCGATGGTGCGCTTACCATGCGGTGTGCACTCGATATTTGAGTATCGTCTTGCCGTCTGCGGGTACCGGAATGTCCCACATCGCCGAACTGGCGCTCGACTTGAGGTGCGGGTGGCTCTCTTTCAACATTTTCCAATCACCCGGCACCGGCTCGACCACGCGCACGGTGACCAACTCGTTTTTCGCGTTCGACAGCTCAATCGTAATTTCCTGCTCGAACACCCGTTTGGAGATGCGCGAAAAATCGGTGCGCTTCCAGTTGCCGGTGATGTCGAATGCCTTGCCGAGTTTCAAGCGCACCTGTTCGTTTTTCGGCGTGTGGTCGATCTGATCTTCGCCGATAAAGAGTGGGCGGCTTTCCTTGTCTTTCTTATAGACGCGCACGATCCCCTTCGGCAGCGGTTGACCGAGATCGCCATCCTTGTTGGTGAATTCGATGAACACTTCAACGCCGCGTTTGTCGCCACGCTCCGGCGTTTTGCTTTCTTCGTAGTACCAATAAGGTGCACCCTCCATCCGGTATTCTTTTTTCACTGGCACATGCGCTGCCGACAGCAGCGCCACTTGCTTGGTCTGCTGGTCGCGCAGCGTCGTCGGTCGCCCCAGAGTATAAAGGTGGTATTCAAACAGTTGTTCGCGCGCCATGGGGGCAGGCTTTGCCGGCCGCGCCCTTTCAAGCATCACAGGTTCGTTGGCGGCAAAAACCTCCTGAACACGGTTGACATCACCGGCGACGAGTTGCAATTTGGCGTTCTCGTAAGCGGCGCCACTCCGGTTGGTGAGCGTGACCCAACCAGCGAGGTCCAACGTTTTTTCATCGTCGGCCAACGACGCGACATAATCGGCTTTCCACGCCAAGCCGCCCGTGAGGTACGACAGTTCGGCGCGCTGTGTGCCCGCTTTGTCGCTGTCGAGGTCGACCACCAGCGTCGGGCGATCGCGCAATGTTGTCGGCACGTCGTTGTAAACAATGCGGGCATTTGCAGGCAGGCCAGTTTCGATGCGGTCGGCGTACTTCAGCACCACGCCCTGATTGTTGGCGAGCACGGCCGCCTGCTCGCGGGTTTCGGTGTCGGTTTGCTCATTGAACCGCACCACGGTCACGGTTTTGCCGACATATTTGTCGAGCAATTTTTGCGGCGTCAGCAGGTCGAAATCGAAATTCTGTTCGAACAGGGTCAGCCGCGCGCCGGACAGGCTGCGCAGACTTGCCGTTTCCGGTTTGATCTGCCCCGACACCTCGCGCAGCGCCAGCAGGTTGCGCCCGGCGTTCAGGTTCACTTCGCGCTCTTCGCGGATCAGTGCCAGCGATTCGTTGTAGATCGTCACCGCCACGGCCTTGCGATCCTCGGCGCGACTGACGTTCTCAGCGGGCGCCTGCGCGGCAACAGCGCCGACGATACCCATCGCCAGACATCCTATCAAGGAACGAAATAATAATCGTGCAGCGAAAGAATTTTCAAACATGGTGCTTCTCCGGGGTAGAAAAGTTATATTAACCGCAAAGAGCACGTGGAACGGTTTTCCACGCACTCTTTGCGATTCATTAACTTCGTTGTTAAAACATATCGCCGGTGAGTCTTTATCGACAATGCTCCGGCAAATACTGCGGGTCGATGTCGTCGCTGTGGCAGGCCCAGATTAGATCGCCGTCCTCATCGGTCGAGGGAACGAAATCCAGCGTCTTCTTCTTGAGCGGCGAGAACGCCAGTTCCAGATGAATAACACCACTGTCGGCGTCAATCCATATCCGGCGCACCTGCGGCGAAGTTTGATGAAAATCAGCGGCGTCCAGCGTCGGCGGAAATTGCCCGTGCGCCGCCTGATATTCGGAAGCCGCCGTCGTCGCACTGGCGCCGAGCATTTCGGCTTCGTACATTTTGGTGGCGGCGGCAGGCTTGTGATAATCCGGAATATTCTTGATCAGCGACCCCATAACCAATACGATGGACAGCGTCAACAACGCCCACATGAACCAAACCACGACCGCTGACACTTTTTGTGCGGTTCGCGCCGGCGCGACGGGGTGGTCGGCGAGGTCAAGAGGGGCAACCTCCTTATACACGACCAGCGTCCCGGCAATCAGATCGTGCAGGGCTTGCTGGCGAGCGGTAAATACATTGATCACATAACCGATGAGAAGCGTCAAGTTGGTAACGAAATGCGCTGCGTACCGCCCCAGCGCGCGCAGAAAAGACAGGCGATTGCCACTGGTGTCGGTCACTTTCAGGCCGATCACCAGCTTCCCGATCGTTGCCTGCCAGCGCGAGCTTTCACACAAAGTGAAATAAAGCAGCGATAAAACGATACTGAGAAGAACCACCACGCCATAGGCGCCGAGAAAGAATCCCAAGGCTGGGGTATCTGAATCCGTGTGTGCGCCGCCGAAAGCGAAAAACATCGACACCACCATAAAAATCATCCCCAACGCGCTCTGTGCGGTACTGAGAATAATCACATCGATGAGCCAAGCCAGAAAACGGTACCAAAACCCGGCGTAAATCATGTGCGAAGGGCGGCTCATCGGCACGGCCCTCAGCGCCGGAGCAGACGAAGTCGGCGCTATCGGTGAGAGCGGAGAAGGCGCGCGCGACGGTTTTATCTGGAACAGGTCCTCCTCATCAGAGGTCGCCGCATGCGAAGGCGCTTCTTCCGCCGGCGCTGCGGTCGTTTCGGCGTCGATTTTCGGCAGTGACGGCTTCGGCAATCGCGCAGAAAGCGGAGGTTCGCTCTTCGGCAGCGGCGAGGCTGGCTTTCTCGTCGGCGGCAACGGGAAATCAATGTTGCCGGCAATCACCATGTGTGGCTTATCTTCGGGATGTGAGCGTGAGGTATCCACTGAAACACCGCCCATATACGACGGCAAACGCTGACCGCACGAAAAACAAGCCGACGCATCGTCGGCATTGATCTGACCGCAAACGGGGCACTCCATAAAGTTTTCCTCAGTTAAGGTGTCTGTCTCAACGCAAGAATGATTTTACGCGCAAGTTTATCGCTTGTCACAGTCTTGAAAATACGGTAACGCCGGTCGCAAAACAACCGGTACAATAAGCCTTTCTTGCCATTATTGTCGCTTTTTTACTGCTTTGATGCCACCAAAATTCTGGCGCACCTTCCTTGACGCTTGTTTCCCGCCGCGCTGCGTGTCGTGCGGCCAGCCGGCGCGGCACGGCGCCTGGTGTTGCGCCTGCTATGCGGCGTTGCCCCGCATTGAAAAAGGCTGTACGCGTTGTGCAACGCCATTACCGCCGTCAGCGGGCGCATGGTGCGGCGCTTGTTTGTACCGCGCGCCGCCGTTCGACGCGACGATTGCCGCCTGCCGCTACACGTTTCCGCTCGACCGCTTGCTGCAAGATTTCAAATACGGCCGCCGACTGGCATTGGCGGCGCCGCTGGCGCAACTGCTGGCCGATGCTTGCCGTCCGGCGTTCGCCTCCTTTCAAGAGCCGCCGACACATATCGTCGCAATGCCGCTGTCGGCTACGCGGCAGCGCGAACGCGGGTTCAACCAAGCGCAGGAGCTGGCGCTTCCCGTTGCTTCGGCGCTGGAGTTGCCACTATTGACCAACATGCTGACCCGCATCAAAGAAGCGCCGAAACAGGCGACTTTGCCCTGGCGCGAGCGACACAAAAATGTTCGCGGCGCATTCGCGTGCCGCAGCAATCTTTCCGGTCATCGCATTTTACTGATCGACGACGTAATGACCACCGGCGCGACCGCTGCCGCCGCCGCCAAAACCTTGCGCCAAGCCGGCGCCGAAAATGTTTTTATCGGCGTGGTGGCGCGGGCGAGCGCGACGCAGGAAACAGGTGTGCCATAATCAGGAATCAGGAATCAGAGATCAGAAAAATTTACCGCAAAGAACGCATAGCGCACAAAGAAAGAGCCGTCTGTGCATGTGTAAGGGATGGGTTTCAAATCTGCCTTTCTTAACCGCGAAAAGCACGAAAGCGATTTGATTCCTGTTCACGCGAAGTCGCGAAGAAGAAAAGCCCCCTTTTGAAGTGAGGCTCCCACCAAAGGCGGGGGTTTGTTTTTCTTCGCTCCTTCGCGTCTTCGCGCGAGAATAGCCTCCGGATGGCGTTTCGCTTATCCTGGCTACACGCCCTTGCGTTCTACGCGTTCTTTGCGGTTAAAATCATTACAAGGTTACGCTTTCTCTTGAACCCCTGAAAAATGCTCTCCATCGTTCTCGTCCAGCCCGAAATCCCGCCAAACACCGGTAACGTCATTCGCCTGGCCGCCAATACCGGCGCAGCGCTACATCTGGTCGAGCCCCTGGGCTTTGCACTGGAAGACCGCGCGTTGCGCCGCGCCGGGCTTGATTATCACGAATACGCACAGGTGCGCGTTCACGCCGACTGGGGGGCTTGCCGGATGGCGATTACCGAATCGCTCGTCGGAGTGACGCCGTCGCCGCGCTGGTGGGCGCTGACGACCAAGGGCAGTCATTCGCTGTTCGATGCCCGTTTCGGCCCACACGACGTGCTCGTCTTTGGGCGCGAAACCGCTGGCCTGCCTGACAAAATTCTCGCCGATTTCCCGAACGATGCGCGATTGCGCATTCCAATGCGTGAAAAGGTCCGCAGTCTGAATCTTTCCAACGCCGTCGCCGTAACGGTTTATGAGGCTTGGCGGCAAGCAGGCTTTCCATAATCTCTTACACCCTGCTGCCACGACAAGCGGGGGCGCTGTATAATCCCCCCGCGTAAAGCGCCGCGCCCTCGATACGCCTCACACGGAACGACGCTCCCGACTCTCTGTTTTGATCGGCCTTTCCGGGAAATAAAAATGAAACTCGGTTTTCTCAAAGAACTCTTTGCTGGTTTTTTGCGGGCGCGCCATATCTCGCGGCACTTTCGCCGCCTGGTGCTGTTGGACACACTGACGCGAGCCGGTATTTCCCGCGAAGCGTCTCCTCATTTGACGCAGGCCCTTGTAGCCGCAGCCAAGACAAACACGGAAGCGTTATTGCATCAACTGGACAGCAACCGTTACGGACTCACCGAAGAAAAAGCCGAGACCGTTCGCGAGCGCATCGGCCTGAACGAAATCGACCATGAGAAACCGCTGCCCTGGTGGGTGCATTTGTGGCATTGCTACCGCAACCCCTTCAACTTGTTGCTGACGCTGCTGGCGATCATTTCCTTTGTTACGGATGATCTGGAAGCGACGACCGTCATCAGCCTGATGGTGGTGCTCTCTACTTTTCTGCGCTTCTGGCAAGAAGTGAAATCCAACAAAGCGGCCGATGCGCTGAAAGCAATGGTCAGCAATACAGCGACCGTACTGCGCCCCCTTGTTCCAACGGAACACGAAGGAAGAGACGATGAGGCGGAAAACGGAAAGGATTTTGCCTCCCCCACCCCTTACAGCAACCCCCTGCATGCGCCGCGCGTTGAACTCCCCATCCAGTTGCTGGTTCCCGGTGATGTAATTACGTTATCGGCAGGCGACATGATTCCGGCGGATTGTCGCCTTCTCGGCGCCAAGGACTTATTCGTAACCCAAGCTGCAATGACCGGCGAATCGATGCCGGTAGAAAAATTTGCGCAGCAACGCGATCTCAATGCAAACAGTCCTCTCGAACTGGACAACATTGTTTTCATGGGAACCAACGTGGTTTCCGGCTCGGCAAACGCCGTCGTTCTCACCACCGGGAATCAGACTTACTTCGGCATGTTGGCCAGCCGAATCACGACCACTGAGCGTGCACCGACCTCATTTCAATCAGGCGTAAACAAAGTCAGTTGGCTGCTGATCCGATTTATGTTGGTAATGGCGCCCATCGTTTTGCTGATCAACGGCTTTACCAAACGCGACTGGATGGAGGCCGTTCTTTTTGCGTTGTCTGTCGCTGTCGGGTTAACGCCGGAGATGTTGCCGATGATCGTCACTTCAACGCTGGCCAAAGGCGCTGTTTTTCTTTCCCGCAAGAAAGTTATCGTCAAGCGCCTGGACGCCATACAGAACTTCGGTGCGATGGATGTTCTGTGTACGGACAAAACGGGAACCCTGACGCAAGACAAAATTTTTCTGGAGCGACACGTCGATGTCTGGGGCGAAGAGTCCGATGACGTGCTGGAGCTTGCATATCTCAACAGCTATTTTCAAACCGGCTTGAAAAATCTCCTCGATGTTGCCGTGCTCGAACACGGCGAAGTACATCAGGAACTTTCCGTCGCAACCTCTTTTCGCAAAGTCGATGAAATCCCGTTTGACTTTGTTCGCCGCCGTATGTCGGTCGTGGTGGCTCGCCATGAAAAAGAATATGAAATCATTACCAAAGGCGCCGTCGAAGAAATTCTCTCTGTTTGCACACAGGTCCGCCATGGCGAAGCCGTCGAGCCGTTGACGCCTGAACTGCTGAGCAGGATTCGTGCCGTCACCGCCGGCCTGAACGAAGAAGGCTTGCGGGTGGTCGCCGTCGCCGCCAAAGAGATGCCGCCAACGCACGACGTCTATGGTGTTGTCGACGAAAAAGACATGACCCTGATCGGCTACGTAGCGTTTCTCGACCCACCGAAAGAGTCGACCGCGCCAGCGCTGGAAGCTCTGTCCCGGCATGGTGTTGCCGTCAAAGTTTTGACGGGCGATAACGAACTGGTGACGGCAAAAATTTGCCACGAAGTCGGCCTGGAGCCGCAAGGTATCATCATCGGCAACGAGATCGAGCACATGAACGATGCCGAGTTGGCCAAGACAGTCGAGGAACATAACGTTTTCGCCCGACTGACGCCGACGCACAAAGAACGCATCGTTCGTTTATTGAAAACCAACGGACATGTGGTTGGATTCATGGGGGACGGCATCAACGATGCGCCCGCTTTACGCACCGCCGACATTGGAATCTCTGTTGACACGGCAGTGGACATCGCCAAAGAAGCCGCCGAAATCATCCTACTGGAAAAAAGCCTGATGATTCTGGAAGAGGGCGTTCTGGAAGGACGTCGCACCTTCGTGAACATGCTTAAATACATCAAGATGACGGCAAGCTCGAATTTCGGCAATGTTTTTTCGGTTCTGGTCGCCAGCGCCTTTCTGCCTTTCCTGCCGATGTTGCCGATGCAATTGTTGACGCAAAATCTGCTTTACGACATTTCGCAAATTGCGATCCCGTTCGATAACGTCGATGATGAACTTTTGCGCCAACCACAGCGGTGGCAACCCGCCGACATCGGGCGTTTCATGGTGTTCTTCGGGCCGATCAGCTCCCTCTTCGATATCATCACCTTTTCGATGATGTGGTTTGTTTTCGGGGCGACGACTGAAAAAGCGCAAGCGCTGTTTCAATCCGGCTGGTTTATCGTCGGGCTCCTGACGCAGACGCTTATCGTCCACATGATCCGCACCGCCAAAATCCCCTTTATTCAGAGCAGCGCCGCAACGCCCCTGTTGGCGATGACCGCTGTGATCATCTCCATAGGTATTTTCCTGCCGATGGGGCCGTTGGCCAATTATTTCAAAATGCAATCCCTGCCGCCGCTTTATTTTGCGTTGTTGGCGTTGATTGTGTTGGCTTACATGGGGCTGACGCAAGCAGCCAAAGGTGTCTATATTCGCCGTTGGGGCTGGCAGTAATGCCTTAAGTCGTGTTTGAACCAAGCGCACGAAAAATGTGCGCACGCGAAGCCCGGCCAAACTCGCACAGACTTGTTCGCGCAATAATTATTCACGCTGCGACAGTTCATCATGTATCAGTTTAGATAAAGCCAATGGAGACACTTCTTGATGTTTCCCGCTTGGAACGGGGAATACTGCAACATGCCTGTTATCCTTAGAACCTATCTCAAAATCGTTTAAGCAGCATAGTAATGGAAGCGAGCTGCACGAAACCGAGGAAATTGGCAGCGTAATACTCCCAGCGAACCAACAAGCGACGTTTCCACTGCATCCACGCAAAATAGCGTTCGACCAGCCATCTTCGGGCGTAGCGGCGTAGTTTACGACCGTCCTGGGTCTTCAGCTTTCGGTTTGAACGATGTGGCGCAATCA
>Ga0209628_10001637_pt1 | contig 14700 bp, 11 predicted proteins | sample TergutCu122P4_FD_187285 | JGI IMG/M metagenome (GOLD analysis project Ga0209628, IMG submission 187285) | Cubitermes ugandensis P4 segment gut microbial communities from Kakamega Forest, Kenya - Cu122 P4 (SPAdes) (version 2) | ecosystem: Host-associated > Arthropoda: Insects > Digestive system...
GTGTGTGTGTGTGTGTGTGTGTGTGTGTGTGTGTGTGTGTGTGTGTGTGTGTGTGTGTGTGTGTGTATGAGAGAGAGAGAGTGAGTGGGTGGGGGTGGGGTTAAAAGAGAACATGGCAGGAGCCATTTGCAGAGAAGCATCCTGATAACTGAACAGTGTTATTGGTTGATCATAACTCATAGCTATATGTTGTCTTATGTTTGGTCATTGTACACTTCACTGGTAGAAGAATGGACTTACAGAATGTCTTGTGTAGTGAAACTCAGTTTTAGTTTATTTTTTCAAGTTTTTTAGTTTTTTCCCCTTTCATGTCCAATCAAAATACCAGAATGTAAATATCAGATGGATTGAAGAAAAACTTTATTAGGTCTAAATTTAGAGTGAATATAGTGGTTTTTAAACCACAGTAGTAATTTTCTGTTTGATTTACGATTTTCCATGATATAAGGCATCAAAGTCTTGTTCCCCAGACAAATCCTAAATAGGAGTTCTTCTTTGTTTTCAAATTGTATCTCCTGAAGAGGTTTGTACATGTGTCTTTCAATTGAAATGTTCAATCTTGTATCTGTGTTTGAGCTCAGAATGACATAAGCAGTCTTATGTTTATGGCTAATAATTGTACTAAAGGGGCAGGAAAATTACATAAGTCTTCAGAAGTCCATCACCACTGTATGTGGTCTGACATGAAGGAAGGTACCTTGTTTATAGGAGACTGGTTTAATTGTGAAGGTACTAAACTTGATGGAATACATCACGTTGCGCTTAGATAGTACTAATGAAGTAGAGCAGTGGTAAGTCAGGCACAACTATATTTATTGACTTATTACATGGGCGACATGTTTTGACCTATATACAGGTCATCTTCAGGCCTTCTTTAACAGGTACGTATAGCATTTTATGGACTTATCTGTAAAAGAAGGCCTGAAGATGACCTGTATATAGGTCGAAACATGTCACCCATGTAATAAGACAATAAATATAGTTGTGCCTGATGTACCACTGCTGTATTTCATTAGAAGGTACTAAAGTTTAGATGAAAAGTGTCTCTCTCTATATTAAGGTATTAACATTTAGTTTCTTTCACCATTGACTTGGAAATCTTTACCTTCCTCACACATTCAGCTGTGAAAATTTAAAAAAAAAAAAAAATATATATATATATTTATCTGTTGTAGGGTTACCAGTATTTAAATAAATGCTAGTACGCCTAGGAAACATTACTCTTGAATTTTAGGTGACTTTGTTGCAGTAATTCTTTTGATAAGTGGTAGCTAATGCTAAGTTAATGAAAGAAGCAGAGATAAGAGTAACATTTAAAGGGATGTAAAAGCTGTTTTATATAAACTGAACATTTGGAGGGCTTCTTCATATGTTGTGTTCAAATTCATATTTTGCACAAAAAAAAAAGCCAAAATACTGTGTTTCATGAGTACTGTTTGTAATTGCATATTATTTGTTAATTTATCACCACTATGGAGAGAGTATAGGAGGATAATATTAAGATGGATCTTCAGGAAGTGGGAGGGGGTTGTGAGGACTGGATGGAGTTGGCTCAGGATAGGGACAGGTGGCGGACACTTGTGAGTACGGTGATGAACTTTCGGGTTCCAAAAATGCGGGCAATTTCTTGACTAGCTGCAGAACCAGTTAGCTTCTCAAGAAGGACTCTACTCCATGGAGTAAGTAAGTAAGTATGGAGAGAGTAGCTTGTCCTGCAAAATTTGTCTGTTTGGATTAAGTAAATCCATTTTCATTACACAGTGCACCATGTTTGCTGGTGGTAGTAAGATTGCAAGTACTGAAACTGAATTGTTATCTTGATCTTGGTATTTGGGTTAGGAAAGACTACATGAATTGTCATTTTGAATATGATTGTATAGCAATGGTAAATACATATCTCTAGAATACATCTTGGTTTTCCTTCCATCTGTTTGTATTAATCTACAGTTTTTGTTAAATTACAAAATGAAAAGTCTGTGATTATTTTTTCTATAATAAGAGTGTGAGAGTGAGAGAAAGGAAGAGAGAGAAGTGGAGAATATGGGGAACTGTGAAATATTGAAGGAGTGACAGCTATGCTGTCCACAATTTTGTATCTACAGTTGCGATTACTGGGTGTTTTATTTATATGTTATATCTTGTCGCTTTGAAGGCGTTTAAATGCTTGTGTTTTCTCTTGCAATACCTTCATTATTCCAGTATAAGAAACGCCGTGGTAGTTAAATTAATATAAAGTATTTAAAGAAATGATATAAAATGTTATATTTTATGAGAGAAAAATGAAAAAGTAACTTGCTTGTACGTGTTAACAAAGAGCTGAATCCATTGAAACTGTTATTATTAGAAAGAGGAAAAATGTGCATGTCCCAATTCTCTTACCCAACTAAATACATTGATTATAACACATAATCAACTGTATCGAATACGATCTCTTAAAAAAATTTATAATGCAGGAAAGAAAGTAATATGTGTAAAGATCTGTGAAACATGTTGTTTAAACTTCTGGGCCTGTGATAACTAATGAGGTGAGAGAAGCAATTGAAGGAAATGTAAATTAGATGATATATTATGTGTTTGTTATTGTGCCATATATGGTATAATTAGAGGATTGTCAATAATAATTATTAATCAGTTACATCATGCACATGTAATAATAATTTACAATTTGAAAGGAATTAATTTATTTTCTGTAAGTATGGATGTGTACATTTATGTAATGTAACATGTTTCTTTGGCTGCATCACTGTTTTAAAATTAAGAAAACCAGAGTTATACATGTAAAATTTGACCTACTGAAGTTGTGGTGTTCCTTGTTTTCTGAAACTGATAAGGTGTTACTAACATATGTATGTGTGTTTTGGTCTCTAGTAGAGATTAAGATACATGGCCAAACAGTTGTAATTTGAAGTAACTGGAAACAAATTTAACTGTCATGAACAGTGTTTGATTGTAAAATAATGTTATTCATCTTTTCAGAATGTACGGAATAATATTAATCATTCAAACTCTCAGACATATGATTTGAAATGTATGACACAGTTTCAACTGCTTTTGTGTTTCTGGATGTTTCTTGTTCAGTCACAAGCAAGGAAGAATTACTGTTACTATGAAAACAGTGGATCTATGTACATATTATATATCGTTAATGATTGCCATAAACTTAAAACATTAACCCTTTTGCCTCATGGGGACTGGGGCTAATGGCCACCATGGTTTGTGCACAGCTGTTTCTTACTGCCATATTGTTGGGTGGCTTAGTTGATGTTTTACGAACTACAGTGGAATATCTAACAAAGCAATACAGCTCAGCTTGATCTTCTCTTCTGACAACCCTGGACTTTGCCATTGTTATTACATGGTCAGTGACCAGTGGTTTTAACACAGGAATTTTCTGCCTGGAAATATAAGCTGGGGATCAGAAGACGCAGTCTGACTATTTTATATATATATATATATATAATAATTCTATTATAGAAACAATGGATACAGAAGCCACTATAATCTTGCAGAATAACTCATTTTAATCTAAAACTAGCGTTTTCTTTCTTATTTGTCAACTCTACCATGGGCAAAGGGTTAAAGAAAGATATGTTATTATAAAATGGCTTCCGAATATTTTGCTTCATTTATAAGCTCTGATAAAAGATAACTAGTCTTTAGTATTAATAAATAAATGATGTTAACGAAAGCAGCATTGTATTAATATAAAATAGCAAGGCTACTTTTCATTTCCTTTGAGTATGGTAACAACAGATATGTTTTTTTTTATTTAACAAGAACTTGTAAGTGAGAAATAGCAGACAGTTTTTCCCCAAAATGAATGAAAAGTCTTTGCTTATAGAACAGATTAAAACAAATTCTGTCTTTTTTAAAAACATGTATCAAAGTTACTTATTTAAACTTTTTTCCTTTCCTAAGATTATGTTTATTTTATTATATTTAATGAATCCATTGTCACCAGGTGAATTGTTTGTGGTGAATGTCTGTTGCATCATGTTGACTGGATGCATTTGGTGAGGTGAGATGTGGGTGGAGCAAGATGAGATGTACCATAGAGTGAAGCAGGATTTGAGTTCTGATAGTGAAGATTTCATACCATACTTGTTCCAGGGATGGGATATGTCATGGAAAACACTTTCACCTCCAGAATTGATTATTGCATGTTGTCAGAAAGAACATTTTGACATATGTGATTTACTTTACCCCCTCTATATATGTTTTTGCATTTAAAAGTTAACCAAGAACCTGAAGAAATTTATATGCCATCCAAAATGTTTGCAGAATGGTTTTTTATGACTGTTTTTACGATTGAGAGATTTGTAAAATTGCGTTGGTAGAACTTTCCTGACAAAGTTTGTAACTTTCTTACATTAATTTTCAACATAAAGCATTTTGTGTGTAAGTCAACAGAACATAACCCCCGTGCTGTCATAATGAAGTTCCAGACTGGCAGATGTTAGGTAAAAATTAGAAAATTGTAAGATTAAATATGATGTGTTTGAAATAATTTTAAAAACATGTCTAGTGTTTACTGATAAATGACTACAAGCTAACTGTGACTTTAAAAGGCTGAAGCAAAATAAACTTATAATGCAGTGCATGGTCATTATTTGTGGTGCCACAGATGAAAGTGCTGGGCATTCTGAATTCAAGTTGGATTTTTGCAGTCAAATTGGTATATACTTGTATGTTACAGACAAAGTATAAAATTTGGCATTGCATGCAGTTCTTAACCACTTTACATACAAAGTGATGGCATTTAATGTGATGCTAAATATGATAGCAGTGACATGACTGAATGTGATGGAATGAGGTTAACGAAGAAGCTTCAAACCTCTCATCTGATGTAGTGCAACATAATGAAATGTGGTGAAACATGACCAAACACCTACCCGATTGGGTCCAACAGGAAAGGCTGTTCCAAATCATTGAGCAATCCATGCCACTTCAATTAGCATAATACATTACCAGATATTAGTCTAGGTATATCATGGGGCTAGATGAGGTGACGTGGGTTTCGAATAGCTTGACATTTTGGGCTCACCTGAATTGATTTTTTCCTTACTCTTTTGGAAGAGGACAGGGACCAAGTGTGTCCAAAATATTGAGTGTTAATTTTTATTTTGAACACTGGCTGATGGACGAGTTCCAGAGACTGAATGATTTCCAAATAACCAAACCAAACTTTGTCAAATGAAACCTAGCCTTATATAACCTCACTTAATGTAAACAAATGATTTTTTGCATTGATATTACTGTTTTTGTTCCATTGCATCTTCGAAAATAGCAGTGTTCAGTCTGCCCATAGATAATCTATATATTTTATTTGCAGTTTTATCACCCTTCTTATCTTTATGGGTAATGGAGGTGGTGGTGACAACAACAACAACAACAAAGACTGAAGAAGGAATATGCCAAGAGATTAAGAATAATACTGAAATCCAAATTGAACACCAAGTATAAAATTAAGGCAATTGGAGCGTTAGCCATCCTAATATTAAGATATGGTTTTGGTATCATTAATTGCAGGTTAGAAGAAATAAAATCAACAAGAAAAGTAGAGAGATACTATCAACATGTAAAATGCATCACCCAAAAGCTGATATAGATAGGCTGTATGTAAAAAGGAAAGGAGAAGGAAGAGACTTGTTGCAAATTGAAGTGACATGCAAAGCAGAGATAATTGTTGCAGAATATTTGTACACAAAATGTAAAGAATACCAGATTGCAAATAATTGTTATAGGCCATGAAAGCAGTCGACCATATGTGATTTCTTCAATTAAACAGCAGCAAAGGTTAGCAAAGATTGTAGAAGAATTAAACCAATCAAATGAAAACAGTGAAAAAAGGAAGGCATAGAATAGATGAAAGAAAAATTATGAGAGTCCTTAAAGACGTAGTGGGAAAGCAATGTAATGCATGGCCAGTATTTTAAAAGTATAGGTAGGCGGTTTGTTAGTGAAGACACGTTTGTATGGATGTTGAGAGGAGATATGAAATCAGAAACTGGAAGTGAAATAATATCAGCTCAAGGCCAGGCATTACGAACAAAATATCATGCAACGAAAGGATTACAAACAGAAATGGAATTTGACAAGACAGTAAACCAAATTATATCATTATGTCCAATATAGGATAGAGTACAGTACATAAAGAGACATGATAGTGTGTTCAACTACACTTTAACATACATAGGGAAATAGGAGTAAAATAATGCAATGAATACATTGAGCATGTACCAAAATTAGTAGAAACAAGTCAAGAAGGTAAGGTAGCAATATCATGGAATCAACAAGTGCAAATCAACAGAACCATCCTTAACAGTAAACTGGACATCATAATCTGTGATAATGAGGAAGGAACATGTGTCAATAGATGTTGCAATTTTAGAAGACAGGAATATGATTAAGAAAGATGTCAAAAGACTATTCTGAAATTTAAAGGTCTTACCATAGAAATACAGTACATGTGGAATGTAAAAAAAAGTGACACCAGTAACAAGAGGGGCAACTGGAACCATCCCAAATCATTAAAATAGTACCTGAGCAACATACTGGGAAAACACAAACAACAGAAAACAGCCATATTGAACATTTCATGCATACTCCAGGAAGTACAAATGTGAAAGTACAAAATGTAAGCATGGGAAATATCATTGCATACACCATAAATTGTAACTACAAAATGACTGCAAAACTATATACCCTAGGAACATGGTTTATTTCAGACATATAATTGTGAATACTGTGAATAAGGGTGATTAATAATAATAATAATAATAATAAATTAGTGGCTGCAAACTTTCAAAAAATGCAGGAACCACTTAAAAATTCCAGATACCAGAAGGGTGACAAGAAGCAAGAACTGTACTGAGAACTCACATCTGTTAGGCAACATCATACAAGACTTAGATGCTTTGGCTCTACCTACCCCTTATTTGTGTATACCGCTGATAACAGTCATGGATAAATGAAAGTATGTTGCTTTTGTCTGGACACTTTATGTAGTATCTCTGCATTATATAGGATACCAATACCCATCAAGTAAAATAGATATGATCAGGACCTACAAATTGTGCACTTCTAGAAACTGCAAGCAGTGTCCAAATTTCTCACTTTTACTAACCCATATACTCGTATATTACAGTGACTAGATTGTGGATCCTGTCATCATTTCATATACAAGAGGCTCATAGTCAGGGATGGATTATGGGACTGTTCTTCATGTTACATGCATGATTTCAGGGTTCCGCCATGAAGAAGACAAGATTTGTGCTTTTCTGGATATTACGCAGTGCATAGCAGTAATTCCTTACTGACGTTTGGACACAGTTTGTCAGTCCCATTTTTAGCAGTCAAGCCCTTGAAGGTGGGGCTGATAGATTTTTTTTATCAAATCATCAGTAAGGAGTTACCACTATATGCCACATAATTTACCAGAAGAGTGCAGATCTCACTCTGTGTTACAATTCAAAATGAAAGCAATTTGTATGAATTAATGGTCTGTTTTAATATAATAAAAAGATCTAAGAGCTAATGTGTGTAACAGGGGCCTGCAAATTTTCCAAAAATCTAGGACCACCACCAATGCCGACAAGGGTTGGGGGGAGGCAGGAGCTGGTACAAATTACGAGGGCCTGGCCATCTGGAAGTGGGCACAGGGCCCAAATATGTTACATATGTTTTTGTCTTCCTTGGTAGTATTGCTGTTTGTTCACTGTACAAATTAACTCTTTCAGACCAATCCCCAGTAACTCTGCAACTGCGAGTCAGGGCAGGGCTTGTTTTATTTTGGCACATCAATACAAGACTTTTAGCATGTCCACCCTTGCTGGGGGCCTGAAAAAATTTTTCATCAGACCCCAACCCTGCTATTGGTGGCCCTAGCCATTACAAATAATAGTGGCCAGAAGGGTGACATGAAGTGAGTTGCATACTGAGAACCCACACACATTATTTGCTACTGTACAAAGTTTAGATGCCGGTGCAAATTGGTGTCTGGGATTTGTGCACTCCTGGTCTATAATGGTACTTCTGTATACAACTTGAAAATCTGAAGTTGGATGATCTAGATCAAATTTTCAAAGCAGTTAATTTTCTATGCATGGAAGAGACTGTGTGTTCAAACATTCTTTATGTGTCCAGATGAATGAAAGTTCATATTACTAAAATCACTTTGGCATAAAGAATGGTTGCTCATAAGAGCACATGTGACCATCAAGCACAACTAGATTTTAAATGTTCTGTAGAGAGATTTGGAAATATCTCATGCTGGTTAATGTTTATTGATGAATTAAAAGACCTGCAATTTTTATGGTACTGGATATTCAACAACCTCAAGATCCTTGGGCCTTGCATATGGTCCAAATAGCAGCAAGAACTGGCTGTACTGACTAGATATTTAATGACTTTCTTTTATCCAGTACAGTAAGTAACAAGGTAATGCCTTGAGATAAGCTGTGACTCTATATTCATGGTCTTCATAATTTGCTGTGGATATCATCCTACCAGCTCCTAAGCAAAGCCACTTAGGTTATACATATTATGTAGGAGCACTATATGCTCCAAACAATATTTACAATATGTACAGAAAAAAATAAAAATTCAGTCTCTTCCTATCTTTCTCCATAATATGATAAATGGACCTGTTTTAAGTTAGTAAATGTAAATATTGCATTTATTCCATCCATCCTGGGTGATTTTCTTTCTGATAGTTTACAACAAGAAGAAAAGGAGATGACACTTACATCAGCCAGATACATTAAAGGTGCCAGAGCATGGCACTGAATCACAACACCAGAACAAATTCTAAGATTCTGGAAGTACTGACCAGAACAGGCTGCATGGATTGATGATTTAAATAGATAATAACAAGTACAAGTACACTCACTATAAATGTTGAAGAAGATTTCAAATTGAGCTGAGCATGACAGCCAACCATAACACTTCTACAGTGCGTGGACAAGAAGGAAGAGAGGCACTGGGAAAATCAAACTTAACTATGGAGGTCGGGCAATCAGTAGATAAGGGAACACACCTCACGTTAAGTTACAAGGGGTCAGCCTAAGAGAAGGGGGTGGGACCTCTTTGCTGCCTTGTCAACCATAGCTAAGAGTGAATAAAGTGGTCCCTCTTCCAACATGAGGGGGTTAAGGGAGACTGATAATGACATGTTGGGTACAACTGCTTTGAAAGAATTTCTTATAGGGAGAACATATATATAAAGAAACACACACACACTCACACATATACATAATTCCATCTTAGCATACAGAAGTAGTATTTGAACTTATCAACGATTATTAGTACTGGCCCACTGCACTAACATTCGTGAACGTACCCTGTCAGCACTCCCTGCGCAGCACAGACAATTACAATTACTGAGCTAGTACAATAAATGGGTGCAAGGTAGCGCTCATGCTCTCGCGAAAGCAATTCCACCTGTTGTTGGAAATCGAAATTACTTCAACTTTGGTCAAAGAGTTTACTAGATGATCTGTGCCCGTGAGACTAGCCTAGCTTGCATTTCTTGGAATGTGGAAAATTTACGATCGTAATATTCACACATTAAGTATCAGTATCCGTGTATAAAGCAAGTGTATTCTTGAACACGAATTAGCAGTTGTTTCTTTATGCATTTTTATTTGTTCGGTGGTAATGATTGCTGTGCTACTTTATTCTCTGCGTCTGATGTCAGTAAGGTGACGTCACAGTACAAGCATTGTGGAGTAGGTGTGGACATGGGAAGATAGTGGGTTTGCTAGTTCCTTCATTAAATTATGTGCTTTTTGTATAGGTAGCGGGAAAGTATAGGGTTTTCCGGAATCCTGTAGTTTTTCCTATGTGGTAGTAATTCGTCTTGGTGCGGTTTGAGCGGGTTATTGTGCCCTGTGCTCGCGAGTGTTTTGTGTGCAAGAAGATTCCAAGATGGCGCAAAATTTGGCCCCTAGTGTGAACTGCTCGTTGGATGACATCGATTTAAACGCTCTGAAGGTAGTTTTATAGTTTTAGTATTTATGTACAATGAGTACTAGAAGTTTAAATAATTGCTGTGGAGAATGGCATGCTCTTCAAAGAGAATTACCCTCTTCAGAACCACCTTCAGGGGGGTACTGTATGTCACGTTTTTTATGGGTGTATTTACAAGGTGAGAGGCGAGATTTTTCTTTGAACAGGCGTGATTGAAGTAACTCTGTACTGTAAACTGTACGTGTTTTGTCTGCTTGTTTAATGATTAACAAATTTTCCTTTATTTTCAGGATCCAGCAGGCATTTTTGAGCTGATAGAAGTTGTTGGAAATGGGACCTATGGGCAGGTGTACAAAGTAAGAAAATTCATTTCTTATTTTGTAATTTTGTATAGTTTCAACAGTTCTTAGTCTAGAGGTAGGAACTGTTTTATTGGTTCATTAAGAAATGTGATTTTGTTGGATGGGATTTAAAGTAAAAGACATAACCTTCAAAGAAAGGTTGGCTACCACGTCACTTAATGATAACTGATTTTGAAGAATGCTAACCAGTTATGACATTATTGAGTGTGTATAAGTAAAACGATTTTTCCAGCAATTATTTTAATGGCATTCTCTTTGAGAGTTGTATTATCGCATGAATGATAATGGGATTTATTTATAATCTATATGTTCTTTGTAGTACAAGGATGTAGACCATGTTGTAGTGTCAGTATAACATGACATACCATATAGGTATGAAGTATGTGGTTTGTACAGGTTTTCATAGTCATCTTGTAGTATTGTTTTCGTCATTAGCAATAGTAGCAGAAGTTTTAAGGAATAAAATTTTTTTGTGGCTCTGTCTTTGAGGGAAACCATTCATCTAAGTTTTGGTGAATGATGGTGCATTTTGTTGGCCTGTAGGTTTTTCCTGTTGGAGTGTATGTTGAAGTTGACACCTTTAACTCTGTGGCGCCAGACCCGGACATGTACTTTTTAGTGTATGCTTTGTGTAAACATGTGGACATTTTATGAACTGAAAAAATATAACTTTATGAAATACATGGCATTTTGTGGAAGAAAAAAACAGAGTTTTGCACAGTGTATTAAAAAATTCAGTAAAAGTATTTGTGGACTGAATATATAATGATGGTCATTGGGTTGTAGCAGTATTAGTGTCATGTATGTAGGACAGGCAGTGACAAAAGGTTAAGATGTGGGGACAGCTGTAGAAAAGTGCATTCACTAATAAACACATACATGTCTTACAGCAGTTGAGCCACCAAAAACTGGCTAGTCAGAAGGACATGAAAAGTTTGAAATTTATACTCAACCTGGTCCTGTGGACTGTAGTACACCACTTTTTTCCACTGCCACCCAACATGTACCATTTTTCACAGTTTAAAACATACATGTGGTAGCAATACTGTAAATGACAGAACTCTCATGGCCTCGGACCAACAAACCTTGAATCGACAAGCAAAAAATGTTCCACTGAAGAAATGAAATGAATGGTACAGTGCTTCTCATATACTGAAAAATACAACACAAAACAAAAACAATGACATTGCACAAATATGAGGCATGTCCTGAAAGTAAAGATACATCACGTGTAGGCTGATAGGGAAATTTTTTATGCTTATTATGGCAACATTGCTGTCAACCTTGATCCTTTACCTGTGAGCCATGCATGTTTGACAGTGGTAGAACCGGCATTGTTTGAGTGAAACTGAGTGAGACGTGTTTGAAATGGCAGCACCGATCCAAAGTCCCACCAAATGCGAGGTGTGTTCCATCATACGATTTCTCAATGCAAAAGGTGAATGTCCAGTGGAAATTCACAAACAAATTGTTGCTGTTTATGGTAACATTATGAATCAGCAAGAAGTGACGAAGTGGTGCCATGAATTCTCTGAAGGAAGGACTGATGTTCATGACAAACAAAGGACCGGTAGGCCATCTATGATCTCTGATGACCTTCTTCAGGAAATTGAAAGAGAAATTTGCGCAATCGACATATGACAATAAGAGATTTGCATCACATCATTCCCGAAGTGTCTAAGACCACAATTCGTGAAGCTGTGACAGAAAAATTAGGGTACAGAAAATTGTGCGCATACTGGGTGTTAATGGACAATCACAAAACAAAACAGATGGGTTCCGCGCTGAAGTTTCTCACTCACTACACACAGGAAGGGGATGAGTTTCTGGACTCCATTGTGACTGGAGATGAAACATGGGTTTTTCGTCATACTCCTGAATCCAAGCAAGGATGATGAGATGCAAGAAGTCATGATGTGGTTCAAAGGGCAGGAGGCAGACTTCTATGACTCAGGGATACAGAAGCTGGTTCCAAGACTTAATAAATGTTTGGACAGTGCCGGCAACTGTGTTAAAAAATAAAGTTATGTACAGGTAATTCATTCACACTGTCACTTTTGTAAATTAAAAATGTTGTACATGTTTAAGACCTTTGTATCCTTACTTTCCGGACATGCCTCGTAAACAATGTATGCCTCAGCATTGTCCGTCGAATCAAAACCCGATAGCAACAGTTATAAAGTGTTAGTCATCAGTGAATTACCAATGAAATGTAATGTAAACTGAACCCACTGCTGCACTCAAAGCCATAACACAAACTACTGGTGTGAACATTGGATTGCCAGTGAAGTATTGTGTGAACTAACTACTGATTCACCAAAACACATCTACATCTGCCAGTAATAATAGTGTATAAACAATAATGTAACATGTGAATTAAACTGTAGCTGTACCCAAGACAACAGTAAATGCTCTTGGCCACATTCAGATACAAATGAAATAACATGTATGTTAAATTAATACATTTGTGGCTTACACAGCATACATACTGTATGCTACAACAAACTGACAAAGCAACTGACACTGACCCAACATCCCCAGCTATGCAGTAAGTACATTGACTGTACCATTCTACAGTAATGCTAAGATGTGTTCATAAACAGTTTGATATCTGGTGTGCTAGTCATGTTGTAAGAATACTGTATTATGCAGCCCAAGCATGTGGCAAGATAATTTTTTTTCAGAAATTACCTACTAATGTGTGCACTACTTAAAGATTTTGTTGAAAGAAATTCTGCAGAATAGAAGGGCGAATTAAGAAATAATTGTGTTGCTGGCTTAAAAACTTTTATGTCATGCTGTAAAACTTTGAAGTTAGATGAAGGAGTATTTTTAACTTGGTTCTTGCATAGCACCCAACTTTCTGGTAACTATTGAGCTTTTGGAACGTGGAAGCCATGTTTATGACTCATGCTTATACTGTGTATATTGTAATTTATTTGGAATTTTTGTGCTTTGTTTGCAAAGAAAGGTAGTAGTGAGAATACACGTTCACTGGCACGGGAAGTGTTTTTATATTTCTAAGGAGTATCAATTCTACAAGACCACTCATTCTTGACACTGCCAAATTCTGTGAATTTTGATCATGTATAGATTCTGATCTTTGCAGATCATACATAAAGGTTCATAGTTTTTTACTACAGTACATTGTTCCTCACTGTTTGCTGGGAAGCTAGAATTGAAATCAACATAATCTATAATGAAGACTCAGTTCATACAACTTTCACATTGTTTATTCCATGCAGTATGATATATTAAAGTTCTGGTAACACCAACAAATGCACAGTTCTGCAATGTATACATTATGTCTATTGTTTAGCTCCTACATGTTTTAGCGTAATTGCCACCTTCAGGGAGATTACACAGAAATATCATTAAAACATGTAGCAATTTTGGGGTAATCGCCATCTTCAGAGAACTTACACCAAAATATCATTAAAATGTACAGCAGTACAACCAGAAATGTTTTATTGCTCTACCTTTTGATATTTTGGTGTGACCTCCTTGAAGATGGTAATTATGCTGAAACATGTAGGAGTTAAGTAATAGCAAGAATATATAGATTGTAGAATTGTGCATTTGTTAGTGTTACCAGAGTTTTCAGTTTGCCAGTCAGTGACTGATATTGTAACTTTTCTGTATGTGTTAAACATGAGTATTGGTATGACATGTTTTAGTTACATAAAAAAAAAAAGGCATGAAAAATAAAATCTGAAACATTCCAGACCACCACACAGAACAACTCTGGTCAAGTCATAGCTTAAGTATGCTCTGACAGTGAAAATTGCTATAATCAGCATTCTTTGCAAGTGTGTTGAAATACTTCTACAATGCTGTGACCTTGTGTGGAATATGTTATTGTAACTGTTCAAAAAGAAGAAAACATTTTCATCTTCAGCCTTGAGGATTAGAAACAACGATAAACTTATTTTTTCATTAGCAGTTTTGCAAGTGCTCTAAAGTGACAGAAGTGACCCAATTAATGTAGAATGCACTTGACCCTTGCCAAAACTAATGCAGCAGGCAGTACAAGAATTACCAGGCTGTTTATTAGAATCAATCAGATTATTTAAAACAAATCCATATACACAGTACAAAGGATGAAGTACTGAAATTGAATAATTTGCCTAATATTGCCGCATCCATTTATAAACTTGCGTTATATAGAATATGGAACTCTCTGCTAGGATTGACCACTTTAATTTGTGGCAGGCTTATAGAAAGTACCATATTTGCTCTGTTAGTTCATAAATGGTAATTGTAACAGTGCTATGAGATGATATAGTTATGCAAGTGGGGCAGTGCCAAATGCCTTCTGGAAAACAAGAAGTATCTTTGATAAACATTGATAGAAGTTCAAGAGAATGTG
>Ga0209628_10001638_pt1 | contig 14685 bp, 15 predicted proteins | sample TergutCu122P4_FD_187285 | JGI IMG/M metagenome (GOLD analysis project Ga0209628, IMG submission 187285) | Cubitermes ugandensis P4 segment gut microbial communities from Kakamega Forest, Kenya - Cu122 P4 (SPAdes) (version 2) | ecosystem: Host-associated > Arthropoda: Insects > Digestive system...
CGCTGTCTTCAGCCCGTACGCTCCCAATATTATGAAAGGTATCGCGTATCCGATGTCCCCGACCATCAGGCCGAAGAACAGCGGGAAGAATATGCTTAATATTATTGTCGGGTCCACCTCATGGTATTTCGGCGGCGAGAGCAGTTTCACGGGGTACTCGAAGTGCTTCGCGTAATTCCCGTTGTTCATTTTCGTGGGCGTTTCCTTGAACCTCGGCTCCGCATGTTCAACGTCATGCAGACTGCGGGAGCGGTCCTCCTGCGACTCCACGTAAATGCTGTCCCCCATTAATTTATTCATTCCGGAGACGGCGGCGCCGACCTTGGAGGTGGGCACCCACGCGTCTATGATGAATGAAAAATCGCTTGTTGCTATACGCAGCGGCATGTCGCCCTTCTGCGTCTCTATTGATAATTCCTCGTCAAGCGCGATCACGTCGGCGCCGTGCTTGTCCCTGAGCGCCTCAAGCTCTTTCGTGACCTCTGCGAGGTCCGCCTCCAGCGCTTTTATCTTTGCGTCCGAGTCCGCTATCGCCGCGGCCGCCGGGCCTTTGCCGGCGGGGACGGGCATCTCCATGAATTCAAAATCAGTGAGTATGCGCATCGCGTTGTCCTTCTCTTCTTTCCGCACGAATAACGCTACGATGCGTTTGTCATCCTTCTTTTTCTTTTCGCGCGGCGTAACGAACAGTTCCGAGTCCGCCAATGCCGCCAGGGCCGCGGACGGGTCCTTGCTCACGGACCCGACGATCGCCGTTATCGATCCGTAGCCTTTGTAAAGGTCCAGGTCTATCGGCAGCTCCGCGATCAGCGAAAGCTCATCTCTCCTTACCCTTTCTTCCGCGACCTTCTGGGCGATCTCGTTCCTCTTGTCGAGGACCTTGAACACTTCCTGCCCGATGGATTCGACGCGCCCCGACGATATCTTGGCGCGGACCTCGCGTGCCTGCATCGGTTCGTCCGCGTCCTTGTTCGCGTCTATTCCGAGCTCCTTTTCCACAGCCCTCAGAGAAAGCAGCCTCTCGGACGCCTTCTCGGAGTACGGCCTCGGCGCGCCTATGGCGAAACCTTCGTCCGAACCGGTGGTGTGGTCTATCAAATGTATCAACCTGAGCTCATACAAAGCATCGATCGCTTCATCGAGGCGCGATTTGTTGCCTGCGATGACAATCCTACTCATCGGCTCAGGAAGCAACATTTAGGGTCCTCTCAACTTCTTTATTCAGAAAATCTTTGACCTTGGGCATCCTGCCCGCGGACGCTCCTTCGAGCTTCTTCGCATTGGCCTCCCCGGCGCTCAGCAGCTCGTTGCGCTTGACCGCCAATCTGTCCTTCTCTTTCGCGACGGCCGCTTCGGACGCGCTGCGCATCTTGGCCTCCGCCGCTTGGATCTTGTTGACGGAATCTCTGCGTGCATTGGCGACCGCGGTCTTCTTTTCCGCCTCGGCCGCCTCGATCGCGGCCTTTGCGTCCGCCTCTGCTTTTTTTATCTCCGTAAGTATGTCAGTTCGGCTCAAGTTACTCTCCCCGGCACTATTCGGAGCCTGATAGCACTGTTCCTACTTAAGCGTAATCGTTATATTTTTTATAATTTTAACACTCGTTTAAGGAGCCTTCTTCGGAATGTACTTTCGCACTATGATTTTTGTTTCGTCGAACAGCTTCTTGGACAGGTCGTCCATGTAGCTGTCCGCGTAGACAACTTCCTTTATCCCGGCGTTTATGAGGATCTTCGAGCACATCGAGCATGGGTACGTGGTCGTATATATCGTGGCGCCGTCGATGCTTATGCCGAAGTACGCGGCCTGTATCACCGCGTTCTGTTCCGCGTGGACCCCGCGGCACAGTTCGTGCCTTGTGCCCGACGGTATGTTCTGCTGATCGCGTATGCACCCAAGTTCCTCGCAGTGCATCGTTCCCTTCGGCGATCCGTTGTACCCTGTGGTGAGGACGCGTTTATCCTTGACCACGACGGCGCCCACCTGGCGGCGCACGCACGTCGATCGCGTTGATATCAGGTGTGCCATGTCCATGAAGTACGTATCGTTGTCCGGGCGGTTCATATTGTACACGATTGGCGTTGGATATATATTTCTTCCGAGCCGTTTAATATCAACTTTGCGATACGGTGATGTGAAGAGAGAGAACCGGAACCTTATCATAGCGGCCGCCGCGGCAGCGGTGGTGTTCGTTGCGGCGTATGCGTGCATCGCGCTGTACGCCGGTTCAACGTCACCGTTCTACACCGTCGAATCGGGGAGCATGATGCATTCCGAAAATTCAAAGGTGGGCATAATCGACACCGGGGACATGGTGATCGTCAGGGCCGCGTCCAAAGCGGACATCGTCACATACGTGGAGGGCCACGGCAGCGGATACAAAAAGTTCGGCGACTTCGGCGACGTGATATTGTACGAGCGCCCCGGAGGGGCGGCGGTCATACACCGCGCATTGTTCTATGTTTCGTACAACGCCGGCGGAACATGGGACGTCTCGTCGTTATACGGATACGGAGGCAGCTGGTACCTGACCGGCTATGCCGGCGGAACGTACTGTTACGAGGTCCCGGGCGGGACGCTGAGCGCCGATTCCCTGAAAGAGGTGAGGGGCGTTCTCGCTTTCGAGAACTTCGGATATGACGGAAAGGGATCGTTCATCGTGAATCTCGACGTCCTTCCGAAAGTGAGCGGTTATATAACGAAGGGGGACAGGAACCAGGACCCGGACCAGAGCAATGGGATCTCGGGCGCTGCCGTCGGCGCCGATCGGATAATAGGCGTGGCCGGCAAAGAGGTCCCGTGGCTCGGGTGCATAAAATTATTCGTCACCGGCAACAATGCCGACAGGATCCCGGGGAACAGCGTTATACTTCTCATCGCAACGTTCGTGCTGATCGTCGCGGCCATCTTCGCCGCGAATTTTATTTACGAAAGATATGTGAAGAAAGAACGGAATGGATGACCCCCACCCCTTCGTTTCCGGTGGAGTTTATTTTTATGTGCGGCGTCACATGAGCGTGGTCTGCGTCGGCGGTTTGTAGTTCTTCAGGCGGCTCATGCTCTCTTCATTCTCGAGCATCTTGCATATCTCGTCCGGGATGCTTAATTCGATCTCTTTCGTCCTTCCGGCCCTTCCGAACGACTTGACGCGTGCATGAACGATACCGAGCATATCCAACTCTGATATCAGATCGGTTATCCTTCTGGGTGTGTTCGGCGTTATGTCAAGAACGGTGCAGAGTTCGCTGTATGTCGAATATACTTCGCCCGTCGTCATTATTCTTTTATTTCTCTTTGTATTGTATATTATACTCATAAGAACTGTTTTAGAATGTTGTGGCAACGTTTTGATGACCTCGCTCGTCGTATCCAATTCTATCTTATTCTTCGCCGATCTTACATGCGCTCTCGTTACAATGCTTTCGCCGCTGCGCTCCGCGATCTCCGCCGATATCCTCAGAAGGTCCAGCGCCATCCTCGCGTCGCCGGCATCACGCGCCGCCAGAGCGGCGCAGTACGGTATCACTTCCTGGTCGAGGACCCCATCATCGAATGCGATCTTCGCCCTTCCCTTCAGGATGTCCTCGAGCTGTCCCGTATCGTAAGGATGGAAGACCATCTTCTCTTCGCTCAGTCTGCTCTTCACCTTCGGGTCCAGGAATTCCATGAACTTCAGGTCGTTGGATATCCCGATCAGTGACAGTTTCGAGTATTTCAAATCCTCATTTATCTTTGACAGAAGATAAAGGGCATCATCACCGCTCTTATGCACGAGACGGTCTATCTCGTCAAGGACGACGACGAATATCTTATTCTGTTCATCGAGATATTCTTTCATTTCCGAGTATACTTTCTCGATGCTCCATCCCGCATACGGTATCCGCCTTTCGAAATCCACGATCGTTTGATTCCCGATGTTCAGCAATACGCCGTATTGGGTGTTGACCACTCCGCAGTTTATGTATATGAACACCGCGGAATTCCCCTCAGGATCTTCTTTTTTCAATTCATTCCCGATGAAGTTCATCACGGCGGTCTTACCTGTTCCCGTTTTTCCGAATATCATGACGTTTGACGGCTTGTCCCCGGTGAATGCCGTGGTGATGATCGTTGCTATCGCTTCTATTTCCGCAGTTCTGTGCGGCAGCTCGCCCGGAAGATATGAAGTTTGAAGGATGTTCTTATTCTTAACAAGTTTATTTCTTTTCTCAATATATTTTTTGAATATCGACTCTTCCATTTTCCGCACCTCCACCGGAAATATTCTTTTTTTCAATGGCTTCACATGGAAAGCGCACCGTCTATTAATTCATTCCCATGGTCGCCAGGCAGACCGGCGAACGTTTAATATCCATATGCCATACCCATGAAAAACGATACGTGATGAAAATGAAGAAAAAGAAGATGAGCGGCTGGTTGGTAATAGGCATATGCTTCATCGCCATGGCCGCGGCGGTCGGTGTGATCTATCTCATCGGCAACCTGGGCTGAGCGCGGACCCGCTTCTCCCTTTCCACCGGAAACGAAGGGGTGGGGGTACGGCAGTTAGTATAACTGTAGTGCCCCTGCGTATTATATGCGATGCCGATAAAGCATCATGACCATCTTCAAGGACAAATACATATTGTTGTCAACTGCCGCCGTTTCTTTGCTGATGCTGATGTGCGCGGTCGGATCGTTCAGCACCGGAGGCACGGACGGCAACGGATTCACGGAGCTCGTGGGAATAATATCCGATCCGTCGGCATCGCAGAACGGGACGACGTTCAAAGTAACGGGCCCGGACGGGAACGAGACAAGGTGTTTTTTCTCGTCGGAAATGCCTGAACCGCATTCTTTCTGCAGACTTGTGGGAAAGTTCTCGCAGGACGGCAATATGTTCTTCGTCGATACGATCTCGCCGTGCGGCGTACGGTGAGCGCAGCGGATGATATAAATAAACTGAAAAACCTGGCACTGCCGTGTTCATTGCGATCGACGACACCGACTCCCGCACCGGGAACTGCACATCGTATCTTATGACGGAGGTGATGCATGAGCTTTCATCATCTTACGATATCGTCGGCAATCCGCGGCTCGTCCGCCTGAACCCCGCGTGCCCGTGGAAGACAAGGGGCAACGGCGCGCTTGTGCTTCGCGTCGGCAAAGGAACGGGAGAGAAGAAAAAGATCGGCGATGTCGCTGGCAAGGAGATCTGCTGTTACGTATCGGCCGCGGGGCGGGAGCCGGACGAGATGAAACTCATCGATGCGATCGTACCGATCATCGAGCGCAACCGTTCGGAAGGTTCGGATCCCGGGCTCGTCGTTTCGAAAGAGCGCCCTCCGTTATCTTTGTACAGGGACGGCGTCAGCAGGATCGTAGAAAAAGCATACGTGAAAAAAGAACTGGAACGCATTCACGCGAACATATTCGAAATGGGCAATGGCCGCGGCATCATCGGCGCGGCGTGCGCCATGGCGTGGGAGCCCGGGGACAGCACGTACGAAGTGCTCGCATACCGCAAAAGAGAAAAATGGGGAACGGAAAGAACATTCGACCAGATGTCGATAAAAGAGATGGATTCGCTGTTCCCCGGAACGTTCAACAGCTGGGAAGAGAGATCGCAGAAAGTGACGATGATACCGTCGACACCGTGTCCGGTGTTGTTCGGCCTCAGGGGCGACGACGAAAAAGAAACGATAAAGGCGGCGATGCACCTGCGCACTGAAACGATGGACAGATGGTTCTCGTTCCTTACAAATCAAGGGACGGATGACCATATAATACGCAATGCGCCGGCGGTCGCGGAGAACAGTTCGTACGAGATTACCGGGACCGTGCGGTCGTGCGCGAAGCGCATCCACGGCGGGCATACGTTCATCGATATCGAAACAAAATACGGGATAATAACGTGCGCCGCGTACGAACCGTCCAAGGAGTTCAGGATGCTCTTCGACAATCTCGTTCCCGGCGATGTGATAACCGTTCTCGGCGAGATGCGCGATCGGCCGAGGACATTCAATGTCGAAAAAGTTAACGTGCTCTCCGTTCCTGAGAAATTCACGAAGACATCCAACCCCGTATGCGAAAAATGCGGTAAGCGCATGCAGTCCATCGGCAAAGGCCAAGGATACAGATGCAAAGAATGCCGCACCAGATCGAAAGAGCCCGTCATCGAAAAAGAAACGAGGTGGGTCGTCCCGGGATGGTACGAACCCCCCGCGTCATCGCGCCGCCACTTATCGAAACCGCTGAAAAGAATGAATGAGGAACAAAAGGTTGAGTTCGTCAATAGTCGTATAGCATGACCGACACCAATATATACGACCACAAAATAGGCGATGCCGTGAACACAATGGACGAAGTCGTCATCCTCAGCGCAGCGAGAACACCGATCGGAAAATATGGGAAAGCGTTAGCAGACATGAAAGCGACCGATATCGGCGCGATCGCCGTACGCGAAGCGGTGAAACGCTCCGGCATCAACGCGAAAGACGCGGAAGAATGCTTCATGGGCAATGTCATATCCGCCGGCCTGGGTCAAAACCCCGCGAGGCAGGCGGCGCTGCACGGCGGCCTGCCTGTTGAGATAGGCGCGACCACGGTCAACGCGGTGTGCGGCTCCGGCATGAAGGCGGCGATGTGCGCCGCCGATGCCATAAAGGCGAAGCGCCGCAATGTTATCGTTGCAGGCGGGATGGAAAGCATGAGCGGCGCCCCGTACCTGATGCAGGGCGCGAGATGGGGATACAAGATGAACGATCAGACCGTCAAAGATGCGATGGTGCACGACGGCCTTTGGGAGATCTTCAATGATATGCACATGGGCCATACCGCCGAGATCACAGCGCAGAGGTTCAACGTATCACGCGCGGACGCGGACCAATTCTCGTATGAGAGCCACATGAAAGCGGCCGCCGCGATCAAGAACGGAAAGTTCAAAAATGAGATCGCTCCGATAACGATAAAACAGAAGAAAGGCGACATCATCGTCGATACGGACGAGGGCGTCCGCGATGACACGACCGTCGAAGCATTGGCGAAGCTGAGACCCGTGTTCAGGAACGACGGCATCGTGACGGCGGGCAACGCATCGCAGCTCAGCGACGGAGCGTCGGCGTTGGTGATAACGTCGGGTGCATACGCGAAAGAACACGGATTGAAACCGTTGGCGACGATAGAGGCGTACGGCGAACGCGGAGTTCTTCCGGAGCACATAATGGAAGCGCCGATCCCGACGACGGAGTACGTATTGAAGAAAGCCGGAATGAAGATAGACGATATCGACCTCTTTGAGCACAACGAGGCGTTCGCGGCCGCGTCGGTGGCGGTACAAAAGGCATTGAAGGTCCCGAAGGAGATATTCAACGTCAACGGCGGAGCCGTCGCGCTGGGCCACCCGATAGGATGTTCGGGTGCGCGCGTTCTCACGACGCTGCTGTACGCGCTCATCGACCGCAAAAAGGACGTAGGCCTCGGGACGCTGTGTCTCGGAGGCGGCAACGCGGTATCGATGATAATCCGCAGATACTGAGTCAGTAAAGATATTTATACAATAAAGGCTCACAGAGACATATGCGGCTCCAGGAGATCCTCGGCAAGATAGATGCGTCGCGCAAAGATATGACAGCGGATATGACAGCAATGATCCGCATACCCGCGATCGGCCCGCTGAACGGCGGCAAGGGCGAGGGGCACCGCGCCGACAAAGTGATGGAATTCCTGAAAGGATTCGACAGCGTGGAGCGCGTGGACGTGAAAGACATTCACGACCCGACCGTGATGAGACCGAACATACTTGCCGTGAAAAAGGGCAAAGGCAACGGGACCGTGTGGATAATATCGCACCTCGACACCGTTCTCCCCGGAGATCTCGATGAATGGAGGACCCCGCCGTACGAGCCGACGGTGAAGGACGGCAAAATATACGGGCTGGGGACGGAGGATAACGGCCAGGCGATCATTTCGTCGATATACGCGGCGAAGTTCTTCGAACCCGGGGAATTGACGAAAAGGTCCATAGGATTGGCGATAGTCGCCGATGAGGAAACGACAAGCGCGATGGGTATCGAGCATCTGATCAACACCGGGCACTTCAGTCCCGATGATGTTTTCGTTGTTCCGGACTGGGGCGTTCCGGGAGGGACGATGGTCGAGGTGGCGGAGAAACACTTGGTGTGGCTGAAGTTCTCGATCGAGGGAAAACAAACGCACGGCTCGACGCCGCAGAAAGGATTGAACGCATACCGCGTCAGTGCGAAGATGCTCGTCGACGTTCTAGAGAAACTTGAGAAGAAATATCCGGACAGCGACCATCTGTTCCGGCCGTCGGCGTCAACGTTCGAGCCGACGAAAAGCATTGCGACCGTCGGCAACGTGAACACGATACCCGGTTATCATGAATTCTGGCTCGATATACGGTTATTGCCGAGATACGATCCGGACGATCTCGTGGCGTATGCGAAAGCACTCGGCAAGGAATGGGAGAAGAGGACGGACGCGAAGATAACGGTAGTCGCCGAGCAACGTACCAGATCGGGCAAACCGTCCAACACCAAATGCCCGGAATTCAAGGCATTGTTCGATTCGATATCCTCGGTAATAGGAAAAGGCCCGGAGGTCGTCGGCGTCGGCGGAGGGACGTGCGCCAACTTCTTCAGATTGGCCGGATACAACGCGTACGTGTGGCAAACGGGAGGCGGATCGTTGCATCAGCCGAACGAGTACTGCGAGCTTGACAATCTGGTCACCGATGCGAAAGTGTTCGCGACGCTGTTCCACAAGCTTTGCGTCTGAGCCCCCACGGCCGTTCCGGAACATATACTCGTAATATGATAACTTACGAGCAGAGACCTTGTTCAGTCCTCGAACAGGCGGTCCATCATCCATTTTGCGCTGAACTTCACGATCTGATCGTATTCCTGCCCGTTCGAGACGAAAGCTATCGGTTTGCCGATCGTGTGCGCTATAGACAACGCCGCCCCTCCCTTGGAGTCGGCGTCTATCTTCGTCAGCATTATCGCGTCGACGCCGACCGCCGCGTCGAATGCGCGCGCCTGTTCCACCGCATCGTTACCTGCCAGCGAGTCGCCCACGAACATCACGAGGTCGGGTTTTGCGACCTTCTTGATCTTCTTCATCTCATCCATCAGATTGCTGTTGGTCTGCATCCGCCCCGCGGTGTCCACGAGGACGACGTCCTTGTGCTTCGACCGCGCATGTTCGATAGCATCGAACGCCACCGCCGCCGGGTCGGCGCCGGATGCGTGCTTCACGATCTTGCATCCCAATCTTTCGGAATGTATCGTCAGCTGTTCTATCGCGCCCGCCCTGAACGTGTCCGAAGCTGCGAGCACTATTGTTTTTCCCGTTTTCATCAGACGGCTGCCGACCTTTGCTATCGCTGTGGTCTTTCCGGTTCCGTTGATCCCGACGAACATTACGACAACGGGCCTTTCACGCGTCTCTATCCACGCGTCGAAATCGAACTCGTTAAATTTGAGGATCTTTGATATCGCGTTCTTCAACGACATCTCAACGACCTCGTTGAGGTCGTGGCTGCGAGCGTGGCGTTTCCCGAGGAGGTCCTCGCGGACGCCGTTCTTTATCTCCTCGACCACGGGAAGGGCAACGTCCGCCTCCATTAACGCTACTTCCAGTTCCCAAAGGACCTCGTCCAATCCGCGCTCTTTGATCTTCTTCCCTTTGTCGCCGACGAGGTCACCGTCAGAATGCTCCGCGTCGCGCTCTTCGCGCTTCTTATCAGCCGCCGCATTCTTCGCTTCGATCTTCTCCTGTTTGTTGAGTTTGAATCTCTCTTTCCACGAAAGTTTGCGCTCTTCATCCTTCGGCGGTTCCGCGGGCTTCGGTTCCGGCTTCTGCACGGGGTCCTGCCATCTCACCGACGGCGCGGGCGCCGGAGGTACTGGTTTTACGGCGGACGCCTCCTGCTTCTTTGCGGGAACGGGCTCTTCCTTTTTCACTGGCGCAGGCTCCGGTCTCTTTGCAGAGATCGGCTCGGGCCTCTTCTCTTCCTTTTTGATCGGTGCCGGTTCCGGTCTCTTCACCGGCTCGGGGACAGGCGCCTTTATCGGTTCCGGTCTCTTCTCTTCCTTCTTGGCCGGCTCCTGTTTCTTCACCGGCTCGGGTTCCGGCCTTTTGGCAGGGATCGGCCTCTCATCGCGCTTCTTCGCGGGCGCCGGTTCATCCTCGTCCTCCTGGACATCCTCGCCGTCCCACTCGTCCTCGGGTATCAGGTCATCGAGATCTTCATCAAAATCATCGTCCCAGTCGTCGTCGAAGACCTTCTTTGCCGGTTTATCTTTTACAGGTTTCTCCCTCACCTTCGGCTGTTCGGCGGGCCTTGCTTTCGGAGGCTCCGGCTGAGGCTTTTTCGTAGGTTCAGGTTCCGGCCGCGTTTCGATTGGTTTCTCTTCCCTCTCAGGCTCAGCAGCGTCCTTCTTGAAAATATTCTTGAACTTGCTCTTGAGGGAGTCGAACATGTCCGCTCACTGCTGTCTTCTCTGGTATTCCTGCTGGATCGCCATCGACAGGTTCCTGGCGTTCGTTTCCATTTCCGCAGCGTTGTCGCTTGTCTTCTTCAGCGCCTCAGATATGTCCTTGACAGTTTCGTCCATGAACGCAACGGCATCGTCAAGGTTCTTTTCAACGGACACGCGACTTCCTATGCCTACGATCGCTTTGCCGTTGCCGGCCGCCTTGGCCGCCACGAACGACGATGCGCCAATGGGCACGAGTATCTCGTCCCCCTCCTTCGCGCTGAGGAACGCCTTCATCGTCTCTCTTGCGCGCAACGCCTCTTCCAACGACATCCTGAATATCTGCGCCTGCTGCCCGAACGCCTCTAATTGCGAATTATACGCATCGAGGACGGAAAGCGATTGCCGCAATTCGTCATCATTCATCAGTTACCACCGACCTCGTGCTGTACGAGGCGGTCCGTTATGTCTGCCGGGGCAAGTTCTGTCAGCTCGTCAATGGATATCTCCCATCTCTTGAGCTTGTGCCTGCTGCCCAGGTTGGACAGGACCTTCTCTTTCGCGGCGTCCGCGTTCTCCGCTGCCACTTCGACGGTGAAATCTTGTCTTTTTCTTGTGTCCTTAAAGGAACCTTTTGCTCGGAAACCCTTCATTGCAACTACCGAGACGATGAATTATATCTATTGAATAAAGCTTTTGGTCGTTTGATAGGGAAATGAGCACCGATAATGACGAATTGACCGTTTATCATACAGGCAGACCGTTCCCGCCGGTGTCCGTCACCGGGCCGGAATGCGAGCAGATGTGCGAGCATTGCAAAGGCAAGCATCTCAAGGGAATGATAGACGTGCGGGGAACGCCGGATCTGTTCCGCGTCGTGAACGATCTGTCCGCCGCGGGGGCCGAAGGGCTGTTGGTGAGCGGAGGTTGCGACACCAACGGTTCTGTGCCCGTTATCAAAGAGGTCGACGCGATAAGGTATGCGACGGACAACGGATTGAGAGTGAATGTCCATACGGGTTTCATCGGAAAGAAAGATGCAGAACGTTTGGTTAAGGCGGGCGTCGAAGCGTTCTCGGTCGATGTGCATCAGGACCCCGATGTGATAAGGAACATACTGCACCTTGAAATGGAAAAGGATGCTTATTCGGAAACGATAGACAACATAATATCGGCTGGAGGGAGGCCCGTGGCGCACCTGACCGTGGGCTTCGGGGACGAGGACCTTCTGAGGTCCGCGGAACTGATCGTAAAGAAAGGATTCGGCGAGGCGGTGCTTATCGCGTTGGTGCCCACGAAAGGCACAATGACAGAAAAGATGCTGGTGTCGGAGGACGATATACTCGAAGCGGTGAGCAAACTCATGAACATGGGATTGAAAGTGACGCTCGGCTGCATGCGCCCGCGCACTCACCGCGACCTCGAAAGGAAATGCATCGAGATGGGCGTAAGAAGAATTGCGAACCCGACGCGCGAGACGATCCGTTGGGCAAAGGAAAGAGGAATGAAGGTCGTAGAGATGATGACCTGCTGCTGCATCACTCATTAGCGTCCGTGATGCGGACGATGTCGGCCATCTTCCTTCCTACGAGGAAGACGGCCGCATATTCCGGCACTTCGGTCTCGCCCTTCAATGACATCCGCTCTCCGAGCATCGTTATCTCGGAATCGCGCTTCATCGTTATTTTAACGGGATCGGATGAATATTCCTTAGGGACGGCGTCCCTGAGCGGATCGAAGTTCGTGAGTTCGTCGCGCGTGAGCGGCGTCACGCGCAATCCGCTCTTCCCGTGGACCGAGCCGGGAAGGCGTATCAATCGTTTGATATCGGCGGTGACGGGTTCGTCGACCTCTCCGGCCAGTGTTATCATCACGTCCTCGGTCATGATCCTCATCAGTATCTCTTGGCTCTTTTTGGTGAGCGTCGCCATCGTGCTGCGTTCGAATATCGAGACCTTGGACGACGCCACGTCCTTCTGCACGTTGATCAGCGTCTTATCAACGGTCTTCGAAATGCTCGGATACTTTTTCTTAAGTTCTTTCGCATTCATCGATACAACGTCGTCAACGACCGCCGCAAGGCCGTTCCTCATCCTCAACCGCCATCCGCCGGAGTCCGCTCCCGGCACCAAACGGTCGACGGCGACGTTGGTGAGCGTGCGGTTGCCGATGTTGACCGACGACGTGGCCGTTCTTTTCTCGGGGAACGCCCAATCCATATCCAGTCCTTTCGACGTTACGTAATCTACGATCTCCCTGCGTTCCGGGGCCCCTAATGATAACACCTTCGGTGACGAAACGTGCGCGTGGTATCCTCGTCCTCCGGAGAATACGATCTTCACTTCTTTCTCGCCGAACCCTAGGTCGCCGCATATGAACGAGTCCACGAGATTGATCATTTCCTTCTTGATCTGCTCCAGCATCTCCGAGTACGTCATCTTGTCCGCGTTCTTCAGGTGGTCCGCGTCCAGGTCAAAGATAAGATCTGCGCCCATCCATTCCTTCTCTTCCATCGTAGGCGCCGCAGGCGTCTTGTAATACGCCGTCGAGTAATAGCAATGCGACGGCACCTGAGCGATCAGGAACCTCCGTATCTCGTCGGCCTTCACGAATCCCAGATGCCTCTGCACGAAATTGCGGTCAAAGAACATGAAGCCGAACTCACGTTTCGTGAAACGCTCCGGGAGCACCGGAGCGTTGTTCTTGTAATATCTCCTGAACGCCTTCAGCAGGAACCGTGAATTCTGATCCATCTGATTCGGTAGCACCGAACAAGATATAATTACATTGTCAACGATATTCGGAACGTGGCAGAGCGCATACCCGTTTACGATAATCACATACATCTCAGCCCGAGCGGCCGCAATATCGACGCATTGAAAGAATTCGAGGCCGCCGGGGGCACCGGGCTTACGTTGGTGACGCTGCCGTATGATGAAATTCGGGTATCAAGCGCGGACGATCTTCTGAGGTCGTATGAGATAACGTTGTCAATGGCCTCCCGCGCGAGGGAGGCGACGGGACTGAAAATTAACGTTGCGGTGGGCCCGTATCCGGTGCTCATAATTCCGTTGGCGAAGCACCTGGGATTGGAGAAGGCTGAAAAGGTAATGAAAGAAGGGATGAAGATCGCCGCGGATCTCGTGGCATCCGGGAAGGCCGACGCGATCGGCGAGATCGGGAGGCCGCATTTTGACGTTCCCTCGGAGATCAAAGAGGCATCCGATCGAATACTCATGTGCGGAATGGAACTGGCGTCGCGGGTCTCGTGCCCGGTGATGGTGCACTGCGAATCCGGGTCGCCGGAACTGATGCTCGAACTGTCAAATATGGCAAAGGCATCGTCACTCGACCCCGGGAAAGTGATAAAACATTTCTCTCCGCCGCTTGTGCGCGACGACGAAACGTATGGTGTTTTTCCGTCAATACCCGCCTCCAGGAGGTCGATACGCGAAGCGTTGGAAAAGGGGGACCGTTTCATGCTGGAGACGGATTACATCGACGATCCGCAGCGCCCAGGCGCGGTGATGTCGATAAACACCGTACCGAACAGGGTGCGCGGATTGACAGAAGCAAAGGAAATGTCCTTTGAAACGGCATGGAAGATAGGCCGCGACATCCCCGGCCGTATGTACGAACGCTGATGCGCGAAGGAAAGCATTAATGCTGCATCGCCATTCCATCATTGGTGCAAAAATGAAAATAGCGATGATGGTCGACGCCCACCACCCGACGAGGGACGGAGTGGTCGCGGCCATCGACCTTCTGCGCAGCGAACTGAAAAAGAGAGGGCACGAAGTGCTCCTCATCGCTCCCGATCCGGGCAAAGAGAATAGGATCGACGGGGTGCATTACATAAAGGCCAGAGCATTCGGCACCTTCGGAGGATATTTTTTACCGATATTCCCGTCGGACAGTCTGTTCAAGCTCAAAGAGACGGACGTCGACGTGATAAACGTCCACGGATTTGCGTTCATGGCCGTCCGCGGGCTGATGAGCGGAAAGATATTGAACAAACCCGTTGTGATAACGTTCCACACCCCGGTGTGGGACTTCATCGGCGAATACTCGCCGTTGGACGAGGACCTCTCGTTGAACGTCGGATGGTCGTATTTCCGCAAGATCTTCGGAAGGGCGGACGCCCTCGTGGCGCAGATGCCGTCGATAGCCAAAGAACTCGTGGAGAACAAAGTGAAGGCGAACATC
>Ga0209628_10001639_pt1 | contig 14684 bp, 16 predicted proteins | sample TergutCu122P4_FD_187285 | JGI IMG/M metagenome (GOLD analysis project Ga0209628, IMG submission 187285) | Cubitermes ugandensis P4 segment gut microbial communities from Kakamega Forest, Kenya - Cu122 P4 (SPAdes) (version 2) | ecosystem: Host-associated > Arthropoda: Insects > Digestive system...
GTTGTTTTTGGTGCAGCCGGTAAACAGGGCCGCCGTCAGGATCATGACCACCAGGATTGTAAAAATGCGTTTCATCGTGAAGCCTCCTTTGATTGTTTTTGCTTGTGCGTTACCCGACTGGCCTGGGCACATTACCGTCCTCTGCCTGGGGCACAAGATATTCCGCTGGTACGGCGGGCACAAAGAAGTCATAGTAGCTGCGCACACCAAACTCAACAGCGCGAGGATATTCCGGCATATCCTCCGGCGCGAACAGGACGGAAAAGCGATAGACCGGTATCCAGGTACTCAGCCAGGGGGAATTGCTGTAGATCAATTCGGCGTCCTCGATGGTGGCACGGGCCAGCATCTCTTTCGTGACTTCGGGGACGGCTTCATAGTGCCCTGCCAGCAGTTCCCGCTTGGCAGCCTCTAAGCCCATTACAGGGTAATGTCCCAAATAATTCTCCACGTCGAGCTCGCAGAGGGCGAAAAACAGGCGGGCGCTGGGCTCCTCCGCACCCTCATACAGGTACACGCCCACTCGGTTGAGCGCATAGTCCTCCGCCTGCTTCGCGAGGGGATCGTCTGGATTGTTGACATAAAAGAATGTGTCGAAATCCTTCCCGCCGTAATTGTCCTCGCCAGTGTAGTAGCCGAGCAGGGCGGTGGACACCCTGTTGTAGCGCAGGCCGGTCAGCGCCTCGATACCTGCCGCATAAGAGTTGTATAGCTGCTGGCAGATGGCCTCATACCGGGCGGCGGGATCGGTGTCCTGGGGCAGGGACGCGGGCAGTGGTACTTGCAGAGAAATCGGTGTGCCGTAATGGCTGGTCACGTTTAGTATCTCGTCGCCGAACTGGAAACGCCACTCGTTCTGGCGGTTCGCCTCCAGCATCTCCTGCATATCCTGCCACTTCTGTGGCTGCTCCTCCCTGATCCTTGCTTCCATCTCCGCCCAGCTTGTGTCTGGCACATAGGTAAAGGTTTTGCCCATAGCCTTGCTGAATTTTTCCGCGATTTCCATGGCCCCGGTCGTGTCCAGTTGCAGCGCTTGACCATAGCTGGGGTTGCGGTAGACCGGCATAGTGCCAAGCTCGCTCTCGCGGCCATGGGCGGGCGAATCCCGGTGCAGCTCGGCGGCGCTCGTGCTCCACACGGCCCCCATGCCACCGCCCATGCCACCCGCCTCGCTGAGCAAGCCGTTCCAGGGGATGAGCGGCAGATCAATCGGCGTGGGCGGCTTGATGCCAAGCTGCGTGACCACGATGCCGACCACGACCACCACGGCCAGGGCCGCCGCCAGGGGGATCATCTTCCATGTGACGCGGCGGCGCGGGGCGGGTTCGCTCCAGGAATTGCTGCGGGCTGCCGCGCCCGCGACTTTGTCCCACTGATAGGGCACAGGGATTTGGTCTAAATCATTGCGCAAATGCGCGTAAATATCTTTCTTTTTCATGACGCGTTACCTCCTTCTCGCGTGTAATACCGTTTCAATTTTTTCAGGGCGTAGCCGTAATGCGACCGAACGGTATTGTATGGCGTCTGCAAAATTTTGGCGATCTCCGGCTGGCGAAACCCGGCGTACACATACAGGAAAACGATCTGCCGTTCCTCCGGCGTCAGAATTGACAGGGCTTCAATCCCGTCAATCGAATTGCCCTCCAACAGGTCGGCGGCCTCCGTGGATGCGGTTTGCTCGATTTCGTCAAGGCTCAGAAAGGCTCTGCCGGGTGAGTTCTTCAGCGCCGCGATGCCAGCGTTCCTCGCGATGGAGTACATCCAGGCCCTGGGCTTTGTGCCGGGTCGGTAGGTCTTGGCGCAGGCCAACAGATTGAGGAAGGTGTCCTGCAGCGCGTCCTCGGCCAGCTGGTGGTCTTTGACAATCGCCAACGCGAACAGATAGATCGGTTTGTAGAACGCGTCATAGAGCGCCTTGAAGCTGGCGGTATCGCCCTGGGCGACCCGCTGTATGCACAAATCCATCTCCGCGTCACGCATTGTAAAATTCCACCTGGCCATGATACTCACTCCTTTGAAAAGCCTCTCTATAACCTATAAGTCAATTTTGGGCCAAATTGCAGACAGTTGGCGAAAAATATTTTTTTCCTATGCTATTTATGTTATTATACCATAGAACAGGCCATTGCAGCAAGGCTTTGCGGAAAAAGAGAAGCACCCGGCAAAGACTGCCAGACAGCAAAAAAGCCCCGCCTCGTTTTGAGCGAGGCGGGGCCAGGTTTTACTATCCTTGCGACACAGCCGTGCTCATCACGGCGCCTTCTGGCATGGCGTATGGCACCTGCACCTGCGGAACTGATACGGAATTATCGGGGGGCATGGCATTGGCGGCAGCTTGCCTGAGCAATTCAGCCGCGCGGGCAGGGTCGGCCTTGGATTTATCCAGCGGCAGTTCGAACAGCGCGCACAGCCCATGGTGTGCGGGGTTCGGCACAAATTCGCCTGCGGCTTCGTCGAAGATATACGGCTCCACGATCTCTTCGGCATACTCCGCCACGCTGATGAATACCTTCCGGTCGGCGAAGGGGAGCAACTCGTTGCAGTCAAACAGGTGATACATCACGCCGTCACGCACGCTGCCAATGCCGCCGCCATGGTTAAAGAAGTATTTCGCCGGGTCCACCCCTTCGATCAGCGGCCAGACGCTGAGCATCGGCACGCCCTCCAAATTCGCGGGTAAGTCTTTGCCGTCTTTGCGGCGCAGGGCGAAGGCGGCGAAAACCCGATCCACCGTGCCGTCGATGAACGGTTTGTCGTCGGCATAGACCATGAACCTCGAGAAATTTTTTGCGGGCGCGATGCCCAGCAGGACGATCTCATAGTCGCCGGAAACTTGGGTTTCATTGATCATCACGACATCGGAGCCTTCGAATGCCTTGGCGACTGCCGGATCGAGCCATTCGGCGACCTCCGCGGGCGTGAGCAGCTTCACCGCCGCGAAGACAGAGACAGCCAAGACACAGACCAGGGCGGCAGCGATAAGAGTTGTACGCAAATATTTTTTGGTTGACATAAGGTTCCCTCCTTCGGCGGCATGGACTCGGCCCATGATCTGGTTCAGCATACGATGCTGCGCCGCCTGGTCCGGGTTAATCCTATCCCAGGACGCCTTGATGTTATGGTTCATCAAATCCACCGCCTAACTTTCTTTTTAATATGGTTCTCGCTTCGTGAAGGTGGTTCCTGACAGTCGATTGCGGTTTACGGAGGATCGCCGCGATTTCCGCGCCGGTGTAGCCCTCGTAGTAGTACAAATACACGACCGCTTTGTATTTGTCCGGCAGGGCCATCACGGCTTCGAGTGTGCTGTCCGGCTCGGCCGGGCTCTCACACAGATGGGCGTAGTCCTCCAGGTTTTCGTTCCTGCGCCACCAGTGCCTGAGCTTATTTTTGCACAGGTTTCCCGCCGTGCGGATCAGCCAGGCCTCCTCATGCTTCTCGCTTTCGAATGCAGGGCTGGACTGGATCATACGGTAAAATGTGTCGGACACGGCGTCCTCGGCGTCGGCAGGGTTCTTCATGTAGGCGAAGCACAGGCGATAGACAGCCTGGACATGGCGCTGGTAGATTTCCGCAATCTCTCTATCCGTACGCAATAGAGTTTTTGCCATCGGATGACCTCCCTTCACCTGGTATACAATTTAGAAGCGGGGTTTGTCGGATATTTTTATTTTGGCCTCTCTATAACCTAGTAAGTAAATTTTGGGCCGAATGCAAACAGTTGCGACAAATATTTTTTGCCATGCTTTTTATGTTATTATACCACATAGAAGGCCCTTGCATCAAGGCTTTGCGGAAAAGAAAAGCACCCAGCAGCCGCAACGCCCATAGTCAATAATTCCGCATGCATCTTTGACGATCCTATTAGCAATGCTGAAACAAAAGAAGCCCGCCACATAGTTTGCCTCACACGAATTTCATGTTCTTACACGCTTTCGTCTCTGTAGAGGTTGCGGATGGCAAGGCCCCTTTCCTTCGCACAGCCAACGGTGTGTTTGGTACCGCCTCCGCCGCCGTCCCAATAGCAGATTAGCTCGGAGGAATGATCAACCAAGAAAGTATTGCGCTCATAATATATGCCGGGGCGGTAGGCCTCGGCTATTTTTATGCCTTCATCATGTTGGCGGAAGACCTCCCGCGCCCGGCTGGTCCAGTCGGGCGTCCAGCAATTTTCGCGGCTGAAAAACGCCGCTCCATATGGCGCGACGCTGATCAGCCGGACGTGGGGATATTGCTCTTTCAGTGCGATCACCTGTTCGGCGCACAAAACGTCCCACCCAGCCATGCACCCGTGCAGCATGACTGTCTTGCCCCGCCCCACGGCGGCGATAAGCTCCTGCCGCAGGGCAGCGGCCAGGGCCCGCGTTTCCGGATCGTCAGGGTTGCCGTTGCCCGGTAAGCGGGCAGGGCGGTGGCCGGAGAAGCAGAGCGCGCAGGCCGGGTCGATCTCTCTCAGCACATCCATGCGACTGCCTCACTTGAATTTTTAGTAGCTAATTTAACGCAAATAATATTTATAGTATAGAACAAAACGAAATCAAAATCAATAGCCTATTCCAAATAGGAAAAGATATTTGTAGTATATGATGGGAGGGATGATTATGTCGGATATTTCTCAAATCATAGGCGAGCGGATTCGGATGTACAGAACCCGGAAGCATCTCAGCCAAGATGCGCTGGGTGAGATGGCCGGGTTGCATGGCGCATACATTGGGCAATTGGAGCGCGGCGAAAAGAACGCCACACTGGAGAGCGTCGAGAAGGTAGCGCGGGCGCTTGATCTGCCCTTCGAGGTTCTCTTTGAAAATATCATCGTCGGGGGGACGCAGAACGAAATCCCGAGGAAATGCTATGACCTGCTCACGCCGCTTTCCTTGAAGGAGCAGGGGGCGATCTTGGATTTGATCGAAAGAGCGATGGCATATAAAAACGTGTGACCAATGACGCGGCGGGATAGCCCTATACAAAAAACACCCCGCTTCGTTGTGTGAAGCGGGGCTTCGTTATTTTCCCTGCAGCGGGTCACGGTGGTGCTTGTCACAGCACCATGCCGTTATTCTGGTACATCACCCGTCCGCCTTGTCAATCTTCTTCTTCAAGAATTTTTTCTGCAGATATACCCCCAGTGCGAATACAGCCGGCGGTGCAATCGTAAAGAGCAAGCCGGCCATTGACGCATAATCGCTGCTGCGTGAAATCTCCATCAGCGTCCACCCGTGCGGCACATTAAGCCAGTAGTACATCATCCAGCCGGAATGATCGTCAAAGATACACGCGGCGGCAAACAGGGCCGTCAATACAGCCGCCCAAGCGGAAGCTCCTATAATCAGCGACTTTTTTGCTGTGTCTATGCGCAGCGCTCGGCCCAGCGCAAACCCGGCGAGCAGGTATATAGGCAGGAACAGCAGACCGTTCATCGCAATATAAACCCAGCCACGCCCGGGCTCATAAAGGCCCGCGAACGGGCTGAGGAGCCCATGCCGTGTACTCATTTTCAGGGATCAAGCCGCTGATGGCATCCGGCATTTGGTAGTACGCCAGACGGTACGGCCTGTAGTCGAGGCTCTCATAGTAATTGTTGGGCAGCAATACGACCGAGCCCGGGAGATATTCCAATCCCGCAGGCAGAGGCAGCTTTACCGTTGACTCCGGCGTTTGGGGTTCGGTGCTCTCATGCCACTTGAACACCAGCCTGGCGGGGCCTTCCTGGAATACGCCGCCCATGTCCGGCGTGATCGTAAGAGGCGGCATATCATGCGTGATGGGGATATACTCGCCGCCAAGCTGCGACGAAACATACCATCCGGTACCTGCGTTCTTCACGCGGAGCTGCGCGCCGGGATACAGCGTAAAGACCGTATACTGATATATGGTTTCGCCATGGTCAAGACCGGTGCGTTCCTCCTTGTTTGCCACGTTCGTAATTTCAAGCCACATAGTATCGAACTTGAAAGACTGCACGGAACCCCGCTCCGGCGCGGTAGTAGTGGGTACTTGGGTTTCGAGTTCCGGGTTGGGAACTGTCCCACAGCCCGTCAGCGCCAAGCAGCCGACGCACAGCGCCGCGCAGAGCAGCAGGGAAAAATATCGTTTCATAATGCTGACCTCCATTTTTTGCTAAATGTGTGCGTTAAGAAGGGCTTCCTGCCTGTTCTCGCCACCGCTGTCTCGCCACTGTTGATTATACCAGATTGTTTCGTCAAATGATACACTCCATAGGATATTTTTTCGTTTATACCAATCAAGAGCGGCATGAACATTATAAACCTGCAGGGACTGCCGGGTCAATGCTTTATTTATAGTGATACACCATACGCCCCACAGCACATAGCCATGGGGCGTAACTGTGTGTATTGCCAACAGGCGGGTCTGATTTTATTTCACCGGCTTCTCAAACTCTGCCTTCTCCACAAACCGGCAGATAGAGCTCTTGTCCGCGCGGATGAACCATACCAGATAGCCGTCCCGCGCATAGCTGGTTTGCGTGGTGCTGTTTCGATACAGGCTTTCGATGACTCTGCTGCCCGTGATTTCGCTTTGCAGCTTGGTTATTTTCGGTATAAAATCAAGCGGCTGGTTTTCAATGATGCCGCCAAAAGCGTAAAACACGGCGGGTGGCGGGCCTGAGTCAAAGTTTGTATTCTTCTCGAGGTAACCCTGGGCGGGAATAGCGACCGCACGGGCAAATTCCGTGTTCTGCGAAAAATCGCCGCCCGCTTCCTGGAGAATCGCCAGGGTTTTGCTGAACTGCTCCGGGTAGAGGGCCAGCGCCATTTGTCTGAAAAAGTAGACATAGTGGTATGGATTCCCGTCTTCACTGGAAACAGGCTCTTCCGCCCCGAGGGGAATATAGAGCGTCATAGCTTCTTGCATATCTGGAAAGTAACGCTGCCGGAGCGTTTGAGCCGAGAGTTCTTCATACAGCGTTTGCAGCAATACCTGTCGCTGGCTTCCGTTCAGCTCGGGCCATACGCACTTGCCGTCCGGCAGCCGCAGATAGATAGGTGTGTCAACCTCCACTTTCAGCGGCGGGTTGGCGGCTGTTGAGAAATCCGCGTTTTCATCAGCGGAGGCGATTGAGGCCGGAAGTGACAGCATGTAGCGCAGCACTTCGTCAAATTCGCTCGTTTGGTCCAGTTGCAGCAGGGCTTCATAGCAAGCTGCGTCCATTTTCCAGAAACGTCGAAAGATTCGTTTCCCATCCTGCAGCGTGTAGATGAAATCCACACGGCTGTTTGCCAGGACGGTTTTGCCCATCTGCCGCTGCCGTGCGGCAAGGGTCTGCTGCAACTCCATGGCCAGCGCGATGTCCTCCCGGGTCACAAGCAGAAGTTCTCCGCTGTTTTCATATTCGTGTCCGCCGTACCACCCATTGCCCATATCCAGCTCGCGCAGCGAATGCAGGCCACGATAGGAGACAACGACTGAGCGCACCTGTGCGGGCTCCGGCGCGCGGCCCGCGTAGCCTGGGAAGCCGTATTTACACATAACCGCTACCGCCAGGGGCAACAGCGCCACGCAGAGAAACGATGGCAGCATACGCGTGAATTTCTTACGGCCAATGGCCGTTTCCCACAGGCGAAACGCGATGGACAGCAGGATATAGAGCGCAACGGAAATGATTGTGCTCAAGGCCAGCAGACCTGGGACACGCCAAGAGACAAACACGTAGTGGTTGGAAGTTGCGGCTGTCAGGCAAATAGCGGTCACGCCCAATGAAAGCGGCGCCGCAAGCCAGCGTGTAAAGCGTTTACCGATCTCCGGTTGACCGGCATTTTCGGCGGGGTAACGGATAAACGTCTTATAGCACAGGAAGACCAGTAGCGCTGTCAGCGCAAGCGCAACTACAGGCGTAATAAAATCAATGCTGTAATCGCGGCCCATGAACCAGTCTCTCGGCCCGGCGTATGTGTTGAATTGATCCAGCTTGGACGTAAGGAATGACACCGGGTTTTGCAAAGGAAAGAAAGAGTCGAGATCAATGCCACGGACGTGGTTTATCATATAGCCATAGCCCGGCAGGTAAACCTGCATCATCTGAAAAATGCCATAGAGTACCAACCCCGGCGCGGCCAGTAGAGCAACGCCGTTGACCAGGGCCTTGACCCAGTTCCCGGCCTTGAGGCAGGCGAACACGGCGATGGCGTAGCACATCAGGGCCTGCATGGCGAAGTTGGCAAACATTCGCCAGAAAAAACTCATGTGCACGGCTTCGGCCGAATTCGGAAGAAACGCACTGAAGGTAAGAGAAGTCAGGGCGACGGAGACAGACGGTACCAGGCTGCACAACGCCCCCGCGAGGAAGCGCGCGCTGAAGATCGTCTGGCGTGTCAAGGGCAGGGCGAATTTGTTGTGGGCGTGCCGTTTGCTGAACAGAAAACCGAAGACGAACAGCGCGACGGCCAGCGCGAACAGCGCCTGTACGTAAGGGTAGAGCTCTATACCGGCGAGCAAAAACCTTCTTGCGAAAGGAGCGCCCGGGTAAAAAAGCCAGTCCTTACGCTCATTGAACACAAAGCCTTGCACCATAATGGCCGCGGCGGCCGCGGCGATGGCCAGGTACTTGCAGTTGTGCAGGGCCTCACGGAAGGCCACAGAAAATCTCGGGGTCCCCGGCAAGCCGTCAGGCTTGTTGGGGTGGACTTTATGCGAACCAGCCTTGAAAGTCATGTGACTGCACCTCCATCTGTTGTAGGAATAGTTCTTCAAGTGTCAACGGCTGCGCCGATATTTGTGCCGCTCCCAGCTGCGTGAGCAATGCGCGCGCTTCCTCCTCGGGCCGGTGGGTGACGAACGCCGCCTCGCCGCCGGACAGCCGGAGATCCCGGCACTGCAGCGCGGCCAAATCTTCCGGCGCGACGTCCTTCCCGAAAAACACATGGAACATGTGCCATTGCTCCGCAATGCGGTCCATGTCGGTCTCGTAGACGATGGATTTATTCTTGATGATCACCACGCGGTCGCACAGCTCGTAGAGCTCCCGCAGATTGTGCGACGACACCACGATGCTGGTGCCCTGCTGGGAGATCAATTCGAGGGTCAAGCTGCAAATGAGCTTGCGCATCACCGGGTCGAGGCCGTCGAACAGCTCGTCCAGCAGCAGCACTTTCGTCTGCGCGGCGATACCGATCATAATTGCGGCCTGCCGCTTCATGCCCTTAGACATTCTGCCGATGTGCATCTTTGGGTCAATGTTGATGAGCCCCGCCAGTTTTTCCAGCAGCTTGCAGTTGAACCGCGGGTAATAGGCCGCATAGTATTTTCCGAGCCGCTCCATGGAGCCGAAGGGCATGGTGTATGGGTCGTCCGGCACGAAGAACATCTCCTGGCGGGAAACGTCATCGTTAAAAACCTCCCGGCCATCGTACAGCACGCGGCCTGCCTTGGGGCGTGTGATCCCCATCATGGCCTGGAGCAGCGTGGTCTTGCCGGCGCCGTTGTGGCCGACCAGCGCCATGATGCTGGAGGGCCGCAGTTGCAGATTGATGTCCTGCAATACCAGGGTGTCGCCGTAGCCTACCGCCAAATTTTCTACCTGCAGCAATTCAGTTCGCCTCCTTGTCGTAAATTTTTTCAACCAGGCGTATCAGGTTCTCTCTTGGGATGCCGCCGGCGCGGGCGGCGCGGACGGCAAGCTCGGCCTGCTCCATGTAGCGGCGCTGCAGCTGGCTGCCGGCCAACGCGTTTTCCGCCACGAAGCTGCCGCGTCCCTGCACCGAAACGATGACGCCGTCGTGTTCCAAGTCGTCAAATGCCCGCTTGACGGTGTTGACATTCACCGACAGCGTCTGCGACAGCTCGCGGATGGAGGGCAGCTGCGCGCCCTCGGGCAAAGCGCCTGAACACACCCTCTCCATAACCTGTTGCTTGATCTGCTCGTAAACCGGCACCCTGCTGTGCGTATCGACTATAAATAGCAAGCGTGACCACCTCCTCTTGATAAGTGTCATAGCTATGATAGCACAGTTGGCGCGGCTTGTCAAGAGGCATTTAAACTTTTTCAAGCACCGAAGCAACACCACAGACCTTTTGCTCCGAGGTCTATGAACCTGCAAAAATGTTCCTGGACACGCGCTGCTTAATCAGGTATAATGGAACAGGCTTATCGCCCAAAAAATCGAAAGGAATCCGAGGAATATGAAAAAACTAAAGCAAAAATGCCTGATCTGTGTTTGTGCTGCATTCCTGATATCGTATCTGGCGACGATGTGTGCTTTTACGGTATGGGAAGTACAAAACATACGAAGCAGCGTGTCTAATGATTTCATGAATGCTTATGAATTGTTGTACAGCCAAAGCGCGAATGACAGTAATTTCATGGAACGTGCTGATGGTTATTTAACAGAGGCCGTCCGCAAATTAGCACAACGCGATATATATGCCGCTGCGGTAATTATGGATGCACAGGGAGAGGTTATCTCCCAATCAAATCTTAACGACATCTATTTCGGTGTGCGACTGCGTATTGCAAATGCGGTTGATTCAGCGCGCCTTTCAAGCTGCGTCCGCGACGCAAAAGCCGGTTGGTCGGCGCTGCCGCAAACAGGTGAATCTGGTTTTAGTTCGTCAGGCCCCGATGGTTATACGCAAGGGTGGATATTAGAAGATGATCACGGCAATTTATACGCAGTTTTACTGAACGCAAAAAATTATGAGCAGGAGCTTGTCGTCAAAGCGATGGCCACTCGGTACATCATTACTTTTCTGGTCATGTTGGCGATCTGCCTACTGCTCTGCCGTATTATTTCACGTTTTTTTATGCGGGAAAGAGTAGAGGACTAACAATTACTATGCACCACATCGTCAATCGTCTGCTCCCGCACCGGCTCTTCAGCTGGAACCCTCTGCTTGTGGCAGACCAAGCAAAAACCCCAAGCAAAAAGACAAATAAAGAACAAAAAAAGTGCTTGCATTTCTCCGCAACCCATGATATAATGCCGTTGTACAGTAAACGATTCCACAGTTAACGAATTCAACGCCCAAGGACTCATTGTCTTTGGGCGTTTTTTGTTTCTCCAATAAGGAGGTTCATTGGGCCGCAGCGCCCGGTGGGTCTTTTTATGTCCATAGATTGGCCGCAAGGCCCCCTACCTGAGTTGCGGGGCCCCACGGCTCCGACGCTATACATAAAACAACGTAACAGAAAGGGACTTGAACATGTGCTACGAAATCCAGCAAGTCGGCTGCAATTTTTTCGTGGAGGCCAGATATGCCGACTATGTCGCCTACCGTCTGTGGCAGCACTGCTTCGCAGCGCACTATGACGCGCAGGGCAATATCGACTCGGCCTGGTTCCGCGCGGAAAAGCTGCACGACCAGTACGCCATGCTGAAAGAGATCGCGCCCTTCGTCCGCGAGGGGAGCTATATCGAAATGCAGGGCGAGGACTTCAAGCGCTGGCGGTGGGCGTTCTACGGCGGCAAGTGCCATAAGGTCTGCGCCGTTTTTCTCCGCCCCAAAGTCAAAGCGCAACTACGACCCGCCTGAAGCGGAGGCCGGGCACCCCCGGCCTTCGCCTGCGAGGCAATACACGATGCGATCGCCCGCGAGGGCTTTCAGCATAAATTCAAAAACGAAAGGAAGACCCAACAATGCTAACCGTATCCGCAAAAGAGAGAACCCCCCTCCTCGACCCCGGCGTTTACCCCGCCGTGTGCTCCATGGTCCTCGACCTGGGCACGCAGTACAACGCCACGTACAACAAGAGCGAACCGATGGTGCGGCTCGTCTGGGAGATCGCCGGCGAAACCGTGAAGATCGAGGGCCAGGAACTGCCCCGGCTGATCTTCAAGGACTACACCGCGTACCTGTGTGACCGCAGCAATCTGTTCAAGGCGCTGACGTCCTGGCGCGGCAAGCCCTTCACCCCGGAGGAGCTGAAGAACTTCGACCTGGCCAACCTCCTGGGCGCGTGCTGCCTGCTGCAGCTGATCCACAAGACCAGCCAGCGTGACAATGTCTACGCGGCGGTGGAGAACATCATGGCGCTGCCCAAGGGCACGGCCAAGCTGAAGCCCTCGAAAACCGTCCGCTTCGACCTGGACGACCCGGAAACCTACGTCGTCTTCGAGACGCTGCCCCGGTACACTCAGGAGAAGATCGCGGAGGCGGAGGAGTTCGGCAAAACGGGCCTTACGCTCCCGGAGCGCCCGGTCCGCGGCGCCGCCAAGGCCCCTGATCGTCCCGCGTGCGGCGATTTTGAAGAGATCGTCACCGATGACGACGATGGGGACATGGCGTTCTGAGTGCGCCAACAAAACAAGCACAGAGCGGCGGGGGAAGCGATTCTCCCGCCGCCGTGCGCAATGCATCAATGAAAAAAGAAAGGAAATGAACAATGGACCCCACCAACGAACCCGATGAGCTGGAGGAACTGGATGACCTGGAGGATCAGGAAGAGCAGGAAACCCAGCCGGGGCCGACCGAAGCAAAGCCCGACAAAGCTGCTGATGAAAAAAAGGCGGCGGACGAAAAAAGGCGCCTCGAACACGAGGCAGCCGAAGCCAAGCGCAAGGCCGAATTTGATGCCAAAATGCAGGATAAGAGAGAGGCCGACCAGAAGGCCATCGCGGAGCTCGAGGCCATGAGCGACGCTGACGTGCGCGGCGCTTCCGTCAAACGGATCGGCGCCGACCTGGAACGCCTGACCCGGCGCAACATGAAACAAAGCGTCACGCAGTACGTGCAGGCCCTATGCAAGGCCGACCCGGCTTTCGCCCGGCTAACCATGCATCCCCGCAAGTGTATGCTCCACTGCTTCCGGTATATCAACCGCAAAGCGCAGGAGTATCTCAAGGCGGAAATGGAAGCGTTGGACGAAAAGCCGGAAAGCGGTTTCGCCGGCGGCGACGTCCCTGACGACCTGTGCTACCAGTGGGCCCTGGATTATTTCAATGACCCCGACGCGGAGGAAGACAAAGAAAAGGATGAAAAGTTCACGCCCAAGCAGTATGCCGGCGGCGGCTCCGTCTCCAAGGCGAAGAAAAAGGAGGACAAGCCCAAGCCGGAACCGAAAAAGCCTGCCAAGCCGCCCGCGCCCGCCCAGGAGCAAATATCGTTGTTCGGAGAGGCGGCGATGGCCTGTGCGTAAGCAGGAATTGCGCAAGTATGCCGACCCGGGGCTGAGATTCAGTCCCGGGCATGGCTTGCTGCACACGGAAGCGGTTGACTTCATCCTCCGCACGGCAGTCAGGAATATCTGTGGGCAGCGCGTGCTCACAGTCTATTTCTACGACCGTCAGGCCGCCGTCCAGGGCGATACCGCGCCGTGCATCATCGTTTTCCAGGCCCGGCAGGAATACACCACGCTGGTGTGCACACAGGACGATACGCTGAAATGGCGCTCCTCCTGCCTGCTCAACCTGGTAGGCTGGTCACGCAAAGAGTACGCGTTCTATACGCAAAAAGACCGGGAACGCGTCACGCGGTTCTGCAGGCTGGAAAACATATCCGGCCTGGAGGCCCTGGATGCTTTGCAGGCGAAAATAATGACGGCCCGCCGGCGGGAGCGCATTGCCGCCCGGGAGCGTAAAACCGTCGAAGTGATGCGGCGCGTGCCGGCAAAACCCCGTGATCTCACGGGATGGATACACCGCGAGGCGCTGCCGGCGTATGTGTTTTACACGTACCGCAAGGAGAAAAAGCAGCTTGACGGCTGGTGTTCCGCCTGCCGGCACGATGTGCAGGTTGAGGGCGCGCGCCACAACGCCGAAGGACGTTGTCCCCGCTGCGGCCGTGCCGTCACGTTCAAGTCCGCCGGCAGGATCGGCAATCTCTATGACCGCGCCACGGCCCAGGTGATCCAGCGCACGGGCGAAAACGAGCTCCTTGTGCGCATCTTCAAGGTGTTCAAGAGCTATCGGCAGCCCTATCGTTCCCCGAAAGAGGACCTATGGGAGAACGCCCGATTCTTCGTCCGCTGGGATGAAGCCGGGGAGATCACCGTCGAACCATACTATTACGCCTACCATGGCATCACAACACGCTGGCACGCGGGAGTACGCCCGGGCATGAACCCGTGGGTGTATACCTTCGAGCAGGATATCTGCGGCCACCTGTACCAGCGCAATCTCGGCGATACGCTCACCGGTACGCCCTGGCAATACAGCCAGCTGCAGGCGTTCTATGCGCATGACCATGAACCGCTAGAGGTCCTGCCCTACCTGCGCCGCTACATACAATACCCGTTCACCGAATACCTGGTGAAGCTGGGGCTGTACAAGCTGGCGCGGCATGTCATATATGGGACACGCCCCAACGACGACCTGAATGTGGACGGGCGCGGCCCATGTGAGATTCTGGGCGTGGAACCGGGTGATATTTCGCTTCTGCAAGCCCTGGACGCGAGCCCAAAGCAGTTGAAGCTCCTGCGCGCGCTGCGCCGGCAGGGCCTCCGGGTGGAGGAATCGCTGCTGCGTTGGTATGAGGAGCAAAAAATCACTGAAGAGGGCCATATTCTTTGTCCGCTGCGGCATACGACAGCCTTCAAGCTGACACGCTACATCGAAAGCCAGTTCGAGCAGTTGCGGGATATGAAAACCCAGTATGGGGCAACACGATATCATGAACTGCACAATGTCCTGAACGAATACTGCGACTACCTGAGAATCGGCAGGGCGCTTGGTTACGACCTGAAGAACACCTTCGTGCTGTTCCCCCGCAGCTTGTCTGCGGCTCATGACGCG
>Ga0209628_10001640_pt1 | contig 14675 bp, 9 predicted proteins | sample TergutCu122P4_FD_187285 | JGI IMG/M metagenome (GOLD analysis project Ga0209628, IMG submission 187285) | Cubitermes ugandensis P4 segment gut microbial communities from Kakamega Forest, Kenya - Cu122 P4 (SPAdes) (version 2) | ecosystem: Host-associated > Arthropoda: Insects > Digestive system >...
GTCGACAAGTTTACGATTTTTACTGATTTTACCGTCATTTCGCTTCGCTTCATTCCGGCTTTTATTGGGGGAGATGAATAAAAGCCGGAATGGAGCATCGCGAAATGACGGTCTCGATACAAACTTCGACGGACTGCCCTGTAATGGGTGGTCTTGAATTTTACCGTTCTCTCCGATACGATAATGGAAGCTCATTTGCCTCCTTTTTCATTCCGCCCTATGTCGCTTGCCAAAACCGCCGCGTTTTTTGAAGAGTTTATCGACAACCGCCTCAATCCGATTCTCGTTCGAGAATTGCGGCAAATGGTCCGAAGCCGGTTCATCGTCGTTATGCTCAACCTGTACGTCGGGCTTTTAACGCTCGTCTGCCTGGGATTCGTCATGTTTTCCGCCTTTCTTCAGGAAGAAGGGACCGGATTGGTTCTCTTTGGAAACCTGGCGGCGATCATGGGATTTTCCAGCTTCTTCGTCGTGATCCTCTACACCGGGATCGTGACCGCAAGCGAACGAATCAACGCCGACCTGATGTACGCTTCGGCAATCAAACCCTGGCAGGTTGTCCTCGGCAAGTTCTTTTCCGGCTTGATCTTGTCGTTGCTTTTGTTCAGTGCGGTTTTCCCGTTTTTTACGCTCGCCTATCTGCTTCGCGGACTCGATTTTTATACGTTTTTAACGACGACTTACCTGATCTTTCTCGCCATTCACACGGCCAATTCGGTCGTGCTTTTTCTTGCCTGCGCTTTGCGAACGATGGTGCAGATGATTTTTGCCGGGTTCCTTTTCTTCTTTTTTTTCTTCCCGAGTGCCTATGGTGTGATAGGCACACTCGTTTTTGTGGGATCGCCCTTTCTTGGGTCCGGCCTCCCGGGCTACTGGGAAGTCCTCATTTATCCCACGCTTTTCTCGCTAAGCATTATCGGTTTCTTTTTGATTGCCGGAATCGTGATCGTTTCGCCCCCTTCTTCAAACCGGATGCTTCCGATGCGGCTGTTTTTGTCGCTTTGGTTTTTGCTTTCCTTCGCGTTCGTTCTGTACCTCAAACGGGCTTACGGAACCGTGTTTACCAATCCGGATATTGTTAATGTTTGGTGCGTCCTTCATTTGGGGATGCTTACGGCGTTTATTGTGTTCTTCGCTTCGGAACGTGATACGTGGAATTTTCGAATCCGCCGCACGATTCCCCGGTTTTCGGTGCTTCGGTTACTGGTGTTCCCGTTTTACACCGGAGCGGCGTGCGGCCTCGTTTGGTGGTTGGGTTATCTCGGGGCGATTGCCGTCGTACTTGCTCTGTTCGGCGATCTTTCCGATTTAAAACCGTACTATTTTCTCAACACGTTCTGCTTGGTTTTGTTCGTGTTCAATCACTTTTATACTGCGATGATTCTCCGGACGAAATTTTTCTCACGTCGGCTGACGTCGGGCCAAACCTGGATCGTTGCGTTGCTTTTGGGGGCAGTCTTGTCGCTCGGTTCGGCTCTGGTTTACTTTTTAATCACGTTCCAAGCACTTTCATTTTTGGAGCGTTACGACGAAAGTTACCTGTCGATTCTTAACCCGTTCCAACTGATGTATCAACTGGATACTTATGCGAGTTCGCTTTGCCCGCAAAGTTACGGAGCACTTTTGTGGACCGCCGTTTTGACACCGTACCTGATTTATTGGGTTCTCGCCCGATGGGTTCACTTTTCGCCGAAATTGACGGAGGAGGACAAGCAACTCATGGCCGTCGTCGAGCAGCCGGCGGAGTGAATGGTCCGTTACGAAAAAATCCGTCTTGACAATTTTGCCAAATAATCCGATTATTCTCAGCAAATCGGTTGTAACGGGTCGATAAAAGAGGTGAAGGTTTCTCTACTGGTGCTTTCTCGGTTTGGTTTGACTTTAACAAAAGCCGGAATGGAGCGCAGCGCAATGACGGAACCGTCATTACGGCGGAGTACCGCCTTCATTCCGGCTTTTATTGACTTTTGCACAAGTGCAATACCAACCCGGATGCACCGCCACCTAATGGATGCGTAAAAAATTCGTTGCGAAATTGGGTAAATCGGTCAAGATAGCCGCCGACCTCCGGGCGGCAGGTCGGCGATAGCCGACAGGAACCCTGTGAGCGGCCCCAGTCGGCTTTACCTGCCAACAAAACTTTTACGCACCGCCACCTAATCCTCGCCTGTCAAATTGGGCAATTTGCGATGAAAATAAACTCTCGGAAAAGCAAATACGCGATCCTCGTTCTGGTCACGCTCTTCGTAGCTACGTACACGGCGGGAGTTATGGCCCAGAATATTTATGTAGGTGGGGCCACACCGTCGGTTACGATCACGACCAGTTCCACGGATAACATTGTATTCATGAGTGACGGAGCGACGCTGATCGTCAGTCCTAGTCCCGCACCGCCGTACTCGTTGACTTGGGGTGGAAGTATCCTCATGAGGGAGGATGGTATCATTAATGTTAATAGAGGCGGTTCTCCGGCGGGGGACTACATATTCATTTTAAACGGCGAGTTGAATGGAGAGGGGAATTTCACAAAAACTGGAATCGGTACTTTTGTATTGAATAACGTTTCCGATTTGGAAGGAAAAACCATTATCGAGGGAGGAACTTTTAAACTTGGTGCCAGTGGGGAGTTGTCCGAGAAAACCGTTGTGGAACTTGCAAACGGAACAACACTGGACATTTTTGGAGCAACAAAGCCAAATCAAGTAATCGCGTCACTAGCCGGAGAAGGTACTGTTAATTTTGGTGCCAGTCAAACACTCTCCATTGGTGGAAACAACGAAGATACAACGTTCAGCGGAATCTTGACCGGTGGCAACTCGACACTTGAAAAAGTCGGCAGTGGGACACTTTTTATAAACACCCCTGTTTATTACTCGTTTGCCGGAAAAATTCTAATTTCCGAAGGTACGCTCGGTGGCAGCGGATTTCTCGACAAAGTCGAAATAGACACTAATGCCGTCCTTGCTCCCGGAACCGGCTCTTCTTTTTCCGAAACGATCAACATCAAAGACTTGACACTTGATGGTACATTGCTAATCCGGGTTGACGATCAAGGAGATACCGACAAAGTTATAGGACATACTGTAGTCATTGGTACAAATGCCAATTTGCTTATCGACGCTAAGCCAGGAGATTATTCCGTACTTCGAGAGTACGACAATTACATCATCGGAGGAGCCCCTGTTTACGGCAACTTCGATCTTGACATTATTCAAAAATTTCTCGATATCAATTGGAAGAATGGTATTCACATCCAGGTTTTCACCATCGGACGCAAACTCGCTTACTTCACCGATCCTGCCTTCGCTCAAACGTACAATCGGCAAGAAGTCGGCAAGGTTTTGGATAACGTATCGTCCGCCAGGTTGTGGGACATAATGGCTCAGATTAGCGATAAGATAGAGGGGGGAGCTGCTAATTACGACTTAATCCAAAACGCTTACGACCAAATGTCCGGCGATCTTCGGGCCAATTCGATGATGCTCGGTCAATGGCAGACGTCGCGGTACGGGTTGAACCATCTCGACCTGACAAACTGCGGCGTTTCGCAGGGGAACAAGCTCTGGTTGGAAATCGTTCACCAAACGACCAACTTCGACGACGACGGCAACAGCGGCGGTTACGGGATTTCCCGATCCGGATTTCTCGTCGGGTCGGAAGAACGCCGCGTTGACACCGTTTTCGGCTTTTTCGTCGGTTATTCGTACCCGTTCCTCTACGATCACGGCGATAAAGTCGAAGCCGGCGACCTCCAGTTCGGCTTTTACGGCGGATCGAAAGTCAACGATCGGCTCGAAACAAAATTGTTCGTCGGCTACGGACACCAGGGTTATAAATCGAAACGGTTTATCGACAATCCGTTGCTCGTGGACACCCGTGAACGAATCAACGGGAAATACAGCGGTGATTCCATGTCAATGTCGCTTGAATTGGGACTTCCCTTGTCGTCAGGGATGTTTTGCCTGCGACCGGTGCTTGCACTGGATTCCGACTTGACCTGGCAGTACGGATTTGCGGAAACCGGCAACACCGGTTTGGAACTTTGGTATGACCGGAGCTTTATGGACCGTTCGTTTTTGCGGACCGGCTTGACGGTACAGCTCGGCTCGGTGGACCACTGCGACACGCTGGCATTCCAGGGACGTGCTTATTACGGACACCAGGCTTTCAACAATTCGTCTCCGGTGTCACGCAATCGGTTTGTGACGGAGCCGGTAACGAACCCAATGAGAATTTACGGTGTCGATCCCGGCAGGGATTACGTCAATCTCGGTCTCGGACTATGTTGGAACATCGATGCCCACCGCTCCTTCTACGGCGATTACGATTTCAACGCCTTCAGCAAAAGCACCGCCCACTGGGGAACATTCGGGTTTATGCAGAAATGGTAGAGTAAGATTTTTAATTACGAATTACGAATTACGAATTACGAATTACAAAGAACCTATTCCCGATTCCCGATTCCCGATTTCCTACACAAATTTTATTGGAGATAAAACAATGAACAATACCGTAACGGTAAAGACAGGTTGGTTGGAACGCATGAAAAATTCTTTCGGCGGCATCATTGTCGGCATCATTCTCATCGCCGCCGGTACGGTGCTTTTATGGTGGAACGAAGGCAATTTCGTCAAGACCCGGGCCGCTTTGAATGAAGCGCAGAGCGTTACTTCGGAACTGGAAAACATCAACGAAGTCAACAATGCGAATAACGGACAGCTTGTTCACGCCATCGGAGCGGCGGAAACGCAAGAAGAACTGAAAGACCCCTTCTTCGGTGTCACCACGGTCGCCATTCGCCTTGAACGAGCCGTGGAATTCTTCCAATGGGTGGAACACAAAAAAACGGAAACCAGAACCAGAGCGGGGGGCGGTGAAGAAAAAAAGATCACCTATTCCTACACTCAGGAATGGACAAGAAGCCCGGTGGAGTCTTCCCAGTTCGGTCTCCCCGGAGCATCGGAACAACACAAAAACACCGTTCTCGGCAATCTCGACAAGAATCTCAAAGAGGAAAAACAGCAAGCCGAAAACGTTACTTTCGGGGCTTACCGGCTTCCGGAATTCCTGATTGACGACATCCGCGGTTCCGAGCCGCTTGCCGTCGAACTTTCCGCAGAGGTTGTCGCCGATTTGAGCACGAAGCTGGGGGCTTCCGATTCGTCCTCAATGGTGCATGTGAACGGCAATACCGTGTATCTCGGCTCCTCTCCGGCGACCCCGCAGATCGGGGATATCCGGGTTACGTTCAAGCAAGTTCTGCCGGCAACGGTCAGCCTTATCGCCAAACTCTGCGAAGACACCTTCGAACCCTACGTTGCCGCAAACGGCAGGCACGTCGGTATGCTTTCCGTAGGGACGCACAGTTTGGAAAACATGTACAGTCAGGCCCATTCCGGAAACGCCATAATCACATGGATTCTCCGGCTCGTCGGGTTTCTCGCGGTTTTCATCGGACTGACGGCGATCACAGCACCACTGGCGGTACTTGCAAGCGTCATCCCGTTTTTGGGGAACCTCGTCGGCGTGGGAACATGGTTTTTCAGTTTACTGTTTGCGGTGACCTGGTCGCTTTTGGTGATTGCCGTCGCTTGGCTATTCTACCGCCCGATCATTGGAATCATTCTGCTGGTCGTCGCCGTCGGGCTTGTTGTGCTGTATTCCAGATCACGGTCCGGCAAAACCGGTGTACCGTCAGTATGAGACTAACCGTAAATCCAATCAGAGCGGCTTATTTGTCGCGGAGACCCCCTGTTGCCGGGAGCACGATTGGTCCGGTCCAGTATTTGAGCATTCGCCGGATTTCCTGGTAAACGATGTCCGGTCGGAGATGTCCGAAACCGCGATAGCCGAATTCGAGAAGAATCCGCTGAACGTCCCTCTCCTCCAATTGGGGGGAAGACGCCGGGTTCGCGTCGTTACAGTAAAGGGAAAGCAAGGCGTGAAGAAGCGACGTCGCTCTTTGGTTCCAGTCCGGGGTCTCGCAATACGATAAGTCCCAAAATAATTCCCAAAAGCGAAGAGTGCCGTCTTCGGAACAGGTCAACATTTTTCGCCCGGAAAAATCCATTGCCAAACCGGTAATCGGACCGGAATGTCCGGAGAGCGTTTTTTGCAAAGAACCGTTTGCAAGATTCCAAATTTTCACGGTCTGATCTTTGGAAGTCGTCGCAAAAAAACGGTTGTCCGCGAACAGTTCCAAACCGGTGATTTCCGCAACGTGTCCGGCGAGAATTCTCGCCGGTCCCCTTTTGGCAAAATTGTGGATTTCGATGGCCCCTTCTTTCGACGTGTCAACAAATTCCTGCAAATCCGGTGCTATTTTTACGGCAGTAATCGGCAATTTTCCCCGGGAATGTTTTCGAACCAAATATTGCGTTGCCGTATCCCAAAAACAAATGGTGGCATCATCGCCGCCGGTGAGAAGATAACGTCCGTCGCGATTGAACGCAATCGTATTGACCGCTCCCTGGTGCGCAAACCAATTGCCGACGAGACGGTCCTCGACGATATTCCAAAGCAAAACGGACCCCGCCGCTGTCGCAATGGCCGCAAGTTTCCGTGACGGATGAAGGGCAAGCCGATTGATGGACGGAATCCGATCATTGAAAGTACGGGCACATTTTCCGGTTCCCGTGTTCCAAACGCGAACCGTCGTATCCCAACTCCCTGAAAGGATATAACGTCCGTCCCAAGTCAGGGCGATATCACGAATCCAGTCCTGGTGCCCGGTCAGAACCTTGACGCATTTTCCCGTCAGTGTGTTCCAAAGGCGGATCGTCTGATCCTTTCCGGCGGAAACGGCCAACTGTCCGTCCAGAGACAACGCGACGGTGGAGACAATGTCTTCGTGCCCGGTCAAGGTGTGCAGACAGACCGCATCCACCGGAGTTTCCCGGATACATTTTTGGCTCAAAATTTCCCAGGGAAGCTCGCGGCGAACGATTTCCCAACTCGACAAATTCCGGATTTCTTTGACAAAAGAGGTGGCGGTGGAGAAATCTTCCCGATCAATGGCGGCCTTCAACTTCTCCTGGAGGGCAAATGTTTCGCTTTGTTGTCGGCTCATTTCCTCGCTACTGGAAATTTGACAAAGCAAAACCGGGGCACGCAATTGCTCCGAATGATGGCACAGAACTCCAATATCCCAAAGACGCAATAAATTTCCTTTCAGGAGTGTCAGGAGAAATCTTCCGTTGCGGCTCAAATAAACCGCGTCGACGGAAGCATCCCGTCCGCTGAACGTTCGAACGCAACGTCCGCTCGGCAGTTCCCAGAGTCGGACCGTGCGGTCCCGGGAACCGGTTAAAACCCATTCCCCGTGACGCCCTCCGTGTGAAATGGAAACCACTTCGTCTTCGTGTCCACGCAGTATTTTCAAGAGTCGATTTCGGGAGCGATCCATCACGTGGATTTCGTGAAACTTGTCGACGAGTTGCAAGTTCCAACGCGGATTTTGTGTTCGAGCGGCCTCGGACGGATCAAGCATTTCCAGCGAAAGTCCGCGTGCCGTTAAATCGCCTGCCCAAAAGGGGGCGGCAAATGTTCCGACGACATTCTGCTGCATCTTGCCCCAGGGGACGGCGTTAAGTTTGAAATGTTTCGTCGGGTTCGTAACCGATTTCAATACAAGTTCCGTCGGAGTTTTGCCGTAAAAAAGTTCCCATTGAAAATCTTCGCTCAGTGCAAGACATTGTCCCGCCGATTTTTCTGGCGTTTTGAACGTCAACCACATTCGGCCTTGTTTGAGATCGTAAGCGAAAAAAGGGGAGGAATTGCCGGCCATTAACAAAATTTCCTCTTTTTCGTCCAGAAATGCGATTGGTCCGTTTTGTGGGTTCACCGTAAATCGATCCGTACAACGAACGTTGCAATCGGTGATTTTCTCCACGGTTGCGAGGGCTTTTTCAAGTGTTTTCCGGATGGCCGGACGCGCTTTCAGTTCCAATGCGGTTTCAAACGCCTGACGTGCCGATGCGGTATTTCCCCGTGCCCGCTGCACAAGTCCCAGAGCAAACCAGGAAATCGGTTCGCCGTGAATTTTGACCAACGTTTCCAGTTGGTCAACCGCTTCCAAATCGGTCAGTTCGCCGTGTCTCCACAAATGGAGCGATTGATTATAGGTCAATTCCGGTTGCCAGGGATGTTTTTTCAACGCTTCATGGAACAACAGTTCCGCTTCCTTGAATTTATTCAAGTCTAGGAGCGACACGGCCTGGTTATTCAGACTTTCCGTCGTCAATCGGGTTGCTGAGGGAACCGTGCGCGGATACGTTTCTCCGCTGGCTTCCTGATAAACTTCGATGAGCCGCTCGGCAACTTCCGACATGGAACGCGGACGGTCTTTCGGGTCCTCTTGAAAGCAATGCCTCATGAGTTCGATCAAGTTTTTCGGTAGTACCGGTCGATCATCCGGAGCGGGTACCTCAAGGAACATTTCGAAAACTTTTGCGGCGGTCTGCCCCCCTTTTCGACAGGGTGCCCGTCCGTGAAACATCGCGAGAACGCTGATTGCCCAAGACCAAATATCCGATTGTGCTGTAATTCTCAAAGAGGAACTTTTTTTTCCTTCCCGGTAGAGCAGATACGCCTGGTATTGTTCCGGCGAACAGAACCCCGGCGTCATTCCTTCCCATTTATCCACAACAAGTCCTTGCGACAACGAATCCGCTGTCGTTGCCTGCGCCAAACCGAAGTCCGTGACTTTGGGATTTGGACCGCTCATCATCACGTTGGCCGGCTTGACATCCAGGTGTAACAATCCCCGCTGGTGGGCATAGTCCAATCCCCAGGCGAATTGAATGGCAACGTCGAGAACTCGCAAAAGGGAAGCTGTCGGTCCCCCTTCGTATAAACGACCGTCAACAATCCAATCACGCAAACTGCCGTCCGGGATAAATTCCGCAAAAATGCGGGGAATTCCTCCGATACGGCGGATGAGATAACAGGTCGCAATGTTCGGATGCAGTCCCAACTCGACCCAGGTTTGACATTCCCGTTCGTAACTGGCAATCCCGTTTTCACTTCGAAGGACACCCGGCTTGGGACTTTTCACCGCCAATTCCATGTCCCATTCCCGGTGATAAATTTTTTGGACGATTCCGACCCCTCCCTGGGCGTAAGGAACCTCGGGCGCAATCGGTTTGACCTCGTAGATTCCCAGAATGACTTCGCCGATGTTCCAGATTCCGGAAAAATGGGTTGACGACTCGGAGGCGGAAGCAACGAATGTTTCCGTCAATTGTCCCACTTGCGATTGTGAGGGGGGAGGTGAGGAGGCCGGGACGTCTTTCGAACGGTGGGTCGGCTCCTGTGCGGATTGAAAAAAATTGGGGGCCGTCGGTTCCGGCTCACCCGAACCTGCCGTGTCTGTCGCCGAAGGGATAGGGCTTTTGGAATCGGTCCCTTCCAGATTCTGGTCACTTTCCTCCAAGTCCGAAGTCAACGACAACGTTTCGCTGACTCGTTCGAGTAAAAATTTTTCCCGACAATTGCTACACTGGGCAACTTTACCCAAATACGCTGTGTCCAGCGCATAGTGCATAAAGCAATGGGGGCATATTGACTTGAATTGCGACATCGATAAAACGAAAAGGACGGAAAAGTGGACCGTAATTATAGGATACCATTTTTTACGCAAAAGCCCGTCCCGATGCCGATAATTTTTGAAGAATATTTTTTCCAGCCAGTGTCGATGAAATCCTGCAAAATCGTTAAAATGGATACGATCACGGTGCGCCGCACAGGGTGCGGCGGCTAATCCTCCCCTTTTCATTCTCCGCTCATGTCACTTCCCCAGGAAGAATACGTCGAACAGGTCTTTTTTTATAATGCGTTTTTGGAACGGCTACAAAGCGGACTTTCGACGCAGGAAATCTTGCGGACCGTTCGTAGCGAGTTGCTCACGACGACGAAATTGCCGCTTGCGATTGATTTTCTCCTGACGGACATGAAGCTGACCGGCGGCTTAGCGGGCGCAATGTCACGAATCAATCATTATTTCACGCCGTTTCAGACGTTCGTGATTTCGGAAACGGAACGGGACACCGGGCGTTTTGATTTCCGGATCGCCCTGCAAATTCTGGAGAAAGAAGCCAAATACCGAAGTGAAAACGCGCCGGTGCAAGGTTTGTTTTTTTACCAATTCGAAACGCTTTGCCGCAATCGCCTCGGTTACGACAAAGGTCTCGAAGCGATTGCCGCCGACGCGATTTATGATACCACTTGGAAAGAGTGGATGGAAACGGTCCGGCGGCAGATCGGGCTGGTTGATTTCGCCGATATGATTTACGTGCGTAGTGCTTATTACCGCAAAAAGCCGGAGGAAGCGGGGGTTCCGGTACTTTTCGGCGAACGGGAAGGACGTATTGCTTACGCAACCCGGCAAAGAAATCCGACATATCTGTTTGCCGCACTATCACGGCATTTGGGCTATCCGTCCGTTCCCCGGCAGAAAAAAGCGGCAGAAACGGATAATCTTATCCCGACACTACAGCGTCGGATTGAACAGTTGGAAAACCGGCTGAATTTACTGGAGGAAGAACGCAAAGGCGGGATCAATCTGGAACAATTTTATGCCGCGACGCCGAAATCAGGATCGAAATCGTAGAATCGAATTCATTCCCGTACCGCATAACTCCGCGCCGTGAGGATCAGGTGGAGCACCAATAACACCAGCGAGGCAAGGAGAAGCGGCCAGACTAGGCTGCGGTAGTCGGCCCGGATCGTTTCTTCGTCGAGCCAGCCGCCGAAAATTCCCGGACGCATCGATTGCAAATTCGATTCTCCAGACGAAAACGCTCCGACGGAAAACAAGTACGTGCCGCTTTCGGCCTTTACTTCATACACGCCGCAACGTGCCGCCGGGAGGGATGTACGCAATCCGCGAACCGGTTGCCTTTGGATCGCGTTGTCCGGCCCCTTGATTTCCAGCGTCTTGTCGTTTGACGCCGCAATGAACACCGCTTCGCTACCAAGCCGGATGTTGTTCGCCGGGATACCGTGCAAGTGTTCGCTGCGAAGGCGTAAAATGTTCCAGATCAAAATCGGCCAATCGGGGGAAAGCGTGAGCGTCGAAAGCCTTTCGCTCACCTGAAGCCGCAGTTCCCGTGAACCACCCCGCAAAACCTGTTCCGTCAACAACGGAACGTTTCCCGCGGAAATGACCGGTAATCCTCCCATCGGAGCGGATGTCGACGCCGCCCAAACGACGCCGTCCAATGAAAGTCCGGACGTCAATCGATTGCCGCGATCCACGACGAACGGTCCGAGAAACGACTGCACTTTCGAGTCGTCACGCTCCGAAAAGAGACGGCAATTCCAGGCGTGTTGCGAGGAATACGGCGTCTCCTCCGTCTCGCCGCCGGTGAAACGCAGATCGGGATTTTCGGTAACAAACTCCGCCAGCCCGCTCGTTTCGACCGCTCGTTGCAGCGAAAGCCGCAGTTCATCCGGTACCCCGGAAATTGTAACGCGAACCGGCCTGTGAACCGGCGGCAAAAGCGTGAACGAGTTGTCAATGTCCAGTGCGTCGTCTGTCAGGCGGAGTTCAACGGGAAAGTTCGCCGGTCCGCCGGTGGTGCCGCCGTCGAGCGAAAACCGAAAGCTGAGCGTTTCGCCAGGATGAATCGGCTGGTCGATTTTTTGCAATATCCGATTGCCGGTGGTGTCAAAGAGCGACAGTTGTAACCGTTCTTCTTTCGTGGCAAAGTTGGCAATTTCGACGAGAATCCGGTCCTTGTCCGCTTGAAAGACGCGGCTGGCGTGGACGATGGCAAGGTTTGCAAGCGGCTGACCAAACGAGTGCCAACGGATTTTCCCGACGGCGAGTTCTTCGTTGGGAGCGTGGTCGGTGAGTACGAGAATTTTCGCTCCGGAAATCGCCGTTCGGGCAGCAAGCGAAATCGCGGCGTCCATTGCGGCGGTCGGAGCGTTTGCGGTCCAATTTTCCAGTGTCAATCGGGCTTCGGTTGAATTTCTGGCGAACCCGGACAAAAGTGATGCGGAATTCCCAGCGAGAATGAATTGGACCGGATACCCCGCTTCCTTAGCGAGAAAGCGTTCCAGTTCTTCGGCGGCTCGTTGCTTCATGGTTCGCACAGTCCCGTCGGTTTCCCGGACTTTGGCCTGCATGGAGTAGGAGTCGTCGAGAATAATCACGGTCGGTCGTCCAGCGGTGTTCCATTGGAGATGCGGTCCCGCCGCCGCGATGGCAAGCAACGTCAAGATGAGTAATTCCAAAAGCAGCAGAAGTGGAAACTGGAGCGTTTCGATTCGCCGACCGCCTTGTCGGGACTGTGTTTGATCGCTCCAAAGAAACAGCCCGGAAACGACCCGCCGCCGTGTCCGGGTTCGGAACAGGTAAATCCCGACAACGACCGGAACGGAAACCAACGCAAAAATTGCCCAAGGGGTGGTGAACATGGTTAATCGCGAATTTACAAATGACGGAACGACCTTATTGTAACTTTTCGCGGTGGGAGAGCAAGCGACTTTCGACCACAAAGCGAGAATACGAGTTCCTGTCGGCTATCGCCGACCTGCCGCCCGGAGGTCGGCAGCTACCTTGACCGATTTACCCAATTTCGCAACGAATTTTTTACGCACCCGTTGTTATTACTATTCCGTTTACACTTTGAGAGTGTATAATTAAAGTCGCCCGGGGGATTGCGCTACGCTCCGTCCCCGGCTCATTTCTCGTTTCTCATTTCTCATTTCTCATTTTACCATGAAACTTGCCGTATTAATTTCCGGGACCGGTCGTACGTTACAGAATATTCTTCAGCGGATTGCGGAGAAAACGCTTGACGCCGAGGTTGGGCTTGTTATTGCCAGCACGCCAAACGCCAAGGGATTGCAGTACGCGGAGCGGACAAACACGCCGATTCGCGTCATTGAGAAGAACAATTTTCCAACCCAGGAGTTGTTCAGTGATTCCATTTTCGCCGCTTGCCGGGAACATAAAGTCGATTACGTCGTGATGGCCGGGTACGTCAAGCTGTTGACGATTCCCGACGATTTTGAGAATCGGGTTCTCAATATTCATCCGTCTTTGGTTCCGGCGTTTTGCGGCAAAGGGTTTTACGGCTCTTTGGTCCACGAAGCCGTCATTCAGTATGGAGCCAAATTGTCCGGATGCACCGTGCATTTTGTGAACAATCATTACGATCAGGGGCCGGTGATTCTCCAGCGAGCGGTTCCCGTTCTGGAATCCGACACGCCGGACACGCTCAACGACCGGGTTTTCGAGGCCGAGTGTATCGCTTACCCGGAAGCACTCCAACTCCTTGCCGAAAAACGAATCACCCTCGAAGGACGACACGTTCGGATAAAAATGTAATATCAGCCCTTATTTTCCCATGTCAATCACCAATCCCTTAACGGCCCCCCGGACGCGGGAAGAAGAATTTTTGCAACTGACGCAACAACAACTTCTCAAAGCAATCGCGGAAGAACAGGAAAAAATCAAACGAAAAGACGCCGTTCGTAACGTTGAATCCCGGGAAGATGACGACGAACCTGTCGCCGAAGCCGAATAAAAATGCCCGTCAAACGTTTTGAATATGAACGTCTCAAAATGGCCGTTCCGGTTCGCGTCGTTTTGTATGCCGAAACGGAAACGGTCGCAAACGCTTGCGCCGAAACCGCTTACAAACGTTTCGACGAAATCAACGCAAGCATGAGCGATTACGATCCGTCGAGCGAAATCCTTCAATTGGGCGTCGACAACGACCTCCGTTTCCGCAAAGACAGTTGTTGCGACGACGGCTGGCGTGGTGTCAGCGACGATTTGTTTTCCGTGTTGCGTTATTCACGACATTATGCGGAGATTTCCGACGGCGCGTTTGACGCCACCGTTTCGCCGCTGGTGCAGCTTTGGCGCAGGGCCAGGCGGCTTCGCAAAATGCCAGGCCGGGAAGAGATCGAAAACGCGAGGTCGCTGGTCGGTTCGCATCTTTGGGAACTCGGCGGCAACAGCGGCACGGAAAAACAAGTCCGCCTTCATCGGGCGAAAATGCGGTTCGATTTCGGCGGAATTGCCAAAGGATACGCCGTCGATCAGGCGTTTGAGGCGATTTGTGCCGAGGGAATCCGGTCCGTTTTGGTCGACGCCGGCGGCGATATGCGGCTCGGCGTAGCACCGCCGGGCGAAGACGGGTGGAACGTTGCGATGGTGACTGGCAGGCAAACCGATACCGAGGGATCAATGATCCATAAAACGCTTGCCAACATTTCCGTTGCCTCGTCCGGCGACACGTTTCAGTATTTCGAGGTGGACGGTAAGCGGTACTCGCATATTATCGACCCGAAAACGGGAATGCCGCTCGCCGATTCCTGCCTTGTCACGGTTTTGACCGATACGGCGACCGAAAGCGATGCCTTGGCGTCCGCCGTGAGCGTTCTCGGTCCGCAACGGGGAATTTCGCTCATTGACCGCATTCCCGGTTGCCGTGCGATGGTCGTCTCCCCGACGGAACCGCCGACGTTTTTCTACTCGAAAGCGTGGTCGTGAAGCGACCCGTCAGGCGTTTTTCCCGCACCCATCCCCCAGGGCTGACGCATTCAAAAATTGTTTTTGACGATTTGTTCAATAATGGAGGTTCGGTATTCAGGTGAAAGTGCCGCTTGGAACATCACGGTCGGAATCGTTTTCTTGCCTTTGACCTTGCCCATCA
>Ga0209628_10001641_pt1 | contig 14666 bp, 2 predicted proteins | sample TergutCu122P4_FD_187285 | JGI IMG/M metagenome (GOLD analysis project Ga0209628, IMG submission 187285) | Cubitermes ugandensis P4 segment gut microbial communities from Kakamega Forest, Kenya - Cu122 P4 (SPAdes) (version 2) | ecosystem: Host-associated > Arthropoda: Insects > Digestive system >...
GGATTTGTGTGAAGTTCCAGAACAGACTATAAATTGCATGGGTTTAGCCATGCATCAGTTGGTTTTATCAGCATTACAGAGTGAAGTGAAGGCACAACTACAAGATGGTGAAGTGATGCCCCCAATAAATTTGCCCAGCATCAGAGCTAGAATTGTAAATTTTGAGCCTGTTACACAATTGAAGAATCTGAAGGCCATATTCTTCGGAAAACTTGTCTCTGTACGTGGTACAATAATTAGGGTTGGAAATATCAAGTTGCTTTGTGTATGGATGGCTTTTCAGTGTAATACTTGTCACGCAATGCAGTGTGTAAAACAGCCTGAAGGCTTCTTTACCCAGCCAACCAAGTGTATCACTGAAGGCTGTCGTGCAAAATCTTTCACTCCACTCCACTCTTCTCCATTTACTCAGACAATAAATTGGCAGTCAGTAAGACTACAAGAGATTGTTGCTGATGATCAACGTGAAGGTGGACGGGTGCCACGCACTGTCGAATGTGAACTTACAGAAGATTTACTAGATTCTTGTATCCCTGGAGATGTTGTCACTGTCACTGGAATTGTCAAGGTTCGCAACAGTGAAGAATATACTAAAAAAAAAGTCCCAAGCATGTTTCTTATGTATATTGAAGCTGTTTCAGTTGTGAACAATAAGAATGAAACTAATGCAGGCTGCAATAAAGGTATCGGGATTGAATTTAATATTAAAGACTATTATGCTATTCAGGAAATCCATTCACAATCAGATCTCTTCAGACTCTTGGTAAATTCCTTATGTCCAACTATATATGGGCATGAAATGGTAAAGGCTGGACTGTTACTAGCTCTTTTTGGAGGCACATTACATCATACAGATGGAAGATCAGACCCACATGTTCTAGTGGTTGGTGATCCTGGCCTAGGCAAGTCGCAGATGCTCCAGGCATGTGCCAGTATTGCCCCCAGGGGAGTTTATGTATGTGGTAATACCAGTACTGCAACTGGCCTTACTGTTACACTTACAAGAGAAGCTGGAGGCAACTACGCTCTAGAAGCAGGTGCTCTGGTTTTGGCTCACCAAGGTTGTTGTTGTATAGATGAATTTGATAAGATGACAAGTCAACATCAGGCACTACTGGAGGCTATGGAACAGCAAAGTATCAGTATTGCTAAGGCTGGTGTCATATGCTCCCTTCCAGCAAGAACATCCATATTAGCAGCTGCCAATCCAACTGGTGGCCACTACAACTGTGCTAAGACAGTGTCTGAGAATCTACGAATGGGTCCAGCACTTCTGTCCCGGTTTGATTTGGTGTTTATACTACTAGATCAACCAAATGAACAGTTGGATAGCCTGTTGTCAGAGCATGTAATGGCATTACATTCTGGTATCAAGTGGAGGGGAGAGATACAGCAACAATCAGGTGGTGTGTCAGTTTGCAGTGGTGAAGAAACTGAACAGCCTCTGTATGTGCGGCTCAAGTTGCGCCCCGGTGAAAGCATGGATTTCTTACCACACCAGCTTTTTCGTAAGTATCTTATGTATGCTAGGAAATACGTACAGTCCCGACTAACTCCACAAGCTGCCAGTGTTTTGCAGAAGTTTTATTTATATCTGCGCCGTCAGCACCAGTCAAATGACTGCACACCCATCACTACTCGTCAGCTAGAGTCTCTTATCCGTCTTACTGAAGCAAGGGCAAAGCTAGAACTTCGAGAAGAGGCCACAGAGAAGGATGCGCAGGAAGTAGTAGAGATTATGAAATACAGCATGGTGGACACACTCAGTGATGGATATGGTAGTGTTGATTTTCGCCGTTCACAAAATGGCTCAGGCACATCTACCAAAAATCAGGGCAAGAGGTTTATTACTGCATTGCAACGACGTGCTGATGCACAAAGCCGTTCAGTGTTTTCTGTCCAGGAGATGAAGGAAGTAGCTCAGTTAGCAGGAATTCAAGTTACAGACTTTTATGGTTTCTTATCGACACTAAATGTGCAAGGATTTCTCTTGAAAAAGGCTTCAAAACTGTATCAGCTACTTACTGTTGACTACTGATTCTTCAGAATTTTCAGAAAGCACAGTGAAAATTTATTTTTCAATAAGAATATTATTGTTAAATTTGTTTAAAAGTTGCAATTACTGAAATTTAAAACTGTAAATCTCACAGCAGGCTTTCTTGGATAGAAGATTTGTCTCTGAAAGTAGTAGTGAACATGTTCCAGAAGGGAGTCATGATTAACATGCAGTATTATCACACCACTGCCTTAGAGTGTCTTACTTTTGCAGATTGCAAAATGTATTAATACGTGGAACATTGCATAGTCAACAGGACTCTTTTTAGTGTAGTGATCCTCCAGCTCAATTTATGTGATATTTGCAATAGCAGTTTCACATCAGTTCCTTCATAGTTTGATTCAGTTTGTGAACACTCCAAAATACACAAAATTATTAGTATAAAAGGGGGGGGAGTGAAAGATTTTTAAACAGCTAAAATGAGTGGTGTTAAAGTTAAGTGAATTACATATTTTGTAATGGATATTAAAGGCAGCAAAACCAAGGACACAGTAGTGGCAATAGTGAAAACAACTGTCAGTAATCCTGTCCAAGTTACAGTAACTTGTTGTTTAATTTAACCCTATCAGATGTTGTAGTGGATCACATCACATTTGCTTGCAAAACATTCTTCCAAGTAGTTTCTCTTAATTCTTCCTTTCTGACATTGTGATTTGTACTTCTTTCTATGGATGAAGGTTCATATGAAGAATAGCTGTCACTTTATGGATGCAGCACAGGTTTGCACAACTTTGAAAACTGATGCAGGTGGTCATACAAAGCGGCTTCCAGAAATGTCTCAGACAACTATAAAAATGAAGACTGCATGCAACCTTCATAAAAAATGACGTGGAAACTCAAATCACACAACTGCACAGACTGCGACTTGTCTTTTTTAAAGTAACTGCAACTAAGGCTTCTTACTGTAGGCAGATTTTTAAATAACATCCCTGTCTACAAACTTCTTGAGGTTACTGTATACATGCTTCTGACATAATAAAAGGAACATAAAAAACTTCATATAATATACTCTGCTTTAGGAGGAAGTGAAAGAGGATGCAATACAAAATAAGGCATAATTTTATAATCAGTCATATTTAATTTCTATTCCAACAGAGAATCTGCCAGACTGGAGCCAGTGTAAGGGTTGTATGATTGCAAAGACAAAGTTTCAGCTATAGACCTTAATCTAAATTAACTCTACATGCCTCAAGTTTTACATCCATACCAAACAAAACTTATTACTGAAAGGCTAACAGATATTATTTAAGCAATTAGGTATTTACATGCCCAAACATGGTAAGTACAATCATTTACAACAAACTTGGTTTACAGTTGCATTCAGTGGAAAGTGTGATTATTTCTTTTCTTAAAAAAAAAAAAAACTATCTATTACTGAAATAGGAGATTAGTCAGAGAGGCAATAATGATCTTACAATTATATATAATTTTATAAGGAACTTGGCACTATGACAATAACCAAAATTATGACATTATCTTTTTATGAGGGTTGCACAGAAGCTTTGAAATACAGATAAACAGTTCAATTTCAATAAACACAATCAAAATGCAGGGGTAATAAATTTTGTGTGTGTGTGTGTGACACTATCACAAGGTTAATTCTGACATATCGTATGTAGAAGTCATGAATAACATTTCCAGATTTCAGTGGAATATTATTCAGCCTGGGAAGTGGTTTCTGAACATTCATGTCTGTCCACACACATCTGTATAATTTCAACAGTTAAACAGATCTTATATATAATTTTCCATATTCCATAAATTTCAGTGTAGTAACTAGAAAATTGAGTACGCTTTCCATGAGGTTTGAAAGTAAGACAGAAATTCTCCAATAAAACAGACCCAAACTATATATTGCATGGGCCAAATATACTAAAAGATAATAATCTGGAGCTAACAGCCTGCTCTTTTTACATGCAGAGGAGATTGGAAGGTGTCATGCAAGTTGTACCGTCTGTTTCCCACTTGATGCTAGGCATTAAAATTAAGTACTGTATGTGAAAATGGCATTTGCACAGTGCTTCTAATCTCATCAAATACCCATCCACAGCAGCTAGTTAGGGATTTGAGATCTGCACTCTTCTGGGATTTTATACAGTGCAGATTGGTAGTGTGTTACCAATATTTCAGGACAACTTCCACATAACAAAACTCTTCAAAAAACAAAACATAGGTGTAGCATACAAAACTAAGAATAACATTGGAAGAATTTTAAACAGGAACAAAGAAACAAATTACCTAAATTCCACATCAGTGGTGTATACCAACTTTGCTGTCCCGATTGCCCTATTATATTTACTGGACAAATGGACAGACAATACTAAACCAGGAATAAAGGACACCTTTTAGCCTTCAAAAATAACAGGAATAATTCAGCATTTTCCCAGCACTTGATAAAAGAGTTGACGCACTATCAGTCATATGGAATATGTTATGGATGTGGTATACACAACATACAAAGGAAGACATCTTGGTACCAACAAAAAATATTACATATGTCATGACACTACAAGAGGTAGACAAATTAATGATAAAAGCACAGTCTTAAAAACAACATTTTTGATGTACTAGTGTACTATAACTCATAACAGATGGCACAGCAGTGTTCTACACATTTTGTAACAGAAGTTGTGTTACAAGTTAGGTGCATGAGAGCTGTAATTGGCCTGAACTTACACAAACATACCATCGCCTGCTAAACTGTAAGTAGCAAGTTGAAAGGTTAACAACAACTTACTGCTCCTGCTCCTGTTAGACAATCTAAATTCTTATTACAAATACCATTACAAGAACGTACTTTACAGACATGTATAGTGCAGTATACACAATAGAACAGCCTCTTCACCTAAGATGTTGACACACTGCCTCCCACCCATTGACTGTACTATTTATTTTAACCTATTTTAATTCATGACATAAGCAAAATGCAAAATATGAAATATAACATAACTGTAAAAAATTATACCTCATTTTAGCAAATATTTCTTTTTAAGTGCTTTAAGTACTAACCTGATGATGACCCTTTAGGGTTGAAACATGTTGCTATAATAAAAAGTACCAAAACATAGTTGTGTTAACAGTTCATATTTATTTATCAATTGACCCTTGAAGATAGGACCGATAGGTTGCCCAGAAACATTGGTAACAAACTACCCATCTAATTGTGTAAAATCCCAGCAGAGTGCAGATCTCATTAATGTGGCGGCAGAAGCCTCCAATCACTAATAGTCAGGGATTTGTTTTTTTATTTGTGAGATACGATTCTTACAGGATGAAAGACGCTCATCGCCTGAAGCACCTGGTTCTGCCTCATGAACAGTCATGCAGTACTATAGCTTATTACATACATCTCATTACATTTCTATAATCAAGAATAAAAACATCCCCCCCACACACACTTTTAGAAATGAGAACAGTTATGCTGGATATTTCATTAGAAAAGGAATCACAGGAACTTTATGAACATTATGGAAAATAAACTAACACAAATTCTGAGTGGAATAAAAAAAAAAAATTCACTTGTTTAGACAGGGTAAGTTTGAGCTTTGACAGTGAGGGGAAATTACATATTGTTAGCCAAGTAAAACTTTTAGTTGTAAAGTTTGGAATGCATGTAAATGAGATAACTGGTTACAGTATGCAGGCCAAATTACTGTACATTCTTTGATACATAGTAAAGAAGAAAAGTGTCACATCCCAGAAAACAACATTTTTCACAGCTGACATTACAAATTTCAAATGTTTATTGACTGTATTTCAAATTTTAACTTAAATGGCTTTCAGCATTTCAGCCAACTTACACCTCAAAATAAAAAGCAGTTCTTGCATTCCAAATATTATTCACCAGAGACAGTGTTTATTTCTCAGTATTCATATAGGCTTTTGAAACAACAAAAATTCTTTGCATTGGTGATAAGTATGTTACCAGTATCAGTGACTAAAAGTAACTGTTAAGTAATATATTAGTTATAATGAAGGAATTAGTTACTGTCAAACACAACTAGTGTACATTTATACTTTATTCTGGCAACATGTTTCGAATCAATATGGTCACCTTCAGGCCAGTAATATGAACTTCATAAAAAGTAATGTGCATTTTATATTATTGTCCTGAAGATTACCATTTTGGGTTGGAACATGTTGCCAGATTAAAGTATATAATATACACTATTTAATTACTTCATTATTGCAATCAACACAACAGGATGACAAACACAAATATTTATTTGTTGACCTTTTCACTCCATATGGAAATTATACTTCAACAAAGAGTTTTAGGACAAAAGTTACTGTGCTTATGTTTAGATTTTTGTGGCCAGTGTCTAACCTGAGGCTTAGCCACATTGCATGTGAAAGGTATTCCATTATTGTGGCATTACACTGGAACTGCTAGCTGCTAAACCCCAAAAGATGCAGATGCATGAAATAAAGTACAGTTATGTTTTAAGTATTACATAAGAACAGTATGTGCAAGCATGAATATTGCACAATATAAACTGACTAAGAACATGACAGTTGTCAGAAGTAGAATTACAAAAAAACTGAAATAATGCCATAAAGATAATTACGGAATATAAACAGTTCCTTCAAAATAATGATAGACTCATTTGATATCCCTAAATTTTCATAAGAAGTTTGCAGTATGTTTACATTTTAACTTGCAGATAGCCATTTCATTTAAAGCACACATATGTCTTCTGCCTTTTACTTCACATTTAGCAGCAACCATTTTTATCACAAACAGTGGTGCCAATTAAGTGTATGTTGTCAGTATTGGTAGAGGGGAACAGGAACGGTGATTTTTGTGCATTAAAAATGATGGAGAAATATTCATATCACAATATCTGAAGGAGCATAACAGCAACAGATGGAAAGCTAACAGAGAAAAACTTGCTAGAGTGTGCAACATAAGAAAGCTGCCCATCTGAAGCCCAACAAAACCAGTTAGTCACAGTGGGTTTCAGTATGCATAAATTACCACAGTGTTGTGTTTAAACCCACAGTATGTTTCTATTCAAATTCAAGACCATAATGATGGTTTTCTTATTACACCATGCAGATAATGGAAGAAGATGTGTCATGATGTATGTATTCTGAATAGAAAAAAAGTTATTTATATCATGCATTTGTATGTTCTGCCTTGTAAATATGTTACTTTAAATGAAGAGGTGTGCTTTATAAGTGTTTCACATGTTTTGTATGCTTCAAATATTCAGTGAATACATTGTTGTGAATGTGTCACATTTTTTGTTTGTGCTCATTTCTTAAGCAAAAATCAGATAAATGTTACGGTTGTTTTATTAAATTATGTTGTATGTCTGTTAAAATCCTTTGTACCAGACATCCCATTTTCTTATAAGTATCGTGTATTCACGGTCTTTTGAAAAAAAGGTTACACCATGCACAAATCTATTTTCAGAAAAAAATTTGGAATAAATGGTACATGGATAAATGCAACAATAACATCCCTGGCTATAACAACAAAACTATGCATTTACCATAAGAAACCAAAGAAGTTAAGTATTTAAGTTCAGTGTTGTTACTGAGGTCTTATATCTCTTTATCCATGGATTGTCAATCAGAAGGAAGAACAGATGTTTATAGACCACAGAAACAATGACATTTAAGTGACTTGTTCTACTTCCGGAACCAGAAGAATAAGAACAAGAAGGAGAGGTTCCATGTTTTGCAGTGTGATTTATAATGCAATAAAGTATATATACTCACTTCAGCAATATGTAGCCAGTACAGGACAAGTTTAACCTTTAACAGATGATCGGGACAATGCTGGCCTGTTAAATGTATATTGTTTTCATCCAAAAGGGAAAAGTCCCACAGTGGGCAAGTAAGTTGAACAGCAGCAACGAGGGATTTAACGGGCTGTACATTGAAGGTTAAATATGAAGAATGTAAACAATAATCCTGAAACAGTAACATGTGCAGAAAAGAAATCAGCGTTCTTGCTTGTTACAACTGGAAGTGTTTCAAACGTAGGTAGAGGTTACAAGCACTGGAAGTCGACAAATCTACATATTCTAGTTTTCGGTCATTAACCACCACATTATGTCTATCTGTGCTAAAAACTCTTCATAACTGTACACGGTAAATGATTTTCAGGCTTTAGCTGTAACATCATTACAATGCTTATCATACACTTAATTTCCATTTGAATGTATTTATTCTTATATTTATGCACCATGACATTATTCAGCATGCAAAACAATGGTACTAGTGTTATATTAATTCAAGAATGAGGGGGTACCATAATTATGAGTTGGTAGCAATTGCTCATTTTGAAAACATACTAAATGTGTCTCTATTTTATGCATGTAATTTGTGATTCCTTACTTCAGAGTCTCATAGAATAATGGTGGAATTAAGGACAAGTTTCTGAATTAAATTAACTTTCCTATCATTCACCAATGCATCCTGTGTGAACATTCCAAAGTATATGATAAAGTAAAATAAATATGAATTCACTGATACTAAGTAGCATGCAGGGATATATTTCTGATTCAATTCCTTGCACTGGACATTATCTTCATTACATTAGCAATTGTGTTAACTTCTTACCTGCACTATCAACCAACTTCTTTTGTCTGTGATAAAAACATAATCTTTCAAAATTCATTTTCTAATCATTACCTATGGTCTTTTGGAACACATTTTGTTCCTTTACCATGAAAAACTAATGTAACATGAAAGCATAAATTTTCTGGCAAAAGAAAGTATATTTTTTCCATAATTTGTTTATATGGAACAAAAAAATGTAGAAAATTCTAAAGAATGGATATTCTGTGATCAGTAGCATATGGAAGTCTGTGAACAAGTAACTGCTTGCATGAAGACAATTTACCAAAATGCCACAAGGTAATGAAATCGCGCAGTGCTGTTACAGCATGTTAGTGTATTCTCACCTAGAATGAAAGGTAATATGAAGTAAAAGCTATCTAAAGCAATGTTTAAAGTGTACTAAGTGCCAGATTAGCAGAGACACATCCATATATCAGAGATTAAATACTGTAAAAAACATGACTGACAAAGACATAGAATTGATTTTAGAATTCTACGCACTATCAATCGAGAAACTTTTCCAGTTCCACCCAAAATATGTCTGTTAATTGCAGCACACACTGTTCATAGTATTGCTTTATTTGAAAGATCATGTTTCTGTCACAATTCACATTTCATCAACCATATAATGAAATTTGGAACTCGTACAACTGCGATGTACTTAAAATGTGTGTTTCAGCTGCAAAGAGGATGTTGCCATGTTTTAAAAAAGTATGCAGCAACAAACAGGCCCTTCCAGAAGTTTCAGACAGCAGACTTACTTAACTGTGTCTTTCAGATGTCCCTTTAGGCACTCGGAATAAGCATCAGTTTCCCAACAACAATATGGCACATTCGTAGTTTCATATTTTTCTTGCAGGATGGAAAGATCCAGTAATTTCTTCAGCCCCTGATATGTAACTCCACAGCTTTATCTCCTTAGCACACATATTACTTCAAGCCAAAGCATCATTCATTCACTTCACTGCTTAGTTATTGCAGTAGTCAAGAGAAACAGACAAAGTGTAAGACTCATGAAGGAAAAAATCAAACACTGACTCCATTATGTGTACTCTACTCTAGATGTCATCACTGGAGCATGTATAAAATGACTGGTAACCTGAATTAACCACCATATTATGTAGGATGATACACAACAGTACACAGATGTGCACATAACACATCTATCATGTTTTTTCTGTTACTTTTTTTTTTTTGGCAAAATCACTTATATGTCTCTTGGTTCACTCAGTAATATCCACTAATTCTATTTATTTGGAGCTATTTTAATTATTTCTTTATTAGAATAAGTAGGAATACTCATTTTATTGTGTTAGTAACGGAAGTTATCAAGAGCTGTACATAATTATGCATACTTCAAGCAGCTTCATATTAGTTCAGGTATTATTTTATTCTAATTTCTGATTTTAAATCATATTTATTTGTCATTTTTAACCACTTCACCAAACAAACTACCTGCCTTCATCTATAACAAACTAAACTTCATTAAATATATATGGTCTGTTACTAATTTATTTTCCCTCTAAAAGCAGCCTACTAACACTCAACTCACAGCCAACATCACTGATGACCCCAATGGAACAAACAACATTCGACACAGCTTACCAGGTAGTCAACTTGCTACACAATAACAGTCTTTCACCTTGCAAGTATTATTTAAGTTTGCAGTGCTCACATGATCTCATTATTGGACCAGCTCACTTGTATAGTTTATAACAAAAATACACCTTTCCACTAAATTCAGTTCTTCCTGTCAAATCGATGCCCAACAATCTGAATTAAAAAAGAGCCCTGTGGTCGTTGTGCAATAGAATTTACAGATTTTCTTTCTTTTCAAGTTGCATTGTGCGTTTGTACAATAGGTGATCTATTTTCTTGTTGCTGACAGCAGGAAACCCACTGTTGTCACCTTTCACTATCTCTCTTCTGTTTTTCAATTCTCTCATGTTGTAAGTAAATAAGAAAAGAAAATCTTCCCTTCGTGCAATATATGTATATACGGATGCATTATTTATTGACAAGCTACAAATGGTAATTTGACAATGATGGTGATAATGAAGATCAAAAACTGACATTTTATTATTGAAGGTCCATTGGTCTGTTTTTGTGTGGGATTTAAAAGTAAATATCCATAGTGTTCATATCAAGTATATTCTAGCCAGGACATACCGAGTTGAAAATGCAGATTAAGGCCAAGTTTATGCAACAGAACCATTCACTGTCTTTTTTTTTTTTTTTTTTTTTTTTTTGCTGTTCTGATCCTACCAAACAACTTAACAACACACAGTTCCTGGCAAGTGAGGGGTTCTGGCAGTAGATTTCCATCAGGGCCAATGGAGTCAAGGTTCCTCATGTGCCAGGTATGTCATAACAAATCGATTCAGTTGAATGACTGGAACAGATGAACATGTGACAGGTAGCACTCATATGAGACAACAGTGAATATATGCTTCTTGGTGGAAAGTTGCATTCTGCATGCCTTCTGAGCAAAGCATTATCTCTCAGTGATATCTATTGCAGATCCATAACACAATGATCCACCGAGATGGTACAGCCTTGTGTTCCATGCATGGTATGCATCATGCTGTCACTCCTTACTTGAGCGAAGCCGTGGAGCCCGGCGGCACTTTCTGTCAGTACACCCAGGAGACAGGAATCCACTGAGGTGTGGTATGTACTCGTTCTATGGCTTTCTCCAGGGCAGCAATTGTCTCTTCAATATCATTGTTGACAATAGTCAGATCAAAGAAGTGACCATAGGCCTGCCGGAGAAGATCTGATTCCTTTGCAAGACGCTCCAAGCTTCCATCATACTGAAATGTAATACCAAACAAGTAAGTGCAAATCGTGTCATGGTGTAATGATCAGCAAACTGACAATCTTATTTCAGAGGTGCTATATGTAATAGTTGAACACAACATAAACTTTATATATATTTCATCCATTGTCTTACAAGTACACTACATGTTTTGGTCTGAGACCATCATCCGGGATACTAACGCAAAGAAAGATATCTAGCAAATATGTATCAAGAAAAGGGGCCCTGTTTTTCAACTGCTGTCATGTACGTGTTCCATACAATAATAGAATATGTGTGAAAAACTCAAAATTTTGTAAAAATTATTATTCTTCCAGTTTCCATTTTCTTGAGGGAAGCAGATGTGTTGAACATGGGAAGATTTTTTGTTGCCACATAACCTCGAATTAGAATGCTTAGTATGTATCTTAAGTGGTTTTTACCCAATGTGGGCCAGGACTTACAAAATCAGCAACACGGGAGGCAAGTCATAGGTGAAAGGTGTATTCCAGAGTATTGTGGCAGCTGTGGAGGTATGGTATGTTATAGAGCTGTACTTACTTAAACATAAATGTAGTATGTTTCAAGGATAAATTACAAGCTCGCAGTTTGGGGATTTTATTAATTTCTTGCACAATCTAATAATCTGTGCTTGTTAGTTGTATATGTCCATGCTAAAGGCAATCAGTGGACAGACAAAAAGGAACAAGAATGCTCTTTCTACATATGTTTTTCAATAACTGTCAGTATCTCTCTTACATAAATATATGACATTACTTTCAAACTTCTTTACAACACAACAGTCTTTTCTTGCAAATTTATAATTCAGTGACAAAAATACTTCAGAATGTTGAAGTATGTAGAAGTTACAATGGTTAAGAGGTCACTACACGTAACTTTTGTAATGTGTACCATTATCAACTCAATTTTTGTGAGTGAAAAACACCAACCCAAACAGTGTAAGAAAAAGTGCCATTACAGAAACATATAGCATCTAGCAATACAAAATGAGATGGTAATGACATGGAACAAATAAACATTAAGAACTAGTAAACAAAGTTACTATTACAACAAGTTATGAACTGAGTTTGGGACACAGAAATGAAACAAGGAAATACACTTCATAACATAACATTTCACACAACTTCAATTCAGTTCTTGTTACCAATCAAGGTGGACATTTATCGAAGAATCTGCATTAGCAACCTGGACAACTGACACTGTGCCATTTTACAATACTACACCAACAGATGCACAATAATGTGTTTACACATTTATATTACATTAAAACATTAAATAACTAAATTACATCCTGTAAAATCCTGACATCTTGTACTGCATGTTGAAGAAACTGAGAAGTAAATTGTAGGTTGCTCTGTGTAGACATGGAAGATATCAGAATTCTACAACATATAAATTAGTTATCTAAGGTCTTATACAAGATCATTTAATGTACATACTTCCTGATGATGATCCCACAGGTATCAAAACATGGAGGATTTTCAAATGTTTTAATGTAATATTCTGTTATATTATACAGTATTATATTATTTTAAATCATTTATTACCAATGCATAGAATTAATAACATAAAACTGTTCCAATCATTTGCATTCCTTTCTTAAGGAGGCAGTACAATGCCAAAGAATAAAGTCAATACGTAAAAGCTAGAAATGAGCAGGACAAAGGAAAAATGTAATACAGCTGGGAGACATTGTACTGTAATTTGCTATCAATTGTGTCCATACATATTCATTATCACTCTGATGTAACATGACCATTGCATAACTTACATAAATGTGTTAAGGTTTATAAAATAAATCAACCTTGTTTAATCCATGACACAGTCTTCTGTCCCCAAGCACAGGGCAGACCAACTCCTACTGTTCACAGTTACATAACATTTGTCATAACAGTCACGGTTTGAATGTACATGTAAGTACAATGCACATGGAATTATATTCTGACTATGTGAACCTGAATTAGTCGACTGGATATCACGTACAAAGTTTCCAACTCCCTATACATATATATATATAGAGTGAGTTGTTCCAAATATAAGTTCATGCATCTCAGAGTATATGCCACTACCGCAGAGTCAGTTCTGCTGGAATTTGATCAGCTTTACTCTGCATCTATGGAACAATTAAAAAAGACAGGAAGAAGCTGTTTAAAGATAAATTCAAAGCTTTTCCATTCATTAGCCTGGATTTTTACGTGTATCATGGATGACTAGATGGATGGGTGAAACCAACCACATGATGCAATGTTCTTACATCTGCTAGGTTCTGCAGAACTGGTGCAGCAATGAACACAACATAGGGTGCAAACTCTGCTGTCCGTAATACTTTGAGTGCCTGCGGTTCCACATCCAAAATGGCCATCCGTCCCTCCTGATGAATCTTCCTGATTGTCTCAAGCTTTGTGCCATACATAGCTTCTTCATGAGTGCCTGTCCAGGAGATACATGGTAATGAGATTCACATTTTATAATATATTATATTACACAATGTTTAATTTTGTCCTTTGGAACCAAATGACAGAGAAGGTCTATCATACAATTCTGCAAGTGGAAGAAAAAACCAACCCTCTATTGAAATTGTGGAAAAAAATACTGATGGATTATCCCCTTCCACAGCTCCCTCAATGTGTCATTCTTCCTTACGTGTACCTCCAGTCATCCAGCCATTCTTTTCACATGAATGGTGGTAGTTTTGACCATATCATAACATCCACTAATGACAAGCTCTTATATTGGCTGATGTAAGCCCCAGAGGGGATGGAGGGGAATACTACAGTAGGCAGAAACAAAAAGCCTTGAATTACAGAACAGCTATTAATTACTGTCAACACAACTAATTCTGCTATATCATACAGATATGTGGCCACCTGTCTCAACTAGCCACATTTTAATTTAAATACAGGGAATATAAAAAAATCAAAATTATAATTGCAACATCAATTATGGGGTCAGAGTGAGCCTGAGGATGACTATGTGTCTGGTTTAGACAGGTGGCTGCATATCTACAGAATATAACAGAATTAGTTGTGTTAATGGTAATTAATTACTATTTTGTAATTTATGCAAAAGAACAGGATGTCCAAGGTTAAAAAGGCCCTGAGTGTTGTAATGCCCAGTATCAATGAGATTTCCTTTCACAGCATCTCTGTAGCATTAGGTCTGTATTATCAGGTACACTCGTGTCAACAAAAATCCATCGGCCTGAAATTTTCTAAGTCC
>Ga0209628_10001642_pt1 | contig 14664 bp, 8 predicted proteins | sample TergutCu122P4_FD_187285 | JGI IMG/M metagenome (GOLD analysis project Ga0209628, IMG submission 187285) | Cubitermes ugandensis P4 segment gut microbial communities from Kakamega Forest, Kenya - Cu122 P4 (SPAdes) (version 2) | ecosystem: Host-associated > Arthropoda: Insects > Digestive system >...
TGCAGATGCTGCATATGTCTCGTCAGAGGAACCAGGTTCACCATTCAGCAAATCCATGTGGTTCTGTAAAACCACCACAGTAATCATAGCCGTGCCCTTATATTACATGAACCGGACTTCTATTATATCCATTTTACTCAGCACTAAAATAATAACTACATCTTACAGTTTCAATTCGCTGCAACATTTAAATTCACAGAAATATTTTTTCCCAATATACCGGTAACTGTTGCTACATTAACCACGTACTTACCTGCCTCTTACACAACCTGAAGAGACATTACCGCGTTCAAAGGAGCTTTTCACATTTTCCTATCAGGGGCCAAACAAACCCAGTCCACATCTCCCACAATATTTATATAATTTTATTATTTTTTTTCTGACCGTGCATAATATTATAAATCTTTTAAAGTTACCAACTTAATGCACACTTCCTGTGTACTATTATTAGGATTATAATGTAATATATATTGTTATAGAATAAAGGATGTGTTCATTAAGTTGGTAACTTGAAAAAGTTTATATAACACTGAATTTAAAAAATCCTCCGATGTAGGCACAGCATATAAGTACGTATGTCTTATTTCACTTACATAACCAATTATTACCAGATGCTAGAAAAAATCATGCTGATGCTACTAAAGCTACGAAGTACAATCAACACTACGGATATAACAAATCGTCATTAAAATCTGAAACCACAGACAATTAAAGGTAGCATATGATTCCCAAATAATATTTCGTACAAATCCTCAGAATATCAAAAAGTTATGTTCTTTTGGCCTGTTCAGGTGCAACTGCAATACAGAGAGACGTAGTGTGAGGGTCCATAGCAGAGATCGATGCAGGCTGGGAAAGGAAAATTATTCCGAGTTCTGTAAGATGGATGATGTCGAACTGGTTTAAGGCTGACGACGGCCCGAACTGTGAGACTAAAAGTGCTAACAGGACCCTTCAGACTGGGTCAATTGCTGTACCAGCTCACGGATAGAAATTAATTTTTAAGAGGCAGATTCTTTAATGTAAACCCTGCAGAGTTAATAGTGTGAAATGCATTGAATGAATTCAAGAAACGTCTACAACAAGAACATTCAGAAAACAAATATTGACCTAATTTGTACGCTAATAATTTCAATTTATTAGGCTTTAGAAGAACATAAGTAGACTGATGTGTATATTAAAGGGAGAAATTGAATTAAATTCTTGTGACCGCACTGAAGCAGATAGCGATATGGTGCTATAAATTAATAATTCAACATTGAGATGAAATTTAAATATATGGGAGAGAAAAATCTTTTATAGTAAATTAGTTGCTAATTATTACAACATTCAATGGTATGTAGCCTGATCAACGATGGTATCGTTTAAGTAAATATAAATGAAGATATATACATATGTGCGTTGTATTAAGGTATGTATATATACATATATAACTCTGCGAAACTTGTTCAGGTTTTGGAGATTAATAAACGAGGAGAAAGACAGGAGTTAGAATTGTTAAAATATGCTTTGAATTTCTAAATTCTTCTCTTCTTGAACTACCAGTTCTATTCTAATTTGCAATTATCTATTGCGGCAGTCTAATCCTTACCGGTTTGCTATAAGAATGCAAATTTTATTTTAAAGCGTAACTGTAATTTACAAAACGTAACAACAGACGGTTGATCATTGCGCCATTCTGTGGGCGTTACGTACAGTTAGCTGCAGTGTCTGGACAGCGACATTGATCGGTACATAGCTTGATACTTAAAATTACAAATAATTGGGCATGTAAATAATATGGGATAAACAGCTGGAGTGGTGGATTGCTAGATATGCCATTTCACCTTAAGCATTGGTAAGATTCTTCTTGTCATTCTGTCACAAAGATAAGACTAACCTTCCCCAGCCCGATAAATATACAGTTCTTCTAATCCTCATACACCTTCAACAGACTCAACTGAATACACGCAAAAAGCAGCCACAAGACACAAACTGCAATTGGCTTCTGAAAAGACGTCGGATATCTGAAGAATAGAAATGTGTGACAGTTTTTTGTTGATGGAGGTTCTTCGCAGTTCATCGTAACCAGCCGCTTAACGAATAGCTGTGTGTTGCTTAATTGGTTCATTCACCGGAATTGAATGTGATATCCACGTACAGTTGCGGTCTCAGTGTATACAACAGTCAATAAACCAATTCAGCAGCACAAAGCGGTACAGCTTGTTATGATGAACTGCGATAAACCTCAATCTCCAACAGATTATCATCCATTTCTATTCTTCAGATGTCGGACTTCCTTTCAGAAGCCAAGTGCAGTTTGTATCTTTTGGCTGTTTTCTGCGTGTATTCAGTGGAGAATGATGAAGGCGTTTGATGATTCGAAGAATTTGCTTATCATCGGACTGGGGAAGTTTAATCTTATCTTTTGACAGAGTGACAAGAAGAATCTTACCAATGCCTAAGGTGAAGTTGCATATCAAGCAATCCATTCTTCAAGCTGTTTATCCCGTATCATTTACCTGCCCAGCTCTTTGTAATTTTAAGTATCAAGCTATCTACCGATCAAGGTCGCTGTCCAGATACTGCAGTTAACTGTACGTAACGCCCACAGAATGGCGCAATGGTCAACCGTCTGTTGTTACTTTTTGTAAATTCCAGTTCTGTTTTGAAATAAAATAAAATTTGCATTCTTATAACAAACAGGTAAGGATCTGACTGTCGGAATTTATAATTGTAAATAGAATAGAACTGGCAATTCAAGAAGAAAAAGGGATAGGTATTCTAAGCATATTTTAACAATTCTAAGTCCTGTTATTCTTCCCGTTAATTAATTCCCAAAGCCTGAACAAGTTACACACAGTTAGCAGTGCTTAAAAAGTGCCGCTCTGTTTGATAGCTATGTAGAATTTTTGTTCCATAATTAAAAAAATAATATAATTAACGAATGCTTTATGCATCCAGATAGATATTCACAAAGAAGACTGTCCACACTCCCCAGGTTAGTCACAAACACTCCCTCCCCCACAAAACACGGTAACTGTCTTCAACAGCAGTCAATAAACACCAAAGAAACGCATTTACGATATTATTATTGTTTCATATCCAGTTTTCCTGCTGCTCTATGTAACATTTGTGAATTGCTGTTGTAAATTTCCACACGAAACAATGGAGATTGTATAAAAATTCTCCTGCAATTTGAGTTCTATGAATCAGGCCGCTGTGAAACCTGCAGTGATATTCAAAGCCTTCCCTGGTTACTGCTTGAAGTACTACACAGTTTAAAAAATAACGCGTAGGAACGTGTGTAGTGGTCGAAATTGCATTATGTGCGGGACAGTATGGCAGATTATCTTGGAAGGATATTGTAATTGATAATTACACAATTTTTGGGACTTGATAATTTAAACACGTGCGAGGAGAGTAAAATAAATGTCGGGGCCTTGAGTGTTTGCCAGTTTATCAGAAACATGATAAGAGGGATTATATTAAATATCGAGACATATCACTTATATTATGTGCGTAGAAAAAATTACTATCGATATTCTGTACAAATGGGCTGCACACGTAGGAGGAATATTCCAAACCTTTGAGTGTGCACTTGGACATAACCGATCACGACGGATCACATGTTCTGTTTTCGTCAAATAATCGAGGAAGAAATGTAAAAGGCAAGGAAGTGTGTGAATTATGTACAGACTGTAAGGATTATGATACAGTTGGGCGTGACGTTTTGTCAGGTGCTTCGGCAAAATTGCGAAAGGCATCTACTTTTTTTTTCTGTCTGTCTCTCCGCATGGAGTAACTTTGCTCCCACGGGACGAATTTTTACCAAAATTGATATTTGAGTTTTTCTCTATTTTCTGTCGAGGCAATATGAATTTCTTTACCATCTGACAAGAATTACAACTACTTTATAATAAGACCTTTGTGATGATATTTGGTTGAAATCTACTTAGGGTTAATAATATTTCAAACGTTGTAGACAAAATCGAAACACTCATTTCTAAACTTCACGGTTACACCGTGCATCAGTAACATTCAGCAATTTAATATCCAACTGATGCACACAAAGTTGAAAAGGTAGAGTTATTAAAACATTTTAAAATACGTAAAGCTGCTCCAATATATTTCGGTTTACGAGGAAAACATCATCAGGGAGCCACAATCAGTACTTAGCTAAAAATTACACACTTGTTTAATAGTGGATACGTAGAGGCCGTACAGGACGTTTCCAGTGTTGTGGTTGCATATTGTGACCTGTGAGACGTCTGTAACGTCCACTCTCTGAGGGTATACCATCATCTTGTTATGGCCTGATAAGCCTAAAATTTCTTAGCCTACACTTTCTCGCTAAGTGTCCATATTTGTCACATGATCAGCACAGTGTCTTGATTTTCTCCTCAGTATATAATTTCCCAACGCACGCCTTCGTTCCCCTTACAGACTGTTCTATATTTAGTACAGTTGAATTAAATATGGATCGGCTTATGTATATATAAATACGTACTTGGATATCATGCACAGTTCCGGTCTCAGTGTATACAACAGTCAATGAACCAATTCAGCAACACACAGCGGTCCGTTACGACAGTTGCTCACGATGAACTGTGATGATCTTCTGTCTCCATCAAACTGCCGCACATTTCAATTCTTCACCTTGAAGAAACCAAATGCGGTTTGTCTGCTGCAGCTGCTGTGTGCGTGCATTCAGTTGAGTGTGCTGAAGGTGTGGGCAGGTTTGATAATTCTGTGGGGGTCAGGCTTATCTTATCTTATGAACACAGTGACGGACAGCAATGTATGAAATGTGTACTGGCGAAATAACGTAGGAAATACGTCGTCTCCGAGGCTGATCTTTATAAATCTTTAATCTTCATCTTGTTTGTAATTGCAAACATGTAGAGCAATTTGTTGACCGCAGTCACTGTCAAGATGCTGCAGCTAACTTTACACAGTGTTCACAGAATGGCACAATGATAAAAATGCCCGAATGCATATAAAAATTTATTTCTTCTTGTAGACTAATTTTTTTTCATTCTTATAACAAACCAGTAAGGATCGGACTGTAGCAGTTGGTAACTGGAATGGAAACAGAAGTTGGAATTATTTCATGTTCGAAAGAAAAGCAGTCGGTCATTCACACAGTCAGTCATTCATTCAGTCATTCATTCATTTAGTCAGTCATTCAGTCAGTCAGTCAATCATTCATTCAGTCAGTTAACCACACTACAAATACAAAAATCTTCAAATTCCTGTGGTTCATAACATTAATTTATCCTCCCTTAAATCCTAAACAGTTTCATTTGAACGATGTTTGACTTTTATTGAAGTGCGGTATGTGTGAGCTGTGTGTGTAGTTTGTGTTGGAAAGAGTTTGGTTTGCATATATAAAATATATGTACAATACATACAGACATCCCTACATACATATCTTCACAGATTCATACATACATACTTATATAAATACACACATACATAGTACATACATACGTACATACCTACATATACGCACATGCGTATATACATAAGTAATTAGTATATAAATTCATACGTACATTCATACATATGTAAGTACGCAATAATACATGTATTCATACGTACATACATACATATATACACACGTACATACATACAATAAATATATACATGCATACGTACGTACATGAAAACATATGCATACATACTTACATACATACGTACATACGTACTTAAATGCATGCACACTTACGTACATAGATACATATATACATACGTACGTACTTAATGCATATATGCATACACACACACACACACACACATATATTCAACCCATATATCTCCTTGCAATATCGCCATACAATAAGCAGTTACCCTCCGTCCATATCCTACAATTCCTGTGTCAGAAACGTCCCAAATGCAATATATGTACACAGCCCCATCCCGGTGGCCTTGTGGTCTAATGCGTAGGTTGCAGCTCTTCAACTGGTGGGATTGCGTTTTGGAATGTTGCTGATGGCATCTGTGTTACTCTGTTGAGGTTGTTGTGTGTTGTGTTGCTAGCGGTCTGTGGGACGGGGGATCACTGGACAGAGTATTGGTACCGAATTTGTGTGTGTGTTTGTGTTTGAGAGAGATTTTAGCATCTAAAAAAGACAGGTTCCGTCACTGTAGTTGTTTCTGAAACTCACATAAAACACTTGCTGTTGCACGCACTGTGGTTCTCCCCTTTTCACCTCATCTCTTCACCCCGCGCCAGCCAATAAGTCACGTTGTCTCTACTGCAGTTGGAAGTATTTCATGTAAAGTGAGGCATCTCATTGCATATTGTAATTTTATCACAGCTACTCTCCAATTTATAATTCAGTTACATAAACATCAGTATTAACTTCCACTGTATATAATATTCCCTTCCACTGTAATGTTATTGTATTTAGACTGGCCAATTAAGTAACATTTAAGTATCTTGCACCATAAATCGGAAATTTTTAATATTTTAGGCGCTTTTGCAAAATTGCGGAAGTGACTATTGCTTTGATATATTTGTCTGTCTGTCCGACTGTCTGTCCGTACTAGAAACTTGGCTCTCACTGGACGGATTTTCATGATATTTGTTATTTTATTATTTTTCTAATATCTATGGATAAAGTTCAAGTTTAAATTAAAAACTAACAAAATAACGGCACTTTATATTATTTTCAAAATACATTTTTCATTGTCTCTCGCTCCATTCCTCTTACAGTCACAAATGTTTCAGACAAAAACTTGTATAAAAAAGCAAAATACAATTTTATATTCAGTAGATATTTTTCTCAAACCGTATCGTGTGTGAGATAATGTTAAAAAAATTACCACAGAACCGGTCTGGCCACCTATTCCAATATGGTGCAAATGCATTGCATGCTGGATACGTGAAGATACATACACACACTCGTAACACATAATAATTGCTGGCTTTCACTACGCCAGTCGTTGCACGAACGCGGCTCAATGTTACGTTATTTAAACGTTTCCTATTTTTATCGCTATTTATAAAAATTATTCTCCTTGCTATATTCGCTATACGCATACAAGTAACTGCAGAAGTAGCAGTAGCAGCAGAAGCGGCAGTAGTAGTAGTAGTGGTAGTGAATCTTTCTTTCCGTTAGAAACAAAAGTTTCTCTGAACCATCTCCATTTACCTGTAGGTACTGCATTGAATGCACACCAACGACGAAGGTACTACATTCGTCTGACGTTCAGAAAAGAACCTGGAAAAATACAAAAATTCAGAAAGCGTTCTTGTGGCGATCTATTACCCCTCAGGTTGTCCTTTTGAGTTGTGACGATTACGATTTATGGCCGAAACATGTAGCAGTTTAGTACAGTAAATACAAAATATTGTAAAACTATTTGGAAGTAAGAATTTGTTCTTGCCTCATTGTTGATATCTATTGAATATTTAATTGTATCAAACATTTTTCTCTCAAGTATAACTCCAGAAATAGATGCAATTACAGTGAATCAACAGTGTGGATTTGGACGTAACAGATCAACTGCTGATCATATAATGTCTGTTGCCCAAATACTTGAGAAGAAATGGTACGTCAGCTATTTATAGACTGCAAAAAGTGTATAGGCTGTTTCCTTTATGACACACGCTGTATAATATTGTCATTAGGCCGTGCATTTCCGTGAAATCAGTCAGGTTAATAAAGAGTTGTGTGAATGAAATGTTAAGTGTAGTCCGAATGGACAAACCTATGTTAATGCATTTTCGATCAAATTGAACTAAAAAAGGGGCGCCCCTTTACCACTGCTTTAATATTTGCTTCAGAATATGACGGTACGAACTATAAGGAAAAACAAGGTAAAGGTAAAGCAGGCCCGTTACAGGCATGAAGAGTCCTAGAGTGTTCCAGGAATTTAAGGTTCCCAGATTTCATACAACGGATGTTGGTGAGGTTTTCAGCCTTATGCACCGGCCGCTTTTACCTCCAGGAAATAAACCTGGTGCTCATTCCTGTTAGAGGCTGAATCGACCCTAGAGCCATAGTGCGAATGGAAGGATTATGTCACTAAAAAATTCGAATGACACCATCGGGAATTTAACCCGCGACCTGCCGGTTTGCAGCGTAGTGCCTGAAAAACTACGCAACAGCGCGCCCCTCATGCTTTATAATTTACTAGAACAACAGATTTCTGGAAGTTCATATATATATTTGTTACGCAGAACAAACTCTTGTTATCTTACCAACAGAACATTAGGACCTTTACATTCATGAGACAGTTCATTACAATAAATTTCTTTTTAATATCCAACCAAACGCACTAATTATTCAAATTTATTCTGTTATAAAACTCTACATGTCTCGGGCATTTTATATGCCCATTATCAGCAGTTTTCTACTTACATTTGGTACTGGTAAGTTTCATGAAGTTTTGATGACCGCTACCAAGCAGAATCAGGATGAGTCATGTCCTTCCAGACTGCTTGTAACGGACATCAAACCTTCATGAAACTTACCAGTGCCGAATGTACAGTACAAAACTCCTGATGATGGGCAGTGAAGATGCCCAAAACATGTAGAGTTTTATAACAATAAATGTGAATAATTTGTGCGTTTGCTTGGTTATGAAAAGAAACATCTGTAATTCCCTGATCAGCAAGGTTAGGAATGCCAGGTGCATGATGTAGCTAAATCATTTTTTAAATTCATTTCTGTTTGTAGATTTCAGTTTTTCTTACAGATGGTGCTAGCAGTATGCAGAAGATATGCTGTATTTTTAAAGTTTTGGGTTTCTTCCAGTAGTGTATTGTGGGCTGGGGTCTTGATTTTGTTTAATGCCATTTTTTCGGATTTGTTTTCTCTCATTATTGTGATTCCGAAATTCCAGTTTCCCAAAAGTGTTTTTATGCTTTCGTGTTCTTGATAGAGTCGAAGATGAAAGTGTGATGGTGTCTGAGGCCCTTGTTGAACTGAGTTCACAGCCAGCGATTACTATTACCTCTTTTAGATTTGAATCAACAAGCCATCCCATATACACGCACTGTCTACCCAGTTGTCCTCACCTACACGTCACACATTCAGGCACAAATCAGATGACCGTCACAGTTCGCTACGTGGGGTAACATGTTGGTTGGTGTGATTGGCTGGTCACCCAGAATTCTAGGTACTGACATCACAAAACTTGTAATACTTGATGCTTAAGTGCCCATTTCCTAAGCCAGTTCATGTTGAAATGAAGTCTTTACCAGCACATCTGTCTTACTGCATTTGTTTGTTAGTGGTGTCTCCTAATTACGTCAAACTGTGAAAATCTCCGTTTACCATCTGACATTGAACAACCACGCTGGGACTGATAGAGAAGTTCAGATATTTTTCAGAGAGTAAACCAAAGTATTGTTGGTCTTTTAGCAGGGCATTCACCGTATAATTACAGGCCCAATATGGAGCCAAAATTGAATACGCAATAATGCAAAGTGTTAGGTTGTATGACAGGCGGTTGTGTGTGGATTGTCTGTGGTGTTTCATTGCAGAAGGTACTGACTGTTACTGTATTCTGTACATTCTTACTGTAACAGTATACAAAACAATATACCCCATTAAAAGTTCATAGCTAGACACTGCACGCACGTACATGTGTAGGAATTGTTGCTGTTGTTAAATTGCCCATTTTCCCACCGGCATATAATATTGAGTTACTGGAAACCTCCCGCAGATGCACTTCCCACAGTTTTCTGCTACAAAGGGAAGTCTGTGTAATTGTACAATCAGTTTCTGTTCATAAACTTGTGCATACGTGAACAGATGGTTGATTATGTAGCAGCAGTTACACTGTGTTTTATTTTCAGACAGTTACTTGTTAATTCTTCTTGCCCATTATCGAGCGCACTGGAATTATTTAAGATGATTTTATAGTTTTAGGATATTGTATCGGCTTGGCAGCATCTGAGTTGTTAAATGTTTATACAGAAGAGTGGCAACTGTAACTTTAAGGATATCTGCATCTTTCGACATAGTGGTGTGATAGACAGCGATTGTATCCACTAACAGTATTAACTTTCAGTTTGTTTTCATCTTACTATTATCCAGTAATTCTAAAATATATTCTGATTTATTCAGATTGACAATAAATAAGTAAGTAAGTGGGCATTTATTGTAAATCTGTCCTGTGAAGGACACAAAAAGCTACTTTCACATTTGTTTTTTGTTAATAGCTATGAATAATAAAACCGGCCGACACTCTAATTGAGAGAGTTTTTAAATCACCGAAGAATTCACAATTTTCAGTGTCGCACAGTGATTCTAACGTCTTTCCAAAAACAGCCATGACATTTTAAGAGTAATTTTGCCATACAGTATAAATTTCACCCTGTTGCTCCTTTTGACAAATCCTCGATCGCCCTGTGTTACTCTATGTAACACGTTCGCCTTTCACGATGAAACAAATAGCGTGCATTCCTCTGCATTACAGTCACTAGACCAGACTTACAGCATCAGGCCATATATCACAGCCTATTGTGCGACGTTGTCCAAATTGTCCTGTCTGTAAAAGTAACACCTAATTATATATATATGTGTGTGTATTATTTTACAGATCAGCAAGCCAAGTCTGTTGATATGTGCAAGACTAAATCAGACGGCCAAGCTTGGACGGCTTGTTCCTCGGAAATGGAACAGACAGTTGTGCTGAAACATCATTAACTACTGGTCTGTGTTGCATAACATTCCAGAAGAGCAAAGAACTCATTTATACTATAAAAAAGCCTGATATGTGTGTTATTACTAGTCCTTTTTCTGTGACCAAAAATTTGACAAAATTTGACGAGTGTCATCAGTAATCAGATTTCCCCTTCACCAGTTCCCCTTCAAACATAACAATCTCTGATATAATCTCATGGTTTAAAGTCAATGTCCTGTTGCTCAACTTTAATAAAATGTATAATGTAGAATTAAAACTAAAAATTTGCATTGACACTACATAAGATATTAAAAATTTTAACAAATCTATTGCTAATGTTCCACATACAAAGTTTGTGGGTTTAGTGACTGATGACACCCTAACTTCGTATAATCATATTGACCATTTAATTTCCCAATTGAACTCTGCATGTCTCTCAATAAGAGTAGTAACAGCGATGTTGTCAACGAATGCCTTATAAATTCCACATTTTTCTTATGCACATTCTGTGATATTCTGTGGCATAATTTTTTGTGGTAACACCCGTAATTTTACTAAAATAGTCAGAATTGAAAAAATAACAATTATAATTCAAGGAAAATGGATTCTTGTAGGAAACTTTAAAACAATGGAGATTTTACCTCTTTATCCTCAGTATATACTTTCACTAATATTTTATGCGGGGAACAAAAACAATTATTTACAGAAAATGAGAAGTCCATAACCACGACACTTACTTACGTATTCCATGAAGCAGGGTCCTTCTTGAGAAATTAACTGGTTCTGCAGCTAGTCAAGAAATTCCCCGCATTTTTTGAAAACGAAGGTTCATCACCGTACTCACAAGTGCCCCCCACCTCTCCCTATCATGAGCAAACTCCGTCCAGTCCTCACAACGACCCTACCACCTCCTGAAGATCCATTTTAATATGATCTTCACTTCTGCGTCTGGGGCTCCCCAATTGTTTCTTTCCCTCACGTTTCCCCACCAAAACCCTATGCATCCCTCTCCCCTGCCCCATACGCGCCACATGCCCCGCCCATCTCATTCTTCTCGATTTTACCACCCGCAAAATATTCGGTAAGGGGTACAGATCACTACGCTCTTCATTATGTAATTTTCTCCATTCCCCTGTTCCCTCGTCCCTCTTAGGCCCCAATACCCTCCTCAACACCCTATTTTCAAACACCCTCAGCCATCTTCCTCCCTCAATGTCAGCGACCAAGTATCAGACCCATACAGAAGACCGGGCAATATTATAATTCTAAATATCTTGATTTTTAAATTTTTGGGTTGCAAACTGATGACAAAAGATTCTGTACCGAGTAATACCACGCATTACCTAACTTCACTCTGCTCTTTATTTCTTTTTGAATAGAATTTTTATTTGCTAACGTTGTTCCCAAATATTTGAACTCTTCCACCCTTTCAATGGAACTCTTATCATTCTTCATACTGTGACAACGTCCTGCTTTGTGATCTCGAGACATAATCACGACACTAGATCTGCTAATAATATTCATAGTCATTTAGGGAGAAAGTTTTACCTTACACCAGGCCTATTTCAATGACATATTTTCATGCTTGTATGATGCAACATTTATTTTTTCCCAGAACCTTAATAATACTTGCTGACAGGTTTGTGACGAATGGTGTATGTATTTTTTACCTTATCTTTCTTTTGAAATGATCAATTCACATTTAGGTAAATTTAAGATTTCGTTGTGCAGAAGATACAAATACCTTCAAATTGGCTTTATGTGCAGCCATGAATGGCATTAAAATACAACTCTTTATGACTACAATATTTGTATTGGCAATTGAATTATGAACATATGTGGTTCAGAACATGCAGAATTAAGAACAGAAATGACTTGTCAGTTCACAGGTAACACTGAAGACAAGTGACATGTGATAAGAAAACTGAATTATATCAGTAACAAAAACAAGTTCATTCTGGCCAGTAATTCCTTAGCACATTAACTTTTGAAACCACACTCACTGTCTTCATTGCACTAAACACATAACAAAAAATCATATCGGTGTCACACAGAATGTCACACCTGGCATTCAGTGCTTTCAAATTTGTTTTTGACCTTTGTGTGGTTTCACTCAAGAAATTTAGCGCATTTTATGACAATGTCCACATCACTGGAGGTAGTGGATGTTATGGCATGAGTAGGAAACTTGTGCCACTGTGTCATAATTGGAACAAATTATTTTTATGTTCAGTCACATAACTAAGGCAAGAATTATTATGGTACTGCAACTTCCAAATAACACTTAAAATGTAGAGTGATTTTTAGTGATTAAGGATTTTTAGTGTTTCTGACACACTAAAATATTCTATACAAAGAGCTTGAATGTAAGATGTCTGACTGCATCAGGATACACTGAATTGAGGTGGAGTATTTCAGGTTCTGATAAATTAAGGGAGACTTCATGTTCTTAGAGAAGTGCCTGTGAACACTACCATCTTGTGGAATGTAACACCATGTAGTCTGGTATAAATTGCTGCCTACATCAAGGGGCTATATTATCTACCTTGAACACAGAGTTAGCAGAATACTCAGAAATGTTGGTACACTTACACCAGATAGCACAGCATCGCATCACAGCATAGGTTTTGCACCTAGCAATGCTAGACTATTCAGTGCGCCATATTAATGGAATGTTATTACAGTAAACATGAAAATTTACCACTTTGTTTTGTTGTTGTAATTGTTTAAATGGATCTGCATCGAAGACAATTTATTATAGTTGTTTCAAGCAGATGTCAGACAGGGTTTGGAGGAAGGTATAATTTGAAGGACAAATAAAAAATGGTAATACTAATCAATTCTATTTGATATTCATTTTATTTTCACCAGGCTGCCCCTGGAGAAAGGTTTTCAGATGGTTCTACACCACTGAATGTCTATATGCCCCTCATTGGTAAGTGTTTGTAGTACTGCAGTAAAATTTACTATGCTTATGTTTATTTTACATATCCAAAACTTGTCCAAGTTGACTACAGGGAAATAACATTATAGTACCAGTAGAAGTGTGAGAACTGCTTCTAGTTTATAAACCCTTCATTTAAGATTCTAAGTCATTTCAATCAACTATGTCACAGACAGAAAATCATATTTGGTCTCAGTTTTTAAATTCATATGATATCAATATTTAACATGCAATAGAGAGTGCGTTCGTTATGGGGATTGTGGAAGGGGTTCAAATGTGTGTTATTATGAGACTGCATTGATGGTTTGTTTCAAATGTGTGATATATTGAGAGTGTATTGCGGGTGGGGTTCAAATGTGTGATATATTGGGAGTGCATTGAGGGTGATGTTCAAATGTGTGATATATAGAGAGTGTATTTAGGGTGGGTTTCAAATGTGTTAAATATTGAGAGTGTATTAAGGGAGGGTTTAAAATGTGTGATATATTGAGAGTATATTCAGGGTGGGTCTCAAATGTGTGATATATTGACAGTGCATTGAGGGTGGGGTTCAAATGTGTGATATATTGAGAGTGATTTCAGGGTGGGTTTCAAATTTGTGATATATTGAAGGTGCGTGGAGGGTGGGTTCAAATGTGTGATATTTTGTGAGAGTATATAGGGTGGGTTTCAAATGTGTGATATACTGAAGGTGTGTTGAGTGTGGATTTCAAATGTGTGATATATTGAGTGTGTAGGGAGGGTGGGGTTCAAATGTGTGATATATTTGGAATGTATTAAGGGTGGGGTTAAAAAGTGTAATATTTTGATAGAAATTTGAGGGTGGGGTTCAAATATGTGATATATTGACTGTGCATTGAGGGTGGGGTTCAAATGTGTGATATATTGAGTAGTGATTTGAGAGTGGGGTTCAAATTTATGATATATTGACAGTGCATTGACGGTTGGGTTCAAATATGTGATATATTGACAGTGCATTTAGGGTGGAGTTCCGATGTGTGATATATTGAGAGTGCATTGAGCGGGGGATTCAAATGTGTGATATTTTGAGAGTGCATTGGGAATGGGGTTCAAATGTGTGAAATATAGATAGTGTT